>Ga0315912_10001740_pt1 | contig 25492 bp, 25 predicted proteins | sample VfabasoilMG_FD_204469 | JGI IMG/M metagenome (GOLD analysis project Ga0315912, IMG submission 204469) | Garden soil microbial communities collected in Santa Monica, California, United States - V. faba soil | ecosystem: Environmental > Terrestrial > Soil > Garden | place: USA: California... | reverse complement strand
GCCGACGCCGGCGGCGGGTCCGAGGCAGGAGCTGTGTGGGAGGCAGCCGGCTGCGGCGCCGCAGCCGACACGGGCGGCACTGCTTGGGCCAGCACGATTGCGGGCGCGAGCAGGGGAATGGGGAAAAGGACGTAAATTGCTCGGAACCGCATGGCGCGCATGGTGGGGGGATGTGGACCTCCGACGCAAGTAGACACCTCCGGCGCAAGTAGACGGAGCTCTCCCACCTGGCCTCACCTTCGACAGCTGCGCGCGCGCGCGTAGACTTAGCCAGTTGAAGTCCGTCCCGCCCACGACCTGGTCGGCTCGGCGCTGGGTCACCCCAGGGCCGACGCGCGTCCTTTCTCTTGCCGTCTGCCTATGCGCTGCAGCGTGCGGGACACTCGGCATCGATCTCGAAGGTGACGGCGCGGACGGGACGATCGATGGCAACCTCGCTGGTGCCCCGGGGATCGGCGGCAGTGACCAAACGAAGCCGACGACGGGCGGAGCCTCGAGCAGCGGCGGCTCGGACGCGGGGTCGGGGGGGACCGAGTCAGGCGGAACCGGGTCAGGCGGTGAGGCGACGGGCGGCGAGCCGAGCTCCGGCGGACAGGGCACGGGCGGTTGGGACGGCACCGGCGGCTGGGATGGCACTGGCGGTTGGGACGGCACTGGCGGTTGGGACGGGACCGGCGGTTGGGACGGCACTGGCGGGTGGGATGGCACAGGCGGTTGGGATGGCACAGGCGGTTGGGGCTCGAGTGGCGGCGGCTCGGGCGGCTCGAGCTTCGATTGCGACGTCAGCGATCCGCTGTGCGCTGAGCTCCAGGATGCGATGCAGAATCGATACTCCTTCGACGGCACGGGAACGGTGCTCGCGGACGCGGTGGGCCAGGCGGCGGGGACGGTCGTCGGCACCACGCTCGACGGCTCCGGCGCACTGACGTTCTCTGGCATGGGCGACTACGTCACCCTGCCCTCCGGCCTGATCTCGTCCTTGCCCAGCGCAACCTTCGAGGTCTGGTTCACGTGGCACGGCGGTGAGCAGTGGCAGAGGCTATTCGAGTTCGGCGATGACACCGTCGTCACCAACCCCGACAGCTACATCTACGCCTCCCCCCAGGGAGGGGGCAGCGTCGTCGCCGAGAACGCCCTCGCCGCCGGGATCCGCCTGACTGGCGGTGGCGATCGCCAGCTGCGCACCACCGAGCTCACCGCGACGAACGTCCTCGTGCACGTGGTCCTCGTCGCCAACGGCGCGCTCGACCGCTTGAGCCTCTACAAGAACGGGCAGTGGGTCGGAGACCGGGACACCGCGGTGAACCTCGCCCAGATTCAGGACACCGCGAATCGCCTCGGCGAGTCCAACTTCCCGGACGATCCGGACTTCGCTGGGGTCATCACCGAGTTCCGTCTCTACGGCGACGTGCTCTCGGCCGAGGCAATCGAAAAGAGCTACGCCGTCGGCCCGGACGCGACGTTCGGGCCCTGAGCGAGGGGCCCTGATAAGCTCGCCCGTCATGGGGAACATCCGGGGCAAGGGCGCGCTGGTAGCGGTTGGGCTCGTGGGCGCGAGCCTGCTCGGGCCGGTGGCCTGCGGCTCGAGCACCCCGAGCGACGAGTCGATGGGGGGCATGGGCGGCGACGACACCGGCGGCGGACCGAGTGACGGCAGCGGCGGCGACGAAGCGACGGGAGGCGGCGGACCGAGCTCCGGGGGCCAGGGCTCCGGCGCGGAAGGCGGTATGGGCGGCTCGAGCGACTGCGCCATCGCCGAAGGAGACCGCGGCACGATGCCGGTGGCGGAGAGCGGCACGCGGCTCAAGGTGATGACGCTCGAGGTGGAGGGCGCGCCGCCAGCGTTCCGCGGCTTCTACGACACCGAGCTGGAAGTGCCTTGCGACTTCGTGGAAGCAACGGACGGGCAGTTGCGTTGCTTGCCGCGCGACCCGGAAGGTTACGAGTCGCAGCCTTTCGCCGACGCCGAGTGCACCCGCGCGTTCGCGTTCATGCCGAGCGCGTGCCTGGGGCGCTTCAAGCGCTTGCACATGCAAGACTGCTCCGGGAGATACGGGGTGCGTTCGCTCGAGGAGCTCAACGAGACGACGCCACGCTACCAGAGCATCGACGGCGACTGCACTGACAGCGGCTACAGCGTGGAGCCCGCCGATGGCGTCTTGGTCGAAGGCGACGAGCTGGATCCGGAAACGTTCGTGGGCGGGACCGTCACGCGCGTGCCGGGCGACTGCAACGCGACCGTACTCGTGCTGGAGGCGGACGATGGGGCGCGCGCGCCCTATGGCATCGAGCAGACCCGCGATCACATCCAGTGCGCCTCGCTACAGCCGGACAGCAGCAGGACCTGCTACCCAGCGTTCGGGGCCTTCGTACCGCCGAGCGAGCTCTTCTCCTCACCGACCTGCGAGGGCGAGGCCCTCGCGCTCGGCTACTGGTTCCAGGACCCGACCTGCCGCGAGCCTGCAGCGATCGAGAACGGCGCCGAGATGCTCCACGTCGGAGCGCGCCACGAGGGCGACGTCTACCAGTCGTTTGGGGAGGACTGTTCCCAGGAGACGAATGCTTCCGCCTTCTACGAGATCGGCGAGGTGATCCCGGCAGAGAGCTTCCCCTTCCTCGACGTCCGCCCGAGCGGAACGGGCCGCCTGCGGCCCTATCTGGTGTACGAGAACGATCGACCGCTGATCGACCTCAACGCCCTGCTGTCCTTCGAGACCTTCTACGACACCGAGAGCGAGACGGAGTGCCGCGCTGTGCGCTTCGACGACGGCGTCTACCGCTGCATCCCGTCGAGGGGTGGCAACATTCCGCTCTTGGGTGACGTGTTCCTGGACGACGCTTGCAGCGATCGCGTCAGCATGTGCACCTACGAATGTGACGACCAAATCCTCTTGCACGAAGTGCCCCCCGTGGACTGCACGACCGAGCCGGTCTGGAGCGGCGTCTTCCAGCACGACGCCGTCGTCTCCTCCGGCAATGCTTTCTTCTCGGGCGACGGGGCCTTCTGCACCGAGAGCTCGGTCTTCCCCGAGCAAAACTTCTGGAGCATCACCGAGCTCGACCCCACCGACTATCCCGTGGTCGAGGCGTCCGTGGAGGAGTAGACTGACGCATGGCCGACCGCGAAGCCTTCCACAGCCTCGCCGATCGGCGCAGCTGCGCCCTGCATAGGGCTGTGGCCGCGCGCCTGCTCGAAGCACCACGCTCGCTCGATCGCGCCCGTGCGCGCGTGGACCGCTGGCTCGAACAGCCAAAGGAGCACCCGCACGCTCAGGCTTGGAAAGAGCTCCTTGACGGCGACCTCGACCAGATCTGTACGGCCCTCGGGAGCACGAGCGAGCACATGACGACCCTGCGGCAGGCGAGCCCTTTCGCTGGCGCCCTCGACAGTCGAGAGCGCTGGCGCATCCTGAAGCACCCCGACCTTCGCACCCCGTGAAGCGCGCCGACCTCGAGCACCTGATCCGCGCGGCGGCAACGATCGCGGATGACGACGAGCTCATCGTCGTCGGCAGTCAAGCGGTCCTCGCAGAGCATCCCGACGCTCCCGACGAGATGCTCCGCTCGGATGAGGCCGACGTCTACCCGAAGAACAAACCCGAGCGCTGGGAGCTCATCGACGGCGCGATTGGTGAGCTTTCGGCCTTTCACGAGACATTCGGCTACTACGCCCAAGGGGTGCAGGAGGGCGTGGCGACCTTGCCGGCCGGCTGGCAGGAGCGTCTGGTCCCCCTGTCGACGCCCGCGACACGAGGAGCCACCGGTCATTGCCTGGAGCTCCATGACCTCTTGGTCTCGAAGTACGTCGCAAACCGCGACAAGGATCGACGCTACTGCAAGGCAGCCGCTACTGCCGGGCTCGCCCGCAAGGCGGTGCTGCTCGAGCGCCTGACCCAAACGGCTATCGATGCGCGGGTGCGCGAGCTCGCCGTCGCCTTGATCGAGCAGGACTACGGGACGTAGGCGCCCCGCGCGTCTGTCGATAGGCTCAATCGATCGGGCAAGACGGCTCGCCGAGCGGCCCGAGGAACTGGGTGGGCGTCGGGTAGCGCGACGCCGAACACGTCCACTGCGGTGCTCCCCCGCGCCTTGCTCCTGAGCGAGTCCGAGCGAAGCCCGTGCGCTGAACGCCTCGATCAGCGTCCTTCGCCCTTCGGTGTCGCTCTCCTGCTCGCGATGACGCCGTAGCGCTTGAGCCGCCGATAGAGCGTGGCGGAGCCGATGCCGAGCTCTCTTGCCGTCAGCACCTGGTTTCCGCCGTTCAGCTCCATCGCAGCCAGAACGTAGTCTTTCTCGATTTCCTCGAGTTGACGAATCTTGCCACCCGTGATCACCGGCCCGGTGAGTACGCTGCGAACTTCCTCCGGGAGATCTTCCACTTCGACACGGCTGCCGCGAGCCAGCACGACTGCACGTTCCATCGCATTCGCCAGCTCGCGGACGTTGCCCGGCCAGCCGTAGCTCAGGAGCTTGTCTGCAGCCGCTGGCGAGATCCCACCAACCGTCCGCTTGAGCCTCGTAGCTGCCTCCGCGAGCAGCACACGCGCGAGCGCAAGCAGGTCCTCCCTGCGCTCCCTCAGCGGGGGGACGTGAATCTCCACTACTCTGACACGATAATAGAGATCCTCGCGAAAATGGCCGCCGGCGACTCTGCCTGCCAGGTCGCGATTGGTTGCGGCCAGGACCCGCACGTCGACGGGTCGATTCTTGTTGTCACCAACACGCCGGACTTCGCGTTCCTGCAGCACACGCAGCAGCTTGACCTGCATGGCCGACGACACCTCCCCCAGCTCGTCCAAGAGCAGTGTCCCATGGTTCGCCGCCTCGAATAGACCCAGCCGGTCGTGGGAGGCCCCTGTGAACGCGCCGCGCGCATGTCCGAACAGCTCGCTCTCCAGGAGCGTCTCCGTGATGGCGCCGCAGTTGACCGCGATGAACGGTCCAGCGGCGCGAGTCGACTCCGCATGGACCAAGCGTGCAATCCTCTCCTTGCCTGACCCACTCTCTCCGGTGATGAGAATCGTGGAGTCGACTTGCGCCACGCGCTTCGCCATGTCGACGGCGCCTCGCATGGCGGGGCTCTTCGCTACCAGGCTCAGCGGCTCGTAGGCGTCTTGAGCTATCTCTGCCACGACCCGGCGGCGGGCTTGGAGTTTCTTCTCCACCACCTTCAGCGTGTCTGCGACGCGCTGCAGCGAAACGTCGAGGGTTTCCTCGAGCCGACCGGAGTCGAAGAAGCGCAGCGCTTCAGCGTGCTCGTCGCCCCATTGGTCGCGTGCCCGTGCCTGGTGGTGGCATGCGGCGTCGCCACGCGCGATGCACTTGTCCTCCAGAACGCAGATCTCCGCCTCCTGAGTGCGGCTGAGATAGCCGCTCATGAGTCCGCTGATCGTCCAACAGGCGGCCGTATCGGAGCGGCCGAAATGAAGCAGATGCTGCTCTGCTTCGTAGGATTCGACGAGCAATGCGCCCTCGTCGGTGAGCGCATCCTTGCTGCCCGGCGCTAGCCGGAACAGGCCTTCGAGCGTGTTGAGGCGTGGGCCGGCCAGGCGCCAATCCTCCACGCTAGCCCATTCGAATTGCTCTCGAATCGCGTCGGCCATTCTCCAGCCATGAGCGAATCCGAACTGCGTAAGCACGATCCGTGTGGCCGTGAACCCAACGTTGTCGACCAGGTACTTTCGCAGCATGCCCATCGCGACGGCGTCGATGAGCAGAGCGCGTTGCCCAGCGAACCGAATGACGCCCCCGTCGGGATTCAGCTCCAAGAGCTCGTGGGCGCTCAGGTCGGTGGTCCTCACCCTGCATCACTACATCAGAATGATGGCTGGTTCTTCACTTTGATTCCCCAGACGCTGGCATTCAGCCCAAGTCGCTACTTTCATTGTCGAAACGTCGTGGCACGAATCGTGCTGCGTAACGACTCCGATGTTCTTGCGACAACCGCAGTCGGGGATGCTGGTGAAAGCGCCTGGAGCGCGCGCATGATCACCCTTCGCAGAGCGGAGGCGTGGGAAACCCGGCGCCGTCGAACGCGCACGCCAGAGCCGCTTTCCCCGCAGTGCCGTTCGTCCCTCCTGACCGCCGGATTCGGGCATCTGAGGATACTCGAGGAAGGTCGAATGCCACCGCGAGACGCTCGTCGACAGTCAATCCAGTCAGAGGCCGAGATCATCACCTACGTCCGCGAAGGCACTCTCGCCTACGAGGACTCTGCGGGGCGCTCGGGCCTGATCTCTGCCGGTGAATTTCAGCGCATGACAGCTGGTCATGCCATCCACTTCGGTGCCACGAACACCTCCCCTACCAGATGGGCGCACGTGTTCCAGATCTGGCTGAACCCGCCGGTACTGAGGATCGAGCCTGGCCACGAGCAGACGCGCTTCAGCACGGCCGAGCGCCACGGCGTCCTGTGCGTTGTTGCCTCGCCAGACGGGCAAAAGGGCTCACTGCGACTACACCAGGACGTGTTCTTACTGTCCACGATTCTCGATCGCGGCCAGCACGTGATCCGCGAACTATCCGCGGGACGATGCGCTTGGGTCCACATCGTGCAAGGCGCGGTGCGCTGCGGCGAGCTCGACATGCGCGCGGGCGACGGCGCAGGAATCGAGGCCGAGCCTGCCGTCTCGCTGAGGGCCAGCGAGACTACCGAGGTCCTCATTCTGGACCTAAGTGAGCAAGCATCGGCCACGACGATCGACGAGGGACGCAGCGGCTGAGTTCGGAGGCCTGCGAGCTCCTCGCTAACGCCAGGAGTTGGGCTTCCGCACTTGCTTGTTGGCCCGCGCGGGTGAGCCCATGAACTTGCCGAGCCACTGGTCTACCTGCTTCTCGGCGTCCTCTTTGAGGACCCCGTAGCGTTCCTGCACCTTGCCGATCAGCTGATCCTTCTTTCCAGCAATGTTCGTCAGGTCATCATCCGTGAGCTTGCTCCAGCGTGATCTGACCTTGCCCTTGAGCTGTTGCCACTGTCCTTCGATCTGTTCCCAGTTCATGATTCTTGCTCTCCTTCGTTTCGAGTACGCGACGCCTACGGTCGATGGTCTTTCGGCAGCGCGTTACGCTGCTAGACGAGGTTCTTGCCTTGGATCACGCGGATGAGCACGACCACCACGGCGAAGACGACGAGAACGTGGATGAGTCCTCCCATCGTGTAGGACGTGACGAGCCCTAGAGCCCAAAGTACGAGCAGGATGATGGCAACGGTCCAAAGCATGCTGGTGCGTCTTTCGGTGGAGGTGCGCCGTCGACTCAGGGCAGGGCGGCCGTTTCAAAGGGAGGGCACGACAATCGTGCAAGCGTCCAAGGTGACGGCTTCCGCCGCAGTTCCCTGGTTCAAAGCCCTGCCCTCCAGATGCGCGCCCGTCAGGAGCGAGATGGAAGTGCCGGCAATGAGGGTTCCCTTCATGATCGAATCGGTACCCAGGGTCACCGTGCTGCCAGCGGTCCAGAAGACGTTCGCCGCACGGGCCCCATTCGCAAGCACGACTTCACTCGTGCTCTCGGTCGTGATCGAGGTCTCACTCCGCAGGATGAATACGGCTTCGTCATCCCCTTGTGCGTCGAGGTAGAGCAGTCCACCGGGAGAAAGCTCGAGCGACGAGCCCGACTCGTACAGGCCCGGATAGAGGGTGAGCCCATTGAGATCGCCGCTCAGGGATACCGGGGTGCCGCGCGCAGCGGCGCGAGCGTTTTCGAAGGCGACGCCCGCGTCCTGCTTGGCATCCTCGAGGTCAGCCGGGGCCACGGTGGCGCAAGCCGGTCCGGTGGCGTCGACCGCGTACACGGTCCCCGTCACTTCGGGGCACGTGCCTGGAGCACTGAAACCGCTGATGTTCGAGCCGGCGTCGGGGGTCAGCCCGACATCTCCGGTGATGCTCGACGTGGGGATGTTCGTGATGGCCGCAGAGGCCAGCACGGCGAACGTAGAGCTGGCCCCCAACGGGACCAACTCTTGTTCGTCCGCTGGTCCGGCCCCGCCAGCGTCATCCCCGGCGCTCCCTCCGCCGTCCTGACCGCCTGTCGTCGAGCTTCCACCCGTGGTCGAGCTTCCACCCGTGGTCGAGCTTCCACCCGTGGTCGAGCTTCCACCTGTCGTCGAGCTTCCACCCGTGGTCGAGCTTCCACCCGTGGTGGCGCTGCCCCCGCTTGCGTCGTCCGCTGCTGGTGAGTCATTGCAGGCAGGCGCCGCAACGAAGCAGAGCAGAAGCAGTGTAGGGGTCGTGAGGATTTTCATGGTCGTTCTTTCGATGCGCGGCGTGCGGGAGCGCCACCAAACGGCGAGCGCTCGGGGGCCACGTGCACGCAGCCAAGCGCTGAATTGCGCGAGCGTGCCGATGTGGACCCCTCACCCACCTAGGATGCATGAATCGCACCAAGTGGTGATCTCCTGCAATTTGCACTCCTTGCGCCCGGATCACAGCCGCAGAGCCCGCACAGGGCAGTCAGAACGATGCAGGGTCCTTCAACTTGAATGGTCCTGGAGGGGCGATGTGGTGTGGCGAAAGCGCCACGGATGAGCGCGGGCGACGCACCGGGCGACCGGCCGCAGCGGACCCGCCGCCCCGCACAGATTCGATGACGGCGTCCGTCAGAGCCGCCGCGCCCGCCACCAGAGATAGACAGCCAGGCTCCCCAGGCCCACCGAGCCAACCCACCACCAGCTCGAGCTCACGAAGCCCAACCGGACGGAAAGAAGCGCCCCCACGCCCAGAAACGTCGCCGGGACCAGCGAGCCGCCGCGCGTCTTCGCCTCCGCTTCCTCCCGAGACGTCCAGCCACCGTTTTCGACGATTGGATCTCCGGCCCTGTCCTCCTCCTCCGTCATGGTTCCTCCCGGCGCTCACCAGCGCGTTACTCGGAGAGGCGCCGCTTCAGCTCCTCGCGACCGCGGTGGTCGTCTCGCGGGTCCGGGTCCTTGATGTGCCCATAGTCGGCAACCTCGCCAGTGCATCGAGAGGCGCCCAGGACTGCAAAGAGCACCACCAGTACGGCCGCGGGCCCACCCAGCCGGCCCCTCACGTTCGGACGACCCCGAGAGGTCTGATCAAGGCCCACAAGAGCATGCCTGAAAATGCGCAGGCGCATACGTTGAAGGCCACATAGGGCAGATAGTGGCGCAGCAGGAAAGGCGGGGCGAACACGAGCTGGAGCACGAAGAGAAGGCTGCCGAAGCCGCTGAGGAGCTGGCTCCCCGCCGCTGCCAGGAGGAATGCTCGGGCGCCCTTTGCACGCCAGCCGGCCAAGTCCCACCAACAGAGAAGCGGCACGACGACGGAGTAGACCAGGCCGAACGACGGCTCGGCCGCCCTGTCGAGCGTCACGAAATACCGCACGCCGATCGCGGACGACACGAGCGCAACGAGGGACATGACGCGGACCTGCCAGCGAAGGCTTGCCGGGCGCAGAGCGGAGTCGGTCATGCCTAACGGTTACCCGCGCTGTCCTCCCGGCGTCCAGTCTAGCCCAGGGGCCTGCTAGCCTTCCGAGCTCGCCGCGCTTCGTGCCCCTCCCGCGAAGCCACCAGCGCCTCGTCGACCTCCTTCCTCCCGGGACGGGCTCGTGCAAGGCGGCCCGCTTTTTGGCTTGTTTGCATCTGGTCTGGTCTGGTCTGGTCTTGTCTGCTAGTCTTTTCGCGTGAAGGTCGACACCATCAGCGAAGCCAAGGCCCAGCTCTCGACCCTCGTCGAGCGCGCGCTGGCCGGGGAGGAAGTCATCATCGGACGTGCGGGCAAACCGGTCGTGCGCCTGGTGCCCATCCTGCAGCGCGCGGAGCGCCGGCGACCTGGCACGTTGAAGGGACAGATCCAAATCGGAAGCGACTTCGACGACCCGCTGCCGCCCGATATCGCGGAGGCGTTCGGCATCCTCCCATGAGGCTGCTGCTCGACACCCACGTGCTCCTCTGGTGGCTCTCCGACGCTCCGGAGCTCGGACCGCGGGCGCGCGCCAGCATCGCCGAGCCCGAGCAGGAGGTCTTGGTGAGCGTGGCCTCGCTCTGGGAGGCCCGGCTCAAGCAGTCCCTCGGCAAGCTCGAATTGCCACCAGCGTTTCGCGACGCCATCGTGGACCAGGGGTTTCGCGAGCTGGCCATCCTGGGCGAGCACACCGACGAGCTCATGCGCCTACCCTTGCATCATCGGGACCCGTTCGATCGCCTCTTGATTGCCCAAGCGCGCTCGGGCGGCCTGACCCTGGTGACCAAAGATGAAAATGTGATGTGCTACGACGTTGCCTGCCTCGACGCCCGCTCCTAGCGGCTGTCAACCAGAAGCGGGTGGCTCCAGGTCGCTTCTTCCTTCGACTTCCAGCCGCCGTTTTCGAGGATCGGATCGTTCATGGCTCGCCCTTGCCGGATCCAAGCGACTTTTGCACTGCCCACCTACGAAAACGCACGAGCCCCCAATTGATTGCAACCCCTACGGGTATCACCACGAAGAACACGAACGCCGGATGCACGGCCAGAGCAATTCCTGACGTTGACGACTCACCATGCACACCTTCGTTGATTGCAGAAATTTCCGTGAGCACGACGACCAACGCCAGACCTGCGCTCACAGCTGGCAGGAAGAACTCGACAATCAGCAGCGCCAAGAGCAGCTGCGGCAAGAAGAGGAACAAGAGTACCAATGCGTCGCCTGTTGGATCGTCAAGAGGCCAACTGTGATACAAAACGTATGCGCGGAAGCAGCCTTCGACGCAGAGGAACCCAGCTGCGATGAGCTTTCGAATCCGAAGGGTGTCCTCCATGGACACTCTCACTCGCACGCGCCTGGCGACGGGCTTGGGTTCACACGAAACAGTCTATCCCTCCCTCGAGCCCAGCAGCCCTGGTGCGGCCCCCTGACACCCTCGCCTTGCGGCCGTCACCCCCCGCTAGGATGCCTGGCCTATCGTCCTCAAACTATGGACTTCATTGCGTTTTACTGAATCACTCCGCCAGACAATGTCCGCCCCCTGGGCACTGAATGCTTGTGCAGGAACGGCCCCTCCGTCATTCTCGCGGGAGCCATGCAGCAGCCCGGGACGTTCTGCCTCGACCAGCTCGACGCCGTCGAGTTTCTCCGCACCTTGCCGAGCGCCTCGGTGAACCTGCTCATCACCGACCCGCCCTACGAGTCGCTGGAGAAGCATCGCGCCGTCGGCACGACCACGCGCCTCAAGCACAGCAAGGCGTCGAGCAACGACTGGTTCGACGTGTTCCCCAACGCGCGCTTCCCCGAGCTCCTGACCGAAGTGGAGCGCGTGCTCGCACCGGACAGTCACTTCTACCTGTTCTGCGACCAGGAGACGATGTTCGTGATCAAGCCGCTGGGCGAAGCAGCGGGGCTGACCTTCTGGAAGCCGCTCGTGTGGGACAAATGCCTCGGTCCGGACACGCTCGTCCGGACCCAACGTGGCGTCGTTGCAGCAGCGTCGATCGTGCCTGGGGACAGCGTGTACACGCCCGACGAGCGACCGGTGTGTGTGCTTGCATCACGCAAAACCAGAGCGCGCGCAGTGCGCATCGCCTTGTCGACGGGTGCTGCAGTTTTCGCGTCCCTCGAGCACAAGTTCGTGCTGGCGGATGGCACGCAGGCGGAGGCCGCTCAGCTCCGGGCGGGGAGCACACTGGCCTCAGGATCCATCATCCCCAGGAGTCCAACCACGACGGTATCGCTCGAGGATTTCTTCGACGAAGAGGACCGAGTGGTCGAAATGCCCGATCCGAGCACTTGCCTGTTCTGTGGGCGCCAGTTCGATAGCTCCAGAGCTGCCGCGGCACATCAGGCCCGCTTCTGTGAAGCCGCCCGATCGAAGGCATCGATGGCGGAGGCACTGGGAGTCGCTCCCAAGAGACTGCGACGTTGGATGAACGAGGGTCGCCTGCCGGAAGTGTGGGCATCGCAGCTCGGTCTTTCTGACCTTTCAACGGGCCGTACTCAGATCAAGCTCCAGAACGACCTGGAACGCTGGTTCCCTGAAAGGCTGACGCTCGACTACGGCTGGGGGAAGCTGATCGGCCTGTATGCGGCGGAGGGATTTCGCACGGAGCTCAACGTGATGTTCGCTCTGCATCGCGACGAAAAGCACCTGCAGAACCATATTCTTCGAACCGTGCGCGCTCTGGGAATCAACGGAACGTTGCAGGAGACCAGCGCCGGGGGCGTGGCGGTGAACTGCGGCTCCAAGGTCCTGTCGCGCTTCATCGGTCATTTCGTCGGAGGTACCGACGCGATCACCAAGTACCTCACCCCAGCAGTCTTCGCAGCACCCATCGAGTTTCAGCGCGGGGTCTTCGACGGCCTCATTGAAGGCGATGGCCATTGGTCCCGGGACGAACGGCGTGAAACTCTAAACACTGCGTCTGCAGACCTCGCGGCATTTGCCCTACGATTTGCGCGGTTCATCGGCTGGGAGGCCACCGTGCACCGCCAAGAAAATGGGCATGCCGGTTTCTACCGTGTTCGCTTTGATCCAGCCAAGGCGGTAGCCCCGATCACGGTCGTCTCGGTCGAGGAAGCGGGCGAGATGGACCTTGTCGACATCGCTATCGATGATCCGGACCAGCTCTATCAGTTGTACGACGGGGCGGTGACTCACAACTGTCGCATCGGCATGGGATACCATTATCGAGCTCGCTACGAGTTCGTCCTCTTCTTCGAAAAGGGCAAGCGCAAGCTCAGTAACCTCGGCGTGGCCGACGTGCTGACGGTGCCGCGCATCTTCAAGGGCTACCCGACGGAAAAGCCGAGCGAAGTGTCGCGCATCCTGATCGAGCAGAGCAGCCAGCTCGGTGACCTGGTGGTGGACCCGTTCTGCGGCTCGTCGTCGGTGGGCGTGGCTGCCGTGCAGCTCGGGCGGCGCTACCGAGGCAACGACCAGAGTTCGGCGGCCCTGGAGCTCAGCCGGGAGCGGCTGACCGCGGCCGGGGGCATCCTCAGCGAGCCCACTCGATCCTCCTCCCCCCACCCCACCGCCGCGCGCCAGCTGGATCTGCTCGCGCGCTGAGCCGAACCTGCGCTACCCGACTGATACCCTGCCTAACCAGATGACAGAGCCCGCCCAGATCGCCTTCGAGCAATTGCTCGCCGACTTGCCCGAAAAGGCAGCTGTCGAGAGCGCGCCCGAGCCCCCGCGCGCCGAAGCGCCCGCCCCAAGGCCGCTGACCGGCTCCCTCACCGGGCATGATTTCGCCGAGCTCATCGCCGCCTACTTGGCGCAGAACTACGGCCCGCGTGGCCTGGTGATCTACCGGGAAGTGCATCTCGGCAAGAGCATCATCGGCAAGAATCGCCGCGTCGACATCTTGGCCCTGCACCCCGAGTCGCGGCGCGCGCTGGCCGTCGAGTGCAAGTATCAGGCGAGCGCGGGCACGGTCGACGAGAAGATCCCTTACACACTGGATGACTTGGCGGCGCTCCACATTCCCGCGTTTGCCGTCTACGCGGGCGAGGGCTTTTCGCAGGGCGTCCTGCATCTGCTCCGCGCCAGTCGCCTCGCCGCCTACTGCTTGCCTTCCGCGAGCCTGACGCCGGGACCCGAAACGCTGGAGCTCGACCATCTGATCGCCACCACGTTCGGATGGTGGGAGCTCGTGCTCAAGAACAAGCAGCCGTTCGACCTCGAGCGCTTTCTGGAACGCCAAACGGAGCGCTGACGTCACTCGGCCAGCGTTACTCGGCCAGCGTTACTCGGCGGTGGCCGGCGCCGGGGGAGCGTGCACCAGGAGCAGGCTTTCCTCAGCGGGCACGCCGATGCGGAGCGGGAAGCCGTAGTGACCCGTCCCCCGGTGCACGTACAGCCGATCGGTGCCGCGCGCCCAGAGGCCATGGTCGGGCATGTTCACGAACAGGCGAATCATGGTCCAGGGTAGCCCGAGGCTGACCAGGCCCACCTGACCGCCGTGGGTGTGACCCGAGAGCACCAGATCCACCGTGCCCGGCGGCACGTGCTTGAACGCGCCTGGGTCGTGCAGGAGCAGGAGGCGGAGCGCACCTCCGCTGCGCGGAAAGCGCGCCATCAGCCCCGCCAAGTGCTCGGCGCGACTGCGCCAAACGTAGGCCGAACCGATGACCTCGACCGGGCCCGCTGCGGTCTCGACCAAAGTGCTTTCGTCGACGAGCAGCCGTGCTCCGGCGTGCTCGAGGGCGCTCCGCACGATGTCGGGCGCCTCGTAGTCGTGATTGCCCAGGCAGGCGAGGACGCGCCCGGGGGCCTTCTGCAGTGGCTCGAGCGCCCGGCGCAAGAGCTCCGGATCGTCGTGCGCCTCGAAGGTGAGGAAATCGCCGGTGAGCAGGATGAGGTCGGGGTTCTTGTCGACGGCTTCCTGGCAGATGCGCGCGAGCCGTTCGGGCGGCATGAAGGGACCGATGTGCGGGTCGGAGATCTGCACCAGGCGCAGCGGCCGTTCGACTCGCAGGGGTCCGGTGCGATGGCGGGAGAGCTCGGGCACGTCGCCGTCGCTCACCACGATGTGCACGATCTCGGGCCGGGTGATCGACGACTGCAGGACGCCAATCGCCGCCAAGGCGAACGGTAGTGCCGGCAGGGGCACCTCCACGCCGAAGAGGCCGATCACCACCCAGGGCAAGGATAGGACCGCCCCCGAGACGAAGAAGGCCGACGGCACGGTGATCAGGGCCCGCACCCAGAACCCTCGGATGCGCGGCAACAGCGGCAAGAGGCAGCTCAGGTACAGCGCGGCCGAGAATGCCCAATACACCTCATGCGGGACGGCGAGCCGGCCGAGCATCGGCAGCACTAGTGACGTGTGCAGCGAGAGCTGGATCGCCCGAAAGATGCCGTACTGCCACGAGCGCAGGCCGACGAGGACGACCACGATCGCTACGCACAGCCAGCTGATCCCTTGGACCGACACGCGCCCTCGGTCTGGCGCACGGGCCCGCCGGGTGCAAGCAGCCGGGCGCACAATCAATATTTCTGCAGATTGCTCGCAGGGTGCTGAAAGGCACCCGACTAGAGTTCACCTTCGACGCCGATGGTGGGAATGGTCGCCGGACCGACCAAGGCTTCGCCGCACTCGGAAGCGTTACAAAACGCGTCGTTGGCCTCCTGGGTGAGCGTGGTGTTGAGCACGCCGAGCGTGACGGCGAGGAAGCGTCCCGTCTTGTCCAGGGAAAACCGCTTGGCCACTTGCCAGTCCAGCTGGAAGTAGTCGCTGGCGCGCGGCACCTGATCCACCAGCGCCACGTCGTCGACGCGGGACGGAAAGCCCGTGTAGTATGTGGCCCGCGAGCTGATGCCGAAGCCGCGGCCGAAATCGTACGCCAGCGCCAAATCCACGATATGCGTGCGGTCGTACTGCGAAAGCCCGCTCACGCGTCCGATGGAGCGCTCGGAGCGCGACAGCGTGTAGGACAGAAACCCGCGCAGGCGGCGCGCCAAGTTGCGCTGGAGCATGAGCTCGAGGCCGATCGCCCGCCCCTGGCCGCGATCGAGATCGTCCGGCTGCCCGCTCAAGAAGCGCAGCGTCTCGGTGTCGCCAACGTGGAAGAAGTCGCTCTGAAACACCGTGGTGTCGAGCGAGAGCTCCCAGGGCAGCTTCCACTCCACGCCCAGGTCCGCAAGCGCCGTCCACTCGAGGCCCCCCGCCGCAGAGTTCACACGTCCCGGCGGCCGCTGCGACGGGCTGCGCGGCTGAGAGCCGATGCCGAACGATTGGTGCAAACGAGCCCAGGGCGCCATTTTTACCTGCAAGGCAAAGCGAGGGCCGACGGAGCCGTGCGTCGCCTGCGGCGTGACGGGCGTTTCGGTGCTGGCAAAGAGGTCGGCGCGCAGGCCAACCGAGTACGTCAGCCGATCGTCGGGAGTGCCGAGGAGCTCACCCCAGGCAGCCAGGTTGGCGTCGTGCCGAGTGAAGCTCGAGACCTCCGGCGAGTCGTCCGTGGCGTAGTTGTCGTACTGCTCGCGCAGCTGGGCGTCCGCCCCGTACGCCACGCCGAACCTCGGGCCGAGCGGAACGAGCCCCTCGGTCCGCACCGTGCCCACGAGCGATCGCGGCCGGTAGTCGCTTTGGTTCGAGTCCCAGCGATCGTGGCCAATCGACACCGTCTGCCGGTGCCAAGCGCCGCTCGCCGTTTGCTGCTCGTAGCGCAGCGCAGCGCGGTGAAACGACGAATGGAACAGATCCTCCATCGTGTCATCGTCCTGGCGCTGCGCGGAGCGGTCACCCGCGCCGAAGGCCAATACTTCGATGCGCTTTTTGGGAGTGATCTGGTAGGAGACGCGGCCCTGGTAGTCCCAAAAGTCGAGTGAGAAATCGGGCGCCACCAGGCCGACCAGGGCTGCCGTGTACGAGTAGCGACCGGCGGCCATGACGCTGCCGCGTCCACCAGCGAAGGGCGCTTCCACGCCGAGGGCGGTGTCGGTGGCGCGCACCCGAAACGTCCCGCGCAAGCGGCCCGTTGGCGCGGCGCCTGTGGCCTCCAAAAATCCCCCACCCGCGCGGCCTAGGCGCGCCGGCCCCCCGGTTGGATGCAGTGAGGCACTCTCGATCAGCCACGGATGCAGGACGGCGGGGCCTCGACCGAGGTGATAGAGGTACGGCACGGCGATGCCGTCGTACTCGTAGCCAACCATGCCTGCGCCGGCTCCGCGCAGCCCCAAGAACGGACCGCTGGCCAGGATCGGCACCACGCCGGGCATGCTCTCGATGGCCCGCACGGGATCCCCTTCTGCGCCGGGCAGCACCTGCGTCAGCGCATCGGACATCACGCGGGTCGTGCCCGGTCGCCGCACGCCGCGCACGGCGACCTCCGCCTCGACCGGTGGCTCCGGGGCTGGCTCGCCAGAGGGGGCCCCCGCCACGGCGACGATCTTCTTCGGGGGAAGGGCCGAAACTGGCTCCTCGCTCGGCGCGGTGAACTCGACGCGAAACTGCACGTAGGCGGCGCGCGCCGCCCCATCGACGGTCGCCGGCGAAAAGACGAAGGTCCGAGCGGCTTTTTGGGCTACCGTTGCGAACGGCTCCTCGCCTCGTAGGACCGCGACTTCGCTCACCTCCCCGGTCGCGCTGACCAAGAGCTTGAGCACGACCACTGCGTCCGCGGTTTGGCCCTCCGGGTACGGCGCCGTGCCGCCCGCTCGAAGCTCGGGCGGTACCACCACCGGCTCCTGTGCCGCGGCGGCGGGCGCAAACAGAAAAATCAGCAGCGTCCAAACGAGCACCTTGCGAGCAAGCAGGCCGCGAGCAAGCAGGCTGCGAGCGAACCCCACGCCGAACGGCCTCATGCGCCAGCCTCGACCAGCGCGCGGGCGTGTTCCAGAAGCGCTCGTGCAACCAGGGCGCCCTTGTAGACATACACACCCCCGTTTGCGTCGGGCGGCAGCACGTCCGGGCTCACCCGCAGCTGGCTCGACACTGCGAGCAAGAGGCGCACCCGCTGCTTGCCACTGCCCGCGCTCTCCGTCTGCGCTCGCCCTACCCCTGCCTGCCCCTGCGCGCTCATCCAGTCCAAGCGACGGAAGACCGCCTCGCGGCTCCAATAGCCCATCACCTCCACGTGCACCGTGTGACCGGCTGCGTCCTCGAGCGCCAAGTCGGGCACGACGATGCCCACACCGGGAATGTCCAAGAGCTCGCTGCCCAAGCGCGCGGTCCAACCGGTGCCGGGACGGTTCACCGCTCCGAGCAGCGCTTGCACCTCGTCGCGCACGCTAGCCAGGTGCCCCTGGCCCTGGCCGCCCAGCACCACCTCGAACTTGAGCGGCGTACGCTTGGCGCCCCAGCGCAGGTCGGCCGACAGGCGCACCTCCTGACATTCGTCCAAGGCGGGGACGAGCTGGGCCAGGGCCAGACCGTACTTGGTGACCGATTCGAACAAGCACAGGGGCCCGTCCACCTCGATGTGGTAGGCGCCGCCCGGACGCGACTCGATGCGGTGGAGTAGGCGACGAAACTTGAGCTTGCGAAAGAGCGCCCGGTACGCGTCCGGGCTCGTGCAAACGACGTCGAGACCGATGCGGACCGCGCGCAAGAGGACGCCCTGCACTTGGCCACGTTCGTAGCGCGAGAGGAGCTCGGGCGCGGAGACGGACGGCGTCCGCACGAGCAAGCGCGCGCCCTTGAGGTCCGAGAACAGCGCTCGTTCGACCAGCTCGGGGGCCTGGCCGAGCTCCCGACTCGCCTCGGCCAAAATCTCCGCGCGCACGAAGCCGTGCTCCGCTGGGTCCTTGCGGCGCAAGGCAGCGCGCTCGAACACCACACGCCTGAGCTCGACTGCGTCGAGCTCGAGCGGCGCCTCGAACTCGCAATCGTCCAGCGCGACCTTGCAGAGCCCCGCGAAGAGCTTCTCCGCGCTCGGCGAGCGCGGGATCTCGAGCAAGAGTTGCTCCACCTCCTCCTCGCTCTTGCCTGCGGCCGCACGCACGGCCGAAAGGATCTCTTCACACGAGCGCTCGGCCTCGAGACGCGTTGGCCCCTTGAGCTGTACGATCTCGAGGCGCTCGCCCCGGCGTCGAACCCTGACCAAATCCGGCGAAATCACGATGCGGCCGGCCTCTTCTTGTAGGCAACGTGCTCGCGCCTTCGCTCGCTCGTGTACGTTTCGACGGTTTGCGCCGAAACCAGCTCGTAGAGGACCGCCTGCTTGCCCTCTTGCTGGCGCAAAATGCGCCCCAGGCGCTGCACATGCTCCATCACCGAGCCGCTCCCGGACAAGACGATGGCGACGCTCGCCGTCGGCACGTCGACGCCCTCGTTCAGCACCTTGGACGTGACGACAGCGGTGTAACGACCCTGAGCGAGGCCTTCCAGGATTGACACTCGCTCGCGCAGCTTGGTCTGGTGGGTAATCACCGGGATCAGAAAGCGGCGGCTGATCTCGTAGGCGGTGCGGTTGTCCTCGGTGAAAACGAGACTGCGCTCCTGACGATGCAGATCGAGCAGGTGCTCGAGCACCCGCATCTTCCCCGCCGCCGAAAGTGCGAGCGAGCGCTGGAGCCGATACGCCTCGACCGCGCGCCGCCCAGCCTCGCTGCGCGAGCCCCGCATGATGAAATCCCGAAAACCCTGCGGCGAACCCAGGCGCAGGCCCTGGCTACGTACGAAGCCGAGGTACGTGTCCCGCGCTTCTTGGTAGGCCTGCCGCTCCTCCGCCGAGAGCTCGACGGAGAGGCGCTCGGTCCGGTACTCGGCCAAGTACTGACCCGAGAGCTCGGTGATCGTGCGCTGGTAGACGACGACGCCGATCAGCTCGTCGAGCAGTGCGTCCTTGCCGTCGGCGCGGGTGGGGGTTGCGGTGAGTCCGAGGCGAAACGGTGCCAGGGACGCGCGTGCAGCCAGCGCGTAGCTCTCGCTCGGCAAGTGGTGCGCCTCGTCGAACACCAGGAGCCCGAAGCGATGACCGATGCGGTCCATGTGCAGATAGGCCGAGTCGTAGGTGCTGACGGTCAGGGGTAAGACCGAAAACTCCCCGCCCCCAATCAGGCCGACTTCACAGCCGAAAGTCGCCGAAAGCAGGCTCGCCCACTGCCGCACCAAGTCGAGCGTGGGCGCGACGACCAGCGTGCTGCGCTTCCGATCTGCGATCGCCAGCACCGCCACGTGGCTCTTGCCGGCCCCGGTCGGCAGGACGACCACGCCGCGATGCCGAGCCCCGCGCCACGCCGACAGAGCCTCGAGCTGGAACGGACGTGGCTCGCGTTGCACGTGGAGGGTCGGTGCGAACTCCGTGTAGCCCCGCGCCTGATCCTCGTAGGAAATGCCCGACCGTGTCAGCTGGGTCACGATCTCGGCGTAGGCGAGCGCTGGCGCGCGGTAGAGGGCTGCCCGATCGTCCCAAACGAAGGCCTCTGGCAGGGAAGCAGCGCTGGACCAGCCGCGCAGGGTGAGGGTCCCAGCTTCGAACGCGAGTTGGAGCGCCACGCTGGGCCGCGTCCTAGCCTGCAGCGGCGAGGCAGGGAACTGGCTGTGCTTCAGCCGAGCTGGGGTGACCTGTGCGACAGGAATGTCATGCCGCGAATTGTCGAAACAATTCGCGCGAGCTCACCCGAGGGCGCGCCACGCTGCAGCGTGTTCTGGCCGCCTTGTTTCGGCGCGATGACACAGGATGCCGGTGCGATATCCGGCCGACACATGGCCGTCATCTGAATAGGGAGTCTGTCAGTGCCACCTAACTTCTGCATGACAGGACTGTCACACCGAAGCGCACAGAGAGCCCCGAGCGACGTACCTCGTCGCCCGTCTACCCCTATGGGCCAGCGGGTCCCCGGCCCCCAGGCCGGCGCCTCTCCCATTTTAGGCCCTCCCGTCCCTGCGACGACTCCGTCACAGCCCGGGGGCCAGACGCGCCCCTGCACGTCGAAGCTGAAGGAAGGAGCGGGGGAGGCTCGCGAAACGAGCCTCCCGCCGCAAGCAGGACTCAGGGAGCCCCGCCCTCGCCGCCTTCGCCACCCTCGCCGCCAGCTGCACCTTCGCCGGTGCCGCCGGTGCTGGTGTCGCCGCCGGTGTTGGTGCCGCCGCCGCTGTTGGAGTTGCCGCCCGTCGTGGGGCTGCCGCCACCCGTCGAGCCGCCCGCGCCACCCATGTCGGTGTCCTCAGACCCGCCATTGCAGCCGACAGCAGTCAAGCTGCCGCTGAGCGCGACGATTGCAAACAGTCCGAAAAGTTTCTTCATTTTGATTGGTCCTCCGAAATTTTACCCTGAAAGTTCCATTAAGCCGAGACGGGGTATCGCCGTGCCTTAAGCACACTCCGTGCCAGCCTGGGCACCCCAGCGAGCGCCCCCATACGACACCTCCCCCGTGCTCTGCAACAGAACAATGACTTTTTGACCACTCGGGCGCCGGCCTCGTGGCTGGACCTGATGACTAACGGCGTGCCGGCTCGCCCACCCGAGCCTGGCAGGCTACCGGGCCCGGTTTTGTCTTGCAGGCCTGGATCCGGTGATGTAAAGACCTCGCCCCCTGAAAGTCCCCGCGAAGCGAGGGCTTTTCGCGAAGGTGGCGGAATGGCAGACGCGGCGGCTTCAGGTGCCGTTGCCCGCAAGGGCGTGAAGGTTCAAGTCCTTTCCTTCGCACGGTTTGGCCCGGGTCGGTCGGGCCCGGGCAGTGTCGGTCCCGGGCAGTACTGTTCTGGGCATTGCAGTCCCGGGCATTGCAGTCCCGGCAAGTAGCGCCGGCTCAGCGGCCCCCAGGAGCCTTCTCGGGGGGCGTCGGCGGGGCTACCGTGCCCGCATGATTCGCAGCACCACCATTTGGTCGGTTCTGGGGGCGCTCGCCGTCGTCGGAACCCTCACCGTCGCACTGGCCGAGAGCAAGAAGCGTCCGGACCCCGTGGTGCCACCGGGCATCGCTACCTGGTCGTATCTGTGCTTTTCGGCCCATTCCGCTAGCGAAGTGATGGAGAAGGCCAATCGGGCCGGCGCCCAAGGCTGGGAGATGGTGAGTGCCGCCAATGGCCACGGGGGCGCCATCTGGTGTTTTCGCCAGCCCCAGTGGGCGCGCCCCCTACCGACCGAGTGAGTCGACCGCGTGCGCTGACCCCGTGAGACCAGCGCGTGGCTAGCTCGGGGGCAGTAGAACCAGCAGGACGCCGATCGCCATCACCGCTCCCGCTGCGAGACGCAGTGGGCTCGGCCGCTCGCGGAAGAAGAGCAGCCCGAACGCGAGCGCCAGGAGCAGCCCCACGGCGCGCTTGAAGGCTTCGAAGACGCTGACCACCACGCTGGTGATGGCCACGAACTGCAGGCCGAGCGCGAGCACGTTGATGGCGCCGGCCCCCAAGAGGACGGGGACGGCGCGCCACTTCGGCCACGAGAGCCGAACGGGCCGCACGGCGAGCACGAGCCCCGTACCCAGAGCCACGCCGAGCGCCAAGAACGTGGCATGCACCGGCACCGCGACGTAGCCGAGCGCAACCTTGTCGCAGACGGGCGTGAGCGCCCACAAGGCTGCGGTCATCACCATGAACGAGCTCGAGCGACCGCGGCCGAGTGCGAGCAGCCGCGCCCGAAGTCCATCGCCATCGGACTCCCCGAGCAGCAGTGCACCCGCGCTGACCAGGACGATGCCCAGCCAGTTCCGCGCCTCGAGACGCTCTCCCAGGATGGGGATGCTGCCGAGCGCTACGAAGACGGGCGTGAGCGAAAGCAGCGGAATGGTCGCGCCGAGGTCTGCGGCCGCCACCGCCGACAGAAAGAGCAGGTTGGCCAGAACGTTGAACGCCACCGAGGCGAGGGCCGGAAGCAAGTACTCCGGCGTGCCGAGCGCGCTCGGCAGGACCCAGCCGGTGACGCCGAGCCACCAGGCTGCGTAAAAAGGCAGCTGCGCCAGCGAGAGCCAGAGCGCCAAGGCCGCGATGGGCATTTTCGCGGCCAAACGTTTGCGCAGGACGTCGAACAAAGCCCACGCGATGGTCGAGGAAACGACGACTGCCCAGAGCAGAGCCGACATGGGGCGGCGCAACGTACAACACCGCCCGAGGGCGTGCTATGGGGGCACCCCCGTGAGCACGACGGCCCAGCGCTCTGGCTTCTCCACGCCGCCCCTTCTCGTTTTCGAGGCGGTGCGCGCGATCGATCCACAGGGCGGCCTCGATCAGGTCGTCGATGTGGTGGTCGAAGCCGGCGTGATCACGCGCGTCGGCGAAAAGGCCGGTGCCAACCTGCGCAATGCCGAAAGCGCTCGCGTCGTCGACGGGGCAGGCAAGTGGCTGCTCCCTGCGTTCACCGACTTGCACGCGCACCTGCGCGACCCCGGTCAGGAGTACAAGGAGGACGTCTTCTCCGGTCTCGACGCTGCAGCTGCTGGTGGCTACGCGCACGTGTGCGTGATGGCCAACACCAAGCCCGTCAACGATACCAGGGCCATCACCGAAGCGATGCTGGCGCGCGCAGCATCACACGGCGGCCCGCGCCTGCACCCGATTGCCAGCATTACTCGCGGCATGAAGGGCGAGGAGCTGACCGAGATGGGCGATCTCAAGGACGCCGGGGCGGTTGCGGTCAGCGACGACGGCGTGTGCGTGATGAACGCCGCGGTCATGCGGCGCGCCTTGTCGTACGCCAAGAACTTCGACCTTCTGGTGATTCAGCACGCGGAAGACCACGACCTGACGGCCGGCGCCAGCATGCACGAAGGGGCCGTATCGGCGCGGCTCGGGCTCCGCGGCTGGCCGCGCGTGGCAGAGGACATCATCATCGCGCGCGACATCTTGCTCACCGAGTATGTTGGCGCGCGTTACCATGCAGCTCACGTTTCGACGGAGGGCGCCGCACGCCTGATCGGGGAGGCGAAGTCCAGAAACCTCCGCGTCACCGCCGAGGTGACGCCCCATCACCTGCTTTTGACCGATGCCGCCGTGGTGGGCTACGACACCGCTTGCCGAGTGAACCCGCCCTTGCGCGAAGCGCACGACGTAGCCGCCCTACGGCGCGCGCTCGCAGACGGGGTCATCGACGCCATCGCCACCGATCACGCCCCGCACTCGCGACTGGAGAAGGACGTCGAGTTCGCCGAGGCCAGCCCCGGCATGATGGGCCTCGAGCTGTGCCTGGGTCTCTTGGTGCAGCTGGTAGGGCAGGACGGGCTGACCCTGGGCCGCCTGGTCGACGCACTGAGTCAGGCGCCGGCGCGCATCGCCGGCTTGCCCGTCCCCCGCATCCGCCCCGGCGAGGTGGCGGAACTCGCCCTGGTGGACCCGGCCTGTCGCTGGATCCCCGCGGAGCACCGCCTGCGCTCCAAGAGCAAAAATAGCCCATTTTTGAAGAGCGAGCTCGGAGCTCGTGTGCAAATGACCCTGGCGCACGGAGCCGTCGTCTTCGAGCTGGAGAAAGCAGAGTCGTGAAACGAGCAACCTTGGCCCTGGCCGACGGCACCCTCTTCCCCGGTGTGAGCTTCGGTGCGGACGGGACCGCGACCGGTGAGGTCGTCTTCACCACCGGCATGACCGGCTATCAGGAGGTCCTGACCGATCCCTCCTTCCGCGGTCAGATCGTGACCATGACCAGCCCGCACATCGGCAACACGGGCATCAACGCCACCGATCCGGAAAGCACGAGCTCACGGCCGATGGCGGCCGGGTTCGTGGTGCGCGACCCCAGCCCCGTCGTCTCCAACTACAGGAGCGAGCTCGGGCTCGAAGAGTACTTGAGGCGCGAGGGAGTGGTGGCCATCGGCGGTGTCGACACGCGGCTCCTGACCCGGCACTTGCGCGATCGCGGCTCACAAAATGGCTGCATCGGCACGGGCAATCCCGCCGACCTGGTCGACCTGGCGCGCCAAGCCCCGAACATGGAGGGGCTCGACCTGGTGCGTGAGGTGACTCCCTCGGTGCCCTACGAATTTCGCGAAACCTTGGGCGAGTGGACGCCGGAGGTCCTGGGTAAACCGCTGGTTTCCGCGGGCGAACGGCTGCGGGTCGTGGTGTACGACTTCGGCGCCAAGCGCAACATCCTGCGCTGCCTCACGGCCGCCGGCTGTGACCTCACCGCCGTGCCGGCGAGCACCAGCGCTGCCGACGCTCTCGCCTACGACCCCGACGGGATCTTCCTGTCCAGCGGGCCCGGCGATCCTGCGGCGCTCGGCTACGCGGTCGACACCGTGCGCAGCCTGCTCGGCAAGAAGCCCATCTTCGGCATTTGCCTCGGCCACCAGCTGCTCGGTAAGGCGCTCGGTGGGTCCACCTACAAGCTCAAGTTCGGCCATCGCGGGCTCAATCAACCGGTGAAGGACCAGAAGACGGGCCGCGTGGAGATCACTGCGCAAAACCACGGCTTCGTGGTCGACGTGGCCAGCCTGGGCAAAATGGCGCAGAGCAGCCACTTGCACCTGAACGACGGCACCAGTGAGGGGCTGGAGGCGCTCGACGCCCGAGCCTTCTCGGTGCAGTACCATCCGGAAGCGGCAGCAGGGCCCCACGACTCCTACTACCTGTTCAAGCGTTTCACCGACATGATGCGCGGACAGTCAGGCGCCTGAGCGCCCTGCCCCGAGTCGTGTCAAAGACGAGATCCATGTCGCCACGCAGGGTGCATTTCGTTTCGCTCGGTTGCCCGAAGAATCGGGTGGATTCCGAGGTCATGCTCGGCACGGCACAAGCCGAGGGCTTCGAGCACACGAGCGATGCGAGTGAAGCCGAAGTCATCGTGGTCAACACCTGCGGCTTCATCGACGCTGCGAAGAAGGAGTCGATCGACACCATCCTGGAGATGGCGAACTACAAGCAGACCGGCGCTTGCAAGAAGCTCGTCGTGACCGGCTGCCTGTCGCAGCGCTACGGCTCGGAGCTCGCCGCCGGCATGCCGGAGGTCGATCATTTCCTGGGCTCCAGCGACATGCCCAAGATCAAGCACGTGCTGACCGAGCCGAGCGAGCGCATGCTGATCGGCAATCCGGCCGACTGGGTGATCTCCGCCAGCGAGCCGCGCACCGTTTCGACGCGCGGGGCCAGCGCGTACGTGAAAATCGCCGAAGGCTGCAACCGCAGCTGCTCGTTTTGCGTCATCCCGAAACTGCGTGGCAAACAGCGCAGCCGGCCCATCGCCGA
>Ga0315912_10001739_pt1 | contig 25520 bp, 31 predicted proteins | sample VfabasoilMG_FD_204469 | JGI IMG/M metagenome (GOLD analysis project Ga0315912, IMG submission 204469) | Garden soil microbial communities collected in Santa Monica, California, United States - V. faba soil | ecosystem: Environmental > Terrestrial > Soil > Garden | place: USA: California... | reverse complement strand
CCGGCGGGGTGGCGGCGCAGATCGTGTCGCGCATGTCGAACCTGGCGGACGTCATCTGGAACAATGCGCCCAAGAGCATTCTGGATCCGTTCCCCAGCCAGGTGGCCACGGGCCAAAAGACCGGCTACTAGTGCTAACACAGTCACCGAGACGGTTCGTGTAATAGTAAACGGCCTGGAACTCCAGTTAAGGAGTTCCGGGCCCAACTTTGTTTGGAGGACTCATGGCGATGCAGAAGCACGGAATCATTCTGGTCGGTCACGGCGGCATTCCCAAGGGATGCCCTCAGGAATTGGTCACAAAACTGAAACGCTTGGAAGGTCAGCGGCGTGCTGCGAAGCTTCCGCCTTCGGCGGAAGAGCTTGAGCTGGATACCAAGATCCGCCAGTGGCCGAGAACCGCGGAGACAGATCCCTATCAAGCTGGTCTCGAAACAGTAGCGGCACGCCTGCAAGCCCAACTGAACGGCGCGCTCTTTGCCGTGGCCTACAATGAGTTTTGCGCACCGACGTTAGAGGAATCGGTTGAAGCCCTGATCAATCAGGGGGCAACTCGTATTACCGTCGCGACGACCATGTTTACCCCGGGAGGGTCACACTCGGAGGTGGAGATTCCTGAGATTCTGGATCATCTGCGGCCGCAATATCCAGGGGTCGAAATCCGTTACGCCTGGCCGTTCGATCTGAATCTTGTGGCCAGTACCTTGGCGGAACAGGTGAAACGCTTTTCCTGAATTGATTTCAGAGAAACCATCGGAGGCTCTTCTCTATTCACTAAAATCCATATCTAATGCGAACGGCCCACGCGAATACGCTGTGTATACCTCCTCGCTTCTTCGAGCGCTGCAATCTCGCTGGCCGACCTTCTTTGGCCCCCGGCATCACAACCTTTGTCAGAGTCCGGCATTATCAATGCTCGGGCTACAAGCCTGCATGAGCATTGTTGACTTACCCGGTTTTTGCTAGGATGCGCCCGCCGAATAGATTGTGGAGCATTCCATGAAAATCGCCACCTTCAATGTCAATTCCCTGCGCAAACGCCTGCCCATCGTGATGGAATGGCTCGACCGCCAGAAGCCGGACGTTCTTTGCCTCCAGGAAACGAAAGTGCAGGACAACGAATTCCCGCTACTGGCCTTGGCCCCGTCCGGCTACGAGATCACCTATCGAGGAATGAAGTCATACAACGGTGTGGCAATTCTCAGTCGAAAGAAACCTGAGGCGGTGTTCTACGGTTTCGATGATGGAGGAGAGCCGGAGGACGCGCGATTGCTCAGGGTCGTCATCGACGGTATTCCCATTGTGAACACCTATGTGCCACAGGGATTTGAAATCGACTCGCCGAAATATGCGTACAAGCTGGGGTGGTATGAGCGGCTGCGGAAGTATTTCGAGAAACACCTCTCACCGGAAGCCCCGGCGATTTGGTGCGGGGATATGAATGTGGCACCGAGGCCGATGGACGTGCACAGTCCGGACAAACATTTAAACCACGTCTGCTATCACGTGGAGGCCCGCAAGGCCTACGAGAAGACTCTCGCGTGGGGATTCCAGGACGTGTTCGTGAAACTCTATCCGACCAAACAACAATACACGTTCTGGGATTATCGGGCACCGAGTTCACTGGAGGCCAATAAAGGCTGGCGCATCGACCACATTCTCTCAACCAAACCGCTGGCGGATAAATGCGTGCGGGCTGACGTGGACGTCGAGCCGCGGCGAGCGAAAGACCCTTCGGACCATACGTTTCTCTGGGCAGAGTTTTCGGTCTAGCCGCGCACGCAACGCCCACCCCACGCCCGGTCCGATCATGCAGGCTAACCACCCACCTGGCCGGACAGGACGAAAGTTTCACGCCGCATGAAGCAAGGACTGTTTCTCCTTGAGATGATTGAGGCGGTTCGCTAACAGCATCGGATCGACGATCAACCCGCAATTGATACAGCGATGGACAATGAGGCCCGGCGACAATTCCGGCTGCCGTTCTTCGATCATGAGACCTTTGCACTTTTGACAAGTCATGAGCGCTCCTCCTTTTTATACGTGCCGGGATCGAATCCACCCGCACACGGGAGGTAACGTAACATCGTGAGATTAACTCTATGTTAACAGGCAGTTAAAAGTGTCTAATGTCCACCACTTACTTGCGTCAGCAATCGACAGATTTCTTCAGCCCAATCATTCGTTGCAATACGTTACGCAATCGTAATCCGCTCGTAACACAAGCTGGATATCATCCGCTTACCTGGTCGGTGGATTGGCTTATTGCCAAGACGCAATTCTATGCAAAGTGATACCATGTCAAACCGAAGACCGAAAAAAATTCTCATCGTCGAAGACGAGCCCGATATCGCCCAGCTTGTGAAGCTCTACCTGGAGAAGGACGGATTTCGGGCCAGTGTCGCAAAATCTGGAGTCGAAGCCCTCACGGTGATTAAGTCAGGGATTCCAGATCTGCTGATTCTTGACCTGATGCTTCCGGAAATCGACGGGATTGAAGTCTGCAAGAGACTCCGCAACACACCGGATACCGCGCTTCTTCCCATCATCATGCTGACGGCCAAGTCCGAGGAGTCCGACACGATTATCGGCCTTGAACTCGGCGCCTTCACGTCGAAGCCCGATATCAAACAGGCCAACCTGTCGACCAGGCAGGAGTTCACATTCACTTCGGGAACAACCACCGAGTGCCTCAAACTGGGAACGCGATGCCCGCAGGTGGGCGTCAACAACGGGACCTTGAACGTTCGAGACACCTCGTTGCGGGTGGCTGGGCTGACGGCCAACGTCATCGCGCGGTACCCGGGCAAATGGTTTCAGCCCTATGCCGGCATCGGCGGAGGCGTCTTCTACTTCACGAGTTCCGGCCAGTTTGAAGGCCGGCAATATGCCCCCGGACTTAATGTGATGGGCGGACTCAAACTCCTGGCTACGGAGCAATGGGGTCTGTTTGTCGAAGGGCGTTACAATTTTTCCTATCTCAGCAATTTCGATCCTGCCTTTGGCTTGAGCTGAAGCTACCGGGCAGTCCATATGATCGCCGGAGTGTCCTACCACTTCTAACCTGCCCGTCCCACTCGGTCTCTCCTTCCCGATTACCGCACACTTAGGGAACCGCCGCCGGATTCCCACCCACGACAATTTTGGACCGATGGGGTATCATCCGTCGGCTGGCCCGTTCCCATCATGAGAGATCCCGCAATGACTCGATCCGACCGCCGTCCCGCTGTCCGCCCTCACCCTGTTTCGTCGAAACTCGAGTGTGAGATCAAACTGTCCGTCGATCCCGACTTTCGCCTGCCCCGCCTGCCCGGCGCTCCGCTGCCCCGGAAGATCCTGACCTCCACCTACTACGACACCGCATCTTATGATCTGGCTCACGCGGGCATGACGCTCCGGTATCGGGTCGAACAAGGAAAGAAGGCGTGGCAGCTCACACTTCCATTGGGCGACGACCGGCAAGAAGTTGAAATTCTCGATCCGCATCAGCTTCTACCGGCGGCGTTTCGCGACCTGCTCGTCCTGCACCTGGGAGAACGAAAACTGGCCCCCGTCGCGACCTTGCGGGTCTGGCGAACCGGCCTGCTGATGCGGCGCAATCGGATCCCGGTCGCCGGGATCGCGCTCGACAGCGTGTCGGTGGTGAAGAACGAGTGCGTGATCCAGCGTTTTCGCGAGCTTGAAATCAAGCAAGTCGGCCCTGACGACGGGTTGCTGCATGACATAGAACGGCAGCTGCGGGAGGCAGGCGCTCTTGACCATGACGGGCGGCCCAAATTGTTTCGCGCACTCTCGCTGCCGGCTCCTGCGCCGGAGGCACCGCCGGCCCCGGAGGCTCCTCCGAACGTCCATGTGAAACGGGCGCTAACGCAGCACGTCCGCTGGCTCCTGGCCCATGACCCCGGCACGAGGCTGGGCACGCAGAGCGAAAGCCTTCATCAAATGCGCGTGGCCACGAGACGCTTGCGCGCGGTGCTTCGCGTCGCTCAACCGATGTTCGTGCCCGATTGGGCCGCTTCGCTGGCAAACGAATTGGCCTGGCTCAGCGAGTTCCTGGGCCAGGCCCGCGACCTCGACGCCCAAATCGCCTACTTCACCGGGGAAGCCGCCCGCTTGGATGCGCGGGACCGCAAGCCGCTGGCTGAGTTCGTCGCTCATCTGCAGAGCCAGCGGGAACGTCTGCAACAGGTGGTCTTGAGCGAATTGAAGAGCGCGCGGTATTTCGAACTCATCCGGCGGCTTCAGCAGGCCGCTCACGATCCCTCCATCGTAGACACCGCTGTGACGTTGCACGAACTCGCCGAGCGGGAGTTCAGAAAACTCCGCAAAGCGATCCGCCGCATGGGCCCGTCACCGAATCACGCCGTACTTCATGCCATCCATATCAAGACGAAACGCGCCCGCTACGCTGCGGAACTGGCGCGGTGGTCTGTCGGCAAACCGGCCGCTCGATTTATGAAACAGGCGCGAGCGGTTCAGGATCTTCTGGGAAACTACCAGGACTCCTTCACTGCGGACACCTGCATCCGCGCGTTCCTCAAACAATCGGCCGGCGTCCGCGCCGGATTCGTGGCGGGGAGAATGATCGAACGCCAACGGCAGCGACGCGACGCGATCCAAAAGCACCTCACCTCATTGCTGAAGACTTTGTTGAAACAGGGCAAGAAGGCCTGGGGTTAGGCGGCCCCTTTGCCGCCGGCGTCCACGCATCACACCTCACACTTGATGCAGCAAGAACACATCGACGCAGTGGATATCGCAGTCATTGGAGCCGGGGCTGCCGGGCTGGCCGCCGGGATCTTTGCCGGTGAGAGGGTCCGACAGGCTGAGCCGCTGCGGATTGTCATTCTCGATGGAGCCCCCACCATCGGCGCCAAAATTCTCGTGTCCGGCGGCGGGCGCTGCAATGTCACGCACGAGGTCGTGACCCCGACCGATTTCTTCGGCAATTGCCGGATCATCAAGAATGTGCTGGCTTCGTTTTCCGTTGAGCAGACAATCGCCTGGTTTGCCTCTCTAGGCGTTGATCTCAAACGCGAAGAGACCGGCAAACTGTTTCCTGTGACCGACAAGTCACGGACTGTCCTGAACGCGCTCATCGAGCGTTGTCGCCAGTTGGGTGTGGAGATTCGTCCGGACCACCGTGTCCACGTGATCGAACGAGCCTCTGGCGAAAAGGCGGAATTCCAGGTGCAGCATACTCATGGAACTCTCGTTGCGGATCGGTTGATTCTCGCAACCGGAGGCAGGTCCATCCCCAAGTCGGGCAGTGATGGATTCGGCTATGAGCTGGCACGACTTCTTGGCCATCAGGTGACCGCCACGGCCCCGGCGCTGGTGCCGTTGGTACTTGCCGACGCCATGTTTCACAAGCCACTCTCCGGTCTTTCGCATCAGGTGGAACTCACCACAATGGTGAGGGAGCGCACGGTCGACCATCGGACCGGGAACTTGCTCTGGACACACTTTGGAATCAGTGGTCCGGTGGTCATGGATGCGAGCCGCTTCTGGTGCCTGGCAAAGGAGCAAGGAGAATCAGCCGAAGTCTACGGCAACTTTCTGCCTGGTCAGACTCGAGAACAGATGCGGCAGTGGTTCATGGAGGAAACGAAAGACCATCCCCGGCGCTCATTGGTCAACACCCTTGCACAGAAGCTACCTCTGCGCTTTGCCGAATCTCTCGTTCAGTACGCGAAATGCGACAGCCAGGTGGCCATCGCGCAACTGCCACGGAAAGACCGAGAGCACCTCCTCACTCTGCTCACGAAGTTCCCGTTTCCCATTGTGCACGACCGCGGATGGAACTATGCGGAAGTGACCGCCGGCGGTGTGCCGCTTGAAGAGATCAACTTTCGGACCATGGAATCAAAGATTGCGCCGGGTCTGTATCTCATTGGCGAAATTCTGGACTGCGACGGTCGCATCGGGGGCTTCAACTTCCAATGGGCCTGGACGACAGGACGGCTGGCCGGAAGAGCAGCCGGGGATTCTTAAAAATCCGTCGTTGCGCCATTCCAATAACTCCTCGATCAGAATCAGCCGACTCACACAAGACATCCGGCAAGAATCACGGCGTTACCGCCGCCGGCTGTACGAAGCTGACGTCGGCTACCACAGCGGTTCGGACCGGTGGATGGTCCCCCTCGTACCTGGTCGGAAAGACATAGAGCCGCTCCCCGACTGAAAACAGTAGCTTGTACTCCGTCACTTCATCATCGCGCAGATGCACCCTCAGCAAAGCGGACTCTGCTTGCTTATCGACCCGTGCCCAGTTCACACCAAGCTGTACAGGGACAACATACAGGCTGACGGCAATCACAGCGAACGAGAGGTACGCCATCGACAGATCGATGCGACGGTCCGCCTTGCTCAGCCGTACGGCAACCAATTCAAGGGCCGAGCCAAACAACAGCAGCAGAAGGACAACGGACACGATGGACAGAACAATGGCGGCAGCAGCAAAATCGAATGCGCTGAGCAGTGTGGTGACCGCCAACAGCAGGAGGAAGAGCCACGGGCCATAATGGACCACGGCTACCGACACCTTGAACCGGGTGCTCGCGGTCAGGTCGCCTGAGTTCTCGATCACAGCGAGGTTCGTCGTGGAGAGGTAGACGAAAAAGAGAATCAGGAGCAGAGGAATCCAGCTCTGACCGAAGTAGGTCGCCATTGGAACTTCGTCCAATATCCATGAGGCTCCGAATTCTGAAAAGTACGATCTTGTATAGATCGCTCCTGCGAGATACGCCAAGCCGCCGATTCCAGCCAAACCAGCCAATACTTTTGGCGCATTCTCGATAATCCGCCGAGCCCCGTCACGGGCCGATTCGGCATTGTGGTGATCGTTGTGCGACATAACTCACGACCTGGAACACCCCGGCGCGAGACGGTCACTCACGCTCAAGTCGGCTACCGACTCCGCTTATCGATGACCTTGCCTTATGGCTCGCGCAAACAATCCGACAATCACTCCTGCCATGACGACGGTCGCGCCCAGAAAGAAGAGAAACGACTTGGTCTCAGGAAGACTGGGCTCACTCGGCGGCGCCCACTCGACGAACAGAGCCAGCGCAATGAGTAGCGCCCCAAGAGCAGCCAACAATTTTCCGCGCAGCGCCATGCCCCGCATGTTACACCTCAACCATGCGCCGGTCGACCGGCGGCCGAGGGACGAAATCGCATGAAGCCGCGTTGATCGCGAAACGTACCTCCTATCTCGCGAACAAAAATATTCGATACCGAACGCTCTTGCGGTACTGCGCTTCACGAGATACAAGCGACGAAGCACGGAGCAACGGACCGACGATTGCAGCACAAACACTCATGAATAATGCGGGTTAGGGCTCTTGTTCTTCAATGTCTTCGATCGACTGCTTGAGCGCTGCGACAAATGCATCCGGTTGAGCCAACGCCTGCTCTGTAAGTTGGAACTCAGAGACCAACACACCGGCCTTATCGACCACGATCAACCGATAACCCTGTTTCACAATGATGCTCTCTTTGGATGTGATCCAACACGAATCCAACGAACCGGAATATTGCTCAACAAAGGCCCGCTCAATGAGACGGAATGGACACAGAGCAGCGGCAAGGGAGGAACTGATTGCCTGCGGCGAGAAAACTCCATTATGTCGGATACACGATGCGGCTCAAGATCCTATTCGTGTAGCACTGAGACACACGTTCTAAGCTTTAAAGGCGGCTACGGCCTCTTCTTCCGTATTGCACAGCTGAATGTTATCTCCATACACGCGGGTCAGAAGATGAAAGCCGCTGGCCTCAAGGGCTTCTTTGACCATTCCCTTCGCGGCGGCAATCTTCATCCCCCCTTGAACAGTATTGAGCTGCTTGCACGTGAGAATGAGCACCCGTAGGCCGCCGCTGCTGATATAGTCGATATCCGCGAGATTGACGACAACCTTTTTCGCCCCCCGGTCCAAAATCTTTTTTATTTCCTGGCTTCCCTTTTCGGCAGTGGTGGCGGAGAGACTGCCATGGAGCTTGATGATGGTGACCCCTTCATTCTCGTGAGAAGTTACGATCAACGTGTGTCTGGTTCCTTGCTCCATCGTTGCGCTCCTTTCCTTATTGAGGATCGCCATTCTGTCTGCGTTGAGCGACAAACCAACGAGAAGACAGAAGCAGCCGCCTCATCGCAGCTATGCCACAGATCATCCAACAATATCAACTGCACCTTCCCTCTTGCATCCCCTGAACCACAATATCCTACATCCGGAAAAGTAGATACACATTCGCTGCAGCATATCATCAAGTATCAGCGCGCCTCTTGTGCCTTCGAGATGGCTTCATCAAGCGTGGGGGCATGGAGGCTCATAATCATCACCCCGCTCAATTCGAACACCGTACGGACTTGGTCATTGCCCCCACAGAGCACCACTTTCCCGCCTTTTCGGATCATCGCCATCACAGTTTTCAGGATCACCCGCAGCCCGATCGAGGAAATATACTCGATTTGAGAGAGATCAAGCACAATCTGCCTTGCCCCACGCTCGATGTGATCTGCCAGGACACGCTCGACTTCAGGCCCGCCGTTCGTGTCGAACCGGCCCTGTGGAGTGACAACCATGACGGATCCGCTCTGACGCGATACGACAGTCATCTCCGCTCTCCTCCGGTCTTGGCCCGATCACTGCCGGCGCCTCCCGGCTTTGAACGCTCCAATCCCGATCTTGTCGGTTCGTCTGATGGGAGCGGTCGTATCAATTCAACACACCAGCCTCTTTTTCACCGTCAGAACATTGTGCCCTACGGCGCGATGGTACGACACCTCGTCAAACATGGAACGCACCAAGTGAATCCCCAAGCCGCCGATCTCACGCTCATGCAGCAGCAGCGACAGATCCGGAGCCGCCACCGTCAAGGGGTTGAAGGGAATGCCGTCATCCGTAATGGTCAGGATCACGTAGTCATTGCGCACTTCGCCTTGCACCTCGATGTGGTGCTCTGTCGGATCATTGGGGAAGGCATACTGCACGACATTGTTAAGCAGATCATCCAGTGCCATGTTGAGCGTGGGAATCAGCGGCCTGGCGCCTCCCCATTGCGCCACATACTGTTCAAAGGCCTCCTGCAGGACGGGAATGACCGTCAACTGATTGGGCATCATTTGACGAAAGACCCCGGCCGCTATATCGGACGGGGCAATGCCGTGATACCGCAGCCCCAACATAGTGATATCGTCCGCCTGCGGGGCGCCGGCGGCAAAAGTCTTCACCGCGTTCATGACTTCACCGATACGATCGACCACCGATCCCGCCCGGGATTGGTCAAGGACCGCTTTCAACCGGTCGTTGCCGAACAGTTCGCGCCGGACATTATCAGCCTCGGTGACCCCATCGGTATAGAAGAAAAGCTCATCTCCCGGAGCCAATTGGATTGTGCTCTCCTTGAAGGCAATGCCCGGCATGGGACCGACAAGGGGTCCGTCCTGGGCCGTCAGCCACTCAAACCGTCCATCCCGCCGCTTCAGCAGGGGATGATTGTGACCCGCGTTCGTCGTGACAAGCGTGCCGTCGCGGAGATTCAAGATACCCAGATACAGCGTGACAAACATACAGCTCTCATTGTCCGCGCTCAGCGCATCGTTTACATGGGTGACGATACTGGCGGGCGAGGGATCCGAGGCCGCTCTGGTCTTCACCATGATTTTGGTCATTGCCATGAACAGCGCAGCGGGGACCCCGTTGCCCGACACATCGCCGATCACAAAACACAGCCGATGGTCGTCGACCAGAAAGAAATCGTAGAGATCACCGCCAACCTCCAAGGCCGGTTCGAGCATGGCATAGAGTTCCATCTCCTTCCGATCCGGAAAGGCCGGAAACACGCTCGGCAGCATACTCCTCTGAATATCCCGGCCGACGTTCAGTTCCTCCTGCATGCGGGCCTTCGCCGCTTCAACCAACGCCAAGGAATCAGCCAACCTCGCCTTGGCATCCTCCGCTGCCTGTTCGGCATTTTTCAGGGCCGTAATGTCCGTGGCGATCGCGACGATCCCGCCGTCTTTCGTCCTCCGCTCATTAATCTGGATCCACTCTCCACTGGAACGGTGCTGAATGTACGGCCCTTGGGGATTCCGGTGCATATCGAGGCGCATGTGCACCCAGGAATCAATGTTCCCGATGGCCGCGGGGATCTCGCCTCGCTCCGCAATCCGGCGAACAATCGATTCGAACGAGTCGCCGGTGCGCACTTGGACACCGGGTCCGGATACCACTTCGCGATACTTGCGATTACAGATCACCAGACGGTCGTCCGCATCGAAGAGCGAAAACCATTGCGGGACGCTTTCGATGGCCTCGACCATGAGCGCATGTGCGTCGCGGGCCTGACCTGATGCCGTCGTCACGTGCCGGTCAATAATGGCCAAGAGGGTTGAGAGCGACACCGCGACAATCGCAAGCAGGTCCACTTCGATCCCCGGCGGCGGCGCGCTGATTGTCACACCCATAGATCCGTACGCCGGGATCATCCCGGCGAAGTGGGCGCCGGCAAGGGCCAGCCCCATCGCGCTGGCCTTTTCCGTCACCCTCCAGCCTCCATACGAGATGTTCCACGCGCCGAGCAAAACGACGACAATCCCCAGTCCCACAATCACCCCGATCGAGAGCACGAATGGAAGAGCGCGAGACTGGAGACTGAGTGCCTGATGTATCGATGTGACGCTGGTGAAATGGGTCAGACTGAGGCAGACACCCATCACCAAGCCGCCAAAGACCAGTTGTGTTTGGCTCTGGCCATGGCTGCCGATCAGATACACGGCCACGGCGCCTGCCGCCCCTGCGAAAATAATCGACAAAATGGTGAGTATGTAATCCTCGGCGCCCGGAGCCGGCGGGCAGAACGCCAGGTTGCCGATGAAGTGGATCGCCCATATTTCAAGACCGGCGGCCACCCCGCCGATAGACAGCCATCGCCACTTGAGATGCCCTTGGTCGGCCGCGCGCATTCGCTCGGCGATGCTGAGAATGACGTAGGCTGCCGCGCCGCCAAGCAACATCGACGACAGGGCAAGTATGGGATCGCAAATACCGGGCACAGCAAATACTCCGTCAGAACAATTTTAGATGCGCATCGTGGAGATCAGACCAAGACTCAACAACGGCAGACAGATTGTGCGCTGCAGAATACCCCTTTTACTACTGAGAAATCACGCGGTAGGAAGAGGGGGACTGATGGCCGGAGAAAATGTATTGATGGCTGGTGGCGTGTAGTCACAGTAGAAGATAAATGGATACTGCGGAGTTTGGACAACGAACAACAGCGGGCAGGAAGCCGAAAGTTGAGGGCGGACAAATCAAAAGTACTCAGCCTTTCCTCTTCGGCGCACCCATGATTCACCATTGCGCTGAGGAGGTTTTGCGTCTGGTCCCTTATGGGGCGTGATGTCTCCGCATGTACTACACTTCCAACGTGGGAAGACATCTTCACGGATGTCTAGCAGGATACCCGGAGGGAAGTGCCGTTGACAGAGTTTGTAGCCGAGCCCTTTTGCCAGTTCGACTCTGGCAAGGTCTAGGTTCTCATCGACGTTTGCGAGGTCTTTCGTTGCCTGTTCCTTCGTTGGTCCTTCTGGTAGGTTGCCGGTCCAGTCTTTGTATATGTTCTTCAACTTCTCGAAAAGCGTCAAGGCAGCGGTTGTAGCTTGGAGACTTTCCAACGGTCCCATAGTGTCCTTCCTCTTTCACCTTTAGAGACGGATGAAAGGTATTAGAGCGCCTCAGAGCCTCTTTGAGGCTCTGCCACTCAATGAGGGCCAGTCAGGTACAGCACGGTCCCAAGAATCTTTTTGAGAACCAGCGCGGCGAAGCCAAACAAATCCTTGGTGTCATCTCCTGAGAGTACCAGTGTAGAAGCAACACCCATGAGATTCCCAATCACCAGGTTGAACCAATCCTTCCGTCCCATCCGTGATGCGGCTTCTTCCATGTCATCAAAACGGAATTCGATGATCTTGCGTTGAGCAGCGGTCATTTCATAGGTCGTAAGAACGTGGGCCTTGAGGTCGTTGAGCGCCTCCCTGACTTTCATTCGTTCCTCTGGAGAGAACGCGAGATTATCGGATGGTTGTTCCTGAAGGAGCTGACTGTCTTGGAGACCGTTCCAGAGGTCGGGCAGTTCAGTTTCGCGTTTCACATAGACGAGCCAGCATGAGAATGCGCTGGTAACCATGTGCCAGTCCTCAGCGTACTCGGACTGAAGGTGCATCTCTTCCCCAGGAGAGAAGTGCACAAGGAAACGTGACCGATCTCTGTTGTAATGTGTGTTTAGTTCGATTGAGAAATGAAACTGAGTGGCAGTATGGGTTACCACGGGTACGAAATTGTCAGACTCGTCAGAATGTACCGATCTCAACTCAAAATCAGCAGGCGATAACTTCTGGTCTTGTATCAACCTAAACAGGTCATTCCTCTGCGAAAGAAGAAGTTCAAAATCCACGAACCCTCCTATAGTTCATGGCCGACGATCCGCACGGAATCTCTTACGGATTCAAGCCTAGGACAACCCTTGAGAAGGTGTCAAGGTCAGACACTTGTTCCCTATTTCGATCAGGCTGCGTTGAAAATCGAAGGACTTCACCTTGTCAGTCATGCACTTATAGAAACATCGTCTGGGTCGGAACATGACAAGGGATAGAACGCAAACAGGAGGAAGGTGGAGGTTAAGCTAATCGATCTTGTCAAGATATTGATCAAGACGGACGATCCGGTACATGACAGCCGCTCTAAACCTCATCCACTCCTCACCAAGGGCGTCCGCGCTTGGAATTTTTGGGGACGGTAGGTCAGCAAAGTTCTTAAATCGATGAGCGTAGATCGGGTCAGCAAAGTTGCTTTCTATGTAGGTCTGTGCAGTCGATATCCATGCCTTTACTTTGAGCTTGGATTCCGGACTAACCTTTATCGTGTCTGTATCAAGCATCCGAACGAGCGCCAATCCTTCTTCATGGAACTGGAAGAAACGCTGGCGAACGGTATCGGCAGATACGCCTACCTTTAGCGGTGACTTTCGATTCTGAAATGCAGCAGGATCGACAGGGAAAGGGTTCTGTTTGTAAAACTCCATCGCATCATCTGAGGTAGGATTCGTTCTATAGAACCGCGCCACTTTCCAGGCATGGTCAATTTGTTCACGAGTCTTCAATTCACCTCTTTCCCTGGCAGCGCAGATCAGCGAATGAGTCACTTGATCATCTATCACGCTCTTGCTAATACCTGAAATAATCTTTGGATCAGACTTGACACTAAGTTCTCCGATTGTCACTACCTCTCCAAACTTCATTGCACCGGCTTTCGCATCGAGACCGACAGCATTAAAGGTCGTGGCCGGTATTGATGGGCAATTCGGATGAATGGTCACGGGTTGAATTTGAGACGCACAGCCGCTGATGAGAGACACCAAAATTACATAGCCAATAGTGCTTAGTCTAAGCATGCTGAATTCTAGAGTTGTAGCGAACGAAGCGCAAGGGCATGACAACCGGAACAGGCTCTTGACGCCCTTTGGTAAACGGCCCTAGGATAACGCCCATGTCTCTTAAGATCACAAAACAAGTACTGTCGATTGGGATTATGTGTTTGTTATTGAGTGCGTGCAGCACAACCAGAACTTCATTGATTGATGTCAAGGCTGTCATTGAACCGCCTAGTGCCGACAAAGCCTACAAAGCGATAGTGATGACATTTCTGGATAAAGGTTTTGACCTCAAGATGAATGACAGAGACTTACGGGTTGCCACGACCGAGTACAAGAAATATACATCCGCAGGCGTGTGGCCTCCGTTCGATTTCTACCTACAACTGAAAGCGGTTGTGCAGGATACACAGGATGGGAAGTATCAGATTGCCCTTACACCGAAGATCAAGGAACAGAATCGAATCAATGCTTCAGCCTTCACGGAACACACGTTAATCCTCTATTCCGAGAAAGAACAGAAGCAGGACTATGCAATCCAGAGCGGCGGCGGCAAGGCCATGCTAGAAGGACAGCTTCTCTTTCTCAGTATTGTCCAATCCATTGCTGATGCACTTGGGTTTCCTGTGGATCAGTTCAAACGGAATTTTCAGCAGACCGAAGTATATGGCTATTGACGCCCATGACCAAATCTGATGCACAACTTCTCACAGAGCTGGTTGCGGCGTTCTCCACTGTGATTATTGAGACTACGCGAGCCATTGCTAGAAACTCCCAGGGCAATGTGTCGCGGCATCTGATTGCGCTCGACCTTCAGAAGTATGCCGACAGACTGCCCGAAGATCTAGGTACTGGAAAACGCATTATCGGCAACATTGCTTCGCAGCTAGATGACAAACCCTTCACGCCATTAGTATTCAAAGTAGAGAAGAAGAATAAGTAGGTAGGAGGCGTGAATCCTACTTCTTAGGTAAGGGCCTTCACCACTTCGTCATACCGTAACTTCTCCAAGCCCTCTTTCAACACCTTCAACGAGAGCAAATCTTTGTGTACATGCTGCTCATGCACATTCCCCGCTGAGTGCCCCGTGAGGGTCTCCGCAATGTTCACCGGTACCCCGGCGCTGTGGAGCTTCGTAATCCCTCCATGCCGTAACGAATGAATCACAAGCCGAGGATCAGCGAGACCCAGCGAAGTAACGAGACGCCCGAACCACTTACCCACCGGATCACCATAGCCATTGTTGTCCTTACTCTTGAGTTGAGGAATAGCCGTGCATGGCCGATGTCCTGGGCATTCACAATGCGACTGATCGTCGAAGAGTGTATTTCCACGGCACGACCCACCTCGGACAGGCTGTCGCCCTGACCTAGGTGAGATGACGAAGATTGAAATGAAACGAGATAGGCGGATGTTTGACGTGACTGTCGGTCGTGGGAATGGACATCCAATCCCTGTCGAATCGGATTGACTCAACGACCCCATGGTGATGTGAATAAGAAATTCGGGCTACGTTTTTGATCCATGTGCAAGCCCCGAGCTATCAGGCGTACACATGTGTCGTAGACTTAGTCCTCTCGCTTAGCCCATGGTGGGATAAGCGCGGAGAGGAGAATAGCAGAGGCGTACAAAGCGATTTTCTGCTTTACGGAAAGATTCGGAGGTGGAGGTTTGATACCCTCTATTCCAGCAGCAACTTGAGACCAGGTAAGTTCACCATTGGCATAACGCCGTAGCACTTGTTGCTTTTTCAGGGAGAGATCAGTGAACGAATCTTGTATTGCGGCCAACTTCTGACTCATGAGTGGCCTCCTTGGATAGGAACAGACGCAGGAACCTGGGTGAGCTGCGCAAGAATAACGCGCCGATCTGTGCTTACCAGAGTCTCCAGTGCTAGTGTAATCAATTGTATGTACGGCTGTAAACTGTTTTCCAAGTCGCTCTCAGCCTGCCCTGGCGCGAAAGACTCAAAAAAATAGGGCTCCGAACAATCGATGCTGAGTGCTCCATACGGAGCATCCTGTGTATCGTTCTGTGCACTAAAAAGAGGGACGGCAAAGATGCTCCTGTAAGGTTTATTCTTTGGGCCTTCGGGGTACGATCGGACTAGGTCGCCGACGCTGAGCGCCTGGCGCGAAGCGATTGCCCGTCCACACAACATCGTCTCTTTAGCATACCTGGTAGGTGTAGCGCGTTTATATTGCGAAGACTGCATAGAAACACTGTCCCGGGCGACAACCACCAATTCAGCACCATCCTCAATAAGCAAGTTGGCGAACACCCTTTTCCGATCCTCCTTAAAATTTCCTTGGTGGTCGCGAACATGCAACACAATCACATCAAGAATATCATGAATGATCTTTTCTACTTCTGATGGGCTCGGCGTGCTATGAGCGATGTGGCGATTGATTCTCAAAAGGATACCCGCCGTGACAGCTTTACGGTTTAGACGCCAGACACGTCCAGCGCCAGGACTTAGCACCTTCTTGAACTGCAGATTCTGGCTGAGGAGATTAGTAATGATGCCAACCGCGGTTACCACACCAAAGACTGTCCAGAAGGAGTGAAAGTCGACTGTCCATACCCCTTTATAAATCCTACAGCGACCGCTGGAAGTGCGGTGCTCATGGCTATCTGAACAAAGCCTCGTAGCCCCACCTCTACGCCGAGCATTCTCTTTAATAGATGATACCAGCGAAGCATTTTCGTCTCCTGGCGACACCTTAGCGAGGGGTGAAAATGGCCACTATAGCAGGCGGGGCGAAATGTTCAAAGGGAGACGAACACCAAAGGTTTGTGTGACGACTAGCTGCTGGTTCTTTCCCATTCGTGCTCTTTCTTCGAACTCTTCTCGCGGTACTCCTTCAAGCGGTCCCTGGCAGCCTCTTCGATTATCTCATTCACATAACGACCATGCGCACGTGCCGGCGGGGCTACCCCTCGACGTTTACGCGGCGGATGGGGCTGCGCTCAGTTCGGGAAGTAAAACTCGGCGACGTGTGTGGCGAAGCTTGCCGCGTCCGGATAGATTGTGGCGAATGCTCTGATTTTTTCCCGTGCGTCGGCGTCCTTTCCGGGTGCGATTTGTAAGATGCCGAGCAATGAGGTCCAATCTTCGCCTGATTCCCGACTGAGATCTGCCATGATGGCCGCATAGCGGCGGACGATGAAGACGATGGCTTTATCTCGTTGCGCCTGGCCGGTGTTGCGATCGATGGAGGTGGCTTCCAGTGGAATCAGCGTGACGAAATACTGATTCGGCACATATTCCAAGGCGGCACCAGTGGCATTATCAATAGACGAGCCGATGAGGCCGCCGAATGCGATATTTCCCCAAAACGCTGGATTCGTGCGGGTCGCCAACTGCATGGTTAACGGCTTATAGCCGTCTTTCTCGAATATGACCGATTGTCCTCCGGATCTGTCTACTACGACTCGCAGTGGCGTCTTTCCGAGCATTCGAGGTGCCGGCGTCGGTATCGCTGCTTGTCGATGGGCTGGAGCTGAGTCTGCATCGGGCCGGGAAGGGGGGAGTGGTGGTGGTGGTGGCGGCGGCGCAAGTATGGACACCGCGACGCCCTCCGGATTGGTCTGAAAGCTCAATTCCTGGGTCGATCCATCCACCATAGTGGCGCAGCCTCCGAGCAGCATTGCAATGAACATAAACAGGTATGGCATGACCGGGTCTCCTCTTCGTGATGGCCGACAGAGATGGCTGCTGTTGTAGCATGGTCATCACTCGGAAGGCGAACAGTATCGTCTATGGGCTTACATTAGTTGCATCCACACGAAGGACTCAACTTACCATCGCAACACAAAGCCCGCCCCTTCTCACATCCGCAGACTCCACCATGATGCGAACAACACCCGCGCCGCTCAACTGCCAGCACGCTGAGCGTGCCTTCGTTCGCACTAGGACAGTCCGCGAAGACGCTTCCGCCTAGCACTGTGAACCCGAGAAGTCCTACGGAAAAGACCTTCATTGGTCCTCCTTGACCACATCCAGGACTGCCATAAGCCACTTGGATCATGCCCGATAAGCTGCAAGTGCATCACAAGGCATTTATGCCCCTGGGAGGCTCCGTCAGCGCCTTCATTACTTCTTCTCGCGGTACTTCTTCAGGAGATCCCTGGCGGCCTCTCCGATGATCTCATGATTTTCACTGGATTCATCGGCCCTAGGCTGTGAGCGGGATACGGCTGCTCATCGTTAAGGAGCATCTGCTCCACATCAGCACAGACTATCATTTGCTGGTTCAGCATTTGAAGGCAGTGGTCTCGCATGCGAACAGCATTGGGGTCATTCGGATTGTGATAGCACTTCACCTGCTCCTGGATTTTCTGAATTCCCCGCCTAACTTCCATTACTGAGGCGAGATCGCGATTCGAATCCACCCCATTGATGAATTGCGATGGGTCAATCCTGTATGGGAAAATTGCCACTGCGCCGTTTGCTTCCATAGTCCTCTTTGAGAAAAGCTTTGCCAATTCAGAGTCCATCTGATCATGGACAAAATCTACAACTTCAGATCCTACTAGAATGTATGGCGTGTTACCGTTCCCATTATTGTTAAAAGACACGTTTCTCTCGCGAGCTACCAGCCCATTTAAACCACTCCCGATCTGATGATCGGCTGTATGGAAGAGTGGCCCACGCCCGAGAACACCACGGCACAGAAACCCTCGCCGCAACAGTTTAAATTGCACAGCATAGCAATGTTCGATCAGGTGCATGAGGCCTGCAGGGGAGATTTCAACCGAGACAAGAGTACAATCCGAGAATCGCGAAATCTGAAAATCTAAATCACTTCGGATATGCTGCAACCTTGGGAATCTGGGGCCATCATGCAGCAGCTGCAATCGGTCACGATATGTACCCAGCAGGTCAAGAATGGCTGGCAGATCGGAAAACACAACGCCACGTCCTGCCTCGGCATTCTTTACGACATCAGACCAGCCAAGAATGTCGATATACCCCATGATTTTTTCTGTAGCTTGAGCCTTAGCGCTTGGGGCATCGCCCGTACTGTTTTCGATCATGATGCTTCCTGACATTGAAGATAACTCGGCCTGTTACTCTCAACGGCGACCCTACTCAGCCCCCTTCTTGCCAGACTTCTCGCGGTACTTTTTCAAAAGTTCCCGAGCGGCCTTGATCGAGCGCCGGGTGCTGGACTTGGAGCATCAGCTATTTGTCCTGGCTGAGCCCGAACACTTTTTGCACTACGCATGCACCAGCGGCAACTGGTTCCAGTTAGTGGTATAGGCTGGTGAACGCCGATGAAACTGCGTTTCCCAGGCTTTTCCGATCCCGTTTGATACATATTGCAGCGTGCCGGCTCCCCACCGGGCGTTAGTCAGAACTGGGGATCAAATCTTGTTTTGTGCATGGCCGATGTTCTGGGCATTCATGATGCGACTGATCGTCGAAGAGTGTATTCACACGGCACGCCCCATCTCGGATAGGCTGTCGCCTCGACCTAGGTGGGAAGACGAAGATTCAAATGAAACAAGATGGGCGGATGTTTGACGTGACTGTCGGTCGTGGGAATGAACATCCAATCCCTGTCGAATCGGATTGACTCAACGACCCCATGGTGACGCGAATGAGAAATGGGGTGGATGACGGGTTTCGAACCCGCGACCTCCGGATCCACAATCCGGCGCTCTAACCAACTGAGCTACACCCACCATATGCGAGAGCAATCGGGAACGAGGATCTTAGCAAAGGGGGACTCATCGCCGCAACCAATGACCCCGCGAAACCCTTTCACGTGAAAGGTGAACCGTCAATCGCCAATCGTGAACCGTGAATGGTTGCAGCCCTGACCTCCTTCCACGAATAGCGAATGCGGGTTAGCGATGACCGTCTCCTACCCCCTTGCATCGAAGGCCGTTTGCATTTCGGCCACAATGGCGGCAGCGGCAGCGGCGGGATCGACTGCATCACGGATCGGCCGGCCAACGACCAGGTAATCAGCCCCTGCGGCGATCGTCTGTGTCGGGGTGGTTGCCCTCGCATGATCGTCGACTCCCTTGCCGGCAGGTCTGACCCCTGGTGTCACGATCACGAAGCGAGGTCCGACTTTCTGCCGGATGGCCTCCGGCTCTTCACCGGATGCCACCACTCCGTCGCAACCGACCTCCGAAGCAAGCAGTGCCCTGGCCGCCACCAGATCCTGGACGGTCCGCTGAATGCCCATATCACGCAAATCCTGGCCGTCGAAATTCGTGAGTACCGTTACAGCCAGCAGCTTGAGCGACGATCCCTCCCGGCCCTGCACCGCCGCCTTAAGCGCCTTCCGGTTGGCATGGACCGTGAGAAAATCGACACCCATCGCAGCCACCCGCGCCGTTGCCCGGCGAACGGTTTCCTCGATGTCGAGAAACTTCAGATCAAGGAACACCCGCATCCCCCGCTCGACCACCCGCTTCACCATGTCCGGTCCCGCCGCGGTAAAGAGCTCCAGCCCGACCTTGACGAAGGAAACCTGACCCTGGAGGCGGTCCAACAGCCGCTCCGCCTCCTCAGCAGACGGCACGTCCAGCGCAAAGATCAAACGGTCACGCGCCACTAGTTTTGACATAACGTATCTCCTGTTCCAGGCCCTGATCCTTGACGATTCACAAGCCCCTGTGATACAAAGAACCTTTCCTTCTGGAGGAATAGACGATGCCTGTGATTCACAAATCTACGATTCGAAGCGCCCGCCAAGCCGAACATCGGCGTGAACGGAACCGGTCAACTATGAACACCGTAAAGACGGTGGTGAAAAAAGTCCAGTCTGCCGTGGCTGAGAAAAAGACGGATGACGCCAAGACGTTCTTGCGCGAAGCCGTGGCTGCGATCGGGAAAGCCGTGACGAAAGGCGCGCTCAAGCGCAACACCGCATCTCGCCGCATTTCTCGGCTGACACTGCATGTCAACGGCCTGTCTGCTTCCCGCTCCTGATCGTCCGCACATTCGACAACGTGCGGGATGTGCCCCGCTCCGCCGGAACGGGGGGACGGGACGGTGGATCGCTCGCCGGCTTCTTCCCAGATTCGCACAGACTCAACAGCAGCCGCTCCATCACGATCTTGGGGCGGCTGTTGGTACCGCCTTTGAGTTTGCCGTCGGCCTCGAGAAACAGGCGGGACGCCGCGTGTAGTTGCGCATCCGAAAACCTGTTCAAAAACTGCCTGACTTTCATCGGATCCATCCGTAAGGCCCTGGCTGCCTCTCCTTCGCGGCCGCCGGTAGCCAGCGACTCTTTGACCTTCCAAAGACGGCGATACTGCCAGGCCAGCGAGCCCAGAATACGCAACGGAGCTTCGCCCGCTTCCAGATTGCGCGCCAGAATGGACAGGACCTTCCCGCGATCGCCCTCGGCAATCGCGAGTGTCAGATCGAATACCGAGGCCCCAGGCTCAATGCCTCGAAGGACGTGTACGTCGGCAGCGGTCGCCGCGCGGCCCGGCGGCACATAGGAGGCCAGCTTCTCCAATTCTCGGCGCAGTCCGTGGAGCGATCCCCCGGCGGTTTCTCTCAACGCATGGCCGGCCTGCTCCTCCAGCCTGATCCCCGCTTTCCCTGCCTCACGCGCGATCCAGGGAATCAGCTGTGCCTCTCGCAGTGGTGCACAGTCGATCATCACGGCTGCGCGGCCCAGCGCCTGAGAGAACTTCAACCGGCCATCCAGTTTCTGACTCAGAAATACCAGAGTCGTCGTCTCCACCGGTTCCTTCAGGTAATCAAGCAGGGCTTCGGCTTCTTTGGCAGAAAGTTTCTCCGCTCCCTTCACGACCACCAACCGGCGCTCCGCGAAGGCCGGCATTTGCGAAGCGCAGCTTCGGATATCTTCCCCGCTCGCTTCATCGCCATAGAACAGATCGTAGTTGAACTCACCGCCCTCCCCAAGCACCAGGGTCTTGAATACAACCAGCGCATGATCCCTGAGCAGATCTTCCTCTCCCACAACGAGGTACAGCGGCCCGGGGGGCTTCTCTTTCAATGTAGATTCAAGTTGGTATGGGTTCAGCGTGATGGCCATGACGATCGCTCGATCCAATTAAGGTGCGGCCGGCGCCGGAGAAGCCGCCCGCCTGGTGAGCCCGCCCGATTCGAGGTGCAAGAGAAACCGCGCCGCCAAATCGGCAGCTACAAAGCGGCCCGCCTGCTCCATCGCGCGGTTCTGCAGGGCTCGATTGAACTGGAGGTCGGGCGTGACATAGAACTCGGATGAGCCTTTGGCCAGCTGCGACCACACGACCTTTTTCGTCCTGGTTTCTTCGACCTTGACCATCATCACCACTTCTGCTCTGCTTTCCAACGTGGTGGTTTGGCTGAAACTCAGCGTCGGTAGGCTTACCGACAGAATTTCTCCGGTCAAAATGAGATCGGCCGCCTCGGAGTCCGGCACGACCTCCGTTCCGCTGCCGGATGAAAATTCATGACGCAAGTAGTTGGTATAGCGCGTTTCCAGATTCGGTTCGAAGCTCTTATTCACCAGCGACTGGATCACCAGGCGCGGCGTCGGCTCCTGCGAAACGGATGAATCGGCGCCGCCGATTGTCGGACCAGCCCCCTCTACGCGAAACTGATAGCCACAACCGGCCAGCAACACCGGTGCGAGACAGGCCAGAACAGCCAGACTTGCGCGACATACCCACCACCGGCCGCGGTCGATATGCCCTTCTTTGCCGTCTCGCTTTTCCTGCACTTCGCGCCCCTCGCGCCTATTCATATCACGAAATTGACCAGCTTCTTCTCAACATAGATGATCTTCTTCGGCTCCTTGCCTTGAAGCCATTCAGCCGCTTCCTCCCTGGCCATACCCTCGATCTGGTCTCGTGTCGCCTCGGCGCCGACTTCGAGCTTTGCCCGTAACTTGCCGTTGACCTGGATCGGAATCGTCAATCGGTCGCTCACGGTCAGGGCCGGATCGAAGATGGGCCAGGGTTGCTGCGAGACACTTGGCTTTCCCCCAAGAATCACCCAGAGCTCCTCGGCGAGGTGCGGAGCAAAAGGCGCCAGCAGGAGTACGAACGGCTCGATCACCGATCTCGACCGTTGTTCGACCTTCGTCATCTCATTGGTAAAGACCATCATCTGCGAGATGGCTGTGTTGAAATGCAACGCGTCGATGTCCTCCGTCACCTTCTTGATCGTCCGATGCAGCAATTGCCGATGATCAAGGCTCGGCGCCGAGGTCACGACCGCATTCGACAATCGTCCCTGGTCATCGACCATCAACCGCCACGTCCGATCCAGAAATCTCGTAATGCCCTCCACCCCTCTGGTGCTCCAGGGCTTCATCGCTTCGAGCGGGCCCATGAACATTTCATAGAGCCGCACGGCGTCTGCGCCGAACTGGTCCATGATCTCGTCAGGATTTACGACGTTGCCGCGTGACTTGGACATTTTCTGGTTGTCTTCGCCGAGCACGATACCCTGATGCACCAGCTTCTTAAACGGCTCCGGAGTGCTCACCAGGCCGATATCAAAGAGGACCTTGTGCCAGAAACGGGAGTACAGGAGATGCAACACTGCATGTTCGCTGCCGCCGATGTAAAGATCCACCGGCATCCAATAGCGTTCTTTGGCAGGATCGACAAGCTGTGCCCGGTTGCTCGGATCAATAAACCGGAGGTAATACCAGCAGGACCCGGCCCATTGCGGCATGGTATTGGTTTCACGGCGGGCCGGTTTGCCTGTCGCCGCATCAGTCGTCACCAGCCACTCCTCTAAATTCGCCAGCGGACTTTCCCCCGTTCCAGACGGCTTGAAGTTGCTCGTCTCCGGCAGAACCAACGGCAGTTGCTCTTCAGGAATCGGGCATGGCTCTCCCTCCACCCAGTTGATCGGAAACGGCTCGCCCCAATACCGTTGCCGGGCGAACAGCCAATCGCGAAGCTTATAATTGACTGCTCTGGCTCCCTTCCCCTGCTTGGCCAGCCATTCCGTCATTTTCGGAATGGCCTCGGATGGCTTCAGCCCATCGATGGATAGTGCACCGTCTGCAGTCGTGGAGTTTACGACGGTGCCGCGCTCTGTATCGGTAAAGGCTGCATCAGCGACAGTCCCGCCGGCAATCACCTCTCGAATCGGCAGCTGATACCGACGGGCGAACGCCCAGTCCCGTTCGTCATGCGCCGGAACCGCCATAATGGCCCCGGTGCCATAGCTCATCAGCACATAGTCGGCAATCCAGATCGGCAGCTGTTCACCGTTGACGGGATTGACGGCGTAGCCGCCGGTAAACACTCCGGTCTTGTCCTTGTCGAGCTCTTGCCGTTGCAGATCGCTCTTGGTCGCCGCCGTCTCACGATAGGCTTGGACGGCGGATTTTTGCCCGCCCGTCGTGACGACATCGACCAACGGATGCTCGGGGGCGAGCACCATATAGGTGGCACCGAACAGCGTGTCTGGTCTGGTCGTGAACACACGGATGGTTCCCTTGGTCCCAGACAACGAGAAATCAACCTCCGCGCCAATGGAACGTCCGATCCAGTTCTTCTGCATCTCCAACGTGCTCGCCGGCCATTCAACCAGCTTCAGGTCTTCGAGCAGGCGATCGGCATAGGCGGTAATCTTGAGCACCCATTGCCGCATCGGCTTGCGGATGACGTCAAAACCCCCGACCTCGCTTTTGCCATCAACGATTTCTTCGTTAGCCAGCACTGTGCCGAGCGCGGGGCACCAATTGACCGGCACTTCAGCGACATAGGCCAATCCATGCTCGAACAGTTTCAAGAAAATCCATTGCGTCCAGCGATAGTAGTCGGGGTCCGTGGTGCTGAGTTCCCGCTCCCAATCATAGGACAGTCCCACCCGTTTCATTTGGCGTTTAAATGTCGCGATGTTCTGGGCGGTCGTAATCGCGGGGTGAATACCGGTCTTTACCGCGTACTGTTCAGCCGGCAGGCCGAAAGCATCCCAGCCCATCGGATGCAACACGTTGAAGCCGCGCATCCTCTTGTAGCGGGACACGATGTCGGTCGCCGTATAGCCTTCGAGATGACCGACATGGAGTCCGGATCCGGACGGATAGGGAAACATGTCGAGACAATAGAATTTGGGCTTGGATGGGTCGTCCATCGCCCGAAATGGGCGATGCGCTTCCCAGTAGGCCTGCCACTTCGCTTCAACAACCTGGTGATCGTAGGTCTTGCTCATCCCCGCACTCGATCCTCTCTCCTCTCAAAAATGAGGATGGACTCTAACATAGCCCAGTGGGAGCGACAAGAATCGATGGAAGGGGACAAACACGCGATAGGGCGGTCTTCCTTCGAAGACCGCCCTATCAATTCAGGATGAATAGCGCCTGCTAGACAGGAATTGCCTGAGAGGAGGGTTGCATGAGAACCTGCTCGATGTCCAGCGCATCCAGCACTTCTTTCTCTATCAGCGCCTCGGCTAGCGCCTTCAAGCCGGCCATGTGCTCCGATAACGTGCGCTTGGTCCGTTCGTAATTCTCCATCACGACGCGCTTGATCTCCGAATCGATCTCCTGCGCCATCTGATCGCTGACGTCCCGCCTGGCCGTCACGTCACGGCCCACGAAAACAGGGCTCCCCTGCTGTCCGAATGTCAGCGGCCCCAATTTCTCACTCATGCCCCATTCACACACCATCTTACGCGCCAGGTCCGTGGCACGCTCCAGATCATTGCCTGCGCCCGTTGTGACGTGCTCGAACACGAGCTCTTCGGCAACTCGCCCACCCATGAGCACAGCCAACCGATCGGACAAATACTCCTTGGAGTAACTGTGCCGGTCCTCGGTCGGCAACTGGATGGTGACACCCAGAGCCCGTCCTCTGGGAATGATCGTCACTTTATGCACAGGGTCCGTGCCCGGTAGCAATTTCGCCATCAGCGCGTGCCCCGCCTCGTGATAGGCCGTGACCCGTTTTTCCTCATCGGTGAGCATCATGCTCTTTCGTTCTGCGCCCATCAGAATCTTGTCTTTCGCCATCTCAAAATCGATCGTTTCCACTTGCTTCTTGTTCTGGCGCGCCGCCCACAATGCGGCCTCATTCACCAAGTTTTCCAGATCGGCGCCTGCAAATCCCGGGGTGCCTCGCGCAATCTGTTCCAGTTTTACA
>Ga0315912_10001738_pt1 | contig 25521 bp, 19 predicted proteins | sample VfabasoilMG_FD_204469 | JGI IMG/M metagenome (GOLD analysis project Ga0315912, IMG submission 204469) | Garden soil microbial communities collected in Santa Monica, California, United States - V. faba soil | ecosystem: Environmental > Terrestrial > Soil > Garden | place: USA: California... | reverse complement strand
TAGTGTTATGTTTGTAGTTCCGGCGTTTGCTGAGGATGCGCCTGCGTCAGGGGGAATGACTAAAGATCAAGCTAATATCGTTTTGGATAAAATTAGAGCTGACAAGAAGTATATCACCTCGCAAAACATGGTTCTGACTGATGCCGAATCCAAAGCTTTCTGGCCAGTGTATGATGCTTACCAAGATGAATTACGCAAATTAAATATGCGCATTGCTAATCTTGTCTTGTCTTACGCAGATGCTTATAACAACAAAACTCTGACAGATGCAAAAGCAAAGAGTCTGATGGAAGAATCGATTGCCATCGATACAGATGATTTGGCACTCAAGAAAGCTTTATTTCCTAAATTGCTGAAGGTATTGCCCGCAGTCAAGGCTGCACGTTACATGCAGATTGAGAACAAATTGCATGGAATCGTCAGAATCAAGCTTGGCGCAGGAATTCCGCTTGCCGAATAATTAGTGCTCGAGAAAGGTAGTTATAGTTTATTACTACTAATTTTTTGAGTGTAGTTTGACTTGAGAAAAAAGCTCCAGCCCGATATTTCGTGTCTGGGGCTTTTTTGTTATCGTGTGTATCAACACGATGAATCGATAATATTGAAATGTTAAAAACCATCAAAGCATCGCTAATGATAGTTACACTTCTCATCGCCACAGGGTGGGGTGCTTGTGCACTTTATTTTGGCGATTCTCATACCACTAAGATACAAATTATTCTGGCTATAGGGTTTGGTTTTTCCGGATTGATGGCCTTAGTTGCGTTGGGTATTCCGCGCTGGCGTACGTGTATGATGGTGGCCCATAGCGCTTTGTTTGCGTGCATTTTAGTCTGGTGGTTAAACATCTCGCCTTCAAACGATCGCCAGTGGCAACAGGATGTTGAAAAGCTGGCATACGCAACCATTGAAGGTGATTTGGTTACGGTGCATGATATCCGCAACTTTGACTATAAAAGTGAGTTTGATTATCGGCCTGCATACTACACTAAGACATATGATTTAAATAAGCTTGAGGGCGTAGATTTATTTGCTATTTATTGGATGGGACCCGCTATCGCTCATACCATATTGAGCTTTAATTTCGGGGAAGGTAACAATCTGGCTATTTCAATTGAGGCACGTAAAGAAAAGGGTGAAGGTTACTCGACAATAAAAGGCTTTTTTCGACAGTTTGAATTGGTATACATAGTGGCCGATGAGCGTGATGTCATCCGTTTGCGCACCAATTATCGCAAAAACCCTGAAGAGGATGTCTATCTTTATTCACTTGGTAGCTCAAAAGAAAATGCGAAGCATCTTTTCTTACAATATACAAAACAAATCAATAAGTTGCATGATAGTCCAGCCTTTTATAACACTTTGCTGGAAAATTGCACCACAACAATATGGATGCAAACGCGTGTGAACAAAGAACACCTTCCGTTTTCATGGAAACTGTTGGCAAGCGGTTATGTACCAGAATATCTCTATGAGTCAGGTCGGTTAGATAATAGCCTGTCATTTGCCGACTTGCAGGAGCGTGCTCATATAAATGGGGGGGCTCACGAAGCCGATCAATCACCTGACTTCTCAAAGATTATCCGCAGCGCTATGCGTGAGAGCCAGCAGAAGCTACGCTAACTGTCTAGTTCTCTGCTCTAATTGAGGCACTCGGTGCGATGCGGTTAGCTACCGATTATGCGCGCACCGCGGATTGTGTGTGCAGGGAGCTTTATCTGCTCCTCACTCTTAGAAATTGGGATTTCCAAAGATTTGATGTTGGCTATAGGGAACACCATTAATGCACCATCTGCTTCAATGACAAGATGCTGACCTAAGAAGAATTCTTCCAGCTTGAATTGTTTGGCTTGTATGCTACCCGATGCCTCGGGAAAGTCGAATGATAATTTTGTGCCATCTATAAAGCGAACGGTGATTGTTCTGTGATTTACTAGCGTATCCAAATCCATAAGTGTCTCCTAATTAAATGGCATTAATGCTTTTTGAACGACTAATAGAAGGTTACCAGAATTTAGGTAAGGTTAGCTTCGACTCGGCAGGTCACTCATTAACTTTTCTGCTCGTTTTCCATTGCCTTGTCTGTAATTTCCTTATACAGAGAAATTGCCTGTGCGACCAAAGGTTTGTATTCCGGATGTCGCTCGGCCAATGGGCTTATCTCTTGGGTGGATTGCATAATTTCTTTCAGGTGGAAGATATCAAAGTCGCTGAGTTTTTCGCCTTTATCTACCCGTTCTTTCAGTTCTAACAATCGTGGAAGACGTTGCTGGTTGAATCTTTCCAGTAGTGCGCTAATCGTTCCGAGATCCATGCCATCATTGGACATACTTTAAATTCCTCAATCACAAGTATCAAAAAAGCCAAATTGATTCTACCATTTTCGACCACTATAGCAAATTTGCGTTTCTACCCCAAAATCAACTGAAACTGCATAGGTACACAATAAGTTAAGAATATCAGTAGATTTCCGGTATCCAGCGACGGTTAGTCATAGTAGCCACATCGTCGTATGCGTTCTTCATCGCACGCTTAGGTAACTTGACTTTCTTTTTAGATATTTTTTTATAAGGAATGAGTTTTAGTAGATGAGAAATCAGGTTCAGACGTGCTCGCTTCTTATCATTGGAGTCCAGAATATGCCATGGGGAGATGTCAGTATCGGTGGCTTTTAACATCTGGTCGCGTGCGTGTGAGTAATCATACCAGCGCTCACGCGAGGGTAAGTCCATTGGAGAGAGTTTCCACTGCCGTACCGGATCGTTGATGCGCGCCATGAAACGCTTCTCTTGTTCTTCGTCACCAACCTCCAGCCAGAACTTGATGAGTATGATACCGTTATCGATAAAAGTTTTTTCAAACGCCGGGACAAGATCTAGAAAGCGCCGATGTTGTGCGTCGGTACAAAATCCCATCACTTTCTCCACGCCAGCGCGGTTGTACCAGCTGCGGTCAAAAATCACCACTTCGCCGGCTGCCGGGAAATGTGCAAAATAACGTTGCATGTACATCTGGGATTTTTCGCGATCAGACGGTGCCGGCAGTGCGACTAGCTTGAATATACGCGGGCTAACACGTTCGGTAATGGCCTTGATGGTGCCGCCTTTTCCGGCGGCGTCGCGCCCCTCAAACACAATAATTATGCGCTGCTTGGTTTGCACCACCCAGTCTTGCAGATAGCACAATTCTTCTTGTAATCGCCGCAGTTCTTTTTCGTATTCTTTGTTGCTCAGTTTGGTCGATTGCGTAGTTTCAAAGGATGTATCTATCTTAGAGGTAGAGACTTCATCTTTTTTTAATTTTTTTTTCGTCAATTTGATTCTCCTTTTTCCATGGCAATGTGAGTTTTTTCATTGCCATGCACGTTTACTTTTAAGGTGCGGGCTCACTAACAACTGCATCAGTTTCGGCTTTTGGTGAGTCAACCATTATGTCAGTGGCCTGTTCCTCTGGCTGCATCATCACCTTATCCAGTCGTAGGCGCGCCGCATGATCCGCCATGTCAGTAGCTTGCTGCACCCAGCCACCGCCCATAGCTTTATAAATACCTACCAGTGAGGATAGTAATTGAGCACGTGTTACTACTAAGTTTAGTTCTGCCGGGAACAGTTGCTCTTGAGCTTGCAATACCGTGGAATAAGGCTCGCGACCACCGTCATATAATAGTTGCGATAGGTGCGCATAATTTTGCAATGCTTTCACTAATCTTTCTTGTGCAGCGAGCTGAGTGGATAACTCGGTGCGTGCAACCAAGGCATTTTCAACATCGGCGAAAGCACTCTGAATGGCTAATTGATAGGTAAGCAAAGCCGCTTTTTGTCCGGCCTCAGCCTGAACGACTTGCCCTTCGATTGAGCCGGCGGTAAATATCGGACCGGTGACAGTGCCGCCATAACTCCAAGTGCGCGCCGAACCAGCGAACAGCATGCCCAAATCCTTGCTTACTCCGCCAAGAAGGGCGGTGAGCGAGATTGAGGGGTAGTACAGTGCCTTGGCGGCACCAATTTGAGCATTGGCTGCAATCAACTGTTGCTCTGCCTGTAGCAGGTCAGGGCGGCGTTCCAGTAATTCGGAAGGCATTCCTGGGGGAACTTCAGGCAGGCTAAGTGTGGATACTGACTTGCCGCGCGGTATATGTTCTGGGTTTCTACCGATTAGGATAGCAATGATATTCTCACGCTCTACGATGAGCCGGTTAAGTCTAGGAATTTCCACCGCTGCGCTTTCATAGCGCGTTTTCGCCTGCTCCACGTTCAACATCGAAACTCGTCCGTGCTCGAACTGTAGCTCCATAAGTCGCAGTGATTCGGCGTAACTGCCAAGGGTGCGCTGTGCCACATCAAGTTGTTCGTCCAGGCTACGCAGTTCAATGTAGTTGAGGGCGACTGCGGATACCAGTGTTAGGATTACTCCGCGACGCGCTTCCTGAGTGGCTAGGAGGTTAGCCTCCGCAGCTTCGGTTTGGCGGCGGAGGCGCCCCCATAGATCCAGCTCCCAGCTTGCTCCGGCTAACGCATGAAAAGCGTAGTCAGGATTTTTAGCGCCTGATGAGGGCAATCCTTGTTCCGAAAATCGTTCGCGTGCAGCACCACCTTGGTAACCGACTTGTGGATAATGCGTGGCGTTTTGGGTGGTGAGCACCCCGGCAGCCTGCTCAACTCGCGCAGCGGCTATCATGACAGTCTTGTTGTCGTTAAGGGCATCAATAATCAGTTGATCTAATACCGGATCACCATACTGTTTCCACCATTCGATGTTAGCCTCGACTGCTGCATCCTTGGGTTGATACATGTAGGTATTTGGTGCTTCAATTTCTGGCCGCTGATAATTGGGGCCGAGCAGCATGCATCCAGTCAACGAGGTTGTGACAAGCAGAGCGGGAAGATAACGCCGCATATTAACTTTCCCCCGGTTCGTGGGCAGGAGATGGCCTATCTTGTACGGCAGCAGGATGTTCATGCTGGTCTTCAGTGTGTTTTTTTCCACCAAAAAATTTCGCGCTCATAGTTTCCAGAATGTAGAAGTACATCGGGATGAAAAAGATGGCAATCATAGTGGCAGCTAAGGTGCCCCCAATAACGCCAGTGCCAATAGAATGGCGGCTGTTAGCAGAGGCGCCGGTGGCAATGGCCAATGGTAACACGCCCAGCACAAAGGCGAACGAGGTCATGATGATAGGGCGTAACCGTAATCGTGAAGCCTCAGCTGCTGCATCAAAGATTGACATATTCTTGTGGCGCAACTCCACCGCGAACTCCACAATCAGGATAGCGTTCTTCGCAGCTAACCCGATTAGGGTCAACAGACCTATCTGGAAGTAAAGATCGTTAGGGATGCCGCGCAGAAAAACTGCGATCAGGGCACCAAACATGGCAAACGGTACTGCCATCATTACGCCTACAGGCAGCGACCAGCTTTCATATTGTGCGGCCAGGATAAGGAATACAAAAATCAGCCCAAAGACGAAGGCCAAAGCAGAAGTCGAGCCAGACGACACTTGTTCGCGCGCCTCACCGGACCACTCATATCCGTAGTTATCAGGCATAACCTCTGTGACGACTTCGCGCATGGCTTGGAGCGCCTCGCCCGAACTTACGCCGGGTGCTGGCGCGCCATTGATAGCGATAGCAGGGTAGTTGTTAAAGCGGGTAACGAGATCGGCACCGGTTACGTAGCGAGTTGTGACCAGTGAAGATAGAGCAACCATTTTGCCTTCGCGATTTCTGACATAAAAACGCTGAATATCCTCGGGTGTCATGCGATATTTTGGCTCTGCTTGCAGGATAACTTGCCACAGTCGAGAATCCTTAGGGAACTGACTCACATACAACGAGCCGAACATCACCTGCATGGTGTTGTAGACTTCTTGAATTGGCACGCCAAGTACTTCTGATTTTTCACGGTCAACTTCTACCAACAATTGTTGTCCGGTGGCGCTAATGGTGCTGTTAACTGCTCCTAGTTCAGGTCGAGTGCGTGCTTTTTCCATGATTTTTTTCACAACTTCACCCAGCTGCACATAATTGCCGCCGCCTTTTTGTTGTATCCAAATCTGGAACCCGGCGGTCATGCCTAAGCCCGGAATTGCAGGCGGATTGATTGGCATCACCAACCCACCTTGAACGTTCGCGTAAGCTTTCTTCGCGTCCTCGATAAGGGACTCCGCTCCAAGTTCAGGAGATTTGCGCTCCTCATAATCTTTGAGTGAGACGAATAGTAGGCCGTAATTAGTTTTGTATTGTGAATCAATCAAGCTGTAGCCATTGACCTCTGTTACGTTGGCTACCGCCGGGTGTTTGCTCATGAAAGACGCACTTTGCTTACCGATAGCTTCAACGCGATCCAAGCTGGCAGAATCGGGCAGAAAATAAGGTACGAATAAATAGCCTTGGTCTTCCTGAGGTATAAATCCCGTTGGCACTAGTTTGAATAAAGCAACCGACCCCAGTGTAACGGCAACAAAGATCAGCATGCTTAATACCCAGCGATGCATTGCAAACTTTACAACGCCGACATAAGAATTAGTGATTTTGTCAAAGGTGGTATCGAACCACTTGAAGAATCCTTTCTTTTCTCCATGTTTGGCCTGAATCAATAGCGCCGATAGGGAAGGAGCAAGTGTGAGCGCAACGATACCCGAGAATATGATCGAAACGGCAATAGTGATGGCAAATTGTTGGTACAACGCGCCGGTAATACCACCCAAAAAAGCTACCGGAATAAATACTGCGTTTAGCACCAGTACAATTGCAATCACCGGGCCAGCGACTTCTTCCATGGCGCGTTTGGCTGCAGCATTGGCGGTGAGTCCATGCTCGACCATGTTACGCTCAGTGTTTTCGACCACAACAATGGCATCGTCCACCACTAGGCCGATGGCGAGTATCATACCGAATAGCGTCAGCATATTAATGGAAAAACCAAACATCAGCATACCTATCATGGCACCTAGAATGGACACTGGCACCGCCAGAGTAGGGATAATGGTTAGCCGCATACTATGCAGGAAGCCGAACACCACCAGTATGACCAGTACCACAGCCTCGAAGAAGGTGTGAATAACAGCGTCTATAGATGCATCTACGAATTTAGTTGTATCCAACGCGATTTCATACTTCAGACCTTCCGGAAAGTTCTTTGATTGCTCTTGCAGAGCTTTACGCACATCTTTTGCTACTTGAATGGCGTTAGCACCTGGCTGTTGGTAGATGGCGATCAGGGTAGCAGGTTTGCCCTGATAGTTGGTGCGTAACGTGTAAGCTTTGCGTCCCAAGTCAGCATAGCCGACATCCTTGATGCGCACAATAGAGGCATCTTCATTAGAGGCGCGGACGATGATGTTCTCGAACTGCTCCGGTTCGGTGAAAGTGCTGCCCGTAGTTACCGGAAAAGTTTGATTTACCGGCTGCGGCGTTGGCGATTGGCCAATACGCCCGACGGCAAACTGCTGGTTTTGCTGCTGGACTACGTTCGAGATATCGGTGGTGGTAATACCCAGCTGCGCCATACGGTCAGGTTTTAACCACAGCCGCATTGCATAATCAGGTATACCGAAGATAGATGCTTGATTGGCCCCGTTGATGCGCTTGATAGAATCTAGCACACTGACGTTGGAAAAATTAGCGACATAGTCATCGCTATAACGTCCGTCTGGCGAAAACAACGCCACAATCATAAGGAAAGTTTGGGATTTTTGTGCGACGTTAATTCCTTGCAACTGTACCTCTTGTGGCAACTGTGCCATGGCCTGATTAACCCGGTTCTGCACATCCACCTGAGCCAAGGCAGGATCGGTATCAATAGTGAAATAAACCGTCAGTGTGTAGTTGCCGCTCGACGAATTGGTCGAGGACATATAAATCATATTATCCGCACCGTTGACTTGCTGCTCGATTGGCGCACCAACATTCTGTGCTACCAAATCAGCATTGGCGCCGGGATAAGTGGCTGTGACCTGAATCTGTACTGGTGTAATCTGCGGATACTGGGCGATAGGTAGACTGACCATCGCCACCAGACCGGCAATCGAAATGACGATGGAAATTACCGCTGAAAAAATTGGGCGGTCAATAAAAAAATTGGTGAACATTAATGTCTTCTTTAGTTATTTTTTCGGCTGTTCTTCGCCGGCTGCGGCTGGTTTGGCTGACGCATCAACAATTTTGACTGTAGCCCCCGGTGCCAGCTTCATCATGCCATCGGTTACTACTACTTCACCTTCTGACAGTCCTTCATTGATAAACCACTCATCACCATTCCACTCACCAACTTTGACGCCACGCATGGCTGCTTTACCATCTTTGATAACAAAAACGAAATGTCCTTGCGCCCCTTGCAGCACTGCTCGTTGCGGCAATAAAACCGCGTTTGGTCTTACGCCACCAGTGAGACGGGCACGCGCAAACTGACCTGGCTTCAGAGTGGCTTCAGGGTTAGGGAGTGTGGCGCGTATCAGGTAGGTGCCGGTCTTTTGATTGAATTCTGCGTCCTTGAATATGATACGTCCTTTCTGAGGAAATACACTACCATCGGCCAGTACAGCCTCCACCACATAGGAGTTATCCGCAGGTGGGCGTATCTGTCCTTTTTCTACGCTGGTTCTATATTTAAACAATTCGTTTTCAGACAAGGTGAAGTTGACCCAGATCGGGTCAATCTGGGAAACATAGGTGAGCAGGCTGTTTCCTGCGTTGACATAAGCCCCTTCTTGCACGCGTGCGTAGCTGGCAAGCCCGGTCACCGGAGTGGTAATTGTCGTGTAACCGAGATTAAGTCGCGCCTGATCCACCTCAGCCTTTGCGGATTGCACTGAAGCAGCAGCACCTTGTTGTTGACCGGTAGCATCATCAAGATCCTTCACTGATAATGCTTTTAGCTCAGCCAAAGGCTTGACTTGATTCAGGTTTTGGTTAGCTGTCTGCAAGGCAGCCTGTTGTTCTGCAAGTGCCCCGCTAGCAGCATCAAGCGAAGCTCGAAATGGTTTAGGGTCTTGCAAAAACATGACTTGCCCTGCTTTGACCATAGCACCTTCGGTGTAGACTCGTTTATCGAGAAAGCCATTGACGCGTGCAACAATCTGCACCTGACGAGAGCTCTCAGTCTGAGCGACGTACTCAAAACTTATCGGTGTATCGCGGAGCACAACCTTGATAACTGAAACCTCAGTAGGTGGCTGCACCTTGGGTTTTGCTTCCTCTTTGCCGCAAGCTATAAGCAGAGAAGATATCAGAAAAATATATATACAACGCATATCGGTGATCCCTGTTTGGTTCTGTCAAAGTATTGCGTCTGGTTTACAGCACTGCCTTAAATTGTAAATTAAATTCCAGCTAGTTACAGCTGTAGCGCTTGAAATTCTAACACCATTACTTAGACGTCGGTCAAGATGAAATTTATAAGTATCATGGACTAAGAATTAAAATTTTAATTTTTCGGGAATTTTTATTAACTTTAACTATGAATAATTCATGTTTGTGAATTTTTTATTACGTTACTTAAAAAATAGCTTTTTACAATATTGAATTTTTATTTTTGTAGGAATATGATGGAATCGTGTCTAGTTAGTAAGCATCAGTATGTGAGTTCACTGTAGACAGGAGGGTTTAATTAAAATGACAAAAATGACAAAAATGACAAAAATGACAAAAATGACAAAACTCTTGCTGTGCACAGGTGTCATGTCCAGCGCAATTTTATCTCCTATTGCGGCGCATGCCGAGTATGAGCTCTACAATAATCAGGCGGGTATCAAGCTGGTATTCAGCGCTGAGTTGGCTGGCGCTGTGATGTCAAGCAGCAACGCGTATTTTGGTAACTCGGATTCATTCTTGGGCGAGAAAGTCAACGATTGGGCGGAGATGGGCTTTGAGCCACAGCTCGCGTTCGAAGCGCCACTAGGGTCTGGCACTTTCTTCGGAAAGCTAAGCTACGCTTACACAGAAACCTTTGGTGATGACGCAAGCGGACTGACCATTGGAGAAGATAAGACTCATACGTTTCGGGTTGAGCAGGGGCATGTTGGCTGGAAAGTCGGCGATGTTTTTTCTTTTCTCGAAGAAGACACTTTATCTATCTCGATAGGCCGTCAAGATTACCTAATAGGTACCGGCATGCTGATTGCTGATGGCGGTGGCGATGGCGGCAATCGCGGTGGCTGGTGGCTGGGAATGCGCAAAACATTCAAGGACACTGCCATTTTCCGCGTCAAGAGCAAAGAGCTACTGGCAGAAGCTTTCCACATCGAGAATCAGCCACGTGGTGGTGGCACCATAGGCAAAGCTGACGGAGGTAATCTCGAATATAATTTTGGTGACCAAGTTACCCTCGGTGGCACCTACATGGTGGTTGATGCGCGGCTTCCTAATACAGACGACCTTGATGTTTATTCTGCTCGCTTTGATTGGAAGCTTCCCCAAAATTTTAGTTTGAGCGGGGAATTTGCACACCAAAAAAGCGATGAGATTAAAGCTGATGGATGGTACGCCCAAGTAGCCTATGACGCCAAAGACCTACCATGGTCACCAGTGTTTAGTTATCGATATGCACGGTTTGATGGGGATGACCCAGACACGACTCGCGATGAAGGTTTCCGAGGCCTTGCCTATGGTTTCAGTGACTGGGGAACTTGGTATCAAGGCGAAATTACCGGCGAATATCCACTTGGAAATAACAATCTTGAAAGCCACCTGCTTAGGGTAAAGGCACAGCCAATCGAAAAATTGACATTAAATTTGATGTATTACAATTTTTCGCTTATCGAACCAGCTAGTTTTGGTGTTACCAGTGATGACTGGGGCGACGAGGTTAATCTTACCGCCGACTGGCAAGCGACTGACAAGCTTTCTGTTACCGGTGTGCTTGGCGTTTTGTTCCCGGGTAAGGCGGCTGAGCAGTATGTGGGTGACGGCGATAGTGATTGGGTCCATGGCATGATATGGGCATCTTACGCATTCTGATAAATATTATTTCAAATTAACTAATTTTAACCTTCGTAGAAAGGAATGAATAATGCTTGAAGGAAACTTCGTTCCAATGCGTTTGAGGGTGCTTGTCATTGATGACGAGCTAACACAAGAATCTGCCGAAGGTCGCGCTGCACGCGTATTGGTGCAGACTCTGCAGGCGCGCAATCTAGATGTAATCCAAGCTTACTCTGCGGCTGATGGCATGGCAGTAGTAACCTCAGACGCGGCTATCCATGTAGTGCTGATGGATTGGACTCTTGACGACGACGATGTCAAAACGCATAAAAAGGCGAAAGAACTGCTTGCTTATGTTCGCAATCGCAATGATCGGATTCCGATTATGCTGATGGCAGAGCGCAAAGACGCCGAAAAATTTCCAATCGAAATCATGCAGCTGGTTGACGAGTATATCTGGACGCTCGAAGACACGGCGGCTTTTATCAGTGGGCGCGTTGAGGCAGCAGCGCGACGCTACGTAGAAGAGTTACTCCCGCCATTGGCAACTGCACTTGGGCGTTTCGCACGCGGGCATGAATACTCGTGGCATACGCCGGGTCACACTGGTGGTACGGCATTCCTTAAGTCGGCAGTCGGTCGTGTATTCTATGATTTCTTCGGCGAAAATCTGTTGCGTACGGATTTGTCGATTAGTGTTGGTGCGTTGGGTTCTCTGCTTGACCACTCAGGCCCTATCGGCGAGTCGGAAAAGTATGCTGCACGCGTGTTTGGTGCGCATCGTACCTACTGTGTCACTAACGGTACATCGACTTCGAACCGCATTATTTTTATGGCCGCGGTAGCGAAAGACCAGATTGCATTATGCGATCGTAACTGTCACAAATCGATTGAGCATGGGCTCACAATGACAGGCGCTATCCCGACATATTATGTGCCGCTACGCAATCGCTGGGGAATTATTGGCCCGATTCATCCCGACCAGTTTAAGGAAGCATCGATTAAAAAGGCGATTGTGTCAAATCCACTGTTGCATAACGGTGTTGACCGCAAGCCGGTCTATAGCGTAGTGACCAACTCGACTTATGACGGGCTTTGTTACAACGCGAAGTCGGTCGAGAAACAGCTTGGCAACACTGTTGACAGAGTTCATTGGGACGAAGCATGGTACGGATACGCACGCTTCAATCCGATCTATCGTGACCGATTTGGTATGCGCGGAGAAGCCAAAGATCACACCGGGCCGACGGTATTTACCACACACTCGACACACAAATTGCTTGCGGCGCTATCGCAAGCGTCTTATCTGCACATTCGCGATGGGCGAAACCCGATTCCACATGCCCGTTTCAATGAGGCATTCATGATGCATTCATCAACGTCGCCGCTATATACGATTATTGCGTCAAACGATATCACATCGGCGATGATGGATGGCCGTGGTGGATTGGCTCTGACCAATGAGTCTATTCAAGAAGCAGTTGCTTTCAGACAGGCTATGGGGCGCATTCACGCGCACTTTGCTAAATCGAAAGACTGGTTCTTCAATACTTGGAATGCGACTGAGGTGACTGTTCCCGGAAGCCGCAAGCGGGTTGCATTTCATGAGGCGCCTACTGAAGTTCTTGCCACTGATCCCAATGCCTGGATTATGCATCCGGGTGATGATTGGCACGGATTTGATTCGCTGCCAGACGACTATTGCATGCTCGATCCAATCAAAGCTTCTATCGTAACGCCGGGAGTCGGCAAGAAAGGCGATCTGGAGAAATCCGGTATACCGGCGACGCTTGTTACGGCCTACCTTGGTCGGCATGGTATTCAGGTTGAGAAGACGACCGATTTCACAGTTTTGTTCCTGTTTTCCTTCGGTATTACCAAAGGCAAGTGGGGTACGTTGGTGACGGCGCTGCTCGACTTTAAACGCGACTACGATGCTAATCTGCCGCTTGAACAGGCAATCCCGAATTTGGCAATAACTTATCCGGAGCGTTACGGCAAAATGGGGTTGCGTGATCTTGCCGACGAGATGTTTGCACAGCTGAAAAGCGCAAAGCAGACACATTGGATGGCGCAAGCGTTTTCAACATTACCTAAACCACTTGTGACGCCTGCAGCAGCATATCGCGAGCTCGTGCTCAATAATGTTGAGCACGTGGCACTCGAAGATATGGCTGACCGCGTGCTGGCAACGAGTGTCGTACCTTATCCACCGGGTATTCCATTGTTAATGCCTGGGGAGAGCGCCGGAGCTAATAACGGGCCATACCTGAGCTATCTGCGCGCGCTACAGGATTGGGATGCACGCTTCCCAGGGTTCGGACATGACACCCACGGCATTGAGTCCAAGGATGGACGTCTTTATATGCAATGCTTGAAGCTGGCATCGACGAAGAAGGTATCTGGCAAAAAGGGGAGTGGCCGATGATTTCAGCCTCCACAGCCCATATTCCTTTCCATAAGCTGCTTAAGGTTGTTGCTATTGTCGATAGTGCAAATCGGCAGGCTAAGGGTCTGCTTGACCAGATTGCAGCGTCTGGGTACGAAGTGGAGGTTACCGATAATTTCGAGCGGGATGTCTCTGAGGATTCTGACGTTGGGGCATATATTGCACTGGTAGATGGCGAACGTATCGATCTGGCAAGAGCAATAGGGCGTAAAGTTAGAGATATTGGCTTCCGGACGCCGCTTTGGGTGCTTGCGGATTCTCGTCGGATTTCCGATATCAATGTAGTCGAAGGACTTTCGGGTGAAGTTGAAGGTTTTATCTATCTCGGTCAGCAAAGTTTAGCTTTCTATACTAAGCAGGTCGTGGCGAGCATCATCAGGTACGGGATGACGCTATTACCTCCGTTTTTTGGCGGCCTTATGGCGTATGACACGGAAGCCAACGTTGCCTTTGATTGTCCGGGACATCAGGGCGGTCAGTTCTATCGTAAATCGCCTGCGGGCCAATTGTTCTTCAAATATTTCGGTGAGAGTATTTTTCGCAACGACTTGTGTAACGCGGACGTGGATCTCGGCGATTTGCTCATCCATGAGGGTGCTGCTGCCGAAGCGCAGAAACACGCTGCACGTGTTTTCGGCGCGGATCGTACTTATTTTGTCCTGAATGGCACCAGCACGTCGAACAAGGTAGTCGCCAATGCCGTATTACATCGTGGTGACTTAGTGCTGTTTGATCGTAACAATCATAAATCCCTTCACCAGGGAGCCCTGGTGCAGGCTGGTGCAATCCCGATTTTTCTGCCAACGGCACGTAATGGTTTCGGCATGATTGGTGCGGTGGACTGGGATGCGTGGGACGAGAAATTTCTGCGAGAGCAGATTCGCAACAATCCGCTGGTGAAGGACAAAAACCTTGCAAATGCAGAGCGACCTTTTCGGCTCGCGTGCATACAACTCGCCACATACGATGGCACCGTCTACAATGTCAAGAAAGTACTGGAGAAAATCGGCCATCTCTGCGATTACGTGCTCTGGGACGAGGCATGGATAGGCTACAATGCTTTCCATCCGTTGTTCGAAGACCATAGCCCGATGCGGCTGACAAACCTTGCACCGGAATTGGCGGGATTGTTCTCGACGCAGTCTGTGCATAAGCAAGGTGCAGGTTTTTCACAAGCATCCCAGATTCATAAACGAGATGAGCATATCCGTGGGCAGCGCCGCTATATTGAGCACAAGCGCTTCAACGAATCCTTTATGATGGGCGCTTCAACATCGCCCTTCTATCCACTGTTTGCATCGCTGGATGTGAACGCCAAAATTCACGAAGGCAAAGCGGGTGAAATGTTGTGGGACAGCTGCATCGAGTTGGGTATCGAGGCTCGCAAAAAATTCCGGGAGTTCTGTAGTCATTACGCAAGTACAGGGCGCAGCGATCAGGAAAAGTGGTTTTTCGATCCATTCGTACCCGATGTTGTCACGATTCGAGATTCCAAGTTCACCGCTGATGCCAAAAATGTTTCGTGGGAAAGCCTCCCGACGGATGTGCTAAAACGCGAACAACAGTGCTGGGTTTTTGATCCAAAGAGCACGTGGCATGGCTATTCAGGCTACGCAGATGGATATGCGATGGTCGACCCCAACAAACTCATGCTGGTAACACCTGGAATTAATCGCAAAACAGGAGAGTACCTAGACTTCGGGGTTCCGGCCACAGTGGTTGCCAATTACTTACGAGAAGAAGGGATTGTTCCAGAGAAATGCGATCTGAACAGCATACTTTTCTTGATGACACCGGCGGAAGACGAGAGCAAGCTTAACGCACTGGTAGCGAAGCTCGTCAAATTCAAAAATCTATGGGATCGTGACGCACCGCTATATGAAGTTCTGCCTACCCTTTATGCTGCTCACAGTGAACGCTATGCTGGCTATACACTGCGACAGATATGCAACGAGATGCACGACTTTTATCGTAAAGCGAAAGTGAAAGATTTGCAGCGCCTCTGCTTCCGAGCATCGAGCTTTCCAGAGCTGGCAATATCTCCGGAAAGTGCCTATGAGGCCTTGGTCGCGAACAACGTAGATTACATACCTCTGGATGGCATCAAGGGGCGTATTTCTGCGACGCTTGCTCTAATCTATCCGCCCGGCATTGGCGTTGTGGTTCCCGGAGAGCGCTGGAATGATCGTTCACAGCCAATGCTCGATTACTTCTTGGCCTTTCAAGAGTCGTTCAATCGCTTTCCCGGATTCAACTACGAAGTTCAGGGCGTATATCAGGAGCGCGAGGATGGCCGAATCAGGTTCTATACCTATGTAGTTCGAGAATAAACACAGCGACATGAGCAGGCTGTTATCAATATTAATATAACAAGGAGCAAAAGATGCAGAAGTTTGGAGTTCATAGCGAAGTAGGCAAATTGAGGACTGTACTCGTTTGCCGTCCTGGATTAGCACATCAACGACTGACACCGGGTAATGCCAGCGATCTCCTATTCGACGATGTTCTCTGGGTGCAGGAAGCACAGAAAGACCATTATGATTTCACACTCAAGATGCGTGAGCGCGGTGTCGAGGTGTTAGATTTGCATGAGTTGCTCGCTGAGACACTTAAGGACAAAATTGCGCGCGACTGGGTGCTCGATCGACGTATTACTGTCAATGACGTTGGCGCGGCGGCAGGTAGATTTATTCGGCCATGGCTTGATGAGATGCCTGCAGAAAAACTGGCTGAGCATCTGATTGGTGGAATCGCGATTCTGGATCTTCCTAAGAGTGAGCTAACAACGATGATGACCGACGCATTCGGGGGTACTGACTTCATCGTTCCACCAGTGCCCAATACATTATTTCAGCGTGACCCGTCTTGCTGGATTTACAATGGGGTTACCTGTAACCCAATGTATTGGCCTGCACGTAAACCTGAAACGCTATTGCAGCGTGTCGTCTACAAATTCCATCCGAACTTCAAGGGCGGTGACTTTAAGATATGGTGGGGCGATTCCGACGAATATTTCGGCGGATCTTGCGTAGAGGGTGGCGACGTTATGCCCATCGGCAAAGGTGTGGTACTGATTGGTATGGGTGAGCGCACTACACGTCAAGCTGTGTATCAGGTTGCGGATCAATTGTTCAAACAAAAAGCGGCGACACGTGTGATAGCTTGCCTGATGCCCAAAAGCCGCGCTGCGATGCATTTGGATACGGTGTTCAGCTTCTGCGACCGCGATTTGGTTACAGCATTTCGCGAAGTAGTGGATCAGGTGCGCTGCTATAGCTTGCGCCCAACGGGTGATGGTGGAGTTGAGATTCATGCTGACAAAGGACATTTATTTGATGTTGTCAAGAATGCTCTTGGGGTTAAGGAACTGCGGGTGGTTGAAACCGGTGGAAATGCCTGGCAAGCACAGCGTGAGCAATGGGATGACGGCAATAATGTGGTCGCACTCGAGCCAGGTGTGGTTTTCGCCTATGATCGCAACCCTCATACCAACACACTCCTGCGCAAGGCTGGGGTAGAGGTGATCACGGTTCGCGGTTCGGAACTTGGTCGTGGTCGCGGCGGTGGGCACTGTATGACATGCCCAATCTCGCGCGACCCAGCGTACTAAAAAACTAAACAATATATTAGGAGACAGTTATGAGCTTTAATATGCGCAATCGATCATTGCTGACAGTGCAGGATTGTAGCCAGCGCGAATTCCGATATCTACTTGAGCTGGCAAGAGATTTGAAGCGCGCCAAATATGCGCGTACTGAGCAACGCCATCTTGAGGGTAAGGAAATTTGCCTGATATTCGAAAAAACATCGACGCGTACGCGCTGTGCTTTTGAAGTGGCTTGTCACGATCAAGGCGCTAATGTAACTTATCTCGACCCTGCGGGTTCGCAGATTGGCCACAAGGAGTCGTTTAAAGACAGCGCTCGCGTGCTTGGTCGTATGTTTGATGCCATCGAATACCGTGGCGCTAGTCAGAGTGGTGTCGAGACGCTTGCAAAGTATGCGGGAGTGCCAGTATTTAACGGTTTAACTGATGAGTACCACCCGACTCAGATGCTAGCTGATGTGATGACGATGCGCGAACACGCCGATAAACCGATCCCACAGATAAAATTTGCGTTCCTCGGTGATACCCGCAACAACATGGGGCATTCGTTAATGATTGTCGGCTGCCTGACCGGCATGGACGTGCGTATTTGCGGCCCTAAAAGCCTGTGGCCTGCCGAAGAGTACATAAAGATTGCACGCGAGCTCGAAGCTAAGTCCGGCGCTAAGCTGACTATCACCGATGATCCGAAGGCTGCGGTGAAGGATGTCGATTTTATTCACACCGATGTCTGGGTGTCGATGGGCGAACCGAAGGAAGTATGGAAGGAACGCATCAAACTGTTGATGCCTTACCAAGTTAACACTGCTCTTATGAAAGCCAGTGGTAATCCTAGAGTGAAGTTCATGCATTGCCTGCCAGCATTCCATGATTCCGAAACTGTATTGGGTAAGCAGATTGCAGATACTTACGGTATCAGCGACGGTCTTGAAGTTACCGACGAGGTGTTCGAGTCCGAAATGAACATTGCCTTTGAGCAGGCCGAGAACCGCTTGCATACCATCAAGGCGATTTTAGTCGCTACGCTGGGCGACTAAGACGATGAGCCAGCCAACAAACGGAAAGAGTCTCGGCCTGATGGCCTGCACTGCCGTAGTGGTGGGCAACACCATCGGCTCTGGCTTCTATGTGTCGCCTGCTGCGGTGGCGCCATACGGCCTGCTGGCAATCCTGATGTGGGTCGTAATGGGCTTCGGCGCAATCTGCCTCGGTCTCTCATTTGCCCGTCTTGCACGTATTGCACCTGCCACCGGTGGCCCCTATGCCTATACGCGCATGGCCTATGGGGACTTCACCGGCTTTCTGATTGCTTGGGTCTACTGGATATCGATCTGGGCATCACTACCGGCAATCGCCTTCGCCTTCGCTGGTGCGGTGTTTAACCTAGCACCCGAGCTGCGGAGCAGGCCACTCGCGATCGCACTCACCATCGGCTCGATTTGGGCCGTAGCGCTCGTGAACTTGCGAGGAGTGAAGGCTGTCGGCATGTTCGCCACGGTGACTACGTTTACGAAGCTCACGCCTTTCATCGTACTTACGCTGGTGGGCTTGTTCTATATCGAACCTGATAATCTCTCGGACTTCAATCCGAGCGGCCAGCCGATATTCGCTTCAATGGCGGCGCTTGCGCCGTTCATTATGTTTGCCTATCTTGGCATGGAATCAGCCACTGTACCGGCGGGCGACGTGCACGACCCAACGCGCACGATTCCGCGCTCGACTGTACTCGGTATCGTCATTGCCGCAGTGTTCTATGTGGTCGGCACCGTGGTGGTGTTCGGCTTAGTGCCGCGCGAGAATTTGATAGGCTCGATTGCTCCTTTCAGCGACGCCGCGCGCGTGCTGTGGGGCGACTTGGGCGGCGATCTGATTGCGGTCGCCGTAATAGTGTCGTCGATTGGCGCACTTAATGGCTGGACACTTACCATGGGTCAAGTACCGATGGCAGCTGCGCGCGATCGCCTGTTTCCATCGATATTCGAGCGTATGTCGACGCGTGGTGTGCCGGCGCTCGGCATAGTGATTTCGGCGCTGTTTGCTACCGGGTTGTTATTGCTTGCCAGCGTGGGTGCAAAAGACGCGCAGAGCTTCTACAGCAAGGTGATCAACCTAGCGACGATGGCCGCAGTTGTGCCCTATGCGTTCTGTGCACTTTCTGTCAGTCTAATCAAGGCCGCCGACGGAAAACTCCACCAACTTACTTGGGTGGAGTGGGTCGCGTTCGTGTTTTCGGTGTTTACGCTGTATGGCTGCGGTGCGGAGGCGGTACTGTACGGAATGATCCTGTTGCTGCTCGGGATCCCAATTTACATTTGGTTGCGTCACAGGACGCCGAAAGGATAAGCTCATGCTGGTTGTTATCGCTTTGGGTGGCAATGCCCTGCTACGGCGGGGAGAGGCTATGACCGCGGAAAATCAGCGCCACAATGTGCGCATTGCCGCCGAAGCGCTTGCGCCGGTTGCTATGGAGCACCAGCTTGTCGTAGGTCACGGCAATGGACCACAGGTCGGTCTGCTAGCACTACAGGGTGCTGCATACGGCAAGGTGGAAACCTATCCTCTTGACGTGCTTGGTGCACAAACCGATGGCATGATTGGTTATATAATCGAGCAAGAGCTAGGTAACTTGTTACCCTTCGAACGCCCCTTCGCCACATTACTGACGATGATCGAGGTTGATCCAAACGACCCTGCATTCAAGAATCCAACCAAGTTCATCGGACCTGTATACGAGAAAGCAGAAGCCGACCGTCTTGCCAAGGAGAAAGGTTGGGCATTTAAGCAGGATGGCGACAAGTGGCGGCGTGTGGTTGCTTCACCCGAGCCAAAGCGTATTTTCGAGTTGCGGCCGATCAGGTGGTTGCTGGAGCATAACGCTATTGTTATTGCCACAGGTGGTGGTGGTATTCCGACGATGTATGAGTCAGGCGATCGCCGTAAGCTGACCGGGATTGAATGCGTGATTGATAAGGATTTTGCCACCGAATTGCTCGCACGCGAATTGAGTGCTGACTTGTTTGTGATGTTGACCGATGCTGAAGCGGTTTGCGTAGATTGGGGCAAGCCAACGCAGAAGTCGATTCGACGCGCCTCCCCAAAGGCGCTTGGTGAGATGCAGTTCGCCGCCGGCTCAATGGGCCCTAAAGTTGAAGCGGCATGTCGATTTGCAGAAGCAACTGGCAAAAAAGCTGCAATCGGTGCGCTTGCAGACCTTGGCAAGATCATCGCCGGAGAGGCAGGTACAACGGTGTCCGTTGAAGAGAGTGGAATTGTCTATGCGAGGGAGTGAAGGATAGACGGTCTGGTTAATTACATTTATGGCGCGACTAGGTAAGCGTTTAGACAGGTAACTAAGGAGGTACTAAAAATGGCAGAAGCTCAGAAAAAAATGAACGTGGTACAGCTGACATTCATCGTCACGGTAAATATGATGGGGTCGGGTATCATCATGCTGCCCACTAACATGGCGCAGGTCGGCGCAATCTCATTATTATCTTGGCTAGTCACGGCGGTCGGATCGATGGCAATCGCCTATGGCTTTGCGCAAGCAGGCCTTTTCAATCAACGTGCCGGAGGGATGGCGGCATACGCAGAGGATGCCTACGGTAAGGCAGGTTATTTTCAGGTATTCTTTCTGTATTTTCTCTCGTTAGCTATCGCAAACGTCGCCGTTGCAAGTTCTGCGCTAGGTTATCTTTCACCATTCTTTCCTGCGCTTACGTCGACACCGGTGATGAGCTGCATGAGTGTGATTGGATTACTCTGGCTAACTACGGTTGCTAACTTTGGCGGACCGAAACTGACAGGGCGCATCGGGTCGGTGACGGTGTGGGGTGTCCTTCTTCCGGTAGGTTTTATTGCAACATTGGGTTGGTTCTGGTTCAGTTCCGAAACATTCGCTGCTGCCTGGAATCCTAAAGGTCTTGGGTTACTGGAGGGTATGAGCTCCAGCATTGCGCTGACGTTATGGGCATTTCTCGGGATGGAATCTGCCGTGCAGAACTCGTCTGCTGTAGAGAATCCGAAGCGGGATGTCCCGTTAGCTTGTATGTTCGGTACCTTAGGCGCGGCAGTGATATACATTTTGTCCACCGCAGTAATCCAAGGCATTGTGCCAAATGCCGAACTTGCTAAGTCGACTGGCCCATTCGGCCTTGCTTTTGCGCAGATGTTCAACCCGACGATAGGTTCTATCGTGATGGCGCTGGCGGCTATGGCCTGCGTCGGATCGCTACTCGGCTGGCAGTTTACGTTGGCCTCGACCGCGAAGGATGCTGCCGACAGCCGCATGTTCCCTGGAATATTCTCGAATGCGAATAGCATGGGGGCGCCAATTATGGGTATGGTTATCATGGGAATCGTACAGTCGTTGATGGCGCTGTCCACTATATCTCCAAATCTGAGTGAGCAATTTGCGGCTCTGGTTAATCTTGCCGTCGTTACCAACGTGGTTCCATATATTATTGCTTTATCCGCGCTGACGGTGATTATGCAAAAAGCTAAAGTTGACGGAAGAGTGTATAAGCGCAACCTGTTCGTGGTAGTCGTCGCAATCGTGTATAGCGTCTATGCTTTGCATGCCTCAGGAAAGGATGCTGTTATGGGTGGTATGCTCGTAATGGGGATTGGTTGGCTGGTTTGGACATTCATGGCGCCGCGTTTCATGGGAAATACGTCCGCAAAATCGAAATCGAAAGGAGAATGAACATGCAATATAGAGAAAATTGCGGCCACCGCTCAAACCATCTTCGGGTTGTGCTTATTACAGCCTTCGTTGCATTAGTGCCACTGGGTTTAGCTCAAGCAGAGACGACGAAAACCAAGACGGCACAAAATGCAACCGTTAGTACGCTGGATCGTATTCGGGCGTCGAACAAGCTTGTGCTTGGCTATCGAACTGATTCGCAACCGATGTCATACCAAGATCAGTCAGGACAGGCGGCGGGTTACTCAGTAACGCTGTGTCAAAAGATCGCCGACGATGTAAAGTCAGAGCTTGGATTACAAAATCTGGCTGTTGAATGGGTCCCACTGAAGTCTACTGCAGGTGTGCAAGACGTGCAGCAAGGTAAGATCGACTTATTGTGCGGATCAGATGCTGTTAGCTTGGCACAAAGAGCGAATGTATCGTTCTCGATACCAATCTTTCCAGGCGGGATATCTGCATTGCTGAGATCAGATGTTTCCAAGGAGTTTCAACATGCATTGGAAGATCGTCCTGTGCCATATAAGCCGGTTTGGCGTGCTGCTCCGACTTCACCATTGCAGAACAAAAATATGTCAGTTGTTGCTGGCACTCAAGTCGAGGGTCAATTGAAGGATCGACTCAGCAAACTACAAATTAACGGAACGATTCTTAAGGCAAACAGTTACGAAGAAGGCGTTAAACAAGTAACTAAGCGCAGTTCCGATGTGCTTTTCGGTGACCGTGCCAAGTTGCTAGCTCTAGCAAAGCATAACGCAGATACCAGTAAATTGCGTGTTCTGGCCCGTCATTTCACGTATGAGCCGATTGCCTTGACGTTGGCGCGCAACGATGATGACTTTCGTTTGATTGTTGATCGCTCACTAAGTCAGTTTTATTTATCATCAAAGTTCGGAGAAACTTATGTGGCGGCGTTTGGTCCAGCGGACGCTGATACGGTTGAATATTTCAGGGGGATGCCAAAATAAAAAACAACAATATGTAATATCGATAACTTAAGGATTTTAAACGTTAATAAACTTGAAAGGTACATCACCATGAACTTCACAAAACATTATACAAAAAACCTGTTGGTTTTATTGTTTGCTGCACTATCCGTATTCAGCTTGACGCCAGCTTTCGCTGAAGAAAAAACCACACTTAGCGCAGATGCAGAAGCTGCGCTCGAATCACTCTATGGCAACCAGCCCGCAGCCAAAGCACTAGGTGAAAAAGCATCTGGGGTGCTGGTATTCCCTAATATTACCCGTGCCGGTTTCGTAGTTGGCGGCTCAGGTGGTGACGGTGTCCTTTACCAGAATGGTAAAGAGAGTGGCTACTACAGATCCGGCAGTCTTTCGGTTGGTTTGCAGGCTGGCGTGCAGTCATTTGGTTATGCAGTCTTCTTCATGACCGATGCCGAACTGAAAAAATTCAAGAAAAGTAGTGGTTGGAATATTGGAGCAGCACCGACAGTGGTTCTGGTTGACGCAGGCATGGCCAAAGATATGAATACAGCTTCGCTCAAGTCCAACATCTACGCATTTATATTTGACCAAAAAGGCCTGATGGCAGGCATAGGCTTACAGGGTCAGAAGATTAGCAAGATCAAGTAAGGCGGCGAGTCAAAACGCAACATTAAGAACTGGCGGGTAAGGTGAAAGAAAAGTATGAACCGGTGCTGGATACAGTTGAGCGGGTTTCTGAAATGTGTTTTGGTCTGTTCATGGCTCTCACCTTTGTTGGCACTGTTTCAGTAGCTACAGCTGGCAAAAATCCGGGACATGCGCTGATGGACACAGCGCTAGGGTGCAACCTAGCTTGGGGACTCGCCGACGCGGTGATATATCTGATCCACCAAATCACGGGTCGAGGTAAACGGCTCACGCTTGCACTTGCGGTGCAGACTGCACCAGATAAAAGTACGGCGATTCAAGCGCTGCGTGATGCTTTGCCTTCACATATGAAAGTCTTGGTTGGCGATGGTGATCTCGATGCAATCCGAGCGCGAATTGCGGCGCTTAATTTGCCGGATCGGCCGAGATTTCACGGCGATGATTTTCTAGGTGCGCTGGGAGTTTTTCTCATCGTCGTGCTTTCCACCTTTCCGGTTGCGTTGCCTTTTGTGCTAATCAGCGACATTCCCACTGCACTCTTGGTTTCGCGGGGGCTCACTCTCACGATGTTGTTCGCTGGTGGATTTGCGCTAGGGCGTTATGCGGGCTACGGTGGATGGAAAGCTGGCTTTTGGATGACTGGTGTCGGTGTTGCGCTGACTGCTGCCATTATTGCCTTGGGCGGATAAAGCTCGCTGCTATGGTAAGGCGTTGTGGCGGGGCACGTTTATTTCTGAAGCCCTAGTATTTTTCTTGTAATTGTTTTAGCATGGGTCACTGTGACTGCCAATAATATGTTGGTGTCGGTATTGATGCCATATGGAGATTCAAGATGGAATTGAGAAAAAGAGACATAGCCATAACTGCGGGTTTGTCGGTTCTGTTAACAATAATGAGCCCTAACTTATTGTTAGCACAAGATACCGAGTCTAACGATAATCTGAAAGTTTCACTAGGGCCAAGTGATGCGCAAAGCGTTTCACCAACGCCAGATGAGGCTCAAAGCGCTCAACCGGCAGCGATTGATGAGCCGACAGCAGCTAAGGAAGCACTATTCTCGAACGAACAGCTCGATCAGTTTGTAGCTCCCATCGCACTTTATCCTGATGCACTGGTAACTCAGATTTTTATAGCTTCTACTTACCCAATGGAAGTGGTGCAGGCCTCACGCTGGGCAGAGGAGCAAAGAAAGAAGGGTTTGAAAGGCGAAGCTGTACTGGCCGAGGCAGATAAGCAGAGTTGGGATCCAAGCGTGAAGGCACTGACAGCTTTCCCGCAAATACTCGATATGATGAATAACAAGCTCGACTGGATGCAGAACTTGGGCGATGCTGTGTTAGCTCAGCAAGCAGACGTGTTGGCAGCAGTACAGCGCCTACGGCAACAAGCTGACGCAGCAGGCAATCTCAAAACTAATAATGAGATTAAAGTGGTGAAAGAATCTCAGGTTATCTATATCGAGCCCGCAGACCCCCAAGTCATTTATGTACCTCAATATAATCCGACTGTAGTTTATGGTGCATGGCCCTATCCGGCTTATCCTCCGTACTACTATGCGCCGCCTCCTTATTATGGCGTTGGTTTTGGCATCGTTATTGGCGCTGCCATTTGGCACGATCATTATGGGCACCATCATTCAGACTGGGATGGTGGTGATATCAATATTGATAACAGTACTAATATTGGCAATGGTGATAGAACCAGCATTGGCGATGGTGAGAGAGGCGACAGGGGTGACAGGGGTAATCGAGGCGATAGAGGCGGTAGGGGCGATAGGGGCGATAGGGGGGGTGGTAAATGGCAGCACAACCCCGAGCATAGGAGAGGTACGGAGTATAGAGACTCAGGATCTCGTGAAAAATTCTCGAATAGAGCTGGTTCTGGCTCGTCTTCTAGTCGCAATGATTTCCGCGGGCGCGACAGCTTGAGGTCAGGCAATATGGATCCGTCCTCACGACGCGACAGCTCTGGTGGAGGTAACCGGGCGGGCGGTATGGATCGCTCCAATGGCTTCCAAGGCATGGGTAGTGGCGGACAGACTAGGAGAGAACTTGATCGTGGCCGTAGTAGCCGTGACAGTTCTGCGCGACAGTTTGGTGGGGGTGACCGTAGCAGTGGCATGAGTCGTGGCGGCGGCAGTCGAGGGGGTGGCATGAGTCGCGGTGGCGGTGGCCGTCGAGGGGGCGGTGGTCGCCGTTAGTTGAGGTGTCCTATTTGAAAACGCTTAAGCCTGCCGTTACAGCGGC
>Ga0315912_10001737_pt1 | contig 25521 bp, 17 predicted proteins | sample VfabasoilMG_FD_204469 | JGI IMG/M metagenome (GOLD analysis project Ga0315912, IMG submission 204469) | Garden soil microbial communities collected in Santa Monica, California, United States - V. faba soil | ecosystem: Environmental > Terrestrial > Soil > Garden | place: USA: California... | reverse complement strand
CACCAGCAGCCGCGGGCTCGTCATCAACGCCCGCCCGATTGCCAGCATCTGCTGTTCCCCGCCGGACAAACGGTCGCCGCGATTGCCCAGCCGTTCCCGCAGGCGCGGAAACATCTCCAGCACAAGCTCATACGGCCAGGGCGTCCCGCCATCCGCATCCGGCCGCGCCGCCAGCCGTAAATTCTCTGCCACGGTCAGGCTGGCGAAAATTCCCCGCCCCTCCGGCACCACGGCAATCCCGCGCCGCACCCGGCGGAACGCCTTCTCCCGCGTCACATCCGCGCCATCGATCCGCACCGTCCCGGCGGCGATCGGGATCGCGCCGATCAGGGCACGGATCAGCGTGGTCTTGCCCATGCCGTTGCGCCCCAGCAGCCCCAGGCAGGCGCCGGGCGGCACCGCGATGTCCACGTCCCGCAGCACCAACCCGCCGCCGTAGCCGGCGCTCAGCCGCTCCGCGGCCAGGATCGGCGCCGCCAGGATCGACGCGCTCATGTCCCATGCCCCAGATACGCATCCCGCACCGCAACGGACGCCCGGATCGCTGCCGGCGTCCCGCTGTCCAGCACCGCGCCATCCACCAGCACCGTCACCCGGTCGGCCACGGCGAACACCACGTCCATGTCATGCTCCACCAGCAGCACGGCGTGGTCGCGCGCCAGATCGCGCAGCAGCGCGGCATGCGCCGGCACATCCTCCGGCCCCATGCCGGCCAGCGGCTCGTCCAGCAGCAGCGCGCGCGGCCCAATAGCCAGCGCCATGGCGATCTCCACCTGGCGCAACGCGCCATGGCTCAGCGTCCCGGCAACTTGCCCGGCCTCCGCCGCCAGCCCCACGCGCGCCAGCGCCGCCTCCGCCAGGGCCACGCTGCCGACGTCGCCGGCTGCCAGGCGCAGCATGCCCCAGCCCCGTGCCAGTTTCGCCTGCGCCGCCAGCCGCACGTTCTCCAGCACGGTCGCCTCCCGCAGCACATTGCTGCGCTGGAAGGTACGGCCGACACCGGCCCGCGCCAGACGCCAGTTCGGCTGCCGGGTCACGTCCGCGCCACGCAGCAACAGCCGTCCCGCGCTGGGCGGCAGCTCGCCGGAAAGCAGGTTCAGCAGCGTGCTCTTGCCCGCGCCGTTCGGCCCGATCAGCGCGTGCAGCTCGCCTTCCGCCAGGGACAGCGAAACCCCGTCCACCGCGCGCAGGCCCCCGAACTGGCGGGACAGGCCCCGTGCTTCCAGGATCACGCTCATGCCGCCCGCCGCCACAGCCCGGCGATGCCCCGGCGCAGCACCAGCACCGCGGCCAGGATCACCACGCCCTGCACCAGCCGCTGCCGCTCGGTGATGATCTGCGCCACCTCGGCCAGGCCGACATAGGCGAAGGCCCCGATGATGGGCCCATGCAACGCACCGATCCCGCCCAGCAGGATCATCAGCAGCGCCTCGGCGGAGCGGTGCCAGCCGAGCATGTCCGGGTTCACGAACGCCTCCGTCATCGCCGCCTGGTGCCCGGCAATACCGGCGCAGGCCCCGGCCAGCGCGAAGGCGCCCAGCTTCAGGCGGTTGGTGTCGAAGCCAAGCGCGCGCATGCGGTGCTCATTGGCGCGGATGCCCTGCAGTGCCCGGCCATACAGCGTGCCCATGAACCACGCGCACAGCGCGTAAAGGCCCGTCAGCACCGCCAGGTTCAGCCACAGGCTCACCGCCGGCCGATCGCGGCGCGGCACCGCGTATTCCCAGCCGAGCAGGGACAGCGCCGGCCGCGTGACGAACACCCCATCCTTGCCGCCGCCCAGCGCGGTGTCGTGGAACAGGAAGAACAGCATCTGCCCGAAGGCGAGCGTGACCATCAGGAAATAGAATTTCTGCGTCCGCACCGCGAAGGCGCCCACCACCAGGGCCGTCAATCCTGCTGACAACGCCGCCATCGGCAATGTCGCCAAGATGGAGAGCGGGGATGGCAGCAGGAACAGCACATAGGCGCCGATGCCGAAGAATGCCGCATGCCCCAGGCTCACCAAGCCCGCGCCGCCCACCAGCAATTGCAGGCTCAACGCGAACATCGCCGCGACCAGGGCGTTGGAGGTGAGTTGCAATGCGTAGCCGGAAGCCCAGAACGGCAGGAATGCCAGCGCCACCGCCACCAGGCCCATCACCGCATGGCCGCGCCTGCCCGCAACCTCCATCGTCAGGCCCGCGCGAACAGGCCGGTGGGCCGCCACAGCAGCACCGCGGCCATCAGCACATACACCGCCAGCCCTGCCACCTCCGGCAGGTATGCCTTGCCCAGCGTGTCCACCATGCCCACCAGCAGCGCCGTCCAGAACGCGCCCGCCACCGATCCCGGCCCACCCACGATCACCACCACGAAGGAGATGATCAGGAACCCTTCCCCCATGTTCGGATACACCGAGTACAGCGGCGCCGCCAAAGCCCCCGCCAGCATCGCCAGTGCTGTTCCCGCGGCAAACACCAGCGTATGGATGCGCCGCGCATCCATTCCCAGCAGTTCCAGCATTTCCGGCCGTTCCGCCGCTGCCCGGACAGCAGCACCCACCCGTGTCCGCTCCAATACGAAGAACAGCCCGGCGGCCACCAACAGGCACGCCCCCAGCACCGCCAACCGATACGCCGAGTAGGAAAAATCCGCCGTGACCGGCACGGAGAAATCCAGCGCCGCCGGCACTGCCACGCCATGGAACGCATTGCCGAACAGCGCCGCCCGCGCTTCCTCAAACAGCAATATCAGCGCGAATGTCAGCAGCACCTGGTCCAGATGCTCGCGTTCCCGGAACCAGCGGAACAAACCGCGTTCCAGCAACGTCCCCAGCGCCACGCCGGCCAGCACCGCCGCCGGCAGCGCCACCCACAGCGGCGCCCCCGCGCGCACCACGGCGAAGGCCAGGTAGGCCCCCACCATGAACAGGCTGCCATGCGCCAGGTTGATCATCCCCAGCACGCCGAAGATCAGTGTCAGTCCCGCGCTGATCAGGAACAGCAGCAGGCCGTATTGCACGCCATTCAACACCTGCGCGATCAGCACGAAAACGCACCCCGTACAACAACATGGCCGGGCATAACCCGGCCATGCGCGTCATTCCAGCAAATCGCCATCAATCCAGCTTCAGGTTGATCGCCTTGATCATCGCGCCAAAAAACGCGTAGTCGGCCTTGATCAGTCCGGCGAACTGCTCGGGTGATCCCTGCACCGGCCGCAGCGCCAGGCCCAGGAACTGCGGCTTCAACTCCGGCAGCGCGGCGATCTTTTGAATCTCCGCGTTCAACCGGTTCACAATCGCCGGCGGCGTGCCGGCCGGCGCCAGCAGCCCGTACCAGCCCACCATCTGGATCTCCGGGTAGATCTCCGAGATCAGGGGAACGTTGGGATAATCCGGATGCCGCTCCCGGTCCGCGATCGCCAGCAACTTCGCCTTGCCCGCCTTCACATGCGGCATCACGTTCGGCTCGGAATGGATCTGCGTAATCCCGGCCAAAAAGTCGTTCAGCGCATCCGCGCCACCGCGATACGGCACGTGGGTGTTATCCACCTTGCCATAGGCCTTCAGCGTCTCGCAGATCATGTGCGTCAGCGTGCCCAGCCCGGCGGAACCGCAATTCACCTTGCCCGGATTGGCCACCGAATAGGCCTGCAATTCCTGGATCGTCTTCGCCGGAAAATCCGGATTCACCGCAATCGGCAACATGTAGTCGGCAAACCGCGCCACCGGCGCCAGGTCCTTGAACGGGTCCCAGTTCACCTTGCGCGCCTGCGGAATCAACACCACCACCGGCGATCCCGTCGCCAGGAAGGTGTAGCCATCGGGCGCGGAGCGTACCACAGCCTCCACTCCGATCGTGCCGGAAGCCCCGGCCCGGTTCTCGATGATGAATTGCTGACCAAATACGCGGGAAAGCCGATCCGCATAGGGCCGCGTGGCATTGTCCGTGCCACCGCCCGGCGCGAAGTTCACGATGATCTTCACCGGCTTGCTTGGCCAGTTGTCCTGCGCCATCGCCCCGGCCGCGAACCCCACCGCCGCCAGCATTCCCAACACAACGCGCGAAAAGCGCATGGATCGTCCTCCGTTATTTCTCTTCACACACGGGCGTCAGCCCATCTTGCAACCCGTTCCCGGGTCCGCCAGCTTCGCCGCGGCCACGCCCACCACCAGGTTCTGCCCGCCCTTCGCTTCGCGCAGATAGATATCCTGCACCGGATTGTGGGACGGCGAGAGCGTGAACACCCCGCGCGGGCTGTCGATCTTCGCCGCACGGATCCCGGCGGCGAATTCCTTCTCCGCCGTCACGTCGCCTTTCACCGCGTCCATGCCCGCAGCCAGCATCTGCGCCGCGTCAAACCCCTGCACCGCATACACATCCGCCGCCCGCCCGGCCTTGGCCTGGAAATCGGCGCGGAATTTCTTGTTCGTCGCGTTGTCGATCCCGTCGCCATAATGCAGTGCCGTGCGAATCCCCTCCGCCGCCGCCCCCTGCGGCCCCAGCACGCCCTCGGTCAGGAAGCCGGACCCGCACAGCGGAAACTTCTCGCGCAACCCGGCCGCCGCGTAGTCCTTCACGAACTGCACGGCGCCCCCGCCCGCGAAGAACGATCCCACGGCCTCCACGCCCAGCGACGGAATCTGCGCCAGCAACGGCTGGAAATTCACCTCCGGAAATGGCAGCGAAAGCACCTTCACCAGTTCCGCCCCACCGGCCTTCAGCCCGTCGGCGAACCCCTCGCCGGATTCCTTCCCTGCCGCGTAGTCCCACGTCACCCACGCCGCCTTCTTCACCCCCTGTGCCGCCAGCGCCCGGCCCATGCCATACGCCGGCTGCCAGTTACTGAAGGAGGAGCGGAACACGCTCACCGAACACAAGTCCCGCGTCGCCGCCACATTCCCCGCGTTCGGAATGATCAGCGGCACGCCCTTCTCCCGCGCCGCCTGCACCATCGCCATCACCACGCCGGAATGCACGGTGCCGATCATCGCGTCAGCCTTGTCCCGCCCCAGCAGGCGATTCACATTCTGCACCGCGTTTGCCGGATTGCTCTCGTCATCCAGCTTCACAATCCGCACCGCCCGCCCGCCCAGCTTGTTATCGCGCGCCGCCAGGTACATCTCGATCGCGTGCGTGATGTTCTCGCCCAGCGCCGCGAACGTGCCGGAATACGGCAGCATCAGCCCCAGCGTCAGCGGCGCGCCCTGCGCGATCGCCGGCCGCGCCAATGTCGCCGCCGTCGCGCCAGCGGCCAACACGCCCAACCGGCGGCGCGAAATACGTATCGTCATGCCCTGTCCAGCCTCCCAACCGGCGATCACTTCGCCCGAGCTTCTTCTACCCACCTCTAACCCGGAACCACGCTAGCCGCCAGCACGCGCCCCCGCACGCGCCAGCGCCTCCAGCACCGTCCCCTCGGTCAGGATCTGCGGCAACACCTCCGCCGCCCCGCGCGCCGGATACAGCACGTACAGCGGCACCCCATCCCGCCCATGCTGGCGCAGGAACGCGGTGATCTCGGGGTCCTGCCGCGTCCAATCGCCTTTCATGTAGGTCACACCGTTCGCCGCGAACGCCGCCCGCACCGCATCCGGGCGCAGCGCGACCCGCTCATTCACCAGGCAGGTGATGCACCATGCCGCCGTCATGTTCACGAACACCGGCTTGCCCTCACCCCGCAACGCCGCCAGCCGCGCCGCCGAGTAGGCTTCCGTCCCCGCCTCCGCCACGCCAGCCGGCGCCCGCTCCGCCGCCCCCAGCCCCGGCAGCAATGCCACCGCCACCGCCAGCGCCACCCCGGCCACAATCCGGCTCACCCGCCGCCCCTGCCCCGCTTGCGCCAACCCCCACGCCCAGCCCGCCAGACCGACCAGAAGAATCCCCGCCGTGCCCACCAGCACGCCGCCCGGCCCGACCGACTGGCTCAGTACCCACACCAGCCACGCCGCCGCCGCGTACATCGGAAACGCCAGCGCCTGCTTCAGAACCACCATCCAGTTCCCCGGCCGAGGCAGCCAGCGCATCAGCGCTGGAAACCACGCCACCGCCACATACGGCGCCGCCAGCCCTAGCCCGAGGGCCAGGAAAATCCCCGCCGTCCCCACCGCCGGCGCCGCCAGCGCCGCGCCGATCGCCGCGCCCATGAACGGCGCCGTGCACGGCGTCGCTACCAGCGCCGCCAGCAACCCCGTCCCGAAATACCCCACCAGCCCGCCGCGCCCGGCCACACCCTGCCCCACGCCCGCCAGCCGCCCGCCCACCTCGAACACGCCGGACAGGTTCAGCCCGATCGCGAACATCACCCACGCCATCACCGCGACGAACACCGGCGACTGGAACTGGAACCCCCACCCCGAAGCCGCCCCGGCCGCCCGCGCCGCCACAATCGCCCCGCCCAGGGCGCCGAACGCCACCAGCACCCCCAGCGTATAGAACCCCGCCCCCAGCCGCGCCGCCGCCCGTTCCTTTCCGGACAACCCCACCAGCCCCACCGCCTTCATCGCCAGCACCGGGAACACGCACGGCATCAGGTTCAGGATCAACCCGCCCAGGAACGCGAACAGCACCGCCTGCCAAACGGAAACCCCCGCCGACAAGGGCTCCACCACCCCCGGTGCGGCCGACACCGCGAACGCACTCCGCTGCCCCCCGCCATCCACCAGCACCAACACCCCGGCCAGAGGCGCCCCTGGCTTGAACTCGCTCCCCGGCTTCAGCGCCAGCCGCAATTCCCTGGGCCGCACGCTCACCGCCTGCGCCGCGCTGGCCTCCACCTGCCCGGGCACATCCGCGAAGAACCAGGCCTCCGCCACCCGACCCGGCGCGATCTCATCCGCCGTCACCAGCAGCGTGCCATCCGCCCCCACCACCGCCGACCACGGCAACGCCGCCGGCATCGCCCGCTCCGCCGCCGCGAACAGTGGCGCCTCCCGCGACGCCCCCACCGGCCCCACCGGCAAATCCAGCCGGAACACCCCCTCCTCCGGCACGCAGATCTTCTCGCACACCAACCAGGTCGCGCTCGCCTCGATCGGCCCCACCTTGTCCCCGAAGGTCACCGCCAGCGGCAGCACCACCTCGCCCGTATAGGCGTAGGTCATGATCGGCCCTTCCGGCACCCGCTCCGGCACCGGCCACGCGATCGGCCCGGCCGTCGCCCCCGCCGGCAATGTCAGGTTGATCTCCGGCGCCACCCCGGCATCACCCGGATTCTTCCAATAGGTGTGCCACCCCGGCGCCATCCGCAGCCGCAGCCCCACCTGCACGGTGGCCCCCGGCCGTACCGCGTCGCTGTCCGACACCAGCGACACCACCGCTCGCGGCGAGCGCACCACCCCACTCTCCGCCGCCAGGGCGGGCAAGGTCACGGTCAGCAGACAGACGACGAGAAGAAGCAGGCGCATCCGCATGCGCGCCTATATCGGGGATACCGCCCCCAATTGCCAGCAAACCCCGAACCCGCCTACCAGACCCGCATGGACGTCTCCCTCCCCGACCTCCCCGTCTCCGAAGCCCTCCCCGCCCTCCTCACCACCCTGGCGGCCAACCGCAACGCCGTCCTCGTCGCCCCGCCAGGCGCCGGCAAGACCACAATCGTCCCCCTCGCCCTCCTCGACACGGAATGGCGCGGCGACGCCAAGATCATCATGCTCGAACCCCGCCGCCTCGCCGCCCGCGCCGCGGCCACCCGCATGGCCCACCTCATCGGCGAGAAACCCGGCGAGACCATCGGCTACCGCACCCGCCTGGACTCCGCCGTCTCTCCAAAAACCCGCGTCGAAGTCGTCACCGAGGGCCTCCTCGTCCGCCGCCTGCAAACCGATCCCGGCCTGGAAGGCACCGCCTGCGTCATTCTGGACGAAATCCACGAACGCGCCCTGGACGCCGACCTGGCACTCGCCTTCTGCCTGGACCTGCAACGCAACCTGCGCCCGGAACTTCGCCTGCTGGCGATGTCCGCCACGCCGGACACGCAACGCCTCGCCACCCTGCTGGACGCAGAAGTCATCAGCAGCCCCGGCAAGATGCACCCCGTCACCATCCAGCACACGAAACGGGACATCGCCCAGGTCCGCGACCTGCCCCAGGCCATGGCCGCCGCCATCCGCGCCGCGCTGGCGGACCACCAGGGAGACATCCTCGCCTTCCTCCCCGGCATGGGCGAAATCCGCCGCACGGAAGCCGCGCTGGACCGTTGCGGCGCCCTCGTCCTCCCCCTGCACGGCGACCTCCCCGTTTCAGACCAGGACCGGGCCCTGACCCCGGCCGCCACCCGCCGCGTCGTCCTTGCCACCTCCATCGCGGAAACCTCGCTCACCGTCCCCGGCGTCCGCATCGTCATTGATGGCGGCTTCCGCCGCGCCCCACGTATGGACCAGGCCACCGGCCTCACCCGCCTCGCCACCCTCCGCGTCTCCCGCGCCGCGGCCGATCAACGATCCGGCCGCGCCGGGCGCGAGGCCCCAGGTGTGGCCATCCGCCTATGGACGGAAGCCCTGCACCGCGGCCTCGCCCCGTTCGAAAAGCCGGAAATCCTCGAAGCCGACCTCGCCTCACTGCGCCTGGATTGCGCCGGCTGGGGCGCCACCCCGCAGGACCTGCCCTTTCCCGATCCACCCCCCACCGGCCCCCTCGCCGCCGCCGACACGCTGCTCCACGAACTCGGCGCCCTGGACAGCGGGGGAAAGATCACCGACCTCGGCCGCCACATGGCCCAGCTCGGCGCCCACCCGCGCCTCTCCGCCATGATGCTCGCCGCCGAGACCGACGAGGACGCGGCACTGGCCGCCGCCATGGCCGCCATCCTCGAAGAACGCGACATCTACCGGGACCGCGAACCTCCGGCGGACATCTCCCTCCGCCTCCACGCCGTCACCCACACGGACCCGGCAGCGGATCGCGGCACCGTTTCCCGCATCCGCCAGGCCGCCAGCCAGTACCGCCGCCGCCTGCGCCTGCCGCCGGACACGCGCGCGGACGGCGACCCCGGCCTCCTCCTCGCCGCCGGCTTCCCGGACCGCATTGCCCAGGCGCGCGGTGAAATCGGCGCCTTCCGCCTCTCCGGCGGCGGCTCCGGCAAGCTGCCGCGCGCGGACAAGCTCGCCACCCAGAAATTCCTCGTCGTGCCGTCTCTCGAACTCAAGGCCTCGGCCCGCATCCGTCTCGCCGCCCCGTTCGACCCCGAGAACCTGCCCCCCGCGCTTGCCGCCCAGGTCACCGAAACCGTGGAAACCAGCCTGGACCCTGCCTCCGGTGCCGTCCTCGCCCGCCGCCGCCGCCGCCTCGGCGCGCTCATCTTGTCGGACCGCACGGAAGCCACCGCCTCGGCCGACATCGCCGCAACGCTCGCCGCCACCATCGCCGGCCAGTCGCTCCGCGCGCTGGACTGGACGGAAACCGCCCGCCAGCTACAGGCCCGCGCCGCCCGCCTCCGCGCGCTCGACCCCGACTTCCCGGACCTGTCGGACGAAGCCCTTATCGCCGAGATTCAGGACTGGCTCACCCCCTACCTCTCCGGCTGCTCCCGCCTCACGGACGCCGCGAAACTCGACCTGCCCGCCATCCTCCGCGACCGTCTCGGCCACGCCAACGCCACCAGGCTGGACAAGGACCTGCCCACCCACCTCATCCTGCCTGGTGGCCGCGCCCTCATCGACTACAACCAGCCCGAACCCACCGCCTCCGCCCGCGCCCAGGCCTTCTACGGCCTGCGCGAAACCCCCAGGCTGGCCTACGGCCGCATTCCCCTGAAACTGGCGCTTCTCTCCCCCGCCCAACGTCCCATTGCCATCACGGGCGACATCGCCAGTTTCTGGAAATCCGGCTGGATGGACGCGCGCAAGGACATGCGCGGCCGCTACCCCAAGCACCACTGGCCCGAAGACGGCAGCCTTTCTTCCCCCTCTCCCTCCCCCTCTCCGTCGGGGAGAGGGTCGGGGTGAGGGTCTTCCTGCCGCACCACACAAATGGCGAATTCCCCATTACCTCGCTCCGCCCAACCCTGCTAAAACTCCCCCGCGCCCTTCTCCCCAAACCGGGAAGACCGCCGCACACCGCCAACCGGTCGCCAACCCGGTCGTATTTTCGCTGGCCCCGAAACGAACCGGCGCCCCCATTACCGCGAATTAGGATTCCCCCCGCGTGTTGCGATGCACGCCGCATGCCATGTGCAGCGTGATGAGACTTTCCGCACCACCGGAGACGATTCGACCATGATCGCCCCACCGGCCGCCACAAGGCGCCTGTTTGGCGCCGTCATGCTTCTTGCCGCCATCGCCTGCGTCACGCCCGCCCACGCCCAGCGCGCCGCGCCGGACAGCTTCGCCCCCCCCACTTTTGCGCCATTGGTCAAGCGCGTTCTGCCCGCCGTGGTGAATATCGCCGTGGTTGAAACCACCGGCGGCCTCGCCGGCCGCTTGCCGCCGGAACTGCGTGGCACCCCGTTCGAGCGCCAGTTCCGCGAACGCTTCGGCGGGCGGCAGTCCACCGGCGCCGGTTCCGGCTTCATCATCGACGCCGCCGGGTATATCGTCACCAACCGCCACGTTGTCGGCCGGGCGGATCGTATCGCCGTCTCCCTCACCGACGGCACGGAACTGCCCGCCAAACTGATCGGCGCGGACGAACTGACAGACATCGCGCTGATCAAGGTCAACGCGAACCGCCCGCTGCCCTTCGTGGATTTCGGCGACTCGCGCGCGGTGGAGGTAGGGGACTGGATCCTCGCCGCCGGCAATCCGTTCGGCCTTGGCGGCTCGGTCTCCGCCGGCATCGTCTCGGCGCGCGGCCGCGACCTCGGCAACGGCCCGTTCGATGATTTCCTGCAGTTGGATGCCCCCATCAACCCCGGCAATTCCGGCGGCCCCACCTTCAACATGGCCGGCCAAGTGGTGGGCGTGAACACTGCCATTATCACCCCCTCTGGCGGCTCCGTCGGCATCGGCTTCGCCATTCCCAGCGAGATCGCCGCCCGTATCGTGCAAGATTTGCGTGACAAGGGCCGCATCGAGCGCGGCTGGCTCGGCGTATCCCTGTCGGATATCGAAGGGAACGGGGTCGGCATCGCCGGCGTGGAACGCACCGGCCCCGCCGGCCGCGCCGGGCTGCGGCCGGGCGACGTGGTCCTCGCCGTGAATGGCGACAAGGTGGACACGGCGCGGGAAATGATCCGCCGCATCGCCACCCAGTCCCCCGGCAATACCGTGAACCTGACCCTGCGCCGGCAGGGCCGCGAATCGCAACTGGCGGTTACCGTCGCAAGGCGCCCCGGCGGTCGGGGGGAGGAGTAAATCAATGCGCATCCTGGTGGTTGAGGACGACAAGGACGTCGCCGGCTTCGTCGTGCGCGGCCTGAAGGAAGCCGGGCATAACGTGGAGCATGCCGACAACGGGAGGGACGGGCTGTTCTTGGCCGCCTCGGAAGCCTTCGACGCCGTGATCCTGGATCGCATGCTGCCCGGCGGCATCGACGGGCTGCGCCTGCTGGAAACCCTGCGCGCGCAGGAAAACAGCGTGCCCGTGCTGTTCCTCTCCGCCATGGCGGAGGTGGATGACCGGGTGCGCGGCCTGAAGGCCGGCGGCGACGACTACCTGACCAAGCCCTTCGCCTTCTCCGAACTGCTCGCCCGCGTGGAAGCCCTGGCCCGTCGCGGCAAGGCGGACGCGCCGGTGACGAAGCTGACGGTGGGCGACCTGGAACTGGACCTGCTCTCCCGTCAGGTTCGCCGCGCCGGGCAGAAAATCGATCTGCAACCGCGGGAATTCCGGCTGCTGGAATACCTGATGCGCCACGCCGGCCAGGTGGTGACGCGCACCATGCTGCTGGAAGGCGTGTGGGACTACCATTTCGACCCGCAGACCAACGTGATCGACGTCCACGTCTCCCGCCTGCGCCAGAAGATCGACAAGCCGTTCGACACGGCGCTGCTGCACACCGTGCGCAACGCCGGCTACATGCTGCGCGCCGAAGGGGCGTAGGGCCACGCGCTTGGGCGTGACCCTGCCCAACCTGGCGCCCGGCCTGGCCCGCGCACGGCGAGCCATGCGCGCGGGCAGGCGCGGGCTGCGCCGCGGGCGGGACTGGCTGCTGGCCCATGTACCCCACCAGGTGCCGCATTGGGCGCGCACCCTGCGCCTTCGCCTGGCTGGCCCCGGCCAGAAGGTGACGGTGTTCCGCTCCGCCGGGTTCCGCTTCGCCTCCATCTATGCCGGGCTGCTCGTCATCTCCGCCGCCGCGTTGGCGATGTTCCTGTGGTGGGCCACCGCCGGGCTGCTGGACCGGGAGACGGAGGCGGCGATCCGGGCGGACGCGCAGGGCCTGTCTGAGCGCTATGCCGACGGGCGGCTGAATGCGTTGATATCAACCATTGACGACCGCATCGCCCAGAACGTGGACGATGACGCGATCTACCTGCTGGTGGATGGCCAGATGCGTCCCCGTGCCGGCAACCTCTCCGCCTGGCCGGCGATCGTGGTGGAGCCGAATGTCTGGTACCCGCTGCCGGTGCAGCGGGCCGGCACCCGTTCCCTTGCCCGCGCCATGCGCTTCGACCTGCCGGGCGATTTTCACCTGCTGATCGGGCGGGATGTACGGGTGCGCGCGCAGCTGCGTGATCTGCTGACCAACGCGCTGCTGTGGGCCGTGCTGGTGGTGGTGGCGATGGCCAGCATGGGCGCATTCGTCGCGCGCGGGCTGTTCCAGCGCACCATCGCCAACATCTCCGATACCGCCACGGCCATCGCCGCCGGCAATTTCGCGGAACGGGTGAAGATCTCCGGCCGTGGTGATGAATTCGACCAGCTGGCCGAGACGATCAACGACATGCTGGATCGCATCGCCCGGCTGATGGACGGGGTGCGCCAGGTATCCAACGCCATCGCGCATGACCTGCGCACGCCGATCGCCCGCGCCCGATCCCGGCTGGAGGACGCGGCGCTGCATGCGCGGACCGAGGATGAACTGAGCGCCGCGATCGACCGGGCGATGTCCGACCTGGATGGCATCGTCGCCATTTTCCAGGCGTTGCTCCGCATCGCGGAGATCGAGGCCGGGTCCCGCCGCAGCGCCTTCGCTGTTATCGACCTGACACCCCTGCTGGCCGACCTGGCTGAGCTGTACGAGGCGGTGGCCGAGGATGCCGGCATGCACCTGACCGTATCCGCGCCGCCGATCCTGCCGCTGCATGGCGACCGGGAATTGCTGCAGCAGGCGCTGGCCAATTTGCTGGACAACGCGCTGAAGTTCTCCCCGCCCGGCGGCACGGTGCGGCTGGCGGCGCGCGCCACCGCCGGCGGCGCGGAACTGCAAGTGGCGGACGAGGGGCCGGGTATTCCCGCCGCCGACCTGGGGCGGGTGACGGAGCGGTTCTTCCGCGGCGAGCAGGCCCGTAGCACGCCGGGTTCCGGACTGGGCCTGGCGCTGGTGCAGGCTGTGGCGCATTTGCACCACGGCGCGCTTATTCTTTCTGACGCGGCGCCGGGGCTGCGCGCGACGCTGTCTTTGCCGCGCGGCAGTGATAATCTGCACGCATGACGTGCAGGCATGACGAGAATGTCACGCGGCGGAGAATGGCACGCAAGAAGACGGATCGTAGGGTTCGGGTCATGGTTCCGGTAGTCACACCCACGCACGCGCCGGCACGTCTGCCAGTGATGGCAGCCACACTGCTCGTCATGTCCGGCGGACAGGTGCTGGCCCAGACGCAGCTGGCGGTACCGTCTCCGGCCGGGACGCCCCGTGCCGTGTCTTCGCAAGCGGCGTCTCCCCAGGTAGGGGCACCGGTGCCTTTGCTGGTGCCGCCGCAGTCGCATCAGCAAACCGCGACCACAAGTCATTCGGCCGCCGGCAACGCGCCCGCCGGAGGTTCGGGTGGCACCGTGGACGTGCCGGACCTGATGACCGACAGCCCGGCCTATTGCGCGAAGTTGAGCAATCGGGTGGATGAAATGGCGCGTGGCGACAAGACGCCGGCCGAAGCGGCCGAAATGGCGCGCGAAGGCCAGCGCCTGTGCGATACCGGGAAGACGCGCAACGGCATCCAGCACCTGCGCCGCGCCTTCATCATGTTGCGGGACAACCGGGAATAACGGCTGCGCTGGCGCGTCCGGCGGATCGACCGCGATCCTGTCAGCCGCGATCCTGGAGTGCGCGATCCTGGAGGGCGCCGCCGGCGGCAGGATTTTCCAGCACCAGGGTCTGACGCGTGGAAGGCATGGCGATGCCGCGTGCGGCGAAGCCTTCCTTGATCCTGCGATACAGTTCCCGCTGCACTTTCCAGCGCGCGAAGGGACCGCACTTGATGCGGCTTTTCACCACCATAGCGCCGGCATCCAGCTTCACCATGCCCATCACGTCCAGGTCGCCCTGGATGTCGTTCGCCCACAACTGCTCGGCGCGCAATGCGGCGGCGATCTCCGTTAGCGCGGTGACGACCGTCTCGTAGTCCTCCTCGAAGCTCACCTGGGTCTCGATCACCGCCTGGCTGAAGTCGCGCGTCATGTTGGTGACGCTGGTGACCGCGCTGAACGGGATGATCTGGACCGACCCGTCTTCCGAGCGCAGGCGGATGGATCGAACCGTCAGTTCTTCCACCACCCCGGTGGTGCCGCCCAGCGTCACCACGTCGCCGACCTGCATGGCGTTTTCCAGAAGCAGGAACAGGCCCGTGATCAGGTCCTGTACCAGCTTCTGGGAGCCGATGCCGATGGCCAGGCCCAGGACGCCGGCGCCGGCCAGCAGCGGCGCGATGTTCACGCCGATCTGGCTCAACACCGTCAAGCCGACGACGATGACGATGGCCACCATCAGCGCCGTGCGCAGCATCGGCTGCAAGGTACGCAGGCGGGCGGACCGGGCGGCATCGCCCTTCGCCTTCAGCCGCTCGACATGGCGGTTCAGGCCCAGCGTAACCGCTTCCCACACCGCGAAGGCCGCCAGCAATGTCGTGCCGATGGTGCCCAGGCTGGCGAGGACGTCCCGCCCGGTGCGCGACGTGACCAGCCAGTAGAGCGGCGCCAGGCCCCAGATTTCCCCCAGCACCAGCAGACCCGCCAACAGCACCGCCGCGCCGACGACGGCGCGCAGCAGCGGGCGGTAGCTGAGGGCCCGGTCCTCAAGCCCCGGGTAGCGGGCTTCCAGCCCGGCCGGCACTGCCAGGCGGCGTTCCAGGGTGCGGACGATACCGGCGGCGACGAGCCGCATCGCCAGCAGGACGACGAGCGTGGAGACCATGGCGGTGAGCACATGCACTTCGCCCACGCCGTAATCGGCGGCCCATACGACCCACATGGTCAGCACGTAGCCGATGGCGAGCCAGTGCCACACCGGGGCCAGCACGCGCCGTGCATCGCCGAACAGCACAACATTGTCCCCGCCTCCGCGCAGCCAGTCCGCCACCGCGCGGCGGCGCTGCGCCACCATCACCACCACGCAGGCCACACAGGCGAGGCTGGTGAGTTTCAGCCAGCCCGCATGTGCCGGCCGCGGCAGGCCCAGCAGTAGGGCGGATTGCAGGGTGGCCTCGGCGAAGTAGGCGATGCCGGCAATCCGGCTGGTCCAGCGCAGCAGCCAGGCCGCCGTGTCGTCGGCTATCGGCAGCAGGCGTGCCGGCGCGTGCCCGGGCGCGGCCAGGGCGCCCACCACCGCGAGACTGGCGCGCCATAGCGCCACCGCCTGCACCAGGAACCCGATGACCAGCTGGCTCAACTGGCTGCCCCCCAATGGCGTGGCCAGCACGGCGTGCGATCCGACCAGGAATGCCAGGATCGGCAGCAGGTCCATGCCGAACAGGCCCAAGGCGAGGGGGATGCGCCGCCATAGCGATACCTGCCCGGGTGCCGCCTCCGGCTCCGGCGCGGTCAGGGCTTCGACATCGCCGTCCTCCGCCCGGGCCAGGGCGGCGCCAGCGGCTTCATGCTGCGCGGCCGTCGCGATTGTGGCGATGCGTGTTTCCAGCGCCGCGCGGGGCCCCTGCAGGACGCGGCTTATGCCCCTGGCCAGGCCGATACCCACTGCCAGCACCAGCGCCAGCCGCCATGCTACGCCGAGGAGCCAGCCATACATCAGGGGATCCGTGAGCGCGGAATAGAGCCAGTCGACAAGCCAGGGCAGGTTGCCGACGGCGAAGAACGTGTCCCGCGCCTGCACCGCCATGTCCCGAACCGTGGCGGAGGCACCCAGCAGCATGCGCGCGCCCAGGCTGTCCGGCGCCAGCCGGAGGGCGGGCTCCGCCGGCTTGGCGGCGGGGGCCTCGGCCGGCTGGGCCGGGACGGCGGCCGGCGGTGCCGTGGGCTCGATCGCAGTGGTGGTGGGCGCCGTGGCGGTGGGTGCCGTGGTGCGTCCGGCGGCCGCGATCGTCTCCAGCGTCGCGATCAGTTCGGCGCGGCGCTTGTCGTCGCGCAGGATGTCCAGGGTGCGGCGCGCGTCCTCGGGGGCGAGGGCGGCGGCGGGCTTGCCGACGACGGCTTGTGGGTTGGATGGCTGCTCCGCGCGGGCCGGTAGTGCGGCCAGGGCGGGCAGGATCAGCAGAAGAAGGGTCGCCAGCGTGGATGTGAGGGAATGCGGCACGGGGCTTGCTGATCCATGGAAGGGCGCGGCGGAAAGGCGCGGCGGCTTTGGGCGGGTGGGCGCATTTTCCTGCTGCGCAGGGGCGCGATCATGCCTACATAGCGCGCATGAGGACCTTCGCCACCATCCTGATCGCCCTGACCATGCTGGCCACGCTGGGGGTGCTGTTCGCCGGGCTGATTACCATGGCGCGCGGCGGCACACCGGAGCGGTCCAACGTGCTGATGCGCTGGCGCGTGATCCTGCAGGCCGCGGCGCTGGGGCTGGTGGCGCTGATGATGCTGCTGATGAAAGGTTGATCCGGCGTCGGTTGGTCAGTCGTCCTCGTCCGGGTCATAGCCATCGCAGGTGGTGACCTGGTTGGAGCAGGTGTTGCGTATCCAGCCGCGTGCCTGCCGACCGTTGGGAAGTTTCACGGATACGTCCGCGAATTTTCCGTCGCAGGCGTGGATGCGGTGGATGGTGATGGAATCCGGGCCCCAGCCGTTGCCGTCCTTGTCCTCCCCGCGCAGGTCCGCGACCGTTGACGCGTCGGCTTTCGGGGCGGCGCGCAGGCGGTGGCTGCCGGTTTGGGTAGCGACCAGGCTGGCATGGACCCAGCCGGGGCCGGCGAAGTGGAAGCGCGGGGTGCGGGGGAAGTAGGCGCCGTATTCGGCGGCGCGGATACGGATCCAGTCGCCCTGGACGTCGGTGATGCGGAATTCCACGGGCAGGAGCGTGTCGTCCCGCTTTATCGGGGCGGGGAGACGGCCAATGACGGGGCCGCCGGGGGTGGCGCGGATGTTGGTGCCGGCGGGGTCGCGATCCGTCGTGAAGCCGGCGATGTCGCAGGCAGCCTGGACCGGGCCGCCGAGGACCGGGCCGGCGAGCAGGAGAAGCAGCGACAGGGCGATACGATGCATCCGCTTCTCCCGCGCTGCGTGATCAGGCGTCCGGGGCGAAGCCCATGATGCGTTCGAACCGGGCGCGATAGGCGGGCCACACTTCCGGGTTGAGCAGGCGCGGCGGGCGCTTGCCGTCCAGGATGTCCAGCATCTGCACCCCGGCGATGTGGGCGATGTTGTCGCGGGATTCGCGGGTGATGCCGGCAGTGTGCGGGCTGGCGATCACGTTGTCGTAGGCGAGCAGGCGGTTGCTGGGTTCCGGCGGTTCCGGGTCCCACACATCCAGCCCGGCGCCGGCGATTTGCTTCCGCTCGATCGCGTCAGCCAGTTCGTCCTCGTTATGGATGCCACCGCGGGCGGTGTTCACGAAATAGGCGGTGGGCTTCATCAGCGCAAACCGGGCGGCGCCGAGGAGCATGTAGGTTTCCTTGGTGCGCGGGCAGTGGACGGAGACGAAGTCGGATTCGCGCAGCAGGGTTTCGAGGTCGGTCTTCTCGGCGCCGCGGGCGGCGATTTCCTCGGCGCTGAGGTAGGGGTCGCAGGCGAGGACGCGGGCCTTGAACACCACCTTCACCATTTCGGCGACGCGGCGGCCGACATGGCCGATGCCGATCAGGCCGACGGTCTTCTGTTCCAGGTTGCGGCCCATGAAGCTGTTCTTCTCGATGCCGGCCTGGCGGCGCATGTAGCGGTCCGTCTCCTGGATGCGCTTGGTGAGGTTCAGCATCAGCGCCAGCGCGTGTTCGGCCACGCCTTCGGCGTTGCCGCCGGCCTGGTTGACGGCGAGCACGCCGGCTTCGGTGCAGGCGTCGACATCAATGGTGTCGTAGCCGGCACCGTTGGAGGAGACGACGAGCAGGTTGGGGGCCCTGGCGAGAAGATCGGCGTTGCCGAACCAGCGCGGCTGCAACTCGCCGCGGGAGGCGCCAATCTGGTAGCCGTGCGCGCTTTCCAGCGTGGCGGCATATTCGGTGTCGGTGGTCGCGTTGGTCTGCTTGTCCAGCCGGACATCGGGGCGCGTGGCCAGCGCGTCCGCGAAGGTCTGCGCGGCGAGGCGGTTGACGTAGAAAACGCGTTTCTGGTTGACGGCCATGGTCGGCGCTACTCCTGCTGCAAGCGCGGCGGGAAATGGCACAGGCGGGCAGCAGAGGAAAGCCGCCCCGGTTGCAGGGCGTGGCCGCGCGGGGCAGGCTGGCGCCAACGAACAGAGGAAACGCGACAATGAAATTCGGTGTGCGCTACTGCAACACGGGCCGCTACACGGACCCCAAGCTGGCAGTGGAACTGGTGCAGGCGGCGGAGGAAGCCGGCTTCGAATCCGCCTGGACGGTGGAGCACACCGTGATCCCCAAGGGCTACCAGTCCACCTACCCCTACGCTGCCGGCGGCAAGCTGCCGGGCGGGGACAAGGATTTTGTCCTGCCCGATCCGCAGATCTGGATGGCCTATGTCGCGGCGCGGACATCGCGCATCAAGCTTGCGACCGGCATCCTGATCCTGCCGCAGCATAATCCGGTGATCTGCGCCAAGCAGGTCGCCACGCTGGACTACATGTCCGGCGGGCGGGTGCTGCTGGGCATCGGCGTGGGCTGGCTGAAGGAGGAGTTCGAGGCGCTGGGCGTGCCCTTCGCGGAGCGTGGCGCGCGGACCGAGGAATACATGCATGCCCTGCGTGCGCTATGGACCATGGAGAGCCCGACCTTCGAGGGCCGCTTCGTCAAGTTCAAGGACGCCTACATGACGCCGAAGCCGGCGCAGGGGTCGGTGCCGCTGATCATCGGCGGGCATTCCAAGGCCGCGGCGCAGCGCGCGGGGCGGCTGGCGGACGGGTTCTTCCCGGCCCGCGGCGCGTCCGAGGAACTGATTGCCATCGTGCATGAAGCCGCGCGCGGCGCGGGGCGTGACCCCAAGGACGTGGAGATCACGGCGAGCCTGCCCGATAACCTGGACGACCTGCCGGCGATGGCGAAGCGCGGTATCCGTCGCGTGCTGGTGCCGGTGACGAGCGCGGCCGGCTTGGCCAGCCGGGTGAAGGGTGTCGAGGCGGTGAAGGAGTGGCGCGACGTGATCGACAAATACCGCGACCTGTAGCGGGTGTACGCAGACCCGATTCACCCGCTCGCTGCACCGCTGCGCGGTTCCGCTCAAGCAGGATCGGGTCTACAGGTTGAACAACCCCCGCAGGAATCCCGGCGTCAGTGCTGATAACGGGTTCACCGAGACCTGCGGGTCGTTCAGCGGGCCGCGCAGGGAGAAGGTGAAGGCGACCAGGCCGCCGCCGGCTTCCGGGGCGAACAGGCGGCCGAGCACCGGGATGTCACCCAGCAGGGAGTTGAAGAAATGGGCGGGAACGAAGGTGCCGTCCATATCGAACGTGTCCCGCTTGCGGTCCAGGCGGCCCTTCAGTGTCAGCCCCAGTGACGGCCCGAAGGCGCGGGCTTCGCGCAGTTCCAGCGTTGTGTCCGTCATGCGGAACGGCGCCACCAGCTTGGTGAAGGCAAGGCCGGGACCCTGGGCGATTTCCACCAGGCCATAGAGCGTCATCATCTGCAGCAGGCGGGCGAGCGCGGGGGCGTTGGCGATGCGGAAATCGGTGATCTCCGCCGAACCGCTCAGGGGGCGGTCCGGCAAGCGGTCTTCGTAGCTGCCGTTCACCGTCAGCTTGCCGCCGCGCATGCGGTGCACCACGTCCATTCCCGCCAGCAATGCCCCGGCGTCGGCCGCGGTGGCCGTCAGGCGTCGACCGGCGCGATCCGGCGCGATTTCCACCGCAAACGGCGCTTCCCCCGCCCGCCCGTCCAGCCGCAGGCGTTGCAGTGCCGCCCCGTCGCTTTCCGCGCGCAGGGCGACGCCGTGGAACGTGGCGCCGTTGGCCATCAGCGCGGTGTTGAACCGCGCGTCGATCTGCCAGGGCTTGCCCGGGGCTTCCTTGCCGCCGGTATCGGGGGTGCCGGACTGCGTCAGCCGGCCGGCCAGGTCCACCGCTTCGCCGGACAGATTGGCGACGATGCGTCCGCCGGGCTGGAAGGCGATGGTGCCGCTACCTTGGGTGCGGCCCAGGCCGGCGCGGTCGATGCGCAGCAGGGCCAGCCGGCCTTCCACCGTTTCCATCCGCCCGCGCACCGCGATCGCCTCGCCGTTGATCGCGATGTCGTCGATGCCGAGGATCCGGTCCCTTGCCAGCCGTAGCCGGGCTTCGGCCGTGGCGGCGGTGCCGGGCGGCTTGCGCCAGGCGATGTGCGACAGCGTGAGTTCCGATTCGCGCAGGTCGGCATTCAGGCGAAGCTCCGCGGCGCCGTCCCGGCGCTGTGTGAAGGCAACCTGCGTGGCGACGGGTCCGGCGACGAAGCCGGCCACGTCCAGCCACGCGGTGCTGATCTGGCGGGCGTCGGCGCGCGCGCTGGCGGTGGCCTTCTGGGTGACCTGGGCGGGCGGGCCGGCGCGGAAATCCATCTCGTAGGTGAACTGGGTGGGAATGTTGGCGACGTTGGCGCGGCCGCCGATCTTCATGCCCTCGGTTGACGCCTCCAGGTCCAGCGCGCCCTGGTCCAGGTCCCGTCCGGCGATGATGCCGGCCATGCGGGCCTGCTCAATGCGCGCCTTGGCGTTGATGCGCAGGTCGTCGATGGTGACGTCGTGTTCCAGTGGCACGAAGAGGGAGACGCGGCCGTTCACCTGCCCACCCGGGTCCTTCAGGTCCACCGGGCTGCGGTCCAGCAGGTGCAGGCGCGGATGGCGCAGCAGCGTCAGCACATCGGGCAGCGGGCCGGCGAGGTCAGTCTCGATCGTGCTGACCTGGTCCCTCTGGCTGAGGCCGGTGACGTGAAAACGGCCGTTGCGCAGCGAGATGCCGCTGACGACCTCCCCGCGCGAGGTATCCAGGCGCTGGCGCCCGCCATCGGTGGTGATTTCCAGAGCATCCGTGTCGATCATGCGCAGCCGGGCGCGGGCGCGCTCGAACGGCGGGATCGGGCGCAGCCAGTGGATGGTGAGGTCTTCCGCGTCCAGCGTGCCGGCGACGCGTGTGACGGCGGCGTCCGCGAAGTCCTGCGCAAGCGTGAGGTCCAGCTTGAAGTTGGCGTCCTTGCCCTGGCCGGCGGTGACGTTGGCGGTGACCCATTCCTGCGCGCCGCGTGCGGCGGTGGGCGGCCACAGGCGCTTGAGGTCGATGAAGTCGAAACGGTCCAGGCCGATCGCGATGCTGGCCGGCAGCTGGTCACTGCCCAGGGTGAGCAGTCCGCTGGCAGTGACGGTGCTGACCGGGCCGTCCGGACGCGCCTGAACGGCGATGCGCAGGCGGCTCAGGTTCAGGCGCTTGTCTTCCAGCCGCACGTCCAGCTCCGCGTCGCGCAGGGCGATGTCCTCCGCGGTGAGGCGCACCGTGCCGGCCGCGACATTGGCGTGCAGGCTGGCGGCGCGGACGGCGAAGCCGGCGCCGAATTCCAGCCGTGCGGCAAGGCTGACCGCCGCGTTCAGCGCGCGCAGCGGCGCCAGCGGTCGGATGGCGTCAGCCAGGGCGGCGGGAGACACCGGGCTGAGCGTGGCGGTGAACTGGCCGGCGCCGCCGCCGCCGGGGGTCAGCGTGCCGGTGAGGTCGACGCGCGCGGTTTCCTTGCCGACCGTCAGGAGAATCTGCGCTGCGGCGTCTGCGCCGCCCTTGGCGCGGCGGGAGAAAGTGAGGGTGGCGTTGCTGGCGTGCCAGGTGGTGCCCAGCTGACGGTCCTCGACAGTGAGGGCCGCATCGCGGATGGCAATGCGGCGCAACTGGGCGAGGCGGCTGAGCATGGCGGTACCGGTTTGCGCGTCCGAGATGTCCGTTTCCGGAGCGCGGGCGAGGGCGGCGAGGACGGCGCCCGCGATGTCCGGCCCCTTGCCGGCGCCTGCCGCGGCGGGGGCGCCTGGCGAAGGGCCGGGTGACGTGTTTCCGGGTGGCGCTGGGGCAGTGGGTGCGGCTTCGGGCGGCGGTGCGGCGTCCGCGATGACGCCGAGGTCAATGGTGGTGGTGCCGTCCGCCGCGCGAATGGCGCGCAGGTGGGCTCCGTTGAGTTCGATGCCGCGCGGTTCGATGCGGCCGAACAGCAGGGCCCGGATGGAAAGCGAGACTTCCGCGCTGGGCAGGGTGAAGGCCGGCGCGCCGCTGGCATCGGTGGCTGTGATGGCGGTGAGGCGAATATCCAGCGGGCGGTCCACACCGTCCTTGAAACCTTCCCACACCAGGGCGGCGGAGCCGATGGACAGGCGCGCGGCGCTGCCGGATTCCTTCGCGGCGTCGTTCACCGCGATTTCGATCTGGCGGGCGGCCCAGGTGACTTCCAGCGGCCCTTGCCCCAGTCGCCAGGCCAGCGCACCCAGCGCCGCGGCGCCTAGAACGACGAGTGCTAGCAGCAGCGTGAGCAGGCGGTGCGTGTACACCCACAGCTTCATCGCGGCTTGACCGGGCAGGTGCCTCATGGCCAGCCTGCCGCATCATGCCGCGCGACGCCGCCACCAAGGGAATCTCCATCGTAACCAGCTGGCCGTCGCCCGCCGACGCGGGGGCGGCGGCGCGACTGACAGAGCGCTTCGCCGAACTCGGGCGCGTGGAGGCGCGGCTGGCGGCAAGGCCGGAGGTGGCGGCCCTGCTGGCCTGCCTGGGGGGCAATTCGCCGTTCCTGTCCGACCTGGCCATTCGCGACGCGGCCAGCCTGCGCGCGGTACTGGAACGCGGGCCGGATGACGTGGTGGGCAATGCGCTGGAGACGCTGGCCACCATGCCGCCCCATGCACCCCGTGCGCGCGTGGCGGCGACGGTGCGGGCGGCCAAGCGCGTGGTGGCGCTGAGCGCCGCCATCGCGGACATCGGCGGGCTGTGGCCGCTGGAGAAGGTGACCAAAGCCCTGTCCGACCTGGCGGAAGCGACGCTGGGGCTGAGCCTGGGCCACCTGCTGCGCATGGCGCACGATTCCGGGGAGATCCGCCTGCCCTTTCCGGATGAGCCGGCGCGGGAGTGCGGCTTCGCGGTGCTCGGCATGGGCAAGCTGGGTGCCCGCGAGCTGAACTATTCCAGCGATATCGACCTCGTGCTGCTGTACGACCCTGATTGCGGCGTTTATAGCGCCGGAGCCGGGATGGATGCGATGGGCGCGATCACAACTCGTCTGGCGCGCGGCCTGGCCAGCCTGATGGAGGCGCGCGACGCGGACGGCTACGTGTTCCGCACCGATTATCGTTTGCGGCCGGACCCCGGGGCGACGCCCCCGGCGGTCGCGCTGCCGGCGGCGCTGACCTACTACGAGAGCATGGGCCAGAACTGGGAACGCGCCGCCATGATCAAGGCGCGGCCGGTGGCGGGGGATCGCGCCATGGGCGCCAGTTTCCTCGCCGAAATTCGCCCCTTCGTCTGGCGGCGCGGGCTGGATTTCGCCGCGGTGGCGGACATCCACGCCATGAAGCGGCGCATTGATACCCATAAGGGCACGGCGCTGGCGGATGGCGCGGACCCGGTGGCACGCATCGCCGGGCACAACGTCAAGCTGGGCGAGGGCGGCATCCGGGAGATCGAGTTCCTGGCGCAGACACTGCAGTTGGTCTGGGGCGGGCGTGACCCCGGCCTGCGCGTGCCGGAAACCCTGCCGGCGTTGCGCCTGCTGGCGCGCGGCGGCCATATCCCGCGCCGCGCCGTGGCGGAGCTCTCCGAATCCTACCGCTTCCTGCGCCAGGTGGAACACCGCATCCAGATGGTGAACGACCGGCAGACGCACGACGTGCCGACCAAGCCGGAGGAAATCCGCCGCGTCGCCCTGTTCATGGGCTTCCCGGGGCCGGAGGCATTCGCCGAGGCGCTGCTGGACCATTTGCGCTGCGTCCGTGCCCGCTACGCCGACGTGTTCGAGCATGTGCCGGAGTTGCCCGGCGTGGCGGCGACACGCGCGGCGCTGGATTTCCGCGGCGACGAGGTGCCGGAGGAAACCGCGCAAACCCTGGCGAGGATGGGCTTCGCGGATACGCGGCGTATCGGTGAGTCGGTGCGGGGCTGGCAGGCGGGACATGTGCGCGCGCTGCGGTCCGAACGGGCGCGGGAGATGATGGAGCGGATGCTGCCGACCGTGCTGACGGCGCTGGCGCGCCAGCCGCAGCCGGATTTGGTGTTCTCCCGCTTCGATGCGCTGCTGGCGGGGATGCCGGCCGGGGTGCAGATCCTGTCGTTGTTCGAGCGTAACCCGGGCTTGCTGGACCGGGTGGCGGCGGTGCTGGGCGCGGCGCCAGCGCTGGCGGATCATTTCGCGCGGCATCCGGCGGCGCTGGATGGGCTGCTGGTGCCGGACGAAGCGCAGGATGCGGCGAAGTTGCTGGGGCGGCGGGTGGCGGACGGGAAGGTTCTGGAAGACGCGATCGAGATCACCCGCCGGGCGGTGCGGGAGGCGGATTTCTCCATTTCCGTCGCCACCATGGAAGGCCGGATCGACGCCGACGAGGCGGGGCTACGGCGCACGGCGATGGCGGACGTGGCAATCGGCGGGCTGCTGAAGCACACGCTGGCCGACTTCGCCGCCCGCAACGGCCGCGTGCGCGGCGGCGCCATGGCGATGGTGGCGCTGGGGAAGGCCGGCGGGCGGGAAATGATGGCGGGGTCTGACCTGGACCTGCTTTTGATCTACGACCATCCGGAGGACGTCACCGAAAGCACCAAAGGGAAGAATGGGGGCGCCCGCAGCCTGCCGGTGAGCCAGTGGTTCGTGCGCGCCGCGCACGCCACCGTCGGCGCCATCACCGCGCGCGGCGTGGACGGGCCGTTGTATGAGGTGGACATGCGGTTGCGTCCTTCCGGCAACAAGGGGCCGGTGGCCGTGTCATTCACCGCGTTCCGGCGCTACCAGGCGGAGGAAGCGTGGACCTGGGAGCGGATGGCGATGACGCGGGCGCGTGTGGTCGCCGGGCCGCGCAAGCTGGTGGCGGCGATCCAGGCGGCGATCGCCACGTCACTTGCTGCCGCCGGTCCGGCGGACAAGCTGCTGGCGGATGCCGCCGCGATGGGCGCGGGGATCGCCGGGGGAATGGCGGCGGGAGGGCCGGGGGGTGTGTATCATCGGGTGGGGGGGGGGTGGGG
>Ga0315912_10001736_pt1 | contig 25524 bp, 24 predicted proteins | sample VfabasoilMG_FD_204469 | JGI IMG/M metagenome (GOLD analysis project Ga0315912, IMG submission 204469) | Garden soil microbial communities collected in Santa Monica, California, United States - V. faba soil | ecosystem: Environmental > Terrestrial > Soil > Garden | place: USA: California... | reverse complement strand
ACTTTAGAAATGGTGCTGGATCGCAATATCACCTTCTCGGAAGAAGAAATGAATTTCTCCGGAGTGCCCGCCGCTACCCGCAGAATGTCCGGTCCGGCACCCGCACCGCAGCAGCAACCCGCCCGTACGACGTTGCCTTTGCCTGGACGGCTGGGTCTCTAATCTAAAAAGAAATGACTGGTTTGCAAGTCCCGGCAACCGAACGACTGAATCAATCATGCCGGAGGCTTCGTCAGGCAGAAACTCAAATGGAGTGGGCCTCGGCGCTGATGGATGGCATGGAGGATTTTACCCCCAAAGCTGCCGTGTTTTCCGTGCAGGGTTCCTCGTTGCGTGTGGAAATGAGCCGCACGGCGGTGCCTGGAGAAGAGATTTTGTTGAAGGATGCACCGGCCTTTGCTGGTGCGGTTGCGAGTATGGATCCGGTGATTGCCGCCGCAACGCCCGGGGAAATCTCTCTGCGCCTTTGCGACATTCTGGGCGCGGCAGCCGGGCCGCGCAGTTACATTTTTCCTGTCATCAGCAAAGCCAGGACCGTTGCGGTGCTTTATGCCGAAGGCAGCCGGGAGACCGTGGACTGCAATGCCATCGAACTTCTTGCGACGCTAGCGGGGGTGATCTGGGACGCGAAGTCGTCCGGGAATGTGCCTGCCGGGCTGTTAGGGATTCAATCCGTAATCCCCGCACTCTCTGATGAGCAACTCCGCGCACAACAGTTCGCGCGGGTCAAAGTAGCTGAATTGCGATTGTACCGCTCCGATGATGTGAAGCAGGCCCGCTCGGACAGAGCTCTCTACTCTGCCTTTCAGCAGGAGATTGACCGTGACCGTGAACAATACCGCTCACAATTCTTGTCGAACGGCTCTTCAATTGCCGATTACTATCATGTAGAGTTAGTAAGGACGCTTGCCAATGACGATCCTTCCTTGCTTGGAACGGACTATCCGGGACCACTGGCTTAAATCAGCCATCGCGCTCAGCGTGCTGGTGATGCTTTTGCCTTTGTTGCGGACGCAACAAACGGCGGAGCCGCTCGCCCGCGCATATCGCGAAAAACCAACAACGGCAACGCGCGCGCCGCTGGAGGCTTTCGCACTCAAGAACGCAAGCACGACACAAGGTGCGCTGGCCCGGCTCGCGCTGGCGCAGACGGATTTGGAACAAGGTAAGGCGGAGCAAGCCCTCGCCAGCTTCAACGCGGCTTCGACGCAATTGGCTACTCTGCGCGACTACATTGACTACGGTGCCGCCCGTGCGCTGGTGGCGCTTGGTAGAAAGCAGGAAGCGCTGGAACGTCTTCCATCGGTAGTGCGTCATTCGCCGTCATCGCCCTACCGTCCGTGGGCTATCCTGATGTCGGGAACGCTGCTGTTTGAACAGGGCAACGCCGCCGCCGTCGTCGAGATGTTCCGCGGAACACTCAACTCCCTTCCCGCGCCCCCGGCTATCTTTCAGTACGGCCGTGCACTCAAGCAGGCTGGTGCGCTTGCCGCCGCGGTGGCGCAGCTACAGAAGGTTTATTACGAGTTCCCGAATTCGGTGGAAGCTGCACAGGCCGGACCTTTACTTGATGAACTGCGTCAGACGATGGGTGCAAACTATGTGGCACCCACTTCGGCGATGCTGATTGGGCGTGCCTCTCTGTTGGCCCGCTCGGATTACTTAGCGGCTATTCGCGAATTCAACGAAATGATCCCCTTTCTTGCGGGAGCAGATCGTGAGATGGCCCGCGTTCGTATCGGCGTCGCGTACTACACAGCCAACCGCAATCAACAGGCGCTTGACTCGTTGAAGACCGCCGTTTCAAGCTACCCCGAACCTGAAAGTGAACGCCTCTATCACCTGTTCGCCATCGGGCGACGGCTCTCAAAAATGGATGACGCGGAAGAAGTCTTGCGTGAACTCACACAGAAATATCCGGGTTCAAGCTGGAGAACCGAAGCTCTTACTTCCTATGGGAACCATTTCCTGCTGTCGAATGACGCCGGGCGTTACGAGCCTCTCTACAAGGCCTGTTACGAAGGAACCACGGCTGCCGACCGCGCATCGTACTGTCATTGGAAAGTTACCTGGGCTCATTGGATTCGTCGCGACACCGACGCTGTCTCCCTCATGCGCGAGCACGCTCTTCGTTATCCCGAATCCGAGAAAGCCTCGGCTGCTCTTTACTACCTTGCGCGCGACGCCGAATCCAGACGCGATTTTTCATTCGCCCGATCTGTCTATGAAGAAATCAACAGCCGCTATCCTAACTACTTCTATGCCACGGTTTCACGCAACCGGCTCAGTGATCGTACGATCAGCACTGCGCAGGCGAGCGCACAGGCAAGGGAGCTTCTGAGTCGCATTCCGAAAAAGCGAAGCGCACAAGCAGACTTTTCCTCTGACACCCCGACACAGGCTCGCATCGCGCGTGCACGGCTCCTGTCATCTGCCGGGCTCGATTCCCTGGTGGAATCCGAACTCCGCTTTGCGGTCCGCAATGATGCGAAACCAGGACCGGTAGCAGTCGAAATGGCTCGCCTTGCCACCAATCGCGGTGAACCCGACGACGCTCTCCGCCACATCAAGTCGCTCACACCCGGTTACCTCAACTGGAGCATTGAGGAAACGCCCCGTGAGTATTGGAGCTATGCCTTCCCAATTCCTTATCGCGATTCGGTGGAGCGTTTCAGCCGCGCCCAGTCGCTCGATTCCCTCATGGTGGCTGCTCTCATCCGCCAGGAATCTGAATTCAATCCAAGTGCCCTCTCTCGCGCAAAGGCCATGGGACTCACCCAGATCATGCCCCAGACCGGTCGCGACCTGAGCCGCATTCTTCGCATTCGTCCCTATGTAACAGGTATGCTCTATCAGCCGGAAACCAACCTGAAGATGGGCACCTACTACATCAAAGATTTGCTCAACCGGTTTGGGGGTAGGTGGGAAGCCGCGCTTGCCGCCTACAACGCCGGTCGTAGTCGTGCCGACGAATGGCTCAAGTGGGGCGAGTTCCGTGAACCAGCCGAATTTTCCGAGACCATCCCGTTTACTGAAACTCGCGACTATGTCCAGAGCATTCTCCGCAACGCCGACATCTACCGCCGCCTTTACGGTAGCCGCGCCACTGCTGTAAGCTCAGGGAGTGGCGACGATACCCACCAAACAAGCCGTTCAACAGAGTAACCTCCCGGAAGTTAGACAGCGTTTCCGCAGCCAGCGCACGCGTAGCTTTCCTGAGTCCGTCATTCGTGAGATGACTCGGTTGGCCATGCAATACAATGCGGTCAACCTTGCCCAGGGATTCCCGGACTTTCCTGCGCCCGACAGCATCAAAGAGGCCGCCCGTGAAGCGATCAGCCGCGATCACAACCAGTACACCATCACCTGGGGTGCGAAGCGTTTTCGTGAAGCCATTGCCCAGCACTACCAACAGCGCCACAATCTGACTTTCGATCCGGACCGCAATATAACGGTAACCTGCGGAGCCACCGAGGGCATGGTTGCGTCCCTTCTGGCGACCACAGATCCAGGCGACGAAATTGTGGTGTTTGAGCCGTACTACGAAAACTACGGGCCTGACACCTGGATGTGCGGAGCTACCCGCAAACTGGTACGTCTGCAAGCGCCGGATTGGACCTTTGACCCCGAAGAACTCCGCCGCGCCTTCAGCCCAAAGACCAAAGCCGTCATCATCACCACCCCGCACAATCCCACAGGCAAAGTATTCAACCGTGCTGAACTCGAGCAGATCGCGCAGCTCTGCCAGGAATTCGATGCACTCGCCATCACCGACGAGATCTACGAACACATTCTCTACGACGACGCCAAACACATTCCCATCATGACCATCGATGGCATGCGGGACCGCACCATTCTCATTAACAGCCTCAGTAAAACCTTCTCGGTAACCGGCTGGCGTGTCGGTTGGGCTCTGGCTGCTCCGGACTTAGCCGCTGGTATCCGCAAGGTTCACGATTTTCTGACAGTCAACGCGCCCGCCCCTATGCAGACCGCCGGAGTTCTCGCGCTGGCGCAGGAACAATCCTTCTATGATGACTTCGCGTTGAAATATCGTGAGCGCCGGGACTTGCTGCTTGGCTACTTGCGTGAAGCGGGCTTCAAACCGTTTGTTCCTCGTGGTGCCTATTACATAATGGCCGATATTTCCGCGTTTGGATTCCAGGACGATATCGCATTTACCATGCATATGTTGGAAAAAGCCGGAGTCTCCGCCGTCCCTGGCTCCAGCTTTTTTGAAGATCCGCGTGACGGAGCCGGACTGGTCCGCTTTTGTTTCTGCAAAAAATATGAGACGCTGAAAGAGGCAGGGCAGCGCCTGAAGGCGTTGCGGGACTAGACAGGAGAGAGGCATCGTGCTTCCGAGTTTCGTAGTGGAAGATAGCATTCGCCGCGAGGACGGCACATCAGAGCCCATTGAGGTCGGCAGTGCCAAGGGTTCCGCGTTATTGGTGACCCTTGGTATCACTCGAATCATTGAACAAGAGAGCCTCGACGTCTCCATTTGGGGATCGGCCGACGGCGTGGAGTGGGGTGCCAAGCCTTTGGCCAAGTTTCCACAGAAGTTCTATTGCGGAACCTACTCCATCCTTGTGGATCTCGCTGCCAACCCGGATGTCCAGTACATCCGCGTCCAGTGGAAAATGGGCCGGTGGGGTCGTGGGGAGCCAAAGCCCCAGTTTGGTTTTTACTTGTTCGCCGAGCCAACCCTAGTACTTGCGTCCCACGCCTAGGTGTCCTAGTCAGGTGTTTTATCGCGACATCCTAGGTGTTCGCCTCATACATTACCTTAGCCGTCAAAAGCAAGAATGTTAGGTGTATGGGCGAGGCAAAATACGGGAAACGCGCTTCAGGCTCCCTAGCCAAGAAGTACTCGGTATTCACGACACTCCTGATTGGGTATGTCGTCGTGCTGTGTTTCGTCTTTAATCTCAAACAAGGTGGTACAGACTGGGCTGAAGGCGCGGCACTTCTGTGCAGCATGGCATTGATATCGGCAGCCGTGGCTAAATTCACAAACCATGTTCTGGCGGCTCCTCTCCACCGCCTCCGCCAAGGTATCGAGGCCGTGCGCGAAGGGCGGATGGAGCCGATCCAAATCAGCAAGACAGGGGATGAGGTGGAATACCTGGGGGAAAGCCTTAACGCGATGATAGGTGCCATCCGCACTTCTCGTGATGAAGTCCGCGAACATCAGGATTTGCTCGAACGCCGCATTCACCAGCGCACAGAAGCCCTTGAAGAAGCAACTAATGGCGCGCTTGCCGCCAGTCAGGCAAAGAGCGAGTTTCTCGCCAATATCTCACACGAACTCCGGACACCGATGAGCGGAGTACTTGGCATGATCGACATCGTGCTGGACGGAGACCTCCAGCCCGATCAGCGCGATCATCTGGAAACTGCCAAAAACTGTGCCAACTCACTTCTGGCGTTACTCAATGATATCCTCGACCTGTCCAAGATCGAAGCGGGCAAGATGTTGCTGGAACAGATTCCGTTTGATCTAGGAGCACTTGCCTCGGAATGTGTCCGCACCGTCGAACCGTCCTGCTTGCAGAAAGGTATCGACCTTAGGCTGCGGGTTCTCCCCGGCGTTCCCACTCAGATCGTGGGTGATCCTCTACGCATCCGGCAAATCATCGCGAACCTCTTAAGCAACGCCGTCAAGTTCACCGATTCGGGTTGGGTGGAACTGCGGGTTATGGCAACCGAAGGCAAATCCGAGTCGGAGTTGGAAGTAGCCCTTGAGGTCGCCGACACTGGTCATGGGATTCAGAAGGTAAAGTTAGCCGAGATCTTTGAAGAGTTTACCCAGGCCGATGGGAGCACCAGTCGCAAGTACGGGGGCACTGGTCTTGGACTAGCCATCACAAGGCGTTTGGCGGGGATGCATGGCGGTGACGTAAAGGTGTCAAGTGAAGTCGGTAAGGGCAGCCTGTTTCGAGTCAGTCTGAAGTGTGGCCGGGTCCTTGAACTGACACAGCCAAGACGGCGCTCTGTTGTGCAGGAGACAGCTCCGGTGGTCGTAATGAATGGCCAGCTACCGCGTATTCTTGTAGCCGAGGACAACAAAGTGAATCAGCGGGTAGTGATTACCATGCTGCGCAAAAATGGTTACGAAGTTTCGGTGGCCAATAACGGCATTGAAGCCTTAGAATTTCTTGAGCGCCAGCGGTTCGACCTGATCTTGATGGACATCCAGATGCCCGGCATGGATGGTATTCAGGCAACCCATCAAATCCGTAAACGCCCGGAGTGGGCAAGAGTTCCCATCGTGGCGATGACCGCACATGCCATGACAGGCGACCGGGAACGGTGCCTCGCTGCCGGCATGGACGACTATGTGTCCAAGCCAGTCAGTCCGGCCCACCTCGCGGCACTTGTCACACGCCACGTATTGGGTCCGCGACAGATTGCTCCCGTGCCAGTGCTGGAGCCAATCTTGCCTTCGGGCAATAATCGTCTCTTCCTCCAACTGGCACCCGATCAAATCGGTAGAATGAAGGCCGCTGCCGCGCGCGGAGACATGCTCATTGTGCGTGCGCTTGCTCAGCGTTTTGAAAGCACCAGCGAACGGCTCGGTACCCACGCCCTCGCCGCTCAAACCCGTCAGGTGCTGGAGGCAACTCTTGACAACAATACCGATGAGGTGGTCGAGCGCCTCGTCAAACTGGAACAAGCGGTACTCGACTTTGAACACGAAAGCCGCCAGAAGCTGTCCGTCGCAGCGCGCGCGGCCAGTGCCTAGCGTTAGGTTAGCTCGAACGCGGAAGCCCGCCGGATGGCATCCCAGGCTCCGCGCACATCCTCTATCGTCGTAGCCCGGTTACCAATCGCCAATCGCAATACCTTTCGCCCGCCGATCCTAGTGTGAGATAGGAACCATCCACTGCCATTCACCTGCTCCAGAATGCGGCTATTGTCATCGTCGGTACCTTGATAGCGGAAACACACCAGCGAAAAAAGAACAGGAGCGCACAACTCAAACCGCTCGTCTCGTTTCACCATCTCCGCAAACTCCGCTGCCATCCGCATGTGTCCTTCCAGAATTCCCGCCAGCCGTTGGCGGCCGTAGTAGCGCATGATGAACCACAGTTTAAGCGCGCGGAAGCGCCGTCCTAGCGGCACGCCGTAGTCCATGCGGTTGTTGACGGCATCATCGTAGGGCGTTCGCAGTATCTCCGGAATCAGGGAAAATGCCTGACGAAACGCCTCCGGATGGCGCGTGTAGAGTACGCTTAAGTCCATCGGTGCAAGCATCCATTTGTGAGGATTCACGACAAAGGAATCCGCCTGTTCCACACCCTCGAGGACATGCCGCATCGACGAAACAATCGCGGCCGAACCCGCGTAGGCAGCATCGACATGTAGCCAAAGCCCATGTTGTACAGCGATCTTCGTGATGTCCGGAACCGGATCGACACTCGCCATTCCCGTCGTCCCGATACAGGCGGTGACGCAGAACGGCCGTAGTCCAGCAGTCAGGTCTGCCTGGATGCTCGCTTCCAGTCTGTCTGCACGCATGCGAAAATCGTGGTCGGCTTCCACTCTTCGAATGTTTTCGCGTGCAATCCCAGCCGCTAGCGCGGCCTTCTCCACCGAGGAATGCGCGTGCTCGCTTGCGTAGCAGGTTAAGTCCCCATGATCTCCGCCTGCCCGTTCGCGCGCGGCGACTAGCGCATGGAAAGTGGCGGTCGAAGCGGTGTCGTGAATGATCCCGAATAACTTCTCCGGCAGACCTAGCCATTGCCGGAGCCAATCGAGAGTTACCTCCTCCAGTTCGCTCACCGCCGGAGCGCTCCGCCACAACATGCCATTCGCATTCATCGCTGCCGATAACATCTCGCCCAGAATGCCGGGCCCCGTGGAACTGTTCGCGAAGTACGCAAAAAAGCGCGGGTGGTTCCAGTGCGTCATGTGTGGCGGGATGAGGCGTCGGAAGTCCGCCAGAATCGCTTCCATGGACTCACCCTCCTCAGGCGCGTCAGCCGGTAGCTTTGCAATCAGGTCGCCCGGCTCCACCGCAGGCAGCACAGGGAAATCGCGAATGTTCGCGGAGTAGTCGGCAATCCAGTCGACCACTTCGTGGCCAAACTTACGAAACTCTTCGGGAGTCACCTTCTAAGTCTAACGACTCTGGAATGCCTGTTCTATAGCTGGGGTGTCGTAGTGTGACTCCCAGCAATCCACAAATATGGGAACCATCCACGCGGCGATTTACACGTCGTGTGTCTTCCGCAGGCAGTTCGCCCGAACCCTGAGGCTCAGGCAGTTTCAGAAGCTTCGCACAAAACCGGGCGATCTCAATGGCCGGGCAAGCCTCCGCATCTGCAACGGGAAAAGCGCCGGTAACTTGCGAATCAAGACCGGCCACGCAGAGCTCCGCCAGATCGTCCACATGGATTCGACTTACATAATTAGAGCCGTCCCCCCACAGCTTGTGGCGGCTCTCAAGCAGGGCCACATGAACGCCGCGATACGGACCGTAAATGGCCGCAGGTCGCAGAATCAGAGTTTCCCAACTTCCGCGTGCAACTTCTATTTCCTCATCGTAGCGAAAATGCTCGCGAGGGTTGCGCGGAGCGGGCAGCGTGGTTTCGTCCACAACCTCCGTCTCTCCGTACACGCCTGTCGTCGATAGATACACTACCCTGGATGCAGGCGTCCCGGCAAGGGTAACCCGGACGGGCAGGGAATAAAGAACGCGGGCTCCTGGATCGATGATGCTGGCCAGACTCTGCACCGAATCAGGATCCTCCGTGTCAAGCCGGATACACGTTGCTCCCGGTAGGTCCAAATTTTCTGGATGCCGTGACGTGGCAACAACCTGTTCTCCTCTCTCAATCAACACCTTCGCGACACGCTTGCCCGTGTACCCGCAGCCGAGAATGACGTACGTCACTTTGGCGGCTCCACCGCACACGCTCCCTCACCAGGGAGTCTATGCCGGTTACGAGCGACCCAGCCGTAGACCGCCTCGCCAATAGGCGCAAACAGCGGGAAGAAAAAGCAGAATACCAACCCAATCAGAATGCGTTTCGGCCAGCCAGCAGGGGCAACGATAATGAGCAACCCCGCCAGGAGATAAAGCGCAGGTTGTTGCCTCAACATGTTTTTCCAGGCAACAAAGCCGCGGCTCCAGCCGGAGTCGGTGACAAAATGAATGCTGTCCTTCAACTCAGCCTCCGGGATTCCCCACCGCTCTCCCGCCTGGCTTTGATAGGGAGTCCAAGTGAAGGCCCGGTCAAAATCAAGCCGCGTCCACAACACACGAATCCGGTTGCAAATGCCGCACTCGCCGTCGAAAATCACAATGCGTTCTACGGGCCACTCATGGAATGCAATGAGTCCAACCGTCATCACGTAGAACAGAGGTCCATAGCCAAACTCAATCTCCGCCATTGCAATTGCCGCGCTAAGAGCTGCCCAAATGCCTATGGTTCTGGTGCGCTCCATGACCAGCACTATGACAATGGCGATCCAAACCAGATTGGAAGGAAAAGGTGTACGCAGTGCCACAAGCGCGTAAACGGTTGCCATGAGCGCTTGCATCATCCGAACGCCGAGCGCTCCAGGTATAGCAATCAACACCAGAAATAACGAGGCCACTGCTTCCCCGTGAAACAGCGCAATCACTGCCAAGCCAATACAACTCAGGCGCACAAATTTGTTGAACCACAGCGCCACCAGCAGTGCGATGGCACTCACCTGCCAGCCAATTCCCCAGAATGGCAGAGCCACCACCACCGCCAGACTGACCAGCTTAGCTGCGATCAAACCGGGAGCAGGGATCGACGTGCCGGAGCACCGAAGGGGATTCATGCCCTTTGTTAGTAGACCTGAAAGCAGAATACTTTTTGCGAACCTGCCGGGCTGAGGCAGTACTCGCCATTGTCCAGAACCTCACTGGTTTCGATGCGGAATAAATCAGGCTCCAGCCGTGTCACCAGCACTCTCTTGCGCTTCTTCTCGTCGTCTTTGTTAGCCTTGTTCCCAAACACAATCTCACGCTTGCCGTTCTTCATGGTCATCACAAAGAGCTCAATCTTGTTCGCATCGAGCTGACTGGTCTGGATCAGAAAGATAGGCTCGGCGACAGGTGTGCGGGCCGGAGATGCAGCGCCATTCAGAATATTGGCTGTGTCGTTCTTGCGCTTTTCTTCCCTCGCTTCTCCCTCTTCTGTTGAAATCAAGTTCGACGCATGTAACAGAAAGGGAACGTCAGCTTTGGGAGGACGGGGACCTGTATACTTCTTGGCCTTCTGTCCGACAAGGCCAGAAACCGCCAAAAGCATCAAAACAGGAACAAGGATTCGCGCTCTAGTCATGATGAGTCTATTGTACGCCTGCAACCATCGTATCTTCAGACGCAGCTCCGGGCTCGCCGGTTTCCTGGCGCAAGCCAGCCTTAAAATTGCTGGGGAACGTGCTTCATTTTTCCTGCCTATTCTGCGACAAGTCCTGTGCCACCTGCACCAGCAAGGATGCCAGCTCGGTTTCGGCTACCGGCTTTCTCAGCAGCCATGTGTTGCCCTCTTCAGCCGAACGCGTCAGCGCTTCATCGAAGCCCTCATTCATCAGCATGAAGCCTCCAACCTTGGATGCCGCTTTCTCCTGCAGGTCCATCCAGTTGGACCCCGGCAGGCGGACCGAGCACAACACAACATCAAACTTCATTCTTTCCAGAAGGTCGCTCCCTTCCTCGCCGTTCGATGCGGGTACTACACGGTGTTTCATTTGCGTCAACAGGCGAACCACGTGTTCGCGGATATTCACATCCGGCTCCACCAACAGGAACGTGAATTGACGGTTGGCATCCAACTTCTGGAGCGACTCCGGTAGCCGAATAGCGCCGGAAACCGCCAGCGGGAGGCTAATTTCATAGCCGGTTCTTCCCGGAAGCGGAGCAATCATCCGCAAAGTTCCGTCATGACTCATTAGGATTCCGCTGGCAACCTGAACCGCACCACTGGACTCGGCATCTCCGTAAGCGGGGAAAATGATCTGGATCACCGCGCGTCGTCCCAGCAAACTGGATTCAATTGACATGGTCCTGTCTTCGGACTCGGAAGCCTTGCGCTCCGCCTGAATCAACAGGTCAAGCATGGCTTGGGATAGTTGACTCTCCGAACCCAACACCCAAAGCGGTTCGGCGGCGAGGCGTGTCTCGGTGTGTACGCCGCGCACCTTCCACTGCTGCTGCCGGAGATCCAACAGGTGCCCCATCAGCGTGTTTAAGTCGAGTCTTTTCGGATTGTCATCGTCATGGCCCGCAAAGCTCACCAATCGGGACACCAAATCGGAAGCCCGGCGCGCCTGGGTTGCGATCGTTTGCCAGTCAGCATCGGCCCCATCTGCCCTTGCTTGAATCACCTCTAAGGGCTCACGCAGTTCGGCTGCCAGACCCGAGATCAGTTTCCCGGCGGCGGCGAGTTTCTCCCCCCGGAATAGCTTCTCTTGCACCGACTTCTGCTCCAAAACCATCAATGCCGTAGCCGCCTGATTTCCCAGATGCTCAATAGCCCACTGCTGGTCCGCAGTAAAACTCTTCTGATCCGCTGTGATGATCTCCAAGACACCCATGGTTATCCCACCGGCGGTCATCGGAACCTCCGTAACCATCCCGGAATGCGAAGGGAACTCGGAACTGGTGTCACCCAACGACAGCAGTACCTTGTTCCGAAAACACGCTGCCACACCGAACCCTGGCTGCCCCTGGACGACATCGAAGCTGATTGGTTTGGTCTTCACATCCACGCCAGAAACGCGTTCCAGCGTCCGTTGCGCATGATTGGCCAGATACATGGTGACTCCAGAAACAGCAGCTACGCGAGGCAGGCGCAACTGCAGCTTTCGCAGAATGTCATCAGCGGATGCGGAAGAAAACAGCTCCTCGCTCAACAGATACAATGACCGTAAACTGTGACGTTGGTCGCGCAACATCGACTCGCGCTTCCACCACACCCAGAAGATGATCGCGATCAACAGTGATGAGACCGCGCCTATGAAATAGGCGTCTGTTTGGAGATCCATGGTTCCAGTCGGCTGTCGTTGAAATCGTCGATGACCAGATGCACACCTGGTGGGTTGGAAAGTGTTGTGGTGAGTCCTACGACACGCGCGCCGGAGCCGATTGCGGCTTCTATACCCGTGTGTGAATCCTCAAATATGATGCAGTTGTGCGGCTTTACCCCAAGGAGTCCGGCAGCATGGATATAAATATCCGGATACGGCTTGGGACGCGGCGTCTGATCTCCATCCACCACCGCACGGAAATACTGGCGTATGGCGGCACCATCCAGCACGAAGTCGATGTTCTTGCGCTCAGCGTTTGAGGCAAGACCGATCGGCACACCACGGTGACGTTCAAAGAAATCACGCATGCCAGGCACTATCCAGCGGTCCAGTTCCGGTGCCATCATCTCGCGGAACAGCGCTTCTTTGGCCGCGCCGTGTTCGAATACGGCTTGCTCGTCAAGACTGTCTCCGAAAAACGTCCGCACAATCTCATCATTCCGTCGTCCGTGCATTCTTTCTTCCAGACGATCAGCCGGAATGCCATGGCGTTCCAGATAAACTTCCCAGGATCGGTTGTGCAATGGCATGGAGTGAATGAGCACCCCATCCAGGTCGAATACGATCGCCATTCCGGCGTGCAACGTGCTGTTTTCGCTCACTCTGTGATGGATGATAGCATGTGGTCCGCTATAATTGACGTTTCCATGGCAATCCACTTTGACAGCACGAACTTGATGGCCCAAATGGTGGGCGAGGCAGACGGCCTCACCGCCGACGAACTGGATGGTAATAAGGAAGCCGCCCTACTGGCCCTAGCCGCGTTCCGCCAGGTAGGAGGGAAAGATGGAAAATATGGCTTTCCAGACCTTCCTTCCAACAAAGCGGACATCCACAAGATTCAAAAGTTTGCCGCGAGCGTAAAGGACTCCTACAACACAGTTTGTGTTGTAGGCATCGGTGGCAGCGCCCTCGGTGCCTGGGCCCTCGATTGTGGCTTGCGAGGTCAGCATCCCATTCAGACGGCGTTCTCGACGAAGAACCCGCGACTGGTAATCCTCGACAACGTGGACCCGGTATTTGTAACCGACGCGCTTGCCTCCATGAACCCAAGCAAGACGCTGGTAGTCGTCATCGCCAAGAGCGGAGCGACTGCGGAAACCGTCGCGACGTTTCTCATAGTGCGTGCCTGGATGGAGAAAAAACTGGGCCGCAAAGCCAACAAACGCATCGTCGCGGTCACCTCGCAAGGCAAAGGTGATCTCAAGGTTCTCGCCAACAGGGAAGGCTACGAAACATTTCATCTCGCCGATAACGTCGGCGGACGCTTTAGCGTATTCTCGGCAGTCGGACTGCTCCCGGCCGCGCTCTGCGGCATGGATGTTAAAGCACTGTGCAAAGGTGCGGAGGAGATGACGCAGCTTTGCTGGCAGCCGGACTTGGAAAAGAACATAGCCTTGCGTTCGGCGCTGTGTCACTACCTTCTACTCACCAAACGTAAGAAGTCCATCCAGGTTGCGTTCCCCTATGTGAACCGCTTATGGGGAACGGCGTTCTGGTTCCGCCAGCTTTGGGCGGAGTCGCTCGGTAAGGAGAAAAACCGCAATGGCAAAATCGTCAATGTCGGACAAACTCCGGTAGCAGCGCTGGGTACAACCGATCAACACTCACAGGTCCAACTTTATGTGGAAGGCCCCAACGATAAGGTGTTTTCGTTCTGGACGGTCGGACGCTTCTCGGATCAGGGGCAAATCCCCAAAGCCAAAACCGGCTTGGAAGGGATGGATTATCTTTCCGGCCAAACCCTTGAGAAATTGCTGGGTGCCGAACAGCAGGCCACCGCAGCCGCACTCACCGAATACAACCGCCCGAATTGCACGTACAAGCTGGACCGCATGGACGCCAAACACCTGGGTGCCTTCCTCCAACTGATGGAGTTCCAGACCGCATTTGCCGGAGAGCTGATCGGGATTGATGCCTTCGATCAACCTGGCGTCGAGTTGGGTAAACGCTTCACATTCGCACTCATGGGCCGCGAAGGCTACCGCGAGTATTCCGACAGGTTCAAGGCGTATCAAAAAAAACGCGCTGGTAGTAAGCTGTAGCATATGGCAGCACCTGAGGCCTGTCCACAATGCGGCGGAACCGGCTGGCGTATCGTCGATAAAGACGGACTCCAGGGCGCGCAGAAGTGTGACTGCCTTGCGACAGGCCGCTCCGTACGCCTGATGACGACAGCAGGAATCCCCCCTCTGTTCAAGAACGCCTCGTTCGATAATTTCAATACACGTCCGGAGAATCCCGTTGCGCATCGGGCTTTGCAGTCAGCGGTAACGACGGCAAATTCCTACGCCCGTGAATATCCCTTCGGTACCGAAAAAAATGGGCTGCTCTTCATCGGCGACCCCGGCACGGGCAAAACTCATCTGGGTGTGGCTGTGCTGAAGCGACTGATCTCTCGCGGCTACGAAGGTGTTTTCTTCGACTACCAAAATCTATTGGAACGCATCCGGGCATCCTACGATCCAACATCGGGAGCAGCCCAACGCGAGGCCTACCAGCAGGCGTTGGAATGTGAAATTCTCTTACTGGACGATCTCGGAGCCCATCGTGTCACGGATTGGGTGGAAGACACCATCACCTCGCTCATCACCTACCGCTACAACAACAACAAGCCCGTGATAGCGACGACAAACCTGCGCGATCCGGAAGCCAAAGATCCACCCGTGCCAAGCGGAGTTGGTGGCGATGTGGCCGGACGATACTATCTCAGCGAACGTATAGGAATGCGCGCAAGGTCACGCATGTTTGAGATGTGCCGCGTAATCTCAACACGTGGTGTCGAAGACTACCGCCAGCGCAAAACGCGTTAACACACGCCGCCGATTTTCTTCGTAATAGCTTCTCTCAAAACTTCGCCATGCAACACAACTGGTTCGCCATGCAGTTGTGGGAGAATCGCGGCAATCTGTTCCGTAGTCCAGCCACCAGAATGTTTCTGCGCATGGAAGCCAAGCGAAGATGCCAGGCGGCAAGCCAGACCAACAATGTCTTTGGTCTCGCTAATCCCAGCAGGTGGTTCGTCATGATGATGTGCAGCCGATACGGCGATGTCAGAGGGCAGTTTCCAATCCTGGATCAGGATCTTTCCAATCTGGCAGTGGTCAATGCGAAATTTCCGACGCTCCATGGCGAGTGACTCCGCAGCCGAGCGGTTCTCGTCCCGAGCCATCGCAGCGTACTCCTTCTGGTGCGTAATCAACAAAGCTGCGCGGCCAACATCGTGAAGCAGCCCAGCGATATAGGCTTCCTCGCGCTTAAGGCGACAGATGTCAGCCAAGCCACTTGCCAGCAAAGCGGTGGCGATACTATGCCGCCAACTGTCCTGAAACAACGTGCTGCGGAAGGGAGCCTTAAGAAAACTCTTGAGAGCCACCGTCATCGTAAGTGATCGTAAACGTTCCCGCCCAACCACCATAATGGCGTGGTTCAACGTCCGCACTTCCATCGCCAGCCCATAAAGAGGAGAGTTTGCCGACCGCAGCAATTCCGCTGAAAATGCCGCATCCGCCGATATCACCTCAACCACCCTGCGCGAGTCAGAGTCGTCATCAGAGAGAATCTGCATCGCCCGCAAAGCAACCTGCGGAAAAGGCGGCAGATCCGCCAGGAACGACGGTCGCGCTATTTGCGGATCTTCGGTGGTTACGGTCATCCTGATCGTGTTATCGGATGAATCGGCGATTCTATGAACGTCAACTGGCAGTCAAAGAATGAATTTGCAGATCAGCCATTGGAAAGTCCTTGCGGTTCTCCGTCAACAAGATGAGGTTGTTTGCCAACGCTACCGACGCGATGGTGACATCGGGCAAGGGAATCGTTTTCCCTTTCTTGGCCCACTCATTCTTAAGTTCACCGGCTCGCCGCGCGATTTCCCATGTCACTTCATAAAACTTAAGACTTCGCAGAAACGTTTCGGTTAACTTGGCCTCAAGTGGACGCAGGCCCGCAAACGTCTCGGTCACGGTGATAGGGCAACAGGCTAATAGGTTGCCCTGGGCTAGTAGCTCTGCCAGCAGTTCGCCGCGTCCGCGCTTACCGTTCAACGCGTCGATGATCACGTTAGTGTCCAGGAGGAAAATTGCCACTAACGGCGATCCTTGGCCTCTTTGATCTTCACAAACCTTGCTTCTGATTCGGTACGCATCTTCCTCACCCAGGCGGCCGCGCCGCCTTTTAGTTCAGGATGATCGCCATCTTTCCATGAACCCCTGGCGGCTTGCAATGCATCCATCTGCTGGCGTCGAAGTATTTCATCTCTAGCCACTGACGCGATAAACGCGCTTCGACCCCGTTTGCCCACGAGTCGGTCTATGTCATCAACCAAGTCAAATGGCAATAGGATAGCGGCTCGCTTGGCTACGTTTTTTTGCACACTCCCAGTTTGACATGGCTACCGGCGCAACGTCATGTTCCACGATGCCTGAAATCCCACCGGATTACCCCCGCTGACGCCATGCACCGCGATACGCCACACGCCCGCCTCCGGCTCCACAAGTTTCAGCGCCTCCGGCTGGCCCTGTGCCCCCGTATAGCCGGTTGCCTCTCCATACGCTCCAAACATGCGGCCCGACGGGCTGATCGCCACCAGGTTTAACGCCTCCGGGGATCCCTTCCATTCCAGCTTTACGTCCAACACGGATGTCGATGGAGCGACGTCAACCGTCCGTTCCCACCACTCCGCCATCCCGACACTCCCGCTGCCAGACTGCCATTCCGATACCGGCTTCACCTGTTCGCACGCCGGACCATCACTATTGTTCGACGACCGCAATATCCCGCGGAAACTCTGCCGCGGTGATAGCGGCAGCTCTTCGAACCGAAAAGGTATGCTCCCCGATGAAATCCCCGCGGACCTGGTGATGTGTACATGCACGTGATAGCCGCCGCCCGAGCCTAGCGTATAGCCGCTGTTGCCCATCGTTGCCAGCGCCTGTCCCTGTTCCACACGCTGTCCCTCGCGGACTTTAAAACTACGCGTAGCCAGGTGCGCATAGTGGCTAAACTCTCCGCCTTCATGCTCAATAGAGATGTAGTTCCCAAAGATGCGTCGCGTCGGCGTGCGGCGTAACCCAAGATCATACGTGCGCACCACGCCACCGCGCATGGCGACAACACATGCACCACGGTCGCCAACTATATCGAACGCATGCAAACTGTTGCCATAGTGCGTAGGACCATATGGACCCTGCGTCACTTGCGCCTTGTCTCCCCCCACAAGCGGAAGTCTGTAGTTATTGGTCGTTGCGACCAGGAATCGTGCCGGAGGTGTCTCCCGCCCCTCACTGGGATTACTCACAATTACTAGATACTCAGACGGTTCCAATTCCGGAATCGGCACCCGAATTACGCCACCCACAGCCGATGTCGCAAGCGTCGATTGAATATAGCTCCAGCCACCCGCCGCCTTGTATTGGGCAACATGCACAACAGAATCGCTGATGAATCCAACACCCTGCACCGTAAGTTCACGGCCGTTACGATCCACGCTAATGATCCGCATCCCACGCGGATCAACGGTGCCTGTAATTTGAAACGGTTTAGCCACTACCTCAGTGCCATTTACGCTGATGCGGACAGACCATGTACCCGGCTGCGATGCCGGTGCAAATCCGCCGACCGGAAGCGCGGTAACAAAACAAAGGTCCGGCGCAGCCGGCAAGTCATCGTAAGGAGCACTCGATGCAACCTGCCCACGAGGATCCACCCAATCCACTCGCAAACGCTCACCACTCCGCACCCGGCGCGCCTGGAATCTTACGTAGATTTCGCTCTCGGTCGAACGGATCGTATCAGTGATCCGCCTGACCCCACAGGAGTTTTCCTGTGCCTCCGTACCTAGGCTCACACCCTCAATAGTGGCCCCATACAGCCCAGAGGCCGCAAATACCAAAGTCAGGACGCAAATATGGCGTAAGGTACGGATACCCCTACTTATCGGCTGTCTCAGGTGAAAACATGAGCTTCTTCCGGATCAGGTCTTCAATATCATTCAACCGACCCGCCAACGCGCGAATCTCAAGCTCAGCTCGCCGATTGACATCAAAATCAAGTTCGCTACGCAACCGGTCCTTCGCATCCTGCCGGTTCTGACTCATCATGATCAACGGTGCTTGAATCGCCGCCAGCATCGACAAAAACAGGTTCAGGAGAATGAACGGGTAAGGGTCCCACGCTTCTTTTTTCAAGAGTATGTTGAGGCTGGCGTATATCACCAATACAAAGCCGAAGCTGATGATAAACTTCCACGACCCACCGAAGCGTGCAACGGTGTCAGCAAGGCGGTCACCAAAAGTCGCCTGTTCTTCAATGAGTTCATTTGCATTGCGAGTGGAGCGGCTACGCACCAGATGCTGCGCGGAATGGAAGTGCTTGGCCAACACCGCCATCATGTCCATTCCCGCTTCAGGCTTTTGCCGGATCAGATTAAAAATATCCGTGCGATCAATTTCGATACAGCGGGCCACAGTCAGCGCAAGCGCGCTCGACTGGTGAGGTTCACCATCCAGCATCGACGCAAACCCAAAAAAATCTCCGTCGCACGGCTCTGACAGCAGCACCTCCTGCTGATCCTCATCAATCGTGGTTACTTTTACTTTGCCGCTAAGCAACACGTATGCGTAGCCCCCGGTGTCGCCGAGACTATAAATACGCTGCAACATCGCAAACTCGCGGACCTCGACATGCGAAGCCAGCACGGCGAGTTCGTCATTGTCGAGTAACGAAAACAGCGGAACATGCTTCAGTAGCTCGACATCGCAAGGCATACCTCGATTATCCCTCTTACTTGGTAAGCAGCCCTCGTGCCCGCATCCAGTTTGCCAACAATCCCGGCCACGCAGAAAGCGCCGGATTCTCCAGCGACAAACCAACCCCATGCGGGCCATTCTCAAACACGTGCAACTCCACGGGTACCTTGTTCTTTTTCAAAGCTTCAAAAAAACGCAGACTGTTCTCAACAGGAACCGTCGCGTCGTTAGCCGTGTGGAACAGAAATGTAGGCGGCGTCTTATCGGTGACCTGTAATTCGTTGGAAAGCAATGCAATCAAGGCAGGGTCTGGATTCTGCCCCAGCAAATTGCGCGCCGACCCGCCATGCGCAATGGCCGGATCAAACGAAATCACAGGATAGGCAAGCAACAAGAAATCAGGCCGGCTGCTCACACCATCGACGACATCAAAGTGCGTGCCTGCCGTCGCCGTAAGATGTCCACCAGCGCTGAAGCCCATCATGCCGATACGATCCACAGAGATACCGTACTCAGCGGCGCGGCTCCGAACAAGCCGGATCGCTCGCTGTGCATCGCCTAGCTCAATCGGGTGACGATATTTCGGACCAAGTCTGTATTTAAGAACAAATGCTGTAACACCCATCGCGTTGAACCAGTTCGCCCATTGACGGCCTTCATGATTGGACGCAAGTGTCTGGTAACCACCGCCAGGAGCAATGATGACCGATGTCCCCGAAGTGCTGCGCCCATTCACCGGATAGTAAGTGAGCGAAGGCTTGTCAACATCTTCGTTGCCAAGCGCCCCCGGAGCCCCCTCAGGCCACAACAAAAAAGTAGTCGGCTCGCCGCGAGGAACTTGCGCCAAAGCGAGATTGGTCAACAGTAACAGGCTATAAATTATTTTCATGGAACGAGACCTTTTGCGAATCCGTAAGTCTATAGTAGAAAGCCGAGGAACACATCTCCGTGCGACCCCCTTCCAACACCATCCAACCGCACGGAGATGTCCCCGGTGTTCTATTGTAATCCCGTAGTCACACTTTTGGGCGCTGGCTCATCTCTTTCCCAAAAACCTGTTTGTTAAATTCTTCTGATTGCCCCCTCGGAACACTCAACGACTGCCAGCGTCCATGCTCCAAATGTTTCGCCAGCATGACAATCTGCCCAACATGATGTGCATAATGTGCCACCTGCCGCAAGACAGCCTGCATTACAGAATGCGCCTCGCCTCGAATCGTCACTACGCGATTCAAATCAGCATCCGTAAGCGGCTCGACAGCCGCGAAGACACAACCCCAACCCGCATCCCATAACTCCATCAACTCTGCCCGCGACGTCGGAGGATCAATAAACTCGGAATCGCGATTACGATCCGGCTTCTCCCCATCCGACACCAGAAAATCCGTCCAACGCGAACGCATGTTCCCAGCCATGTGTTTCACCACCAGCGCAATAGAATTCATCTCCGGATCCAACTGTGTAAACAAGTGCTCATCGGAGGCCTGTTCCATCGCGCGTTCCGCCAGCTTTTTGTAATAACGAAAGCTCCAAAGCGCATCCTTTATAAAAGACGTAGTGAAGATTGGCTCCATACCCAGATAGTGCCACAATGTTCGATATGGTTATTTTGCATGTCACCTTACACGTCAAGGCAGATCGTATCGAAGAGTTCAAGGCACTCATCACCCCCAATGCTCAGGGAAGCGTAAACGAGCCGGGCTGCGAACGGTTTGACGTCTTCCAGAAACAGGACGATCCCACACAATTCCTCCTGATCGAGGTCTATCACCAAGCCTCCGATATCGATTTCCACAAGACCACCGCACACTACGCAAAATTCCGCGACAACGTGGATGAACTGCTCGTCACTCCTCGCGTAGCCACCCGCTTCTCCAACGTGTGGCCGGGTGAGGATGGTTGGTGAGCATACCGCTCTTTGAATTTGCCACCGCAAGCCGCGTAGTCTTTGGTAATGGTGCCGTAAAGGACGCAATGCCCGCGGCCAAAAGCCTCGGGTCCCGCGTATTACTGGTCACCGGTTCCAACCCCGCCCGTGCCCAAACCGTAGGAATCGACGGCGAGATCTTCCCCGTCAACGGCGAACCAACGCTCGACACAGTGAGAGCCGGTGTCGCCTGTGCCGCAAAATCGGGTTGCGACGTAGTGATAGGCTTCGGCGGCGGCAGCGCCATCGACGCTGGCAAAGCAATCGCCGCCATGCTCGCCAACCCCGGTGACGTGCTCGAATACCTGGAAGTCATCGGAACAGGGAAGCCCGTTATACATTCGATGCCCTTCATCGCCGTCCCCACCACCGCCGGCACGGGAGCGGAGGTAACGCGCAATGCCGTGCTGGGATCGCGCGAACATGGAGTGAAAGTCAGTCTCCGTTCTCCAGCAATGCTGCCGCGTGTAGCCATCGTCGATCCTGAACTGACCCTCGCGTTGCCTCCCGCAACTACGGCAAGCACCGGCCTCGACGCGCTCACACAGTTGATCGAGCCATACGTTTCTCTCCGGTCAAACGCCATCACCGATCCCATCTGCCGCGAAGGTATCCGCCGTGTTTCAAGGTCGATCATCAAAGCCTTTGAAGATGGAAGCAACCTGGAAGCCCGCGCCGAAATGTCACTCGGAAGTCTGTTCGGCGGCTTCGCCCTTGCCAACGCCGGACTCGGCGCAGTACACGGACTCGCCGCCGCAATCGGTGGCACATTCCCGGCTCCCCACGGAGCCGTATGCGCCGCCCTGCTTCCCCACGTGATGGCGGCAAACATCGAAGCCATGAAAGCCCGCATGCCGGACTGCCAAGCTCTAAAACGCTATAAAACACTGGCCAAAATCATCATGGAAATGCCCGCCGCTACCGCGACCTCCGGAATGGAATGGGTCAAAGACATCTGCAAAATACTCAAAATTCCAGGACTCGCAACCTACGGCATCACCGCCGACGCTGTGCCCACAATCGTCGAAAACGCAAAACGCGCCAATTCCATGAAAGCCAATCCCATTGAGCTGACCTCAGAAGAACTAACCGCGGTAGTTTTGAAGGCTCTCTAGCAACCCGTCAATTGTGTGTTGGCCCGCTTCCACCGTGACCTCCAACCCGTGCTCACGAGCCGTCGCCGTAGTAATCGGACCAATCGAAGCAATCTTGATTCCCCTCAGTGCCTCACGTCCCGCCATGGCAACAGTATTGCGGACCGTCGAAGAACTCGTGAAAGTAATCCAGTCCGGCTTGACCGCCAAAGCCTCTTTCGCATGAAGATGCGCATACTCGGGAAGCTCCGTCCGATACGCTTCCACAACATCCACCAAAGCACCCCGGCCAGCCAGCTCCGAAGGAATCACATCACGAGCAACGGCCGCACGCGGCAACAAAATCTTCTTCCCTGCAACATCATAAGGACCAAACGCAGCAACCAAACTCTCTGCCACATATTCAGAAGGCATCAGGTCCACCTTCAAATGCAATCTCTGAATAGCGTCCTTCGTCGCCGGACCAATCGCACAAATCCGACCCCGCACGGAACGCAAGTCCTGCGCCGAGCTATCCAGCCGCTCAAAGAACGCCTTCACACCATTCACGCTGGTAAAAATCAACCAGTCGTATTCACGCAACCGTTCCATCGCCCGGTCCAGATCTTCGTAACTCGACGGCGGCTTAATCTCAATGGCGGGCAATTCCAGTGCGTCCGCGCCAAGTTCTCTTAACTTCGCGACAAGTGTGCCAGCCTGGCCTTGCGCGCGCGTCACCAACACTCGCTGTCCAAACAACGGCAATTTCTCAAACCAACCAAGTTTGGAACTCAGCCCCGCAACGTCTCCAACAATCACTGTCGCCGGAGGTTTCAATTCCACCCTCTTGAGTTCGCTCGGCAACTCGGCAAGTGTCGCCATAAGCACCTGCTGGTTCGGCCGCGTGCCCCACCGCACCGCAATCGTCGGAGTCTTCGGATCACGGCCCGCAGCCAGCAACTGCCGCACGATCTCATCCATATGCGAAAGGCCCATGTAAATCACCAGCGTTTCCGATCCGCTGACCTTCGCCCAATCAATCGCGCCCGTATCATGGCCAGTGATGAAGGTCACCACCGAGGTATGTTCCCGATGCGTAAGCGGCACACCACAATACGCCGCAATTCCCAATGACGCGGTCACTCCCGGTACCACTTCAAAAGGAATTCCAGCATCCACCAGTGCTTCCACTTCCTCGCCGCCTCGCCCGAAAATAAACGGATCGCCGCCCTTCAGCCGAACCACGGTTTTCCCGGCCCGCGCTCGATCCATCATCAAAGCGCAAATTTCATCCTGCGAATGCGAATGATCAGATTTCTTCTTCCCCACATAAATTCGCTCCGCGTTCACCGGAGCATAAGAAAGCAGATCCTCACTCGCCAGATGATCATACAAAACCACATCCGCGCGTTCCAAAGCCATCTTGCCCTTCAGGGTCAAAAGCAGCGGATCACCAGGACCCGCACCTACGAGATAGACGTGTGCTGGCATCAGGCAAACAAAGCAGCAACAGGAATACTAAGTTCGGGCAGAAGCCCACCGCCATCCAAAATATCCCCAACGCGAGCCACCTGCGGAGAAGCACCGGGCGTCAACACGAGCACGGTTTGTTCCTCAGGAAGCACTAGCCAGCCAAGCTTGCAGCCGTTGGCAAAGTAGTCTTGGAACTTCGCAAGCTGATCGCTGATTGTATCCTCAGGAGACCGGATCTCAACGCAAAGTTCCGGCGCACGTTCCAAATACTGTTCTTCAAACGGAGCCAGTACCAGACACACATCTGGCAGCCGAAAGCGTACCTCCCCGCGAATCCGAAGCTTGCAATGCAGCTCGACATGGGTTGATCCAACCGTATGACTATCCAGGTACTCATCTAACTTTCGAAAGCAGCGCCCAGCTATCCTGGAATGTTGTTTGGTTCCCAAATGTAACTCTACCGTCTCCCCATCCACATATTCGCAATGCTCATACGCAGGGTTGGAGAGATACTCCTCAACTGTCAACGGACTGGCGAGTACGGCTCCCATGTTTGCAGTGTATCAGGACAGAGTTCCATCACGCGAATAGACTACCCACGGGGACTGCAAGATCCGGCAGCACGCGGCGTAAGCGCTTTCGCCTGCGTCCTTGCGGGTAGTCCAGAACCCTCAAGCCCCATAAACCGCCTCCAAAATATCATCCGCCCCAGCCTCAATCAACTCCGCCGCCAGCTCAATCCCCAACAACGAAGCATCCCCAACCCCACCAACAATACTCTTAGAAATCACCCTCGACCCATCCGGAGCCGCCACAACACCAACCAAAGTCAATTGATCCCCATCAACCGTCGCATGACCACCAATCGGCACCTGACACCCACCGCCCAACGCATTCAACAGCGCTCTCTCCGCCGTAATCGCCAACCGTGTCGGCGCATGGTCCAGCACATTACAAAACTCCACCCCGACCTTCGTCTCCAGCGCCAAAGCCCCCTGCCCCACCGCCGGGCACATGATTTCAACCGGCAAATACTCGGCAATTTTCGATTCCCATCCCAACCGCCGCAATCCCGCCGCCGCCAGAATAATCGCCTGAAACTGCCCTTCTTCCATCTTCCGAATCCGCGTATCCAAATTCCCACGCACCGATTCGATTTTCAAATCCGGGCGCACTGCCCGCAATTGCGCCGCTCTCCGCAACGAACTGGTTCCCACCAAAGCACCCTTCGGAAGCTCGCCAAACGCACACCCCAAGATCGCATCACGAGGATCCTCCCGCTGCGGTATCGCAGCCAAAACCAATCCATGAGGAAGCTCAGTCGGCATGTCTTTCAGCGAATGCACAGCCAGATCAATGCTCCCGTCGAGCAATGCCTCTTCCAGCTCTTTCGTGAACAATCCCTTCGTGCCAACCTTGGACAAAGCAACGTCGGTAATCTTGTCACCCGTCGTCTTGATAATCTCAATCCGAGTCGAATGCCCGTGCGACTCCAAATGCGCAGCCACCCACCGCGATTGCCACAAAGCCAATTGAGACCCACGCGAACCAATAGTAATCATGATTAACTAATCCACACATCGGATCTGTAATTGCTCTGAAAACATTACCGCCTCCACAATCTAAGTCCTCGTGGCGCAGGCGCTTTCGCCTGCGTCTCGCTCATAACGCAACCCGCCCGTTTCATCGCCCGGCGTGGCCACCAGCCCTAATCCAACCGAAACAACCGCCGAATCAACTCCATAGCCGACGACCCATTTGGATTCGCCGCCAACCGCCGCAACTCCGTAATCGGCGCATGCGCCACCTTATTCACAATCCCTTTCGTAATCGCCTCCAGCGCTTCCTCCTGCTGCAAAGTCAACGCACCAAGCTTCCCACGATACCGATCCAATTCCTCAGCCCGAATCGCCTCCAACTGCTGCTGGATCCCCACAATCATCGGCGTCACTTCTTTTTCCTTCAGCCGAACCAGCATCCGCTCCACTTCGCCGTCAACAATTTTTTCCGCTTCCTCAGCCTGCTTCTCCCGACCCTTTCGGTTCTGCTCCACGGCCTTCTGAAGATCGTCAATGTCGTAAAGGAAAGCACCTTCCAAATCATTCACAGCCGGATCAATATTCCGAGGCACAGCAATGTCAATCAAAAACATCGCCCGATTCCGCCGCGCATGCATCACCTTCAACATGTCCTCTTTTCCAAGAACATAGTGCGGCGCGCCAGAAGA
>Ga0315912_10001735_pt1 | contig 25526 bp, 23 predicted proteins | sample VfabasoilMG_FD_204469 | JGI IMG/M metagenome (GOLD analysis project Ga0315912, IMG submission 204469) | Garden soil microbial communities collected in Santa Monica, California, United States - V. faba soil | ecosystem: Environmental > Terrestrial > Soil > Garden | place: USA: California... | reverse complement strand
GAGCTCACGCCTACGCTTCACGTCACGCGTGACCAGCGGACGCTCCGCCATCACGGAAGTCGAGGTGCTCGCTCGCGCGCCCGCCCTCGATGCAGCGCTCGTCCGGCTGACGCTGCACACCGGCCGCACCCACCAGATCCGAGTGCATCTCTCCGAGCAGTGCAAGACACCTCTCATCGCCGATGCGCTCTACGGCGGCGCGTCAGGCTCGGCGCGCGTGCAAGAGGTCGCGCGCGTGCTCGGACGCCAGGCGCTCCATGCCAGCGTGCTCGGCTTCGTTCATCCCACTCGGGGAACGTTTCAGCGCTTCGAGCTGCCATTGCCCGAGGACCTCGAGCACGCCTGGTGCACCCTCGAATCCGCCTGATCTGGAGCGTGCAGGCGGCTTCGATTCCCGTCTCGCTGAAAAGACCGCACCGTCTGAGGGCTTCAGCTTGCGACTTCCTCTTGCGGGTTTGCGCGACGCGGAGCACTTTGCGGCCTCTCCCGATCATGTCGACCCGATTGCGCGGTTTCTCGGTGCTGGCCCTGGCTTCGTCCTTGCTCGGCTTGGCCTTCGCCGTCTACTCCACCATCGACTACGCGGATCACCTCGATCGCCGCGTGCACGATCTGCACTGCAGCCTGGTTCCCGGCGCGATGCCGACCTCCGACTCGGAGGTGTGCCGGGCAGCCATGTACAGCCCCTACTCCGCCCTGTTCAAGGACGCGCTGTGGGGCGGCGTCCCCATTTCTCTCTTTGCCATCGGCGCGTTTGCCTTCTTCGCCGCCTTCGCCCTCTACCTCGTGATCAGAGGGGAGCGCAGCGCAGGCTACGTTCGCCAGCTTTTCTTCGCGCTCGCGAGCACGCCGGCGTTGGTCTCGCTCTTGATGCTCACCCTGTCGCTCACCAAGCTCGGTGGGCTTTGCAAGACCTGCCTGGGCATTTACATCTCGAGCGCGCTCTTGCTTCTCGCTGGTGTGGCCGTTGCCATGGCGCCTGCTCCGGGTCGCGCATCCTTTTCGACCATGGGGCTTCTCGGGCGCGTCGTCGGCGTCATGGCACTCCTCGGTGTGGCCACGGTCGTGCCAGGCCTGGCCTATGCTGCAGCTGCTCCCGACCACACGCCCTACCTGAAGAGCTGCGGGACGCTGAAGGTCCCGGCCGAGCCCAAGCACGAGCTCATGTCCCTGCGCGGTTCGGACCCGCGGCGGGAGGCGCTTTTCCTGGAGGATCCGCTGTGTCCCACGTGTCGCGCCTTCCACGCCCGTCTGATTGGCGAGGAGCTGATCGACCTTCTCGACGCCAAGGTGGTCCTATTTCCCCTCGATAGCGAGTGCAACTGGATGCTCGCCGAGCCGCTGCACCCCGGCGCCTGCCGGCTGAGCCGCGCTCTGCTTTGCGCGCCGGACGGACGCGCTGCGCTCGATTGGGCGTTCGAAGAGCAAGAAGCGCTCGCCCAAGCGGGGCGCCAGAGCGACAAGGCTCTCGATCAGCTGGTCGGCGCACGCTTCGGCCAGAGCGTGCTCGACTGCGCCGGCTCGAAGAAGGCCAAGGCGCGGCTCAACGCTCACCTCCATTTCGCCGCCGACAACAACGTGCCGGTGTCGACGCCGCAGCTGTTTTTGGGCACGTCGCGCGTGTGCGACGAGGATACGGACATTGGTCTCCGCTTTACCCTGACCCGCCTGGCGCCGGAGCTGTTTCGATGAAAAACGACGAGGTGGACAAGGACGATCGAAATACCGAGATCGGGCCGCCGGATTTCGCGGTTTCCGCCTCCGGTCGAGGCGCAAGCGGGAAGTCGCATCCGCGGGAAGACGAAAGGGAGTCGGGGCCGGATTGGTCGGCGCTGTCGGCGCTCCTGGCCGCTCTCGCGCTCTTGCTCGGTGGTTCAACCATGCTCGTCTTGGGCCGGGTGCACGACGCCGCCGAGCGCCTGACCACGCTGGATGCCAATAGGCCCCAGGTGGCGCTGGCAGATCAGGCGGAGGCGCCCTATTGCACGCCGGAGTTCAAGCGCGTGCTCGAGCGGGTCCTCCACGCCTGCGGCCTCGACGGCGGCACCAGTCGCCGGGGTTGCCAGCCCGCAGACGTCAAGTCGCTGGCCTCGATCAGTGACGCCGATTTCAACGCGCTCTTCGCGCCGCTCAAGCAGCGCGGAGCAGTGCTCTTGTTCGACAACGCCTCGGACGAGCTGGACGTCGGCGCGAAGGCTCTTTTGGACGAGCGCTACCAGGATCGCCAGGGCGCGCGCTATTTCTTCGTCGTCGCGCGCGCCTCCAAGTCGGGGAACATGCAGAAGAATCGAGCCCTTTCCCACCGCCGCGCCAACTCAGTGAAGTTCCACATCGGCGAGACGACCGCCGATCCCGATTTGGACCGCAAGGTGGGGCAGCTTTGGCTCGGCAACGAGTTCGCGCAGCTCGACAAGAACTACTGCGAGTGGCCGAACTCGCGCAGCGGCGGTCAGGAGGGTGCGCCGGCCGAGAAATGCACGACCGAGGCCATCAATCGCAGCGTCTTCGTGTCCTGGGTGGATTGCCGACTATGAGGACTGCAAGGGCCACGGCCGTGGCGTCGGAAGTGGGGCGGGCCATGTTGGGAGCTTTCCTCATGAGTGGCTTCTTGGCCTGCGAGGAGAGCAAGCCAGCGCCCGCTCCGGCCGCGCAGAGGAGTCAGGCCGTGCTCGCGGCGCCGGGTCAGCCAACCGCAGGCCTGGCGGCGCCCGAGCCCAAGAAGGATGCCACCCAGCCGGCCGGTGAGACCGGCCCCCTGTGCGCCCCAGCCGAAGTCGTCGATCTGCCGAAGACCTCGATCTCCGGGCTTGGCACACCGGCGAGCCCGTTCTCGGGTGGCCCGCTCCCGGTGGCGCGAGCAACCTGGATCACCCTGTGGGCTGCGTGGTGCGAGCCGTGCAAGAAAGAGCTCCCGCTCTTGCTCGAATGGAAGAAGCGGCTGGCCGAGGAGGGGAAGCCGATCGAGCTCGTCTTCCTGTCCTTGGACGATGATGAACGCCAACTCGCCGCCTTTTTGACGGCCCACCCCGAGCTCGGCTCGACCTTTTGGCTGCGCGAGGGTGAGGAGCGTGAGAAGTTCATGAGCGCCCTGGGCCTACCAGCCGATCCACGGCTGCCGGTGCAGCTTCTGGCCAGCCGCGCTGGCGCCGTTTCCTGTCGCATCGACGGAGCGGTGGAAGCCTCCGACTATCCGCGCGTCCGCACCGTGGTCGCCGGACTCTGAAGCGCAGGTCGAACCGGCGCCGGCCAAAGAGAAAACCCGGGCCCGCCCATGGGCGAGCCCGGGTCGGTCGTTTCAGGGTGCCCGCGCTCAGTCGCAGTTCTCGCTGGCCTTCTCGAGGGCAGCGGTGAACTCGGGGTTCACGGCACTCAGGTCGAACTCCCAGAGGGCATCGCCGAACCCGCCGGGCAGTCCGAGATCGGTGCTGCTCGGATGCTGAACGGCTGCCAAGAACTTCGTCGGGTTCTTGGGATTGAAGATCATGCCGGTTGCCTCCGACCCGTGCACTCGGATGCTCAGAAAGTGATCGAGGGACTCGGCCACACCGTCGTTGTTCACGTCGCGCATGAACCACGTGTCGCCACCCACCGAGGAGCCGTTCGGCGCATCTTCGATCACGTAGATGTTGCCGAGGGCGTCCTGGGCCAGGTTGTCCGGGGAGTTGAGCGCGCCCGTCGTGGCCGCATGACCGAGGTTTTTCGGCGTGACGCTCTGGCTGGCGGCGAGGCGCACGAAGGCGTGCGTCTTGTCCAGGAGCTCGACCGAATAGACGGCATTCTCGGAGGTGGCGGCGAAGTACATCACCTCTTTGCCACTCGCCAGCTTGCCGATCTCCATGTCCTCCGGACGACCGTAGGGGGTGCCGTTGACCTCGTCGGCGGCGGGACGGCCACCGCGCGTGATGGTGCTCGTGCGCGGATCGTCGGTGGGGCCATTGCGGAAGGGATCGACCACCGTGAGCTTGTTGCCGGCAGCATCGGTGATGGGCACCCAGGTGGCAGCGCCGGTGCGCACCGCCCCCACGTTCGCGCCCTGGTTGTAGTCGGCCGCCGGGTCACCCGCGTAGGCGTCCACGACGAGTACGAAGGTCTGGCCCTTGGTGTAGTCGCCCTTCTTGGTGCAGACGAACTTGTAGAGCGAGCCGGAGTTCCACTCGTCGACGAAGTAGAGCGTCCTGCCGTCCTTGCTGAAGCGCAGGCCCTCGTGGGCGACGTTGGCAATGCTCTCGAGCTCGCGGACCTCGATGTCCTCCACCGCAGCGAACGGGTTCAGGATCTCGAGCACGCGCCCCTGGCCGGACCACTCCTCGGCTGCCAGCACGGTCTTGTTGGGGGTGAAGGTCGAGGGATCGAAGGCAGCCCAGTCGCCGTCCCAATCGTTGGTCGCGCCGCTCTGGTCGCCAGCGAAGAGCACCTCGTTGACGTCGTTCTTGATGTCGTAGCGCGACACACCGGCGCCCCACGGAGTCTCGTGAGGGATGAACGCGAACTTGCCGCGGTGGTCGTACGCGACCATGTCCCACATCGAGGCCGAGGTGCCGGTGCCGGGCACGCGCACGACGGACTGCAGCGGATCACCCTCGATCTCGTCCATCGAGGTGAGGTTCACCTGCGCCACGCCGGCTGGCGTGACCCAGGGGCTGTTCATTTCAGCCACCGAGTTCGGGTCGGCCACCACGGCGGACGCGGTCAGGGGAGTGAAGAAGGTGTCCGTGCCGGCGAAGGCCAGCTGCGAAAGTGAGATGATGCTGCTTGCGGTCAGGAGGTAGGTCAGCTTCTTTTTCATGGCTCTGCGTTCCTAGGTTGATGCGGTGCTCGAGTTTTTTCGGGTGTCGTCTTCGGTAGTGCGGAGTTCGTTCAGCGGCGGGACTCTTTGCTGGCGCCCCAATCGAGGCGCATGTCCCAGGCGAACGTGCGGTCCTGGGGCAAGGTGGGCGCCTTTTCACTGTCCACCTGGTCGTACACGTTGGCTGGTGGCGACACGCTGGCATCGCGGCCGTAGAGGAAGGTCTGCTGGCGCACGATGCTCAGGTAGGCCTTGTTGAGGGCTCGCGCGCGCTCGGGGCTCGGTGTGATCAGCTCGTAGACGTCGCGTGCGGCGGACACCTTGCGCTCGTCGACGGCACCGTCCTTGAAGTAGCGCGCCTCCATCTCCGGGTTGCTGCGGAACTCGCCGCCGCCGCCGGCCCGCTCGAGATAAGTCAGGATTTCGCCGCGCGTCTCGCCCAGGTTGGGCGCGTCGGGCATCCCGTGCAGGTCGATGTAACCAAAGCCGGCTCGACCATCCACCTTGCGAGCGAAGGAGAAGACGCTGTCGATGGTGGAGCCGACCGAGGTGTGGCAGCCCATGCAGTACATGGTCTCCTCGTAGCCCTGCACGCGCAGGCGGCCGTCCTTGTTCTCGATGAATCCAGAGATGACCCAGCCGAAGTCGTTGTCGAAGCCCTGCGCGCCCCGATCGATGTAACCGGGCAGCTCACCGGCATCCTTGGCGTACCCCTCGCGGCGATACTCCTCGGCCAGCTGCGACACGCTCTTGTAGAACCGCTTCTTCATGTAGCGCAGCTCTTTCATGCGCTTCGGCACGGTGATCTCTCCACCCTTGCCGACGCCCAGGTAGCGCACGGAGTGCAGGAACTCCGTCCCTGCGGGATAGAGGAAAGCCACCTTGACCTGGTCGTGCGCGGCGCCGACGTACCGAGTGGGACGGTCGAGCTTCCTCGCCACACCGAGAGTACCGTCGCGGTCGAGATCGTAGTCGATGACGCGCTCGTCGAGCGGCGGCGCGTCCACCTGCTCCAGGCCTTTGACGTTGGCCTCCAGGATGAGCAGGTTGGCCAGGTAGACGTCGCGTGACGGCTTCCCGTCAGCCAGAGTGCGGAAGGCCTCCGGCAAGCGGATCATCACGTCGTCCGTGGCGCCGTTGGTCGGCCAGAAGGTGCTCGGCAGCGGCTTGTAGTTGAACGCCACCCAGTTGCTGCCGTCTTTGGCGAAGCCCTGGGCATCGAAGGCAGCCTTGCCGGAGGCGAGGTTCGCGAGGTCGGGGACGTAGCCGCGGAAATCCACGGCCCGCAGCCGATCCGCGAGCTCGGCGTAGTTGTCCGTCTGCACCCAGGCGTCGATGTCCGCATCGGAAGTGGCGGCCACCTCGGCGCTGCGATCGACGAAGAGGTTCTTGTGGTGGTTGGTTTCCCCCACGTCGCTGAAGCTGTACGCCGACTGCAGGTCGGCGTCGTTCATCGCGTTCGGTCGACCCGGGATTTGATCCTGGTGACACACGTAACACGGATTGTGCTGGCCTTCCGTCCGCGTGTAGCACATGGGCGGAATGATCGACTCGCGGTTGTAGAGCGCGCGCACGGGATGGACGACGGGCCTCTTGGGCATGACGCTGTCGTCCTCGAGCAGGTATTGGATCACGAGCTCGTGGGGAGGTGCGCCGAGCTCGCTCAGCGGCGTGGCGTAGCTCTTGGTGGGTCCTCCAGCAGCTGGCTGCGCCGTGGGGGCGGCCTTGGGCGCAGGCGCCGGCGTGGTCGTCTGCTGGGCGGCGCACGCAGCGGTGCACGCGACGATCGCGCCAAGCAGGGAGCGTGTCAGTCGGTCGGCCAGCACGGCGCCACCCTAGGTGGTTTCATGCGGCGGCGCGGCGAATCCTTGGTGCCACTCTCGATGCGTCCGCAGCGCTCCGGTGGGCCCGGGGGCAGACCTATGCTGGGACCGAGTCCATCTGATGACGATTCCTCGTCGGGCAGTTAGTAGAGATCCAGTCGGTAGTTCGCCTGGACTCGTCCGCCTTCTGGCTCGGGGAACTTCATGGCGTAGAAGCCCTCGGCCATGCAGTCGACCGCGTACGGATCGGGCAGCACGGTTCCGCCGTCCTCGACCTCGAGCAAATGGCCCGTTTCGCCGATCACCAGGCGCAGGCGCAAAATCCCACCCGCCCGGCCGCTGCGCGAAATCGCATCGCGATAGCAGCGCGCGAAGAGCGGATAGGCGGTGAGCACGGTTTCCTCGATGCTCGAGGCCTCGAGTCGGCCCGACGACCGTGGATCGATGGCGACTCCCTGGTCGTCATCGCGTTCTTCTTCCTTTTCCAGCCGGCGCTCGTACTCGGCGTCCTCGATTGGATCCGTCAAGCGAAAGACGAACGTCCAGCGCCCCCGCGCCCGGCTGCCTCCCGACTCGAAATGATGCTGGCGCAATTGTGTGGAAAGACATTCAGCCACGTCGGCGCGCGCAATGGTGCTGCGTACGATCTGAAGGTCCGTGACCTCGCCGCGAGCGCCGATCTGGAACTCGGTGGCGACGACGCCGCGCTCGTTCATGGCGCGCATGAAGCAGCGCCGGTAGTCGCCTTCCGAGCCGCGCATGGCGGAGACCACCTTGACCGGATCGAGCCACGGCGCGCCTTTGCTTCCTCCCTCTGCCGCTTCGGGGTCTTTGGCGGGTGCCGAGTGGCCGCATCCAGCGAGGATCGAAAGGGCAAGGGGAAGGCAAGCGAAACGAAGAGTCCAGCGGCGCATCGGCTGGGCAGAGCTAGCCCTTGTGCCCCTGGTCTGAAAAGGCCAAAGCGAAGGGCGCGCCTCAGGAAAGCGCGCGCGGAAAGCGCAAGCGCAAAAGTCCGAGCGCAACGAAGCCAACGACGACCGCCCACCACAGCGTGGCTAGGCGGCAGAGCAGCATGGCGCCGGTCGCGGTGGCCAACGGAACGCCGGCCAGCTCCGACAGGCCACCCTGGAGGATCGCTTCGGCGACACCGAGTCCGCCGGGGACGGGAACCAGCGCGCCAGCGAGGGTACTGGTGGCGTAGAAGAACAGCCCAACCGTGAGCGGCGTTTCTTCGCCAAAACCCAGCAGCAAAAGGTGAAGGCCTAGACCCTCGCCCGCCCAACCCACGAGCGAAAGCAGGGTGGGGAAGGCCAGCGTGCGCGGCCCGGCGACGATCTTCAGGCTGGCTCGCGCCGTGACCAGCTTGGGCAAGGCCGCTCCGAGCCGCCCGCCCGACCGCTCGAGGCGTGCGAAGAGCGCCGTCAGTGGCGCATCCCACAGCACCACGAGGAGCACGGCCAGCACCGCGAGCGCGCCCAGCGCCGCCCAGATCAGCCCGCCACCGAAGCCGATGCTGCCTACTGCCACCAAGAAGACGATGGCAATCACGTCGGTCAAGCGCTCGCCGACGACGATGGGTGCAGTGCGCGCGAGCTCCACACCGTGTGTGCGCTCGAGCACGGCGCTCTTGAACACCTCGCCCACCTTGCCCGGTGTGATCGTGAGCACGAAGCCGGAGAGGAAGACGAGGAAGCTCTCCCAGCTCGGGATCTTCGGCACGCCGAGCACCCGCAGGTAGTACTCCCATTTCAGAAAGCGCAGCCCGTAGTTGAACGAGGACAATGCGAGCGCGGCGTACAGTGCAGTCCATCGAAAAACCCCGAGCGCCGAGCCCAGCGAGGACAGGCCGGTCCAAACGACGAATGCGCCGTACACCACGATAGCCAGGAGCAGGGCCAGGAGCAGGCGGCGCACGAGGGACGTCACGACGGGCCTTTTGGGGTAGGCCGGAGAAGGGGGAACGCGCAAGGGGCCTAGCGACGGCGTCTGCGTTTACCTAGCCTCAGGGCGTGAACTCGCACCTCGGGACGGACAGCGACGACGTTCGACAACTCGGCAAGCTGGCGGAGGCGGTGACGAGCTTGCGCCGCGAGATCGCCAAGGTGGTCGTCGGTCAGGACGAGGTGGTGACCGAGCTCTTGATCGCCGTGCTCTCGGGTGGGCATGCCCTCTTGGTCGGGGTGCCTGGCTTGGCCAAGACTCTTCTGGTGTCGAGCCTGGCCGCCTGCCTCGATTTGGATTTCGGGCGCGTGCAGTTCACACCCGACCTGTTGCCGGCCGACATCACGGGTACGGACGTCCTGGAGCAAGTCGAACAGGGTGGACGACTGCGCCACGAGACGGCCTTCTTGAAAGGTCCCATCTTCGCGAACGTCGTCTTGGCGGACGAGATCAATCGCACTCCACCCAAGACCCAGGCCGCGCTCCTGCAGGCCATGCAGGAGGGCCACGTGACGGTCGGCGGTCGCACGCACGCGCTGCCACGTCCCTTCCAAGTACTGGCGACGCAGAACCCAATCGAGCAGGAGGGCACCTACATGCTGCCCGAAGCACAGCTCGATCGCTTCTTGCTCGAGGTGCGCATTGGCTATCCAAGCCACGCCGAGGAGCTCGAGATTGCGCGCAGGGTGGCGCCCGGCGAGAGCGCGCTCGAGCGCGTAGTGACCCGGGACGAGGTGCTGGCCTTCGGTCGTTTGATTCCGCGGGTGCCGATGACCCAGGAGGCGCTCGATTGGGCGGTCCAGCTCAGCCGTCGCTCCCGGCCCGGTGAGGAGGGCGCCCCTGCCGACATCGCACGCTACGTGCGCTTCGGGGCAGGCCCGCGCGGGACCCGTGCCCTGGTCCTTGCTGCCAAGGCCCTCGCGGCACTGTCGGGCCGACCGGTCGCGGATCTGGACGAAGTGCGAAGCGTGGCGCGCCCAGCCCTGCGCCACCGCCTGGTCTTGGGCTACCGGGCGGAGGCGGACGGGGTGCGCGCGGACGACCTCATTTCGCGCCTCCTCGGCACAGGCTAGCAGGGTGATGAAAGCACCCTGCCAAATGAGACCGACCGTGCCCCCGCGGACGGATGCGCCCGGGAAGGTGCGAAAACCGTCACTTTCATGGGATTTTCGCACCGAACGCGCTCGGCCTGCCCCGCGCGAAGAAGCACGCCCTCAGCGTTTGCTTGCCCGCATGGGCCCTGTCTGGCAACTTGGCGCCGACCTTGGAATGACGACGGTCCGCCAAGCGTTCGTCGTCAGAGTCCCCATGCGCACTGCCCCCTCTGCCATCAGAGCTCGTGTTCCCAATAGCCGGCCAACTACGCGGCCCACTACCCGGCCAGTCAGGTTCGGTCTTGCCCTCGGCGCACTGCTCGCTCTGTCCGGCTGCGGCCAGAGCTTCATTCCAAACACCGACGTCCACGACTCGCCCGAGAACCGCAAGGTGATCGAGTTCTGCGAGGAGTACCGGCGCGCGGTCGAACGGCGCAACGTGGCCGTCCTCTACTCGCTGGCACACCCCAGCTACTACGAGGATGGTGGCAACATCGATGCTGCCGACGACATCGACTACGCAGGTCTGCGCGAGTTTCTCGATTCGAAGTTCAAGGAGACGCGCGCCATCCGCTACGAGATCCGCTACCGGCGGGTGCAGGAAAACAAGGAAGACCAGACCATCCTGGTCGATTACACCTTCAGCGCCAGCTACAAGGTGCCGACGCCCGAGGGCGAGGCCTGGCGTCGTCAGGTTGCCGACAATCGCCTGGAGCTGGTGGAGAGCGGCGACTCGTTCAAGATCCTGGCCGGCATGTAGTCCCGCCTCTGCTTGGGCCCTGCGCTTCGGCCCTCCGCCTCAGGCAGACGCAGGCGCATGCGCCTCGGCTCAGCGCACGATCAGCGCGCAGTTGTCGGCGTCCACGTGATAGGCGGCCCCCTCGGCTGCGCTGACGGTCCACATCGGCCTTTGGTGGCGGACCGAATGCGAGTACACGGCGAAGTGGCGAGCGTGGGGAGCCGCTCCCGCCTGGGTCGCGGCACGAAACGCCGCTTCGAGCGGACAGTTGGGGTCGGGCAATACGTAGGCTGGGCTGCGGTCGGTGTCGTCCGTTTGAACGGCCTTGGCCCCATCGTAAGAGATGCGCAGCCGTTTTTCGCCGACGGTCTGGCCTGGCAGGGCTCGCCCGCGCGCTTTCGCGTAGGTGATCTCGATGGGTCCGAGGGGCCGAGCGTCGTCGATGATGAGACGCACACCGACCAGCGCTGCTACTTCGAAGTGGAGGCTCGCCCGCGTGCGGGCATCGGTCAGCGCGGCAGAGATGTCGAGGGCATGACGATCCGCCATCGCGCTTGGCTCGCTTGCCGGCTGCGCCGAACCGGCGCTCGGCGCAGCGCCTTGGGCGGCCCGAGGCTCTGGCCCAGCGCTGTCTGGGCCGCCCTTGGCCTTTGCTGGCGACAGCAGAAGGAAGCCCGTCGCCACCAGCACCGCAACGGCGGCGCCTGCGCTCAGCCAGGTGATCCAGGGGATCCGATCGCTATCACTCATGAGTAGGAGCGGGGGAGGCTACCTGAGTTCCAAGGCCGTCAGGGCGCTCGAGTGAGTGTGATGTCCTGGATGCGGAGCACCCCCTCATCGTACCCGACTTCGACCGAGAGCACGATCCGGCGCGGCGAGCCACCCGCGACCCCCAAAAGGTAGACGCTAGCCACCTCCGCCTCAGCGCTCGGGTGGACAGCCACGTCGAGTGGGTCGTAGGTGAGCGCTCCGTCGACGAAGCTCGCGCTCAGGGCGGAAGCGATCGTCTGGCGATTGGCCACGCTCCGGCGGCCGTCGGTGCTGGGCGCGGAGAGACCTGCCGACTCCGAGAGCAGCTCCTCGAGTGCGGGATGGCCGCCTGCCAGCGAGCTCTGCAGGAGGGAGAGAGCCCTGAGCACCTCGTCACGGGAAATGGGGGCGCGCAGGCGCGGCTCCGCTGGCCCGGCTTGGGCGGGTAGCGCGGGGCTGCCATGCGGAGTGGTCGGGGCGGGTTCGGGCTTCGGCTCCGGCGTGGCGATGTAGGGGGCCCGAGCGCCGCAGGCGAGGAGCGTGAGCAGAGGGGCAACGGCTAGCCAGCTGTGCGCGCGAGGACAGTCCCAGCGCTTCACGCCGCTCTGGGTCACAGCGCTTCGGTCTCGGGCAGCGCCGTGCGGCTCGCGGTGAGCAGGTGGCCGTCCGGCAGTCGTTCCCAGCCGACCGGTAGAACGTCGACCTGGCTGGCTGCGACCGCGAAGTGGGACTGCTCCAGGTTGTGCACGAGCGACGGATCGGCGCCGAGAGCTTCGAAGTCGGCGCCCCCGCGGTAGATGCGCAGGCCCAGCGAGCCGCGGCGATGCGCCACGATCAGGAACTCACCCGTGTTGAGCCAGAGGTCGCCGTCGAATGCAGGCACGTCATGAGCGCTGCAAATCTCGTCGAGGCGGGCGAGGGCAGTTCTGAGCGCCGACCGGGCCACCGCTTGATCGGGAGGCAAGGTGCTCTTGGCGCCGCGATCGCGGCTTCGGGCCAAGGTTGCGGGAGGCAGCGCCGCCAGAAACAGGCTGAAGGCAAGCTCGGTGAAGGTGTCACCTTTGAGGCTGCCGATCAGAAAATCGGGCAGCGTCGCTACCACCGCCGAGCGCAGGGCGGCGTGATGCGATTCCGGCCCCTGACAAGCGAAGAGCAGGTGGCCGTAGCGCAAAGGCGGCGTCGTTTCGGTGCGCAGCCCGCCCGCGGTGGTGTCGCAAACGTGGGCCAGGAGCGCGTGCGTGCGCACGCCGACCAGGGCGCGTGCCAGGGACAGAGGGGAGTTGGGTTCGTCTGGCCGCCGGCGGAGCAGTACCTCGTCGTTGTGGAAGTACCCTGCACCCCAGGCCAAGGTGCTAGCGGGAATGCGCTCGACAGTTAGCAGCGATTCGTGAGCCTGTACGATCAGCCCCGCCAGGTCCGGCCGGCTGCCGATGAATGCGAACGTTCGCGACATGTCTTTTCTCGGGCAATGCCCTTCCAGTACCAGGGTACCATGCGTGCGACAATCGGCACTTCCTCTGGGCGTGCACAGTTGCGTTCCGGTGGGATATGCTGCCACCATTCAGCTTCGATGATGTGGCTGCACGTCGTAGTTTCGTACGTGGCCGGGTTGTGCCGGAATTTCTCGCGCGGTGCTGGCTCGGGCGGTGCTCGCTCGGGCGGTGCTCGCTCGCGAGGCGCCCTGGCGTTTGCCGTAGCTTCACTCGCATCAGCAGCGCTCGGCGCGGGGGTTGGGTGTGGTGCGGTCTACCCGGAGCTGGTGACCACCCTGCGGGCGCCGGAGGCCGATGTCGTGCTGGATCCGCCGGCTCCGGCTGACCTCTACTACCTCTACTTCGAAAGTGCGGTCGTGCCGGCCCGGACGCGGGACGGTCGCGAGTGGCCTGCCGGGGGGCCGACTACCTACGCCCGGCTGATGATTGGCGAAACCACGTTGATCAAGTCGCCCCCGGAGCCGGGTACCCGCAAGCCCACCTGGCCCAAACAGGAGCGCAAGAATTACCGGATCGCTGCCGGCGCCGAATTGACGCTCGAGCTCTGGGTGACCGACGCCATCCAGGACAAACCCCTCTGTCAGGTCACGGTCCTCGACCTCCACCACCTGAGGGATGGCGGTCGGAACGATTTCGATTGTGACAGCGGCGCGCACATCACCCTGGGGGTCGAGCCGGCGCATGCGGTGATCGGGCTTGGCTTCTACTACGAGCTGCGCGGATCGGATGGGGTTCGCGTGACCCGGGTGCTGAAACACTCCCCAGCCGCGCGCGGAGGCCTGGCGGCGGGCTCTCGCATCGACACCATTCAGGGCAAGTCCGTGGTCCCCATGGACGCGCTCGAGGTACGCAGCGCCATGAACGCCAATTCCAGGGCAGGCGTGCGACTCGATGTCGAGTTGCCTGGCGGGAAGCGCCGGGTTCTCACGCTGAAGGACGGCCCCATCTACCCGCTGCCCGAAGAGAACGTCGACCTCACCCCGGAACCATGACCTTCCGCTTTCGGGCGTTCAGCTGGAACGCAATCGCCGCTCTTGGACCGGACACGTCCGAGTGGCTCGGCGGCATCGTCACCTGTGAGGTGCCGACCGACCCGGGCAACGGGGCTCGCTGGGGCCTATTGCTGTCGAAGCAGGGAAAGATCCAGGCCGAGCTGGTCCTTTGCAGTCGGGGTTCGGCAGAAGTCGAGGTCGCGGTTCGAGGTGGAGACGCAGCAGCGGTGCGGACGGTCCTGGATCATCACCTGGTGATGGAGGACGTCGAGCTCGGCGCGGTGCTGCCGGTGCCCTACGCCGTCGTGCTCGGTGCTGGTGCCGAAAGCCTGGCGCTTTTGGCGGCCGCGGGGGTGGAGGTGGTCTCGGCTCCGGCCCCTTTCGCTTTCGCCGACGCTACTTTGGTGCGCGGTCGGGGAAACCTGCCCGAGCTCGAGCGAGCCTTGGCGGAGCTCGGGCAGGAGCTCAGTGACGCCGAGTGGGACGCCGCGCGCGTGGGGATGGGCTTGCCGAGCTTCGGCGTCGACTACGACGACTCCGACAACCCGCACCAGGCATCCCTGGAGCGTCGTGCGGTCAGCTGGCAGAAGGGCTGCTACCTCGGTCAGGAGGTGGTGTTCATGCAGGACGCCCGCGGCAAGGTGAAGCGGCGCCTGGTCCGCTTGGCTGCTCTGCAGGATGAGCTCATCGCTGCCCAGCAGTCGGTCACGACCGAAGCGGGGGAGCCCGCCGGCCAGGTCACGACCGCTTTCGCTGGGCGAGCGCTGGCGAAGGTTAGCGCCCCCTACTTCGAGCCCGGCACACGCCTCGTGGTTGGGGGAGCACCTGTCACGGTCGAGGCGCTCGACGCCGGCCTCTTTGGGCGTACTGGTCCGCCTGATAGAGTCCAGAAATGAGTGCACGCAAGTTGGGCGGCGTGGGTGCCGTCGGCGGTTTGACGCGGACCGCCTCGGGCTACCGGGTCGCTGAAGATGCGCTAGGCCTCGTGGCCGGCAGTCCCCTGGTGCGCCTGCCTCGGCTGAGCCCACCGGGCGGCGCGCAAGTCTACGCCAAGTGCGAGTTCTTGAACCCAGGCGGCAGCGTCAAGGACCGACCAGCGCTGGCGATGATCCTCGACGCAGAGGATCGCGGTCTCTTGCCCACGGGCAGCACCATCATCGAGGCGACGAGCGGCAACACCGGGATCAGTCTGGCCATGATCGCGGCAGTTCGCGGGCACCGCTGCGTTCTGGTCATGCCCGAGGACATGAGCATGGAGAGGCGCCTCATCCTCAAGGCCTACGGCGCCGAGGTCGAGCTCACGCCCGCCCAGCGCGGCATGGCCGGAGCGGTCGAACGTGCTCGTGAGCTTGCGCAGAAGACGCCCGGCTCGTTCATGCCTTCCCAATTCGAGAACGTAGCCAACCCCGAGAGTCACGCTCAGGGAACTGCGCTCGAGATCCTCGAGCAGACCGGGGGTGACTTGGCGGCGTTCGTGTGCGGCATCGGCACGGGCGGTACTTTTACCGGGGTGGGGCGCGTGCTGAGACGCGAGCTCGGTCGCGCCGTGCGCTTGGTTGCGGTGGAGCCGGCCGCCTCGCCCGTGCTCAGCGGCGGTGCGCCGGCATTGCACGGGATCCAGGGCCTGGGGGCAGGTTTCGTGCCCGACCTCTTGGATCGCGATTTGATCGACGAGATCATTCAGGTGTCGGACGTGAGCGCAGAGAAGATGGCCCGTCAGCTCGCCCTACGCGAGGCGCTCTTGGTGGGACCCTCGTCGGGCGCCAACGTCGCTGCGGCGCTCGAGGTGGCTCGATCCGTCCCCAGCGGCAAGGTCGTCACCATTCTGTGCGACTCGGGCGAACGCTACCTCTTCTAGAGCCCCGGCCGCTTCGCGAGGCCCGGCCCTCTGGCAGCCCGGCGCTTCGACAGCCCGGCGCTTCGACAGCAGGGCGCACGCCCTTTGCGCCGCTTTGGTGAGATAGGCCGCTAGTGCTAGAGCCGCGCCATGGGACGCCCCTTCCACGTGCCCGAGGCCGTGCCGATAGCAGGCCAGCAGGGCCACACGTTTGCCGCGCTGGTCCTCCTGATGCAGCGGCTCTTGGCCGCCGACGGCTGCCCGTGGGATCGTGAGCAGACCTTCTCGAGCCTGCGTCGCTACGTGCTCGAGGAAGCCTGTGAGGTGATCGACGCCATCGACAGTGGGGACATGGGCCACCTGGCGGAGGAGCTCGGCGATCTGGCGCTGCAGGTGGTGTTTCTGGCCGAGCTCGGGCGCAGCAGAGGGGCGTTCGGCCCCGACGACGTGGCGCGTGGCATCGTCGAGAAGCTCGTGCGGCGGCACCCACACGTGTTCGGTAGCGAGCACATGACGGAGTCGGCCGAGGTCGAACGGAGCTGGGTGCAGATCAAGGCCCAGGAGAAACGGGACAGGCCCTTACTCGGGGACATCCCGCGCTCCCTGCCGGCGCTCGACGGGGCTCGTCGGATCAGCGATCGCGTAGCCGAAGTGGGCTTCGACTGGTCCGACGCCGCGGGTGCGAAGGAGAAAATGGGTGAGGAGCTGGCCGAGCTCGAGCAGGCGCTCTCTGGGCAAGACCGTGCGGCGCTGGAGCACGAATTCGGCGACGTCCTCCTAGCGCTGGTCAACTACGGTCGGCACCTGGAACTCGATGCAGAGTCGTGCTTGCGTGCGGCAAACGCGCGCTTTCGGCAGCGCTTCGAGTTCGTCGAAGCAAAGGTGAAAGCAAACCACGGCGGGTTTCCCAGGCAGGACGGTCGTCCCACCACGGGCATCCCGCTCTCCGAGCTGGAGAGCTACTGGCAAGCGGCCAAGGACATGGAAACGTGACCGCCGACGCTTCGAGCACGTTGGGCCGCGATGCCGAGTCCGTGCATCCACTCGCGCGGGAGCTCCCCGAGTGGACGGAGGTTCTCGGTCGACGCGGCGAAAAGCCGTTTCGCGCCCGCCAGATTTTCCGTTGGCTCCACGAGCGGGGCCAGCTCGATCCGCAGAAGATGACCGATCTGTCCCTCGAGCTGCGCGGGCTCTTGGCCGAGGGTGGCTCGCTCGAGCCCGGCGCGGTCACGACGAGCGGACGGGCGGGCGACGGCACCCGCAAGCTCCTGATCGACTTCGCCCACGGGGCGAAGGTCGAGTGCGTCCTCATTCCCATGACCCCAGAGGTGCTGGATGCAGATTCGGCCGCCGTCGACGAGGAGGACGACACGGAGGCCGCCACCCTGCCCAAGAAGCGCGTGACTCTCTGCATTTCCACCCAGTTCGGCTGCGCGATGGGCTGCGTGTTCTGCGCCAGCGGGCAGGCGGGCCTGTTTCGGGGGCTCGGCGCCGCCGAGGTCGTCTACCAGGTGATTCTGGCGCGTCGCTACCTCGCGCCGGACGAAGAGCTGCGCAACTTGGTGCTGATGGGCATGGGCGAGCCCCTGCACCACTACGAGGAAACCGCGCGCGCCTTGCGCCTGCTCACCGCTCCTGAAGCGCGCGGGATGAGCCCGCGTCGCATCACGGTGTCGACGGTGGGTCTGGTGCCGGGCATCCGCCGCCTGGGCGAAGACTTCGGCGGCAAAGTGGGGCTAGCCGTGTCGCTGCATGCCCCAAACGACGAGGTGCGCAGTCGCATCGTCCCCATGAACCGGCGCTACCCGATCAAGGATCTGATCGCAGCGCTCGAAGCGTACCCCCTGCCCGCGCGGCGGCGCATCACCATCGAGTACACGCTGATCGGCGGTGTGAACGACGCCCTCGACCACGCTGACGAGCTCGCACGGATCTTGCGCAACCTGCGGGTGAAAGTGAACCTCATCCCGCTCAACACCATTTCTGCCTCGGAGCTCAGGGCGCCGTCCGCCGAGGGCGTGATCAAGTTCCGTGAGCGGCTCGTGAGCCACGGCTACAGCTGCTTCGTACGCACGCGGCGGGGCGACGAGGTCGACGCCGCCTGTGGCCAGCTGGCGCTCAAGGCCGTGGATCCAACGCGCCTGGTGCGCCGACCGGGCCGTTGATGCAGGACGCCGAGTGGGAGGTCCTCGAGCGGGCGGCGCGCACGTATGCGGCCGAAGACCCCGACGTGCGGACCCAGCGCGCGCTCCTGGCCGCCGTGGACGCGGGAGACAGAGCCTTGGTGGCGGCCGCCTTCGAACCTCGGCTCGAGTTTGGAACCGCGGGTCTGCGTGGTCCGGTGGGACCCGGGCCGGCGCGCATGAACGTGGTCGTGTGTGCCCGCTTCGCCTGGGCGCTCGGCACGTTCCTCTGCCGAAGGCCCGAGCTGGCGGAGCGGGGCGTGGTTATTGGCTTCGACGCTCGGCACGATAGCGAGCTCTTCGCGCGCGTGATCGAAGACGTTCTTCGGGAGCTCGGCCTCTGCTGCTTTGCGGCCGATGCTCCGGTGCCTACGCCGGTAGTGGCCTTCGGCGTGCGGTTCTTGCGGGCGGGTGCGGGCGTCGTGGTCACCGCCAGCCACAATCCAGCAGGGGACAACGGCATCAAGCTCTACGACGACGAAGGGATGCAGATCGTCGGGCCGTGGGACGAAGAGATCGAAGCGCTCATGCAGGCGGCGCCGCGATACGCGAACGGCCCGCCAGCGGTTTCGGTGCTCGGTTCAGCAGCCGACCGCCTCGAGGCTGGCGTGATCCCCGCCTACCTCGCCGAGCTCCGCGGGCGCGCTCTTCGCTTCCCCCGGGGCGGGCGGCTCCGAGTCGCCTACACGCCCCTGCATGGCGTGGGTCTGGCTTCTCTTCGGGCCGTGCTCAGCGGGCCTGAGGTCGAGCTCGCCGTCGTAGCCGAGCAGGCGGAGCCGGATCCCGACTTCCCCACTGCACCGTTTCCCAACCCCGAAGAGGCCGGCGCGCTCGACCGCCTGCTCGCGCTCGCTCGAAGCCAAGGCGCGGACATCGCGCTGGCGAACGATCCCGACGCCGACCGCTTGGCCGTGGCCCTGCCCGATGGCGCGGGCGACTACGTCCAGCTGAGCGGCGATGAAGTGGGGCTCCTGCTCGCCGCCGGGATCCACGCTCGGACGGGGACGCCGCCCGTGTGCGTGAGCAGCATCGTCTCGTCGCCCGGACTCGACGCTTGGGCAGAAGGGCACGGTGGCCGCGTGGTGCGGACGCTGACGGGCTTCAAGTGGCTGGCTCGAGCCGCGTGCGCCCAGCCAAGCTTCACCTTGGCCTACGAGGAAGCACTGGGCTACTGCGTGCCGCCTTCCGCTCACGAGCTCGGTGTCTTGGACAAGGACGGACTCTCGGCGGCCGTCGAGCTGTGCGACGCAGTACTCCGAGCCGGTTCGGGATCGAACCTGCTCGGGCGCCTGGCGGAGCTCACTACGGAGGCCGGCGTCTGGGTCTGTCACGCGGCCTCGATCCGCCTAGCGCCCGAGGCGGGCCCGACGGCTGCCGCTGAGGTCATGACCCGCTTGCGCCAGAACCCTCCGAGCACCCTCGGCGGTGAGTTGGTCGACGCGGTCACCGATTTCCTGCAGGGCGCCGCGACGCGGTCGCCGTGGCTCGGCCGCCAGGACCTCTTGAGGTTCACGGCCGGCGCCCGCATTCACGTGCTCGTGCGCCCGAGCGGTACCGAGCCCAAGGTCAAGATCTACACCCACCTTGGCGGAGCCGCGCGAGGTCCTTCGATCGCAGAGTTTCTGGATCGCCGGCGCGAGCTTCTGGACGGTGCCCGGGGGATCACGGAAGAGCTCCGCGCGCTGGCCGCCCTCCCTCACCAGCACGGTGCTCCTCAGACGTCCTGATCGAACGGTACCACTTCGCATGCGGTCAGGTTCGGTATCGCGCGTTGTAGCTCGCTCCCGATCTCGCGATGCGTTCCGACCACGGTGATCAGCAGGCGGTCGGCTGAGAGCCGCCGCTGGATCGCAGCGTCCACGGCGGCTTTGTCCACGCTGAGCGCGCGCTCGAGAAACTCTTCGTGGTGATTGTGCGGGAGGCCGAGGAGCTCAGCATCGAGCGCCAGGCTGGCGCGCTTGGCCGGCGTGTCGATGGAGAAGACATGGCTGTTTTTCAGATACTTCTTGGCGAGAGCAAGCTCGCGTTTGCTGACCCCACGCTCGATGAGCTTCTCCAACAGGCCGAGGACCAGAACGACACAAGGAGCCGCGTCTTCGGCCTTGGGGAACGTCCACAGCGTCATCGGTTGGCGGAAGCTTTCGACCGCTAGGGCGCTGTATGCGCCGTACGACCAGCCCCGCTTGGCCCGCACTTCTTGGCTCAGCCGCGCACCGAAAGTACCCCCGAAGATGGTGTGTGCGACGTGGAGCGCCGCATGATCCTCGTCCCTTGGATGCGCCCCGAGGCAGCCCATGAGGATCTGCGTCTGCGTGCGTTCGGGCTTGTCGACGAAATGGAGCACGCGGCCTGCGGGCGCGCTCGGCTCCTCGAGCTTCGGCTTCGGGGAAAGGCTGCCCTTGGGCGCCAGCGCTCCGTCCAGGCCGCGGGCGAAGCCGTCGAGGAGGTCCCGCTCGCCGGAACCCGCGAAAGCGAACACGAGGGAGCCTTGGCGCACCAGGCGCTCGTGGTGCGTCTCGAGGTCCTCGGGTCCAATCGCGGCCAGGCTAGCGCGCGTTCCGGTGGTCGGACGTCCGCCCAGGTGACCCTGATAGAAGCGCCGCTCGAAGGCTCGGCGAACCAGCGCTGCGTCGTCGTCCAAGAGCTCGTCCAAGTCGGCCACGGCCTCGGCCCGCAGTCGGTCGAGCTCGTCCTTGCCGAACGCGGGCCGTGCCAACGCATCGGCCAAAAAGGCCAGGAACTGGGGCACGTTGCGACGGATGACGGTGCCGTGGAGTGCCGCCACACCGCGACCGACCTCGCCGCTCAAGCTGGAGCCGAGGCCATCGAGCAGCTCGTCTGCGGCCTGCGCCGAGCGCCCGCCTGCAGTACGCCGCATCATGCGCAGGAGCAGGCGCGAGGCGCCCTCGCGTCCTGGCGGATCCGAGGCGCTTCCTGCCGAGAGAGCCACCGACACGTGCAAGAGCGGGAGCGCGTCGTCGAGCGCCCACAGGCGCTTCGATTCGGCCGCGGTCAAGACGCTGCCTCGACGCTCGGGCTCACCGGCGTGGGGCGAGCCAGGATGAGCGTGCTGGCCTCCGGGCGCAGGTAGCGGCGCGCCACGCGCAAGACGTCACTGGGCTCGACCCGACGCATGGCCGACAGGCGTGCGAAGGCATCGGCTGGCTGCCCCGACAGGCATTCGTAGAAGCCGATCGTACTGGCCTTTCCGTCTGCGGTTTCCAGGCTGCCGAGCAGGCCCAGCTCGCTCTTCGAAACTGCACGCTCGATTTCGGAGCGCAGCACCGGCTCGCGCTTCATGCGCTCGATCTCGCTCTCCACCAGCGCCAAGGCCTCTTCGGCGCGCTTGGCCTGACGCATCGAGACGAAGATCTCGATCAGGCTCGGATCGCGATGCGGCCCCACGGCTGCTCGCACCTCGGCCGACATGCCTCCTTCGGCGATCAGCTTGCGAAACAGGCGGCTCGAGCGGCTCCCCGCCAAGATTTCGGTCAGCACCGAAGCGGCGACGTGATCCAGATCGCCGAGGGCAGGGCCCTTGTAGGCGAGCGCCAGCTTCTCGGTAGCAGTTGGCAATTCGATCTCGCTCCTGCGTGGCGCCAGCTGTGTCGGTTCGGGCTGAACGTCTTCCAGCGGCAGTTCTGCGGGCGGGATGTGGCCGTACGCTCGACTGAGCAGGCGGAGGACCTTGGCCGGATCGAGGTCGCCCACGATGACCAGGCTGGCGTTGTTGGGCGCGTAGTAGGTCCTGTAGAAGGTCGCGCAGTCGGCGGCAGTGAAGCCCTGGATGTCCGGCATCCAGCCAATCGTCGGATGATGGTAGGTGTGATGCTCGAAGGCCTGTGCCCACAGGAGCTCCTCCAGACGTCCTTCCACATCGTCGTCTACCCGATAGCGCCTTTCGTTCTTGACGACTTCCTTCTCGCTTTCGACGAGCTCGTGCTCGAGCACGAGCTTGCTCATGCGAGTCGCCTCGAGCTCCACCACGACGGGTAGGTGCGCTTTGGGGAACGCTTCCTGGTATTGGGTGAAGTCGAGCCAGGTGGAGGCGTTGTTGTCTGCGCCGAGCTCCTCCATTTTGGCGTCGAATGCGCCCGCGGGCAGGCCCTCGAACTCGACGAACATCAGGTGCTCGAGCAAGTGGGCGAGCCCCGTCTTGCCGGGCTTTTCGTGCCGCGAACCCACGCGAAACCAGGTGTGGTAGGCGACCACAGGCGCCGAGCGGTCGACCAAGAGCAGGATCGAAAGACCATTCTTCAGCCGGTAGCGCGAAAGCTCGAGTTTGGGGCCGAAGGGGATGCTTTCGACGAACTCGAGCTCGCCGAACGGAGCGGCAGGGTCCGAAAGTCCAGCCAAGCGCTCCGGCGTCACTTCCCGTCCTCCAGACGGAGGACGGCAAGGAACGCTTCCTGGGGCACCTCGACGTTGCCGACCGCTTTCATGCGCTTCTTCCCCTCCTTCTGCTTTTCGAGCAGCTTGCGCTTCCGGCTGATGTCGCCGCCGTAGCACTTGGCGGTCACGTCCTTGCGCAGAGCGCGCACGGTCGTGCGAGCAATGATTTTGGCACCGATCGCGGCCTGAATTGCCACTTCGAACTGCTGTTGGGGGATGAGCTCCTTCAACTTGCTGGCCAGCGCGCGCCCCCGGAAGAAAGCGTTCTCTCGGTGCAGGATCACGCTCAGCGCATCGAGCGGTTCGCCGTTGACCAGCATGTCGAGCTTGATCAAGTCGTTCGCGCGATAGCCAGCGAGCTCGTAGTCCATCGAGGCGAAGCCGCGGGTGGCACTCTTGAGCTTGTCGTGCATGTCCAGAATGACCTCGCCGAGCGGCAGCTCGTAGGTGATGACGACGTGGTCCTTGGTGGCGAAGTTCATGTTCTGCTGGACCCCTCGGCGCTCCTCGCACAGCGCGACCACGGCACCCACGTACTCGGCTGGCGTGTGCACGTTGACCTTGACGATCGGCTCTTCGATGGTCTCGATATCGCCCGGTCCGGGCAATTTGCTGGGGTTGTCGACCAAAATCAGCTCACCGGTCTTGGTGTGGGCCCGGTACACCACGCTGGGCGCGGTGGTGATGAGATCGAGGTCGTACTCGCGTTCCAGGCGCTCCTGGATGATCTCCATGTGGAGCAGGCCCAAGAAGCCGCAGCGAAAGCCGAAACCCAGCGCCTCCGAGGTGTCGGGCTCGAAGCTGAACGAGGCGTCGTTCAGGTGGAGCTTCGCCAGAGCGTCGCGCAGACTTTCGTACTCTGCGGTGTCCGTCGGGAAGAGCCCTGCATAGACCATGGGCTTGACCTCGGTGAAGCCAGGCAGCGCCTCCGTCGCCCCGTGGTGCAGGTGGGTGACGGTGTCACCGATCTTGGTGTCTTCGGTGGTCTTGATGCTGGCAGCAGCGAAGCCGACCTCCCCTGCAGACAGCTGCTCCAGGGCGGTTGGATGTGGGCTGAAGCAGCCGAGCTCGTTGATCTCGAAGCTCCGGCCCGTCGCCATGAAACGGATGCGGTCGCCCTTCTTCAGTACGCCGTCGACCACGCGCAGCATCACCATGGCGCCCCGGTAGGCGTCGTACCAGCTGTCGAAGACCAGGGCGCGGAGCGGGCCTTCAAGGTTGCCCTTGGGTGGCGGGATGCGCTCCACCACCGCTTCGAGCAGGTCCGGCACGCCGATGCCGGTCTTGCCGCTGGTCATGAGGGCCCCGCTGCAGTCGAGCCCGATGACTTCCTCGATATCCTCCGCCGCCGCGTCGACGTCGGCGGAAGGCAGGTCGACCTTGTTGAGGACCGGCAGGATCTCCAGGTTGTTCTCGAGCGCCAGGAAGGTGTTGGCGACGGTCTGCGCCTGGACGCTCTGTGTGGCATCCACCACGAGCAGCGCCCCCTCGCAGGCGCGCAGGCTGGAAGAAACCTCGTAGCTGAAGTCGACGTGGCCCGGCGTGTCGATCAGCTGCAGCTGGTATTTCTTGCCATCCTTCGCGGTGTACTTCAGGCGCACCGACTGCGCCTTGATGGTGATGCCGCGTTCCCGCTCGAGCTCGAGCTTGTCGAGGAACTGCTCCTTCTTCTCGCGTTCGGCCAAGGCGCCGGTCACGTCCATGATGCGGTCCGCCAGAGTGCTCTTGCCGTGATCGATGTGCGCGATGATCGAGAAATTACGGATGTGAGTCAGGTCGCTGGGCATCTTTGGGGACTCGATGGGCCTCGGCTCTGGTGGGGCACTACCTTGGCATGGCGCGTCGTGGAGGCCCGCCGCTTTCTAGGGGGCTGCCTGCTACCCCAGACCAGCCGCCCTGGGTAGGGCTCTACGGCTTCAGCCCGCCTCCGGCGGGTCTGCGCCTTCAGCCCGCCTTCGGCGGGGGAGCCTCAGCGCTTCTTCTTGTCAGCTGCTTCGCCGCCCGACGGAATGGCGGCAAGGCTCAGCTGGCCCGGCAGTTGATTGGCGTATTTCTGCAGCACCAGGTCGATGCCCTCGCGAATGTAGACCGCGACCGGGACCTTCGTGCGCTCGTGCAAGAGGTGCAGGGCATCGTTCTGCTCGGCCGTGATGTACACCGTGGTGGAGATCTTCTTACGAGCCATCGACGGGCCTCGGGGCGAGCGGCTTCATTGAGCTCTGGCCGTGCAAACCAGGGCCTCGGAGCACTCGAAATGACCAGCCATTACCATAGGTGAAAGTACGTGCATTGTCAATCGGCACTTACAGCTTCTTGCGTGTAACAACTGGAAATAATTGAATTCTGCTTTCGGGGTCAGGGGGCCGCAGGCTTGGCACCTCGGGGTAGAGCCGCGTACCCTGTACGCCTGCGCCGCGCGCGGGCGGCTTTTGCCATGAAGGAGAGAGCGATTCCGCCGGGGGCGGGCGAGAGGATCACCGACCAGGGCGGCAGCGGAGAGCGCGCGAGGTGGCGCGCTTCTTCGAGCGCGCTTGTCCGCCCGCTGGCCCACGTGCCGCTGTCCCTCGGGCTCCTCTTGGCCGGCTTCGGCTGCGGCAAGAAGCCTGCCGAGGACGTGGATGGCGGGGCGACCGTGCACGAGACGGCCGTGGTGCTCGAGCTGTGCGATGGGGACGGCGCGGAGCGCTACGACGCGGACGAAGACGGGACGCCGGAGGTCGTGATCTTCAAGCGAGGTCGCCGAGAAATCTGTCGCCGCGTCGACTTCGACGATGACGGTCGCGCGGATCGCACGACGTTCTTCGACAAGGCGGGCAAGGTTCGACGCATCGAAAGCGACTTCGACCGCGACCAACGCGTGGACGAGATCGCCATCTTCGAAGCGGGCCAGATCAAGGAGAAATGGCGGGCAACCGTCCTTCGTGGCCAGCTCGACACCTGGGAATACTACGAGCGTGGGGTGCGTGTCCGCACTGAGCGCGACGCGGACGGAGACGGAGTGGTCGACCAATGGTGGGACTATCAGCGCCGCGACTGCCCCTTGATCCACTCCGACGTGAACGGCGACGGCCTGGCCGACCCCGGCTCGACGGTCGACTACTGCAAAGAGGTCGGGGAAGGCGGGTTTCGTGAAGGTGAGAAGAGCCCGCGGCCGGCAGGAGGCGCGTCGTGAGTCCGCGGAAAGCACTCGGCGTGCTCGTGCTCTTCGCGGCCTGCGCCTGCGGCAAGAAAACGCCGGAGCCGACTCGTGAAGCGTATGCCGAGATCATGAACAAGGACGACAAGAGCTTGTGTACGGCCTATGGCGAGGGTCACGAGCGGGAAGAGAGCTCGGCTCCTGGCGCGCCGGGCCGCAGCATTCGGCGTGTCTACGCGATCGTGGGCAGTGGACAAACCATGGGGCGCGTGCTGGTCTGCCGCGAGGTGGACACCAACTACGACGGCCTCAAGGATCTGGTACGAACCTACGACCTGCGTGGGGTGCGCCTCACTGAGG
>Ga0315912_10001734_pt1 | contig 25529 bp, 24 predicted proteins | sample VfabasoilMG_FD_204469 | JGI IMG/M metagenome (GOLD analysis project Ga0315912, IMG submission 204469) | Garden soil microbial communities collected in Santa Monica, California, United States - V. faba soil | ecosystem: Environmental > Terrestrial > Soil > Garden | place: USA: California... | reverse complement strand
ACCATACCGGTTTTAGGATCGTACCGCCTGACCTTATGGGCTTGTGTATCAGCGATATACAGCACGCCGTCCCGATCAAACGCGATCGCGGCCGGCCAGGTAAGATTCACCTCCAGCGCAGGGCCATCTCCGTTAAACCCATGCTGTCCCGTGCCGACCACCGTCGTGATAAAGCCGGTCTCGTGATCGATCTTGCGAATCCGATTGCTTCCGGAATCGCAGATATACAAATTGTTCCGGGAATCAAACGCCAGACCCAACGGCAAATAGAGGCCGGCCTCACCGCAAGGGCCGTCATCTCCGCAGTAGCAGGTTTCGCCGATCCCGGAAAAATTGTGGAGCGTGCCGGCCTGAAGATTGACGCGGCGGATGCGGTCCGAACCGGACTCCGCAAAATACAGCCACTGCTCGTCGACATCCAGCGCGACATCATGCGGGAGCGGAATCCCCGCTTTCACCGCTATCTTCCCGTCACCGGTGCTGCGCGCTTTTCCGTTTCCCGCAAAGGTTTCGATAAAGCCGCCGGCTAACTCTACTGCGGTACCCATAGATATCCCCTGCCTCTCCATGACTGACAACGCACGATCTGCTTACACGCGTGGAGCAGGCTGCGCAGCTGCTGCGGTCTGATTGGCTGAGACGGTCTGCGCCGACGAGTCGGCCACAGCCTGGGGGGCCGTCGCCTGCTGTGCTGCCGCCTGGGCCTCGGCTTCGATGGCGTCCGCCTCGTGTACGGACTTCTTGAATCCCTTGATCGCCTTGCCCAATCCCTCGCCCAATTGCGGCAACTTGCCTGCCCCGAAAATAATCAGGACAATGACCAGGATCAGGATCAGTTCTGTAAATCCAAGACTCCCAAACATGGCGCGCTCCTTCGTAAAGGGTGGATCAGGCTCCTGAACTGTCTTTCGACTTTTTCGCGAATCGCTCTCTCAATCGTTTGCGGGCGGCTTCGGCCTTTTCGAACATTTTGCACTTGTCGTACACGCTGATGAGATTGTAGTAGGCCAGCGGCTCATCGGGATTCTGCTCAACGGCATTTTCCATGACCGTGACCGCCAGATCGGTCTTCTTGTGGTTGAGGGCAATCTCCATCAGCTTGAAGCTCGACTCCAAATGTTTCGGGTCCAGTTCGAGCGTTCTGAGGTAGCACTGAATCCCCATGTCGATCGTGTTGTAATCGGACACTTGGGGATTGTCTAACTCAATGTACACGCCGGCCAGGTTGTACCACGCAATCGGATCGTCCGGGGTGATTTCGACGAGGCGCTCATAGTAGCCCTTCGCCTCCATGTGCTTCTTCTTATCCGCATAGACACGTCCGAGATTAAACAGTGCCAGCACATCGTGAGGAAACACGTCCAACGCATGCCGAAACTCAGCCTCGGCTTCGTCCGTCATGTTCTTCGTGGCATAAATAGTGCCGAGGTTCGAGTAATACATGGCCAGGGAGCGATTCATTTCCGCGCGCAAGCCTTCGGCCATTTCAATCGACTTCTTCACCTCCGCCAGCGCATCGTCAAGCCGCCCCTGGCTGAAATAAAGCTCACCGAGGCGGCAGCGGGCCTGGAAATCGTCCGGTTCGACCGCGAGCAATTTTTCGATCTCGGAGATTTCTTCTTCCGGCGAGAGCGGCTGATCGCCAGCATCCACTGCGGCAGCGCCAGGCTGCATCGGTTCCGACATCGGTGTTTGTGCGTCCATACGAATCTCGATTCCTGTGGTTCAATACCTGTTTACGCCTCTTCGACGATCATCCGTTCCGGCGATCTCAGCAAAGGGCTATTCGCGGCTTGCAACGATTCTGCGACGGACGGCCTGACCCGGTCGAGCGTCAACAACATCACGCCGAGAATCACCATCAGCGTCAAATTGGAAAACATCAACGCATATCCGGCGATGAACATGAGCCCAAGGCCATACCCGGCCAATCGCCCCATCATCAACAACTTGATGACCGTATACGACCAACAGAGCAAGCCTCCGATGTAAATCGCAAAGGGAAGATAGAATGTATAGCCCATCCCGAACTGGAAAATCCAACCGATCCCCTGCGACGCCTGCCTGACCGCCGAGGCTAACGCCGGATTATACAGGTCCAGCACATAATCCGTGAAGATCAGCGCTGTGAAAATCGTGGTCGTCGTCGTCCAAAACCAGATCGCTCGATGCCGCTGCCGCCGGTTCTTCGTCCACAACGAGAGTCCCTGTCCGTACGCCGCGAAGACAAGGATGCTCGCCAACACCATAAGGGCTTCGCCGGCTCGATGAACTTCGTACACCAGGGGAGGAGCCGCCACTGTTCCGGACAACCCATAGATCGTCGACACGATCTGATAATACAGCCATCCGGATATTCCAAGGTAATAGGCTGCCACTAGAAAACGCTGTGCCGGTTCCCGATGGGCAGTGAGGTACTCTGCCACGAACAGAGTGAGCGTCACCAGCGCCACACTGTTGTAGATGATGGCGCCCAGCATCTCCGGCTGTACGAACAGAAACGCGATGGTCAACAACAATAAGAGGGCGGCACTGGCGATCCCGAACTTGGCCAGCCGGCCGGTATCCTGCCCGATGCCCCGATTGACCATCGTCAACGTGAGGCTCAAGAACAACAGTACCGCGACAATATTCAGCAGCCACGCGCCCACCTCCGTGAGGGTGGTGAACGTCGGCGTAATCCATGGATGCGTCCCCGCCAGCTTGCTCAGGTGCATGCCCAAACGAGACATCAACCGATACAGCACCAGCTCCAAGAACGACGCCAGCAAGACCAGCTTGATGGCATATTCGAACAGAAGACCGAAGTCCCCTACTTTTCCGGTCGGCCGGTCGCCTATCGCCGCAGCCTTGATCACAAACGAACCTCGCTACTTATAACCCGATCGGTTGAGGCGCCTGCACTGCCTCCTCCTTGGCTCTCGCAATATACAGCAGTCCATCAGCCATCGAGTAGTTGAACGGCAACTCGCAAACAACTTCACTGATCCGCTCATAGACATGCTGATAAAGCGTCTCCGCTTGATCCGGTGTCATGCCGCCTTGCACCTCATAGAAGAATCCCAAGCTGAGATCCTCCGACGACGGGCGCATAATGCGCCTGATGCCGTACGCCGCCGGATCGCTCATGATCGGAGCTTCCTTCTCCAGGTCGAACAGGCAGGGCTGGCAGGAAAACCCGAATGACTCATGCAGCTTGGCGTTTTCAACGATGAAGTTCATCGTATCCAGCGCTTCCGGTTCCGTTTCCGTGGGGAACCCGACAATGATGTAGCAATGCACCGCAATCCCCAGATCAACGCAGTCGCTCGCGATGCGGCGGACCCATTCCTGCTTGATCCCCTTCTTCATCAGATCCATGACGCGCTGATTGAAGGACTCCAGGCCAAACACAATCTTCAAGCAGCCGGCATCGCGCATCGAGGCAAGCAGGTCGCGCGTGAGGTTCTTCTCGAACCGCATTTCGCAGGTCCATCTCACCTTAAGCTGTTTCTCGATGATCTGCTGGCAGAGCCGTTTCGTCGGCGCCAGGGCAAAGCACTCGTCGGTGAAGAAGAAATTCCTGGCGCCATACCGCTGTGAGAGCCACTCCAATTCATCGACTGTCCGCCCCGGATCCTTCTGCCTGAAGTTCTGGTGATCAAGTGTCAGCGCGCAAAATGCGCAGTCCTTGTAATAGCATCCGCGGGAGAACTGAATCGGCAGCACCGGCTCCGGCGACAGGTATCGGTCGAGCGGAAAGCCGTCGTAGTTCGGAGCAGGCAGCTGATTCACGTTTTCGGAATAGAAGGGCTGATTGACCGTGATCTTGCCGTCCTTCCGGTAAATCAGATTCGGCACTTTGCTGTAGTCTTTCTTGCCGGCCAACTGGTTCACCAATTCCAACAGCGCCGTTTCGCCTTCGAAGACGACGATGTCGTCGGCCAATTCAAAGAGGTTGGGACAGCGGCGGACATTGTCGACGAGACGTGTGAAGATGCTCCCCCCGATCGTGACGTGGAGGTCCGGCGCCGTCTCCTTAATCAGCTTGCAGAGCGTCAGGCCGGGAATAATTTGCGAGGTCGCCGTGATGGACACGCCGATCAAATCGGGACGATCCTTGACGATCGAGGAAATGAACAGGTCGCGGAAGAGACTGCGGTAGGGATTCTGCGCGTCGTCTTGAATGACCTTCATCAGGTCCTTCGACGAGTAGATGGAGTAATTGCCGAACTGATTATCGACCACGGTCAGTCTGGTCGGGAAGTAGATCGAGGACACCAGTTCCAGCCACTTGTCGATCATAAACAGACTGCCCCGATAGGCATCCAGATCGTAAAAGCCTTCGCCGCGTAAGGTCTCCTTGGCCAGCTCGATCCGTTCTTCCAGGTAGACGAATCGATCAAGCGAATCGGCCACCTTCGAATAGTGTTCCCGGCTCCCGTGGCCCGTTTCTCCGGATTGGGACCGCTCAAGCTCGCGCTGCTTGCCGATCAATTGTTGATAGACCTGAGCCGCGTAGCTCCTGGTCAGCATGCGATCCAACAACTCGATCCCGAGATCGCGTTGCGAGACGTCCGACACGCCACCTTGATGCAGAAATCCCGTGAGGGAAGGGAGACTGAGATACGGCTGGGACGGATGCCATGTCGGAGGAAAAAGGAGTGAGACTTTCATACGACGAGCACTCCAATTCTTTCGAAATATCAGAGAGTTTTGAGTTAAAACCTATGTGGGGTTATACCCTCCGCGCCGAATGAAATGCAACCCTGGAATCGTCGCCTGCCGGGATCGATGCCACCACCCGCCGCCGAAGAGAAAAAGAGAGGCTCCGGACCAGTTCGTCATCGCATGACGCTGATCCGGAGCCTCAATTCTGTTTCTCCAGCTCACCAATGGAGGCCCATCGCCCCCACAAGCCTGTACACTGCCTACAACTTCAGCGTAAACCAGGTGGAGAGTGACTTCATCCCGTTCCGTTCAATGTTCGCCCCATCCCACACCGCAAATGCGATCGGGATAGACAGCCCGGACTTGAATTGCGTGTCGTTGGCATCGCTGGTTTCCAGCGTCCGCTTCACAACCACGCGCCAAGTCGGACCCGTATAGCCTCCGCCCTTGACAGACCCGGACGGCTCCCACACCCCGTTACCGATGACATCTTGATGCGCTTGGGTGGTCAAGGTGCTGAACCCGTTCGCGCTCAAATCCTCCACCGAACTTACGCGCAACGTCGGGTCGGACATGATGTTTCCGGACCAGATACCAGGATTGAACGGGCCAAGACTCCGGCCGATCCGATCCGGATAGGTCACACCCCCGGCCGGCTCTTCAAAATAGTAGTCCCAGAAGATCCCGGGATATTGATCGTCAACATCCCAAATGCCGGCGCTGTCCTTACCGAGGTCCTTCTGCCATTCCGCATTCCAGCGCCAGATGTTCGTCGTTCCGCCGGATTGTCCCATACACTGGAATGGCGGCGCACCGGAAGTATTGACCGGGAACATGACGGCAACCTGATCCCGGAAATCCTGCGGGCCGATCGTCGTATCGTTCTTGGTCTGGTCGATCCACTCTAAACGCATCGCGATTTCCTTGCCGTTCGTCATCGCCTTCACGAACACCGACTTCACCGAGATGTTCGGATGCATCGGTGTGGTGACCAGCTGACCGCTCAGCGGAACCACGACCCCGGGCACACCTTCCCATACCGGGTTGGCCCCATCCATGGGGATCGGCCCCTTGATGGATTTCGCCGGGATTGTGACCGGCTGGCTGACCGCCAGCGGCACCTGCCCGATCGTCAGCATCGCGCCAACGGCGAGGGCAGAGAGAAGAATGGCAAACACCAAACTTTTGTTGGCCGTCTGCACTACGCGCATATGACTAATCCCTCCTCTCAACGAATAAAGATTACAACACCCTGGAAGAGACCGCCTCCATGAAGCTCGGCTTGGTGTCGAACCGCCTACGCGGTCCCGACCGGCCCCTTCTCGTCCTTCTCCTTGTCCTTGCCATCCATGAACGACTGCGCGCCCACTTCATTGAGCAACAGACTCAGCTCATTGCCCTGGTCCTGTGCTCCACATTCATACGTTTGGCCTTCGGGAGAATTGAAGGTCGCCGGCCGATAATCGGTCTCCGTGTAGGGCTGAGGCGCCACTCCCAAGAACGCCGTTTCAAACTCCATCCAATCGGCCGTCATATCCGCGACCAATCTGAAGAGACCGGAATCCGCTTTCTTGGACAGCATGCGGCAAAAGAGCGGCACCCACCGGCCGATATGGTTTTTGACAAATTTCTTCTGAGCTTCAACGACAATCTGCGTTTTCTCGGCGCCGTCGTGACAGCGCGAGTACGACTCCTTGTAGGCGAGGAAATGCATGAACTCGAATTCGACACTCAGATGATCCAGCCGTTCGTGAATGTCCTTGGAGAGCTCCACGCCGAACGCCTTGTAGAACCCCGAAATATCGCCCATCACATGCGACTGTGCAAACACGTGATCGTTTCCAAACAACGTTTCGTACGGCGGGCAATCGAGCGTGATGACGTTACTGAATACCCTACGATGCTCCGATTGCAAATCGCTGAGCTGCCAATTGGCGCATTCGGAAGCAATCAGTGTTTCCGCCAGATCGAATTGTTTCTTGAGCGCATGGATCTTCTGCACGGCGCGCTCCCCTCCCGCACCATCCAGCATGGCCTGCAAGGTATCCAGCGCGGCGCGGCCATCCTCCACAAATTCGCCGCAGCGGAGATAGTCGAGAAACTCCTCGTCTTCCGGATAGAGCAGGCTCCAGGAAATCAGCAGATACAATTTGCTGCGATTCAACGCGCGTTCGACTGCAGGAGAATCCTTGATCGTCGAGGGAGCCGGAATAACGGCAGCAGCGGAAGGAGAGGCACCCGACACAGGCTGTTTACTTGGCATTAATTTGTCCTCCGGGCTGTCGAGTCATGTCAGGAGACACCCGCCCCTCTCACAACGAACTCGCCCACCCGCGCAACAACCGGATTCTGAGACCGGAGACTCTGTATGTATATGAAATGACCGGCTGTATGTCAAGGGCGAACTGCTCCGGTAACCGGTCACCGATCGATCCCTGCAAGCCGGCCGGCCGGCGTGACGCAGATCGCCACATGGTCATTGACGGTTTTACACACCATCTCGCACATGCCGCACCCGACGCATGCTCCGGCCGTCACGGTAAGCTGGAGCGACGCTACATCCACGGCAAGCGCACCGGTCGGACATTTTGACACACAGGCATAACAACCTTGCCCGGCCGTACACAACCGATGGGATACCACCGCCATTCCCATTCGGACGTCGGTAATACCGCCGACCGGCAGCAATGCCCCGGTTGCACAGGCTGCAATGCAGGGAAAATCGTCGCACAACAGGCAGGGCGACCGGTCGGCGAATAAGACCGGCGTCGCATCATGGCTGTGCGCGACAATCGCGCCGGGCGGACAGGCCTTGATACAATCCCCGCATTTGGTGCAACGATCGAGAAAAAGCCCCTCCGCTGCAGCGCCCGGCGGACGGAGCCAATCCGTACGAATCGGCGTCGGCCCTTTTGCCGGAGCGGCATCGGCCTCCTTCGAAAATTCTTGCGCGGCCTTCGCCACCGAGCGAACAGAATCCTTGATAAAGTCGCGCCGGCCGTATGAGGGGTCAGTTGCCATGGAAGGACTCCAGTCTCCCTCGCCAGATGGTCACAATGGCCTACATGACACCGTCGGCACGCAATTTATACACCTCTACGCAACGATCACAGGCGCCGAATTCCACGTCCCATCCCGGATGGTTCTCCCGGATAAAGTCGAGGACATACGACTCGATCTTGCTCCCCATATCCTCCACCCAGGAATAGGTGGGAAATCGGCACAGCGGACAGGGAAACCCCGGCATGAGCATGACCTTATTTTCGCTCTCCGGCACTTCGCCGCCCTCGACATCTACCGCGCGGTCCATCACGCGAAGTGTGTCGGTCGCCATCTCGATCAATTCAGAATGCGTGAAATACGAGGTCTGCCACAGCCCTTCGAACACTGACTTTAATTGAAGCGGCGCAATCTTCCGATACCAGGACCGGAACTCCTTGAACCGATCCTCCTTGCTCAGCATCGGCTCTTTCCCCGCGGCAACCAGCCGGCTGTCTACACTCAAGCTCCACAGCACCCGGTAGCGCTGCAAGATCAGCGTTTCTTCGCCTGGATTCTGTCCCACTTTCGTGTCCGGATCGTACCCGAAGACCGGATCGATCATATCGGAGATATGCATCAGCTCGTGGCGGCAGTACCGCGTGAGAGCCGGATCATAGAACCGTCGGGGAATCAGCTTGATTCCGACGCCTTTGAGCCCCTTCTCCTCGAACTCCCTCGCCAACTCCTTTTCCACCGAACCCCACTTGCGCAGAATATCGACACCCTCCTGATCTTCTTTCAGGACACCCTTCACCAGCACAATCCCTACCTTGTTCTTCAATAATGGATACTCGTTAAACGAGTCGCGTACGATATCGGAAAAGCCCCATGTCCCGAAGAGATACTGATAGAGTTTCTTAAACTCCCCTTCCCGGTCTTCGAGCATGAATTTCTCGTAGATCGGATCGGCATGTTCATGAAACTCTTTGTAATAGGTAGGATCGCCTTCCCGCTCCGTCTTTTCGACGAAGGAGTCGATCACTTCTTGCAGCAGCGCGGGCTGAAACCTGATTTCCATGATGGGACCTCGGACCGTAAAGACAGTAATTTACAGGCAGTTCGCTGGTCGCCGCGAACCGGCGATCTGAGGAACTCCGTGACCGGCTTGACTTGCCCGCAGAGCATCTCTTACGATCTCGCAGGCTTGGCGAAAATTATACTGGCCTGATCGAACGGCAATCAAGGACCTGCCGGAGAAACTTTCACCATCACGATGATACCGGAACACACGATGACGCCTTCTCTACCGGGCTCACTCCCAGGATCTGCACCTGACACAGCGCAGACACCGTCGACCGACTTTCTGGACTATTGGAAGCTCGATTGCCGCGAGGTCAGAACCTTCCGCGGCCATTCGCACGGCATCTGGGCCGTCGCCTTCTCCCCGGACGGACTCACGCTGGCCAGCGGCGGCGCAGAGCGCCTCGTCCGCATGTGGGACATCGAGACCGGCCGGCTTCTGCGCTCACTGCGCGGCCACACCAACGATGTCCGGGCCGTCGTCTTCACACCGGACGGACAAACACTCGCCACCGGCAGCGAAGACCGCACGATTCGCCTGTGGAACGGCAAAACCGGCGAGCCGACGAAAATTCTGTTTACCCGATACGACCACAACGTGTGCAGTCTCTCGCTGTCGCCCGACGGCCTCATGCTGGCACGCGGCAGCCACAACAAAGACATCAAGATCTGGGAAGTCACCACCGGCACCGAATTGATGACGCTGCTCGGCAAAGACGAATACGACCATCACTGGTCCGTCTGCGTCGCCTTTTCACCCGACGGCATTCACCTTGCCCACGGCACCGACATCGGGAAGATCAAGATCTGGGAAGTGCTCCCGAGCGGCGAGGAAAAGGTGCTGCACGACGGGCATTGGCGGCGGGGCGTCGAAGACTCCACCGAGACGCGCGGCTACTACATCGAAGACGACGGCGGTTTTCAAAAACCGATGGATTACTGGATCGGCGCCATGACCTTCACCCCTGACGCGAACACGCTGATCACCGGCAGCCGGGATCGCACGATCAAGTTGTTCGAGATGCCCCAGCTGGTCGAGAAGAAATCTCTCACCGGCCACACAGGCTGGATCCGCAGCCTCGCCGTATCACCGGATGGAAAAGTCCTGGTCAGTGCAAGCGACGACCAGACCATCAAATTCTGGGACCTGGCCACAGGCCGTAACTTCAGAACGCTCAAGGATCACACCGGCGCCGTCCGCTGTGTGACTTTTTCACCCGACGGCAAACGACTCGCCAGCGCCTCCTGGGATCGCACGATCAAGCTCTGGGAAGGCGGAGTGAAGACGGAAGAGTAGAGCGGCAGGTTTACTTGCACTGATCACGGACACGTCTCCATCACCTGTTGAGAGCTACCTCGGCTCCGTGTGCGCAATGCGTTGCTGTTCACCAACTTTCAGGCCAGGCTGTAGCGTCCGGACTTCTTCGTCCCGCTTCGTTGCACCAGCCCGGCTTCCAAGAGCGGATTCAAGAGATCCATTGCGCCTTGTTTGGACACACGCAACCCCTCGCGAAGCTCTTTCGGCGTCATCGCTCCCCGGTCTTTGAGCAAACGAAGGAGTTGTTCTTGTCGCGGGCGCAAGAGTATCTTTTTTGCTCCCGAACTTGCCTGGAGATGCTGAATACGCGTCCAAACCCGCTCCAATGTGACCCGCAACGCCTGAGCACAATACTCAACCCACGCCGTCAGATCACTCCCCTGCTTCCGGACATTGGCAAGCGCCTCGTAGTATGCGGACGTGTCTTCCCAATACACTTCATCGACTGAAAAGATATGGTGCGTATCGAACCCCCGACGGTAGAGCTCCCACAGCGCCAATGCTCTGCCTGTGCGCCCATTACCGTCGGCAAACGGATGGATATCCTCGAACTGGTAATGGAGTATGGCCGATGAAACAACCGGTGACCATTCGCGTGCACGGTCATTCCACCATTCCAGAAGCTCGCTCATTAATCCACTCACCAGATCCGGAACAGGCGGCGTGTATCGCCCCACATAGACCTGTATATCCCGATATCGGCCTGCATCACCTTGATCCATTACTTCTGTGGCAAGCAGCTTATGTAACTTGAAGATGTCTGTGTGACCGATGCGTTTTTTCTTGCTATGGCGTTCGATAAATCGAAGTCCCGCCAAGTAGTTTAAGATCTCCCGTTGCGACCGAAGCGGTTCGGCTGGCAGACCATGCCCCTCTTCAATAAGGCGAACCTGTTCCAGCGTGAGCGGATTGCCTTCAATGGCCGTGGAGCTGTGGATATTCCGCGCTCGTGCATCGCGTTGCAGTTTTGGAATCCACGGGACCTGGATAGTAGCGGCCAGGATACGCTCGCGCATACCCGCGATGGCTTCCAGTTCCCTTACCGTAGCTGGAGTAATACTGAACTTTGGCTGAAACCCCATGCAGCCAGGATAGTAAATGAGTCAAGTGTGAGTCAAGTTATGAGTCAAGTTGGACGCAAGTAGGCGATGCGGCCTGCTAAACCGATGGGTGCCGGCACGGCTGTATCCCATGCACAGAGCTACAGAACCGGAGCAGATCAATCCCGAGCCGCGATCAATTGGGTGCGATTTCGTAGACCAGCGTGACGGTCGCTTCGACCTTGATTTCGCCCGGGGAGATCGGCGGTTCCCCTCCCCCCGTATCCATCGCCATCACCGACCGCGCCATGTGGGGCACGGGCCGAACCACATGGCCGCCTTCGTTGACTGAGAGCACCCGCACAAGTTTCACACTCAATGTCTCGCTCAACGCAGCCGCTTTTTCATGGGCCTTGGCCGCGGCGCTCTTCAATGCATTCAATCTCGCCGGTTGCTCGTCGCGTAGAGCCCAGTGCAATCCCTGGAAATGGTTGACACCGGCAGCCAGGACATCCTCGATCACCCTCCCGACCTTCTCCAGGTTCCGCACGTCCACCGTCACAGTATTACTCATCAGATACCCGATAATCTCCGGCGGAGCATGCGACGCGTCGCCGGAACGCTTGGGCGACGGTTTGTACTGAGGAGACACCGTGAACGAAGAGGTCTGGATGCGCTCTTTCTCGATGTTCTGATCCCGAAGCCGGTCCATGACTCTGGTCATAACAGCGTTGTTCTGTCGTTGCGCATCGGCCAGCGAGCGGGCCGCAGTGTCCATACCGAACGTCACAAACACCTGGTCCGGCGCGAACGCCAGACTGCCGGTCGCCGATACGGTGATTGTCGGAGGCTCCGGCCTAAGCTCATCATGAGCCTGTACGACACCCGTCCATACTGCCAGCAGCGCGAGCACTGCAACAACGATCATGCGTCTCCCCCTGTCGTGAAAACCAACCGTCTCTGCAATGATCCTCATGCGACGTCAGCCTACCCCGCTGTTGAGTTCAGTGCAACTAGCCCGGACCGGCCTCTCCCTCTTCCCCTTGCCCCCCCTTGACGGAATCGGCATGCTGGGGCATTGTCGGGACTACTCTGAACGAAGAGGACAGCCATGTCTATGGCATCCACTATGCTCCCTCTTGGAACGCCCGCTCCGCCGTTTGCTCTACGCGACGTCGTGAGCGGCCGGACCTACTCGCTCGACTCATTTTCCGGGAAGACCGCCTTGCTGGTGATGTTTATCTGTCGGCATTGCCCTTATGTCGTCCACGTCGAGCAGGAACTCGCCAAGATCGGACGCGACTACCGCGACACATCCCTCGGCATGCTCGCCGTCAGTAGCAATGATCCGGCGAGCTATCCCGACGATGCGCCGCCAAGGCTCAAGGAAATGGCCGAACGGCTTGGCTTCACATTTCCCTTGTGCTTTGACGAAACCCAAGACGTAGCAAGAGCCTATCGAGCTGCCTGCACACCCGACTTCTATCTCTTCGATCGGGAACGGCGGCTTGCCTATCGCGGACAGCTTGACGACAGCCGCCCCGGCAGCAACAAACCCGTGACTGGCCGTGATCTGCGCGCCGCAATCCAAGCGGTGCTGGCCTGCAAGCCGCCTGATAGCAATCAACAGGCAAGTATCGGGTGCAGCATCAAGTGGAAGCAGGGTACGTAACTATGTGACGGGCACATGGACCGTCGAGTCGCCGTAGGCGCCAATCGGCATTCAACCTTCCACAAGAAATGATGACCGTCCTACAGGCAACGTGCCGGAAAATCCAAGACAAATTTATTTTCGACGTCGAATCCCGACCTCCAACAGAATTGCGCCCGGCATCGCTCCAAAATATTGCTCAAAAAAAAGAGTTCCGTGAGTGCTGTTGGCATGAAAGCTCTCGGTCCCCATCTTCTGTGGATAATCCTGTGAATATGTTCTTGCGACTGCACGGAATAGCCTGAATTGACCGTGTATCGCTTCACAATGCCTACTTTTTAGGCGTCTGCCACGCCATGGGCATACCCCTACTAATTGTGGATGGAAGCGAAATTTTTTATTTTTTCCACATTCCTAGGCCCAGACGGCTTGACATGATGAAATCCACGCTCCTGGAGCGTCTCATACGTTTGCCAACCGCTTTCTTATCCACAGCCTCAACGCTTTTCTGGGGATCAGAACCCAATAAGCAAGACTGGAGCGGCGTTCCAAATCTGTCAAGAGACACGCTCGAAAATAATCAAAAAGGGGATGATCTGAGAAGATCAAGAGAATCATTCGCTTGTGAAAAATCGAGATGCAGCGCGTTCGGCAGGATTATTTTTTTCGATACACGTTCAACCCAACTTTCTCCTGGCGATCTGGGATTGGGACATTTCCTTCTGTTGACGCGATGATGATCGTCTTGCCCGATGCTGACGGCCCGAACTCCTTTGACAGATCAACTTTGATCGTCAACCATGTGCCCTGAACAGTCATCTCCACATTCTTCATATTCCAGTCCTTTCCGTCATACCATGGCAGAATGAATCGTCGACAGACATCTTCCTACTCCATCTGATTTTATTCATTGGGAAATCTCCGGCTTCACTTGTAGTAGCAGCTGATTCAATCGTTCCTGCTGCGGCTGTGTTATGGACACAAAACTCACTCCGACTTGGCGCCCGCGATTCCACCGTACCGCCGCACGATCGATAAGAAGCGGCGCAGCCTCCGCCGGCACCTCGATACGGATCGCGACCGACATACCGGCATACACTTGAGCGTCGCATTCAATGAGGCAGCCGGTTTTCGACAGATTCATAACCACCCCGGCCCATTCCTTGCGCGGGGCTCCGATCATGATGCTCTGAAGTTTTACAGCGAAGCGCTTCTGACGACGAAGGTCCATAACCGAACCTCCTGAGAAAGTATCGGATGCCGCTCCACGCACAATCCAGTCTCTCGGCTTTTCAGACAGACCACAAACCGGATGGCAGGGCTATCATGGAACCCTTACTCGAACAACACTCTTGGATTAGTAGCCCCGCCCTGTGCTGCCCCCTCGGCCCATTCGATCCAACGGCAGCGCCTCGTACCGCTTCTTTAAGTCTGGATGCCCGTTGAGAAAACCCTTCACCGCCGCATCGTCGGCAAAGATCTCCGGACTGCGCTTACGATAGTCCGCGATGGTCAAGTTATGCTTGGCAAGCAGCGTGGTGAGCTTCGCGTTAATATCGGCTCCCATTTCCTTCATCTGTTCCGGAGAAGGCCGCTGCCCCTCGGCAAACTGTGGTCCGCCCTGAAAGTAATTCATCATCATCTCGCCGATTTCAATGCGGGCTTTCACAAACGTTTCTATTTCAACCGGTTCCGCTGCCAAACCGACAACTGCGGAGAGCATGACACCCACTACAATGGCGAGCCCGTACTTGGCCTGATTCATAGTCATCATTTCCTTTTCATCTCATTCACAGAATGACAATCCACACGCGGGGACGATCATAACACCCTGAATCGACAACTGAAAGGCCCGGCGTCAGGGCAAGCTCGCTCCTCGTTCATCCTGCATGGCTGAACCGGCCCTGCCGACCGGCGCTAATGAAATCCCCAGGATTGCCACAACGCACAAGATGGCGCCCGCATAAAAAGTAACCGAGGCCCCAAGTCCATCCCAGAGGAATCCAGCCAACGTGCTAGCCACGAGCATCGAGCACCCGGCGGCGAGGCTGAAAAACCCATAGGCAGTCCCGCGCAAATCAGACGGCGCCGTATCAGCCACCATGGCGGCCAGCAGACCCTGCGTCATCCCCATGTGTAGCCCCCAGAGCCCCACCCCCAACAGGACGGCGCTCCAATGCTCGGCTGTGGCCAGCACCAGATCAGCCGCAATGAGAGCCAGAAGACCGCATACGAGCAGCTTGCTGTGACTCACCGTATCTGCAAGTTTGCCGAAGGGGTACGCCGTGACCGCATAGACGAGGTTCATCGCGACCATGACAAGCGGCACAAACGCCACGAGCATCCCGCTCTGCTGGGCGCGGAGCACAAGAAAAGCTTCACTGAACCGGGCCAACGTAAATACCGATCCGATGCCCACCACCCACCAATAGGATTGTCCCAGCCGGATAAGATTGTCCCGTCTGATCGGATTGGTCCATGTTCGAATCGGGCACGGCGCAGGCTCCTGAACGCCGAACAGCAGCAGTGCTACCGCCATCAGCCCCGGAATGACCGCAACCCAAAAGACCGCCCGGAAATCGCCGGCCCAGAGCAGCATCAACCCTACCGCCAGCAACGGACCGATGAAGGCTCCGACCGTATCGAGCGACTGCCGCAATCCAAAGGCGGCGCCTCGCAGGTGCGGTGGCGTGATGTCTGCAACCAGCGCATCCCTTGGCGCTCCGCGCAGCCCTTTCCCCACTCGATCCACCAAGCGGGCGATGATGATGAGGCCAAGACCAGAGGCCAGCGCAAAGAGCGGCTTACTGAGCGCACCCAACGCATACCCGAACAGGGCCAGCGGTTTTCGCTTGCCCAGATAGTCGCTCAGCGTTCCCGAAAACACTTTGACTACCAGCGCAAGCGACTCAGCGAGACCTTCCACGATTCCAACGGCGACCGTACCGGTCCCGAGCACCGTGACCATGAACAACGGCAGCAGGCTATGGATCATTTCGGACGAAACGTCCATGAAGAGGCTGACGAATCCAAGCGCCCAGACACCGGATGGAATCCGGCCAAGGGAACGGTCGGACGGCGATGCGGAGAAGAGCGGCATCACCGCCGATCCTATTCGACGGATTGCCCCTGGAGAAAGAGTGCCTGCTCCAGAGTGCGGAAGAATTGTTGATAGGGCGCGGGATCTTCGACTGCGCGCAGATAATACTGAGCGCTGGTGCGTACGACGAGTTGCGCGGTGTTCCGCTTACGGACGGTGGCGGTGAGTCTCACAAGATCGCTGCGGTGGAAAAAGGGCCCCCAGGTATGGATGTTCCTGGAGAGAATCAACAGTGTGTCGGGACGATACAGCAGATAAGAGGGGTCCAGGAACGCGGGCCGTTCCAGATCGACATATTTCTTGGCGGACACGATGCCCAGATCTTGATCCAATACGTCGACCATGAATCCGATGTCCTGCATGGTGGCGACAACCGCCTCAAGGATCGCCGTGCGGTCAGTCGTGTCAAAGACCCTACTCTGTGCCGCACGGAGTTTGACCTGACTTTCTTCGGACAACCAGATCTGTTCCCGTGAATCCCACTGGTTTTCGTGCCTCGCTTCGTAGGGCAAGAGACAGCCGTTGAGCAGCAGGCTCAACCCCACCCCCATCAGCAACACCCGAATCCCGCCAGCTCCCCACCGGCAGCTTTGTCTGTACCATCCGGAGCGCATCGCCCGTTTCAGTCCTTCGTCACGAATAACGATCGTTCAAGCGTCGCGAAGAAATTCTGGTAGACCTTGGGGTCTTCGATGGGCTTGTTGTTATAGATGGCGTTGGCCCGGATCATCATCCGTCCGTCCGCTTGCGGACGGACGGTAACGGTGACACCCAACATATCGTAATAGTTTGGCTCGGCGAATCGGGCGGCACTGACCAGACCAAGCGCTTCGTTGGCCCGCTCGATGATGAAACCCAAATCTTGGAGAGCCGCGATCACACTGCGCATGGCAACCTGTCGATCCTTCACGTCGAAAGCTCTGGTCTGCGCACTTCGGATTTTCATCTGGGCTTCGGTCGGCGCAAGCAGCTCAGGCCCTGGCTGCGGCGGCACACATCCGCACAACATCGCGAGGGTGGCTCCTGCAACCATTCCCCACACGGCTCGTCGTGTCATCATGACCTCTTCGTCAAAGTGTAAATCCTTCCAGAAATACTGCCTTCGAGAGTTTGGCGAAGAATTGCTGGTATAGAACGGGGTCGCGGAGCATTTCCATCTTTTGCTGACCGGGCGGAATGTACGTGCGATCGACCTGGCCATCCCCTTTCCAGACGACCCGGTAAAAGATAATTCGAACTTCTTGGCGCGTGGCCGCCGGATTGACCGGCCGCGCGACAAGAGAAGCCGAGATTTTCTGGTGGAGATCGACGGGCGTAAGCACTTTCCCCATGGACAGCACCAGCACAAAAAACCGGCTAATATACTGTCCGTATTCCCTCGCACTGCGTTCCTTTGCCGCCCGCAGAAAGCCCACCTCCCGCACGCTTTCTTCGACCTGAAATCCCAAATCCTGCAAGACCGCCGCAGAGGCGGACAGTAACTCCGCCTCGTCCTTGGTCTCGAACATGCGGGTTTGCATAGCCCGGTTTGCAGCACTCTCGGGCGTCAGCTGAAAGAGTTCTTCCGGCTGTGAGTGGGTCGCACATCCGGCGAGCTGGCCCGCAAGAACCAGACTGAGGGCGACCAGGCACCATCGCCGCAGCACGGCGCTCGCGCCCCAGTTAGAATTGCGTCGCATTGTAGGCAAAATCGCGAACCTTTTTGTCTTCATCATACTTAATGATGATGGTGAGCGTCCGCTGGCGCTGCGAACTGGAGCTGTCCCGCGAACTAGCGCCTAGAATGATGATGCCCGCAAAGGTGGAGCTGGCCGTATCGACCCGATCGGTGGATACCTTGTCGTAGATCCAGACCTCCCGGCGCTTCTCGTCTGTCGTAACAATATTGGGGCTCCCGAGCAATTCCGCCACCTGCGAGGCCGGCATCCCGACTTTGACCTCTCCCTGCACCTTCCCGACTGTCAGCCGGTCTTCTTTAATCTCGGCCTTTCCTCCGGCACATCCCGCCACAGCCACCGCCAGACACAGACCCAGCGCCATCCATGTTCGTGTCATTGGAAATTCCTCCTGAAATACGACAGCTCTGTCTTCAACCGATGCCTCTCTCGTCTAGAATACACACTCCAAGGTTCGAAATCACCTTGCGAGCCAAGCCTCCCGTTACCACAATAAGAGCTTCCTTGGCCGTAACCCGCATACCCCGCGATAGCTTCCCATCAGATCCCCCCCGCCTTTAGTTTTGCTCAGGCACGACCGATAGTGATATCGGAACGCTGATTCGGCTTAAACCGATGTACACAACTGTCACACCGGCGAACATGTGTGCAGTCTACTCGGAAAGGCTCTGATATGACCTCAGCTCAAGAACTGATTCGATCCTGCTCCGCCATGTTTACACTCCCGGAAATCTATACCCGTGTCCGCACGGTCGTCGATAACCCCGAGTCATCGATGGACGACCTGGCAAACGCGATCAAAATCGATCCGGCCATCGCGGCGCGGCTTTTGAGAGTCGTGAACAGTCCGCTCTATGGATTCCCGAAGCAGATTGACAGTATCAGCCGCGCGGTCAACATGATCGGCATGCAATCCGTCAGCGACTTGGTCGCCGCCACCACGATCGGGCGAACCTTCTCAGGAATGACGGCAGGCCTCATGGATCTTCCGGCCTTCTGGAGGAAAAGTGTGCTCTGCGCCCTGATGGCAGGGAAAATTGCCAAAGCCAGCGGTATCATGGAAAGCGAGCGATTCTTTATCGAGGGACTCTTGCGGGACATCGGCCACTTAGTCCTCTATCACACCGTGCCACAACGGGCACAGTCTGCCCTGATCGAATCCGGACATCTCGGAACGAAGCTGGCCGAAGTGGAACAATCGAATATCGGATGCGACTTTGCCGAAGTCGGTGCGGAGTTAGTTCGCTTCTGGGGTATGCCGAGTCCCATTGAGCAGGCCATTCGCCACCAGATTCATCCAGAGGAAGCGATTGAGTATCAGATGCACGCGTCGATCGTTCACCTGGCCGGAGTTGCCGCCGATGCCGCTCAATTGGAAACGAATCGGACCGTCGACCCACCTCCGTTTGACCCGTTTGCTCTCTCGTGCACGCAGTTCAACTTAGACAAGCACCAATCTGTACTGGCCGAGGCTCAGCAGGAGCTGCAGGACACGCTGGCCTTTATTTCCCCGTTGGCCACGGCCGCATAGCAGGAACCGTACCGGCTGCGGCTTCACCGTGCGTGGCAACTGACCGCACGGCCTGATGAGGCACGCACACCCTCGTTATTCATCCTCCTCATCGCTCCTGTGCGCCGACGGAATTCCGTAGCGTTTGCATTTCTCCCACAACGCTTTGCGCGACAAGCCGAGAATCTTCGACGCCGCCGTGCGGCTGCCTTCGGCGCGCTCCAGTACAGACAGAATATACTCCTTCTCGAAACCCTCCCGCGCAGCAGCCAGTGAGGTCAGAACTGTATCTGCTTTCTTCGGTCCTCCGGTCAGACCCTCGCTGCAAAAACCGCAGGAGTCTTGCGGTGGTCCGCCCAGGTACGGGCAGGATTGGAAACCGCACAGGTCGGCCGGCTGAATCACATCCCGCTCATGCCCCAAGGCCACGGCCCGTTCGACCACGTTTTCGAGCTCACGCACGTTCCCCGGATAGGAATAGCGCAGCAGCAGCTCGCGCGCAGGGGGCGAGAATCCCCGTAGCTTCTTGTTCAGCTTGCCTGAGCAGGTGTCCAGCACATGCTCGGCAATCACCATGATATCTTCCTGCCGTTCCCGCAGCGGTGGAACAATCACCTGTACGACGTTGAGCCGGTAAAATAGGTCTTCTCGAAACCGTCCCTGCGCAACTTCCTTGCGCAGATCCTTTTGTGTCGCACACACCAGGCGAACATCCGCATCAATCGTGTCGTTTCCCCCCACCCGTTCGAACGTCCGTTCCTGCAACACCCGCAATAGTTTCACCTGAACCGCCGCAGACAGTTCACCGATCTCGTCGAGGAACAATGTCCCGCGATGGGCCAACTCAAATCGCCCCCGGCGCTGACGCATTGCCCCTGTAAACGCGCCCTTCTCATGGCCGAACAGCTCGGCCTCCAACAGTGTTTCCGGCAGGGCGGCGCAACTCACCTTGATCAGCGGAGCATCCCGCCGGGGACTGTTCTGATGTACCGCATTGGCCACCAGTTCTTTCCCCGTTCCGCTTTCACCAAGAATCAACACCGTCGAGTCGGTCGCCGCCACCAGCTTGATCTTGTCCAGCACCGCGCGCATCCGGCTGTTGACACCCAGAATGCCGCCGAAGCTGAACTTGTCTTCCAGTACCGCCTTGAGATCCTGATTTTCTCGGCGGAGCACGACCACATGGCCGATCCGCTCAACGATCAGCAGCAACTCATCCATCTGAAACGGTTTCGTCAGATAATCGATCGCGCCCAGCTTCATCGCTCCGACTGCCGTATCCACGGAACCGTGGGCGGTGATCACCACCACCTCCGTCTCCGGCGCCTTGTCTTTGGCTGCCTTGAGCACCGTCAACCCGTCGGCTCCGGGCAACCGCAAATCGGTAATTACAACATCGAATTGCTTTTGCCGGATCGCATCGATCCCTTCGGTCCCGGATGCGGCCGCATGCACGTCGTACCCGATGGCCTCCAGCGCGTCCACCATCGACAAGCGCATCAGCGGTTCGTCATCGACCAGGAGAATCGTCAATCCCTTCATGACGGCTTCTCCACAAGCGACGGTTCCGGCGACACAGGCAGGCACAGGGTGAACGTCGTTCCTTTCCCGACTTCACTCTCCACAAGAATCTTCCCGCCATGACGCTCCACGATGCCGAGATTCACGGAAAGCCCTAACCCCGTTCCCTCCCCCTCGCCTTTGGTCGTAAAGAACGGATCGAATACGCGCGGCAGAATGGAGGGAGGAATGCCCGACCCGGTATCACCGACTTCAACCAGGCAGATTCCCTCGGCTACGGAGGTCCGAATCGTCAACACCCCGCCGTGCTTCATCGCCTGCACCGCGTTCAAGAGTAAATTCATCAAGACCTGTTCGATCATGTGGCGATCCACCATCACGCTGGGCAGACCTTGTCTCAATACAGTCTCCAGTGTAATCCGATTGGGGGCGAATAGGTGGGTCGTCAGCACCAAGACCTGCTCGACGATCCGATTGATGTCGGCCGGGCTGAATTCCGGCTCATGCTGCTGAGAAAAATCCAACAGCTGCCGGACAATTTTTTGTACCCGGCGGACGCCATGTTCCATAGACGCCCAATATTCCTCCTGACGAGCCCGGGATACCCCCCCTTTTCGAAGATTGTAGAGACAATTGAGAATCCCGCCGAGCGGGTTGTTGATTTCGTGCGCCACGCCGGCCGCCAATTTCCCGACAGAAGCCAGTTTCTCTGAATTGAGAATCTGCCGCTCCAGCTTCTTCGTCTCCGTCATATCACGCGCAATCCCGAGCACACCGAGGATCTCTCCCTCGGCCCCTTGAAGCGGCGACACACTGACCATCACCGTGCGGGTTTCTCCCAGCCTGGTCATGACTTCGACTTCATAGACCTGCTTGGCGCCGATGTCCAAGGTGCTCTTGAGCCGCCGGCCACGGTGACGCCGCGAAAGCAACGACAGATAGGGCCGGCCCAGCAGATCGTCTTTTCGATACCCCCAGACATCGACCTTGCTGTTGACGTAGGTAAATCGCTGATCCGTATCGAGCGTGTAGATGACATCATTGGCATTTTCGAGCAGATTTTCCAGATACTGTTTGGTTTCTTCGATTTCTCTGGTCCGCTCACGCACCTTCGACTCGAGGTCTTCCCGGTAGGACTGCAGCTGGCGCTCCAGCCGCTTTCGATCGGTAATGTCCCGGAGCTGTAGCATGACCAGCACCTGATCGCCGCCTTCCACCCGAATCAGATCCAGCTCGACGGGAGTCTCGCGCCCATCGGCATGAAAGACCGTCATCTCCTGGGTGGACACCTCTTGGCGGCCGGTGCTGGTATCGCGTAACCAGCCCATAAACACGTGGTGATGGCTCACCGGCACGACATCGAGCACATTCCGCCCGATGATGTTCGCCTCCGAATGGCCTAACGCCTGTTCTTCCCGCTTGTTCACAGCGACGACGGCCCCTTCGGCGTTGACCATAAAGACCGAATCGGCGACGAGATCAAAGAGGGCCTTGTACCGAGCTTGCGATGCGACCAGCTGATGCGTACGCTCGGATACTGCCTGTTCCAACCCGGTGGTATAGCGCTGCAGCTCCTGTTCCAATCGACGCCGATCCGTCACATCTCGAACGAATGCGCGTGAATGAATCAGCCCGCCACGCGTGTGATCCAAGAGCGCCGTGGCATGAATTTCCACATCCACCGCACGGCCATCCTTCGCCAGGAACACCGTGTCCATCGATCCTTGCCCATGCGCGACCAATCGTTCGAGATATTGCAACACTCGCAATTCCTGTCCGGGCTGAACCACATCCCACAACTTCAGCGCCAGCATCTCATCGAGCGCATAACCGAGCTTATCGAGGCCTGTTTTATTAACGTGGACAAACTGGCCGCTCCGATCCAACTGGTAAATCATTTCCGGTGAATGTTCGATCAAGTCGCGGTACTTCTCTTCCAGACGCCGGACTTCCTCCATCCGCTGTTCGATCTGGCCGAACGAGCGCTGAAGATTGGACGCCATTCGGTTGAAGGCATCAGCCAACCGTTCGATTTCATCGCCGGTCTTCAGCTCCAGTCGTTGATCCAAACGCCCGCTTCCAATCTCCTGGACTCCGTCGTGTAACAGTCGAAGAGGCCCTGCAATGCGCCGGGCAACCAGCACGCCTGTTCCGCACAACATCCCCACGACCAATAACCCGCCTACCAGAACTTTCGCCATCAGCCCACCGAGCGGAGCGAATGTTTCACTTGGATCCTGGCGTACAACAGTGATCCACTGCTTTCCCCCCAGGCTGCCGGGAGCAAGCCCCTCCAGAAACCGCACCGGAGCAAAGCCGACAAGCGCCTCCCTGCTTCCATGCGAATCGTCTGCGGCAACGGCCCAGCCGGGCTTCAGCGCACTCAGCAGGCGGCTCAATTCAGCATTCGCGGTATGCGCTTCGGGCGCCAGGGCCGGACAGATCACCACGGCGCCGTCCGAGTTGAAGAGCATCGCATGGCCGGTCGCCCCGACCGACACGTCGGCAAGGGACTGGAACAATGTATCGCGGCGAAGCAGGATCGTCACGACGCCGATCACAGTCCGCTGTTGATCGTCCATAATCGGCGACGCAACGGTTACGACATGGGTCCCGAAGGCCGGATCGAATACGATGTCCCCCACATACGGCTGTTGGCTTGCCGACTTCACCACTGCCTGCCACCAGGGGGTGGCGGCGTAGGCGTACTCGACTTGAGGAATGGAGCTGACGACCAACGCGCCCTGCCCATCGGTCACCAGAATGCCGACATAATCCGTCTTCCTGATTTCATGCCATCGAATGAGGAAATTCGTCACGATCCGGTTGACAAACAGCGGGAACTCACTCCGTTTATCCCGTTGTCCCCACCGCTGCCGCCAATCGTCGATGATGCCGAGAATCGCCTGGCGATCTTTGCCTTCGTAGGTACGGTTGGCCTCCCCCACAGCGGTGCGCAGGAACGGCATCGTCGCCAGCTGTTGGGCTTCGTTGACGCTGCGCGTCACATGCATATCAATGCGGCGGGCTGCCTCGACAGCCGCTTCCTTGAAGTTGGCTCCGGTCGTCTCACGCAACGCGCGGCGCTCTTCGATATACAGCAGGATAAGAAGAAGAGTCAGAGGCAGGAGGCCGACCATCACGATCGCCGCGATGATCTTGCGCTGGAGGCTGTGAAACCGGCTCCAGAGTGCCATGATTACACCAGAAGAACGCCTGAAACCTGTGTCGATACCGAACGGCGTTGCATGTGTCTCGTGGGTTCACCCCCGGACCAGACACTCACAACTCAATCGCCCGTATCGACCGGGAGGCCGGCGAAGCGAGCGTCACAAACGACGCAATGCTATTCCACCACCCGCCTAGCTACGACTCAAGAGTCGGCCGGATCTTCCCGGCCACAGCAGCAACAGCGGACTGGCGACAAAGACAGACGAATAGGTTCCGAAGATCACGCCCCCCAGCAGCGCCAGGGAAAAATCGTGTAGCACTTCTCCGCCGGCCAGCGTCAAAGGAATGAGGACGAGCACGACCGTCAAGCTGGTCACAATGGTGCGGCTCAATACCTGGTTGACCGCCGTATTGATGGTCGCCTCTTCGCTCTCGCGCCGCCGCGACTTCAAGTTTTCCCTGATCCGGTCAAACACGACAACCGTATCGGTCAGCGAATACCCGGCCAGCGTCAAGAGCGCCGTCACGATCAACACGGTGATCTCCTTGTCAAGCACATAGAATGTGCCGAGGACGGCTAGGACGTCATGGAAGGTCGCCAACGCCGCGGCAACTCCGAACCGAAGCTCGAACCGGAACGCAATATACAGAATGATGCCGATGAACGAGATGACGATGGCGATGAGGGCATCCTCCTGAAGCTTCTTGCCGATCGTGGGACCGATTTCCGTGCTGGAGTCCACGACGAACTGGTTCGAGGCGAACTTGGTTTTAAATACGTCCACGACGGTCTCGGCCGTCTTCTCTTCGATGGTGGTCGACGTCTTGACGCGGATCAGCAGTTTGTTGTCCTGCCCGAATTCCTGTAATTCGGCATTCCCAAGCCCGTTGGCTTCTAAAACCTTTCTCGCCTCATCGATCCGTATCGGCTGCTCAAACTTGAGCTGGACCGCCGTCCCGCCGGCGAAATCGATGCCGAGATTGGCCGCCCCCCGCGCAATCTGTACGACGGCGATCAGCCCCATCAGCACCATGACGCCGGAAAAGGTGAAGGCAATCGTCCGTTTACCCATGAAATCGATATTGGTCTTTCCAAGAATCTCTAACATGCTGACTCCCTTTTCTAAACTATCGGCGATCGGCCATCAGCCATCAGCGTCGTGCTAAATGCTCAACGTCTCCACCTTGGGCCGCTGATTCAGCAGATCGAAAATCACTTTGGTTCCGACCAGCGCCGTAAACAGGTTGATCGCAATGCCCAGACACAATGTCACGGCAAACCCTTTGATCGGTCCTGTTCCAAACAAAAAGAGGGCAACCCCGGTGATCAGCGTCGTCACGTGCGAATCGATGATCGTGAGCAGGGCCTTGTCATACCCGGCGTCGATCGCCGATCGCACGGCCTTCCCGCTTCGCAGCTCTTCGCGGATGCGCTCGAAAATCAGCACATTCGAGTCGACGCCCATCCCGATCGTGAGCACAATCCCGGCGATGCCCGGCAATGTCAGCGTTGCGGTCAACGCGGATAACGCGCCCATCAGACACACGAGATTGAGCATCAACGCAAAGTTAGCGATCACGCCGGACAGACGGTAGTACACCGCCATGAACAGCACGACCATGGCTCCCGCAATGAGCGTCGCCTTGACGCCCTTGTCGATCGAATCCTGTCCGAGCGACGGACCAACCGTCAGATCTTGAACGATCTTGAGAGGCGCCGGCAGCGCGCCGGCCCTCAGCACGATCGCCAGATCATTGGCTTCCTGCGTTGAGAAGGTCCCTGTAATCTGTGCCCTTCCTCCGGAAATACGCTCTTGAATGACCGGCGCG
>Ga0315912_10001733_pt1 | contig 25552 bp, 25 predicted proteins | sample VfabasoilMG_FD_204469 | JGI IMG/M metagenome (GOLD analysis project Ga0315912, IMG submission 204469) | Garden soil microbial communities collected in Santa Monica, California, United States - V. faba soil | ecosystem: Environmental > Terrestrial > Soil > Garden | place: USA: California... | reverse complement strand
CTCGATCGCGGCAAAGTCCGGCCGTTTCGCGCCGACAGCTGTCGCGCCTCCGGTCTCGCGCTGGATCGTCACGCTCAGGCGCGCGAGCGTCGACTCCGAGATCGTGACGTCGCTTTCGACGAGCGTGCCGCCGATCGTCGCCGTGAGCAGTGCCTCCACTCGTTCGCGCGCCGCGGCGCTGTAGCCGTCGCGCGGCAGGTAGACGAGGCAGAGCAGAAAATCGCCGTAGGCGCTTTCGCTGAAGAAGGCGCGAATCCTGCGCTTCTCCTCGAGGTTGAGGATGCCGGTGCTGATGCGCTCGAGTTCGCCGACGCCGGCTTGGATCAGGGCATCGCGCGGAAAGGTGTCGAGAATGTGCCGCAAGGATTTGCCGCGATGCCCTAGCGGATCGAGTCCGGAGCGCTGCATGATGCGATCGATCTTGGCGCCGACGAGCGGGATTTCTCTCGCGCTCTCGTGGTAGGCGGCCGAGGTGAAGAGACCCAGGAAACGATGCTCGCCGCAAACGCTGCCGTCGGCAGCAAAGGCGTCGACGCGAACGTCGTCGAGCAGCGCCGGGCGGTGCACGGTCGAGCGGAGCGGCGCCTTCGTAATCGTCAGGAGCTCGCGGCGGGGCGCGTCGCCGTCGTTGGGACGCCGCAACGCGCTCCGCATCGATTCGCTGCGCAGCAAGCCGAGCGCTCTCGAGCTATTGCTGCTCTTGCGTTGTCGCGCCGAGCTGCCTGCCGCGGCAGGCAGCTCGCAATGCCCGAGCAAGGTGAAGTTATGGTCGGCCAGCCAGTCGAGCAGGCTCGCCGTGTCCCCGGCATCCTTGCCCTTGCCGAACTTGCGCAGATCGCCGGCGGCGCGAGCAAGGGCCCGCAACATGCGCGGCCAGTCGCGGTAGACCGCCCTGACGTCGCCGAGGCAGGCACGCACCTGGCGTTCGATGGCGGCGAGCTCGCCGGTGTCGATTACGCGCGGAATCTCGAAGTGCGTCCACGACACTTCCCGGAAAACGCAGTGGAATTTGACCAGCACGCCCTGGCTGATTCGATTGAGCAGCATCGTCAGCGAATCGACGATGAACGGGCTGTCGTCGGCGATCGTCTCGATGACCGTGTGTCCATTCCCGTCGCCGGGGGGATTGAATGCGCGGACCATGATGCGGCCGGCTTTGCGCGCGCTGCCCCAGCGCAGATGCGAAATTGCGAGCGCCTCGCGTTCCGGAGCCGAGGCAGGGACATCCTCGGGGGGCGCAAAGCGGAAATACTGCTCGAGGAACTCTGCCCGAAGCGATTGCGGCACGCCGTTCATGCGTTTCCGGGGCTTGGGCATGTGAACAAGAGTATGTCGGCGGCCGAAACTATCTTCTATGATGCCTTACTTTGGCGTCCGGAGACTCTGCGATGACGACAGGCGTAGGCAAGGGCGAGAAGGATCCGGTTGCCACACCGGAAGAGAAGGCCGCAGGGGACGTTCGCTATGAAACGTACCTCCAGCTCGACAAGCTGCTCGACGCGCAGCAACCGCTGACGAATCCCGAGCAGCACGACGAGACCCTGTTCATCATCCAGCACCAGGTCGCCGAGCTTTGGCTCAAGCTGTTCCTCCACGAAGTCGACGCCGTCATCAGTTTCCTCAAGCAGGACCAGGCCGGGCGCAGCATCAAGACTCTGGCGCGAATCATCGAGGTGCAGAAACAGCTCACGGCGCAGTGGGCCGTGCTCGCGACGCTGACGCCGCAGTCTTACGCGAAGTTCCGGGAACTGTTCGGAACGGCGTCGGGGTTCCAGTCGCTGCAGTACCGGCTGCTCGAGTTCAAGCTCGGCAACAAGGACCGCAACATGGTCCAGAATTTCCGGCACAAGCTCCCCTACTATCGCGAGCTCAAGCAGGTGCTCGAAAGTCCGTCGCTTTACGACGAGTTCCTGCGCTACCTCTACCGTGTCGGACATCGCGTGCCGCTCGAGCGCGTCGAGCGCGACTGGACGGCGGGTTACGAGCACCATCCCGAAGTCGTCGACGTGCTCGAGGTCATCTACCAGCGCCCCGAGGAACATTGGGCGGCCTATGAGGTCTGCGAGAAGCTCGTCGACATCGAGACCAACTTCCAGGCCTGGCGGTTCCACCACGTCAAGACCGTCGAGCGCATCATCGGCTTCAAGGGAGGCACGGGCGGCACTGCGGGCGTCAAGTTCCTGAAGAAGACGCTCGAGATCTCGTTTTTCCCCGAGCTGACGGAAGTCAGGACCCGCATCGGCTCCTGAGCGCCGCCCAACCTTACGGTCGATGCGGCGCCGCGAGGTAATCGTGGCTCTGCATCTCCGTGAGGCGGCTTCGGGTGCGCTCGAACTCCCGGGCGAGTTTCGAGCCTGAATAGAGACTTGCGAGAGGCACCGCCGCCGACAGCATGAGATTGACCTTCCGGTCGTAGAACTCGTCGACGAGCGAGATGAGGCGTCGTGCCGGATTCTCGAGATCGCGCGTGAGCTGCGGCACGTTGTCGACGATCACCGTGTGAAACTCACGCGCCAGCTCGATGTAGTCGTCCTGGCTGCGCGGGCCGTCGCAGATGGCATCGAAGTGGAACCAGACGATGCCGTCACTCGAGGCGTGGTACTCGATCGGCCTGCCATGAATCTCGAGGGCACCTGGATTCGCGCCCGCATCGGGCGCGATCGCCGCGAAGAATCGCTCGAGCTTCGAATCCGCCGCCGCGTCGGCCGGCGTGAGATACATGGCCGCGCCTTCGAGCAGGCGCAGCCGATAGTCCCGGTCGCCGTCGATGCCGAGCACGGTCGTATTTGCTTCGATCGCCGCGATGGCCGGGAGAAAACGCTGGCGCTGCAGCCCGTCGCGATAGAGATCGCGCGGCGCGACGTTCGACGTCGCAACGAGCGTGACTCCGCGCTCGAACAGCGCCGTCAACAGCGTGCCGAGCAGCATCGCATCGGCAATGTCGCTGACGGCGAACTCGTCGAAGCAGAGCACGCGGCATTCCGCGGCGATACGGTCGGCGACGGTTTCGAGCGGGTCGGCCGTATCGCGCAATGACTTGAGCTCGTCGTGGACCATCGCCATGAAGCGATGAAAGTGCTGGCGGCGCTTTTCCGCGAACGGCAGGCACTGGAAGAAGAGATCCATCATCAATGTCTTGCCGCGGCCCACGGAGCCGTGCAGATAAAGGCCGCGCACGCTCGCGCCAGGCCTGCCGAGCCGGCGGCCGATGCGACCGCGGATGCTGCGGGACTGGCGCTGTGCGGCGACGAGGTCGCGATGCAGTCGCTCGAAGGTGGCGATCACGGGTTCCTGTGCCGCATCGGCCTCGAGCTGGCCCGCGACGACGCGCCGCCGGAACTCCGCCTGCGGCCCGCTCACGAGGCGAGCTCCGGCAGACCGCGGAAGCGCGCGAGGGCATCGGGATTGGCGAGCGCGCTCAGGTTGCCGACCTCGCGGCCGTGAATGGCGTCGCTGACCGCCCGTTCGCTCGTCTTGCCGTTCAGCGTGCGCGGAATGTCGCCGATCGCGACGATCTTCGCGGGCACGTGCTTCGGGCTCGCCGTCGAGCGAATCATGCTTCGGATACGGCCCGCGAGGGCTGCGTCGAGGGCCTGTCCATCGGCGAGCGTCACGAAAAGCACGATGCGCGTGTCGCCGTCCCAGCTCTGGCCGACGACGACGCTGTCGCGGATTTCGGGCATGCCTTCGAGCACGCGATAGATCTCCGCCGTGCCGATGCGCACGCCACCTGGATTGAGCGTCGCATCGGAGCGGCCGTGCATGACGATGCCGTCATTTTCCGTGAGCTCGGCGAAATCCCCGTGGTGCCAGACGCCGGGAAAGCGCTCGAAGTAGGCGCGGCGGTAAGCGGCGCCGTCGGGGTCGTTCCAGAAACCGATCGGCATGGACGGGAACGGCGCGGCGCAGACGAGCTCGCCCTTCCTGCCGCGCACGGCGCGGCCGTCGCCGCCGAAAATCCGGACATCCATGCCGAGCCCGCGGCACTGAACCTCGCCACGGTGAACCGGCAGCATCGGATTGCCGAGAACGAAGCAGGAGACGATGTCGGTGCCGCCGGAGATCGAAGCCAGCTGCAGGTCCCTGCCGATCGCGCGATAGACGTAATCGAAGCTCGCTGGCGCGAGCGGCGAGCCGGTCGAGAGCACCGCCTTGAGAGGGCGCAGATCGTGCTTGCGGGCGGGTTCGTAGCCGCTCTTCTCGAGCGTCTGCAGGTAGCGCGCACTCGTGCCGAAGTGCGTGACCTTCTCGCTTTCGGCCAGCCGCCAGAGCGCCCCGGGATCCGGGTGGAGCGGCGCGCCGTCGTAGAGCACGAGCGTCGCGCCCGAGGCGAGCGCGGAGACGAGCCAGTTCCACATCATCCAGCCCGTCGTCGTATAGAAGAACACGCGATCGCCCGGACCGATGTCGGAGTGCAGCTGATGTTCCTTGAGATGCTGCAGCAGTGTGCCGCCGGCGCCGTGCACGATGCATTTCGGCGGTCCCGTCGTGCCGGAAGAAAACAGGATGAAGAGCGGGTGATCGAATGGCAGCTGCCGGTAGCCTGTCTCGCCCGGGCGTTCGAGCAGGCTCGCGAAGCGCTGCATCCGCGGCCAGTCGAGGGTGCTGCGGTCGTCGCCGGCATGGTGCGTGACGATGACGTGCTGCACGGACGGCAGCGAACGGGCAATGCTCGCGAGCGTCGGCAGGCAATCGATGACCTTGCCGGCATAGCGATAGGCGTCGACGCCGAAGAGGATTTTCGGCGCGATCTGCGTGAGCCGGTCGAGCAGGCTCGTGCTGCCGAAATCCGGCGAGCACGATGACCAGACGGCGCCGATGCTGGCCGTCGCGAGCGCCGCCACTACGCACTCGGGCGTGTTCGGAAGGACGCCGGCGACGCGGTCGCCTGGTCTGACACCCTCTGCCTCGAGCGCGCGGGCGACGGCGGCAACCTGCTGCCGGAGCTGGGCGAGCGTGAGCTCGCGTCGCTCGCCGTCTTCGCCGACGAAAACCACGGCACTCCTCGCGCCGTCGCCCTCGAGCAGATTCTCGGCATAGTTGAGAGTCGCTCCGGGAAACCAGCGGGCGCCCGGCATGCGCTCGAAACCCTCGACGACCGTCGCGGACCGCAAGCCCAGGCGCATGCCGCAGAAATCGACCACGGCGGACCAGAACGCCGAGGGCTCCTCGACGCTCCAGCGATGCAGTTGCGCGTAATCGCGCTTGTCCCTCGCGAAGCATTCGATGAAAGCGTGGAGTCGGCTCGATGCGATTCGCCCGGCAGTCGGCGTCCAGACGGGATCGGTCATGCGCGAATGTTACACGCCGCCGGCTGCGGCCGTTTCGCGGTGCTCGGCTGGCGCGGGATCGAGGTCGGGTTCGCCGAGGCGTTGCAGGATCGCGTCACGCGCGACCCGGACGAGCGCCTGCTGATCGGCAAATCCGCTCGAGGCAATGATCGGGCAGAACTCGACGGCGAGCGCGCCGGGGCGGGGCAGCCAGCGGTCCGCGGGGAGCTTCTGGCGGGCGCCGGTGATGACGACGGGTGCGATCGGCAGTCCGGCCTGCCAGGCCGCGCGGAATGCGCCGAGGTGGAAGGGCTTGAGTCCGGGCACCGCATCGAAGGTTCCTTCGGGGAACACGGCGAGCGCGCTGCCGTCGCGTGCTGCCTGCACGAGCTTCCGGGCGCTCCGCTGGCGATGGCCCGAGCTCGTGCGGTCGACGAATTGCGAGCCGAGGCGTCGCAACAAGAAGCTCGCAACCGGCACACGCACCATCTCGCGCTTGATGAGAAACGTGTACTGGGGCGGCAACACGGCCGTCAGGATCATGCCGTCGAGATAGCTTTGGTGGTTGGCGACAACGACCGCAACGTCCTCGCCCGTCGGGACACGGCCGCGAACCTCGATCGGACTGCCGATCAGCCGAAATATCGTGGCCGCGCCCCAGCGCGCGATTGCCCGCCGGCGCTCGAGCCCGGGCAGCACCAGGCAGATCGACACGAGCATCACGACCAGCAGCAGGACCAGCCAGGCATAGAGCCCGTAGAAAAGCCGGCCGGGCCGGCTTGCGCTTGCGGTAGGGGTCTGCATTATGTGAAACAGGGTGCTGGCCGGCTGGATGGAGTAGTCGCACCCGGTCGGCTTTTCTGTGACTGGATTCTCTTTATGTTAATGCACTGGCCTATTTGTGATTCGAATCACGCTGCCGCCCGGCGGGACTCCGCATACTCCTGTTCACTGACATACGTGCAAGGATGCCCAGAAGCCCGATTGCAACATCCTGAATTGTATCGGAAATACAGATTCGACAGCGAATCCGGCCGTCCCTCGACGGTACGGCCGCGCCGGCATGCGCCGGACGAATGCCGCCGATACCCCGGATGAGCGGTCTACGGACATAAACGACAGGAATGGCGCACAACTTTTTGCATCGCGAGAGTACCGGCATGGTCGCCGACGGGGCCAAGGATCCGAAAGCCGTGATCGATCGTTTTCTTGACGCGATCTGGATGGAACGGGGACTCTCGGAAAATACCCTGGGCGCCTATCGCGCCGACCTCATTGCGCTCTCGCAGCGGCTCGATTCGAAAGGCGTCCGCCTCGTCGACGGCAGCCGCGCCGACATCATGGAATACATCGCCTGGCGCGTCGAAGGCGGAGCCAAGCCGCGTTCGACGGCGCGCCAACTCTCTAGCTTCCGCCGCTTCTATCGCTACCTGTTGCGTGAGGGGGTCATCAGCGAGGATCCCACGGTCAATATTGCGATGCCGAAGATCGGCCGCTCTCTGCCGCAGTCGCTGACGGAACAGGACGTCGACGCCCTGCTTGCGTCGCCGAAGGTGGCCGAGCCGCTCGGTCATCGCGACCGGACGATGCTCGAGGTGCTCTATGCCACGGGCGTGCGCGTCTCCGAGCTCATCAATCTCAAGCTCGGGCAGATCAATCTCAACCAGGGCGTGCTGCGGATCATCGGCAAGGGAGATCGCGAGCGGCTGATTCCGCTCGGCGACGAGGCGCAGGACTGGATTCGCGAGTTCACCGAAGGACCGCGCGGCGAGATTCTGCTCGAGCGGCAGACGGAATTTCTGTTTCCCACGCGCCGCGGCGACCGGATGACGCGGCAGGCGTTCTGGCACATCATCAAGCGTTATGCCAAGAAGGCAGGGATCGTCAAAAAGCTTTCGCCGCACACGGTCCGGCATGCCTTCGCGACGCATCTGCTCAATAACGGCGCGGATCTCCGGGTCGTGCAGCTGCTGCTTGGCCATAGCGACGTCTCGACGACGCAGATTTATACGCATGTGGCGCGCGAGCGCATGAAGGAACTTCATACCCGCCACCACCCCCGCGGTTGAGCCTCGGTGGCCCGCCTTTGCTAGAATCGGGCCAGATACACCGCTGAGTAGACACAAGTGAAAACCGGCTGGCTCATCGCGTCCCTGGTCCTGATCGTGCCTGTAACGGAGGCGCAGGACGCCGCGCTGCCGACACGCGAGGAAATTGCCGCCAAACTCAAGGGGGTTGCCGCCGGCGACCTCACCGAATCCGTGCTCGAAGGTTTCTACGAAGTCGCCGTGGGCTCGCGCGTCGGCTACATCAGTGTCGACGGTCGCTTTCTCATCGAAGGCGAGGTCTACGACCTCGAGACGAGCAGGAACCTCACCGAGGATTCGCGCGCCGAGGCCCGTGTCGGCCTGCTCGCGGGCGTCGATCCGGGGCAGATGATCGTCTTCAAGCCCACGGACCGGCCCGTCGAGCACACGATCACGATCTTCACCGACGTCGACTGCGGCTACTGCCGTCAGTTTCATCGCGAGATCGACCAGGTGCTCGCGCGCGGCATCGAGGTGCATTACCTGTTCTATCCGCGCACAGGCCCGGCCACCGAATCCTGGAGCAAGGCGGAGCGCGTCTGGTGCGCCGCCGACCAGCAGACGGCACTGACGAATGCCAAGCTCGGCGGCCCGATCCCTGAGCTCGGCTGCACCGACAATCCCGTCGCCGCGCAATACGACCTCGGCCACCAGGTTGGCGTCACCGGGACGCCGTCGATCTACACGTCCGGCGGTATACATATCGGCGGCTACCTGCCGCCGGACCAGCTGCTCGAAACGCTGAACCGGCTCGATCCTTAAGCCCGGGCGGGATCTGCGATGGAGTGGATTGCTTCTCCCGAGGCCTGGATCGCGCTCGCGACACTGACGATGCTCGAGATCGTTCTCGGCATCGACAACATCGTCTTCATCACCATTCTCGTCGGAAGATTGCCCGCGGAGCAGCGTCAACGCGCCCGGGTGCTCGGGCTCGGTTTCGCGATGGGCACCCGCATTCTGCTGTTGCTGCTCATCACCTGGATCATGCGGCTGCAGCAGCCGCTGTTCACGTTGCTCGAGACGGAGATTTCGGGGCGCGACCTGATCCTGATTGGTGGTGGACTGTTCCTGCTCGTGAAGGCCACGCTCGAGATCCACTCGAGTCTCGAAGGCATCGAGCACAAGGCGAAAGCGGTCGCCGCGGCCGGCTTTTTCTCGGTGATTGCCCAGATCGGCATCATCGACATCGTTTTTTCACTCGACTCCGTGATCACGGCCGTCGGCATGGCCGATCACGTGCCCGTCATGATCATCGCGATTGTGCTCGCCGTTGTCGTCATGATGTTTGCTGCCAGGCCGATCGGCGATTTCGTCGACGGCCATCCGACGGTGAAGATGCTGGCGCTGAGTTTCCTCGTGCTGATCGGCACTGCGTTGATAGCGGAGGGCGCCCACTTCCACATTCCGAAGGGCTACATCTACTTCGCGATGGCCTTCTCGGTCGGCGTCGAGATGCTGAATCTGCGGTTGCGCCGGAAGTCCTAGTCGGCCGGCGTAGCTCGGCGGCTGAGACGACATAAGGCCGATGCAACTATGCTATGTTTCTTCGGTCTACCGGCTACCTTTATGACGTTTCTCGCGAGGTGGGATCGATGCGATTACATCTAGCGCCAACCTGGCGACATCAGAACGGCTTCACATTGATCGAGATCATGGTCGTTGTCGTGATCATCGCCCTGCTGGCCTCACTCGTTGCGCCGGCCGTCATTCGGCAGCTCGACCGTGCACAGATCAGCGCCGCGCAGACGAATATCAAGAGCATCGATTCGGCGATGCGCTTGTTCCGCTTGGAGCATCACCGCTACCCGACGGAGGACGAGGGGTTGCTGATCCTGACCGGAGTCGCACCTCCCGGCAGCGATATCGACGAAAGAAGGCTCGGTCCGATTATCGAGGGCGGTCTGCCGATGGACTCCTGGAACAGAGAGTTCCTCTATCGCAATCCCGGCGAGCATGGCGAATACGATATCTACTCACTTGGCGCCGACGGCGAGGAAGGCGGCGAAGGTGTGAACGCAGATATCGGCAACTGGACCGAAGACGAGACTCAGCGCTGATCCGTAATTGGTGCCGGGAAAAGGAATCGAACCTTCACGGTGTCTCCACCACCGGATTTTGAGTTATCGGGTTTTCCGAGTCGAGTGAACCTGTTAGGCAAGTTTGTCCGCCGTTATCCGGTAGTTGTTGCCAGCCAAATGCCGTAATGACGCGTACTTGGCTGACAGTCCCAAGGAAGGGACGCTCGAAGCGTCCTCCCGCCAATCACTATTGTCTACGAATGAACGCCGCATTCTTGGCGTCTGCGTATCCGTGAGCTGGCCCCGCTTCTCTGAATAACTGCACCGGATCGGATAAGTGGACATCGCTGCGGGTTAAGCTGCCTGGTGCATCGGCAGCGCGTTGAAGTAGAACTGGTCTGGCGTCATGCGGTCAAGGCTCGAGTGCGGACGCCGGCCGTTGTAGAACGCGAGGTACCGGCCGAGCGATTCCCTCGCCTCGGAGACGCTGGCGTAGGCTTTCAGATAAACCTCTTCGTGCTTGACACTGCGCCACAGGCTTTCGATGAACACGTTGTCGAGACAGCGACCGCGGCCGTCCATCGAGATGCCGATGTCGTGCGCCTTCAGCAGGTCTGTAAACTCGCGACTCGTGAACTGGCTGCCCTGGTCGGTGTTGACGATCTCAGGGCAGCCGTAGTGGGCGATCGCGTCCTCCATGGCCGCGACGCAGAAGCTGACGTCCATCGTGATCGACAAGCGCCAGCTCAAGACCTTGCGGCTCGCCCAGTGGTTCGATGCAGCGTGTTAGCTGAAGGTTACGCGGCGTTCTTCAGGGAGATATTTATATGGAGCACATAACATCTTGCGCTCTGCGAGCCGTCCGACTAGCATCCAAATCGCCGCACGGCTGTTGGGGAGCGCCGCAGCGATGAAGAAAGCGACAATCCTTGCTGTTTCCGTCGTTGCAATCGCAGTTTTGGCGGTGTGGTTTGTCCGCGAGCAGTCCGGCAGTGAGCAGATCAGCTCTCCTGTCGCCGGTGCCGTGGAGTCTTCGCTGGCTATTGCGGAGCCCCAAGTTGTGTCACCTGAGGCCAATGGCCCAAACCATGAGACTCCGGAATCCGAGAGCGCTCAAGCTGATCCAGTTAAGGTTTTCTCCCGGGTGGAAGTTTTCGACGACGAATATCGAAACGCCAGTCTAGAGGCCGGAGCAATCCTCGCGAAGTTGACCGACCCGCCTGTCTTGCGCAGCCAGATCCTACTTACCGATCAAGGACTGATCTCAGAGTTCATTCGACAAGTGACCTCGGACGGCCTGACACAGGCGTTCGATGTAAGCCCGTTTATGGACGACATTTGCACCGTCTCAACTGTTGACCGGACGTCACCGACGTTTACGCCTGGAGGGGCTGTCCCGAATGCCTTTATGGTCTATTCGGATTGCGACTCCGCCGACAAGCAGAGTACCGCTTGGGTCAACATGTCTGAGCGGAGCGTGTCATTCTTCATGACTTACGGCCTCACGTCGTACACAGTTCGTCCGCTTGGGAATTCGAAATATTCGCTTGCATTTCAATCGCACTTCGGAATCCCAGAGCCAGGTGCAGATGGTCCCCCAGTCGTTCGCGATACCTCGGAAAGATGAGTGAGATTTCACGACTCAAATGAGAAGGACACTTGCCGTGGCTAGTACGTTACGCGCACCGTTCCGTTCGCTACTGTTGGGCACTGTAGTTGCGTGGGGTCTTGCCTCGGCGCAGACGCCGGATCAGATCAAGGTTGCCTTCGCGCTCACACACAATGCGTTTAGCCACATTGTCTACGACACCCAGGGAGTCTGGGGACCGATTGGGGGGATGAACTTTGATACTTGTGCCACGATAATTCTGGATCAAGTAAACGCAGCAATGGCAGCCAATGGTCTGGCCGATGATGCTGTGTACGTTCGGGCACATCCAGGATTCGGAGAGATTCGGAACGCGGATGGCAGCCTTTATGACGAGACGGGTATCCATTCCAGCGTCATAGGTCAAACCATCCAAGAAAGCCTGGCAACGCGAAGAGTCGGCTATCAAATCATCGACAACTTCCTTAGGCCGTACGGGGCAGATGCTTTGGTTATATTGATGTCCAATGGGATTCCCTTGCAGCAGGATAGCGGTGGCTTTGCCTATATCAACGGCGCGACCAATCCCCCCGGACATGTAATAGTGTTGGATGTTCAGAAGACTTGCCTGCCATCCACCCCAGGGTCAGGCACCAGAGCTGCGCATGAATTTCTTCACCACGGTGGGGTCGAAGACAATAGCGGTGACGATGATGGTGGCCAGGACAATAAGTGCACGCTGGAGCAACAGTGGGGCCAATGCTTCGTCTGGGGTAGGGACTTCACAATCGTCGGCAGTAACCGCAACTACTTGGAGAGTGAAGGTCTACCACGAGCATCACTCATCGCCCAGACCAAGTTCGGGACTGGTGGCGGCGGCGGTGGCGGTGGGGGTGGCGGCGGCGGTGGTGGGGACGGGCCGTTTCCTCCGTCATACGCTCCTACTTTGTTCGTATCGGAAGCTGAATGCTACGTAGTTGAGTGGAACCCGTACGGCATACCCCCGGGGATGTACGGATCGTGGATCTTAAACTGGACCTACGTGCCAGGCGTGGATACCGTGGTAATACATGACTCAAACTACGGCCCCTTGGGGAGTGCGCCTGCCAATAGCAGCAACTACCTTTTAGGTGTCTATCCCTACGGTCCGGCGCCGCCCAATCTGGATTACGTTTCGGTGCAGGCTTGCAACTCAGCTGGCTGCAGCGGGCCGTCGAACATGGTTTACATTGAAGGATGTTGACTGACTTCTTAGGAGCGTCTAGTCGCCCGGTATCGGTTTGAGTACGGCTGGCCGCTCGCCTAATGCCAGCCGAGTTCGGCGAGCGACACGAGCAGGTCTCCGCCGATTACAAAGAGTGTCCGCCAAAAACGCCAAAATGGCGGACAGTTTGTGCTCCGTCGCAGTCATCGAGTTTCGGGCATAAGTCGATGATTTCGAATTGGTGCCGGGAAAAGGAATCGAACCTTCACGGTGTCTCCACCACCGGATTTTGAGTCCGGCGCGTCTACCAGTTCCGCCACCCCGGCTTGGATCAGCGCGGCGCCAAGTGTGCCAAAAGGCCGCGTACAATCCGAGCCCCCATGGATCGCGCCGACTTTCATTACGAGCTGCCGCCGGAGCTCATTGCGCAGGCGCCGTTGCCGGAACGCAGCGCGAGCCGGCTGCTCATCGTCGACAGCCGGGCCGGTGAGCTGACCGACAGCCGCTTCGGCGCAATCATCGACTGGCTCGACCGCGGGGACTTGCTGGTCCTGAACGATACCCGCGTCCTGCCCGCGCGGCTCATGGGTCGCAAGGCGAGCGGCGGGCGCGTGGAGCTCATGCTCGAGCGCATCGTCGGCGATCGCAAGGGGCTCTTTCAGCTGCGGGCCAGCAAGGTCACAAAGGCGGGTGCCGTGATTGCCATCGACGGCGGCGGCGAGGTGCGAGTCACCGCGCGCGACGGCGACCTGTTCGAGCTCGACTTCGATCGCGATCTCACGCCGTTGCTCGAAACGCGCGGTGCCGTTCCGCTGCCACCCTACATCGAGCGCGCGCCCTCGGCCGTGGACCGTGAGCGTTACCAGACTGTGTTTGCTCGAGTACCGGGTGCCGTTGCGGCGCCGACAGCCGGGCTCCATTTCGACTCAACACTGCTGGCAAACATCGCCGCGCGGGGTGTCGCGACGGCACGGATCACGCTGCACGTCGGTGCCGGCACATTCTCACCGGTGCGCACCGAGCGCATCGAAGACCATCGCCTTCATCCGGAGCGATTCGAGATCGACGCCGAGTCCGTCGCCGCGATTGAGCGCACGCGGCAGCGCGGCGGACGCATCGTCGCCGTCGGCACGACGACGGTCCGCGCGCTCGAGTCGGCAGCGCGTCGCGGTCTCGCGCCAATGACCGCGGAAACCGATCTCTTTATATATCCGGGCTTCGAGTTCCGCGTCGTCGACAGTCTCGTGACCAACTTTCACCTGCCCGAGTCCTCGCTGCTCATGCTCGTTGCCGCGTTCGCCGGCCGCGAGACGACGCTCCGGGCTTATCGCCATGCCGTTGCGCAACGCTATCGCTTCTTCAGCTATGGTGATGCGATGCTGCTGACCTCGAGAACGGGGACCTGATGCGCTTCGAGCTGCTCGCGACGGCAGGGCTCGCCCGGCGCGGCCGGATCGGTTTCGTCCGCGGCAGCATCGAAACCCCGGCCTTCATGCCCGTCGGCACCTACGGCAGCGTCAAAGCAGTCACGCCCGAGGAGCTCGAGGCGCTCGGCGCCGAGATCGTGCTCGGCAATACCTTTCATCTGATGCTCCGCCCAGGCGTCGACGTCATCGCCGCGCTCGGCGGGCTCCACCGATTCATGCACTGGGAGCGGCCAATCCTGACGGATTCGGGCGGATTCCAGGTCTTCAGCCTCGCGCACCTGCGCAAGCTCAGCGAAGAGGGCGTGCGCTTCCGCTCGCCGATCGACGGCGCCGAGATCCTGCTGACGCCCGAGCGCTCGATCGAGGTCCAGCACGGACTCGACGCCGACATCGTCATGGTCTTTGACGAATGCACGCCCTATCCCGCGACGCATGAAGTTGCAGAGGTCTCGATGGAGCTCTCGGCGCGCTGGGCCGGACGGAGCCGCGTGGCCTTCGATCGCCTGAAGGCGGGCGCTGGCGATGCCGCGCTCTTCGGCATCGTTCAGGGCGGCGTGCATCGAGATCTCCGCGAGCGCTCGCTCGAGGGGCTCGTGGGCATCGGCTTCGACGGCTATGCGGTCGGCGGGCTCGCCGTCGGCGAGCCCGAGGCCGAGCGCCTCCAGGTGCTCGACGACCTCGCGCCCCTGCTGCCGGCCGATCGACCGCGCTACCTCATGGGTGTCGGCACGCCGCTCGACCTCGTGCGCGCCGTCGCGCGCGGCATCGACATGTTCGACTGCGTTATGCCGACCCGGCATGCCCGTAACGGCCAGCTATTCACAAGCACCGGTCGCATGAACATTCGCAATGCGCGCTATCGCGACGACCCTGCGCCGCTCGATCCGGCCTGCGACTGCTACTGCTGCCTGAACTACAGCCGGGCCTACGTCCGGCACCTGCAGGCATGCAATGAGATTCTCGGCGCCCGGCTCGCAACGCTGCATAACCTGCGCTTCTACCAGAGTCTGATGCGGCGGATCCGGGAGGCGATCGGGCAGGGCAGTCTCGATCAGCTGAACCGCGAGCTTGAACTCGTCGAGGCCAGCCCCATAGAAGAGCCTGTGCAATAATACGCGGCCTCTTCAACGGGCTCCGGGGTGCCCAGCGCGGAAAACAATATGAATTCACTGCTCGATCTCTTCGTTTCGCCGGCATTTGCGCAGACCGCTCCGGCAGCCGCGCCGAATCCGCTCACCAGTTTCGTCCTGCCGATGGTCGCGATCTTCGCGATCTTTTATTTCCTGATCATTCGTCCGCAGAACAAGAAGCAGAAAGAGCTGCGCGACATGATCGGAGCGCTCAAGGCCGAGGATGAGGTCATCACGCAGGGCGGCGTCGCCGGCAAGGTCACGGCCGTCGGCGAGCAGTTTCTCGAGGTCGAGATCGCCGACGGTGTCACGGTGAAGGTGCAACGCCACATGGTCGCGACCGTCCTGCCCAAGGGCAGTCTCAAGAGCCTTTAGCCGAGCCCGGGCCGACCGCGATGAATCGTTACCCCAACTGGGTCAACTGGCTGCTGCTGATCATCGTCGTTGCCGGGACCATCGTCGCGCTGCCGAATCTCTACGGCGACGATCCCGCCGTCTATATCGCGAGGGAAGGCGGGCAAGCCCTCGAGGAGTCCGTGCTGCCGGATGCGCGCGGTATTCTCGATGAGGCCGGTATCGCCTACATCGGCACTGAGATCGAGGCTCCCGCGGCGGTCGTGCGCTTCGGCAATGTCAACGACCAGCTGCGCGCCCGGGATCTTCTCGACGATACGATCGACAATCACTCGGCGTCGCTGACGCTGGCGCCGCGCACCCCGGGCTGGCTCCGGGCGCTTGGCCTGCGGCCGATGAGCCTCGGCCTCGACCTTCAGGGCGGCGTGCATTTCGTCTTTCAGGTCGACATCGAGGCCGCGATCCAGCAGCTGCTCCAAAACTACTCGGAGTCGCTCGAGGGTGAGTTACGGGATGCCGACATCAGGGCGCCGACGAGCATCGAAGGACGGACCCTTATCGTGCGGCTCCTGTCAGACGATCCGGCAGTTGCCGATCAAGTCGAGGAAATGATCGGCGATCTCGAGGCGACTACTGTGCTGACGACGGTGCCTCGCCTCTCGATCGAACGCATCGAGACTGAAGGCCGGCCCGGATTCCGCGTCACGCCGAGCGAGGTCGTGATCCGCGAGCGCCAGAACTTCGCGATCGAGCAGAATACGCTGACGCTGCGCAATCGCATCAATGCCCTCGGCGTATCCGAGCCGATCGTCCAGCGCCAGGGGCTCGACCAGATTCTCGTCCAGCTGCCGGGCGTGCAGGATCCGGACCGGGCCAAGCGCCTGCTCGGCGCAACGGCGACCCTCGAGTTCCGCGCGGTCTATTACGATGAGAACGCCTACGAAATTCAGCGCAGCGGACGCCAGCTCGTCTGTTGCGAGCTCTACATCGATCCTGACGGGATTCCGATCCTGCTGCGCCGCGCGCGCATCGCCACCGGCGATCAGGTCATCGACGCGACGCCCGGCACCGACCAATACAGCCGGCCGGCGGTCAATGTCACGCTCAATGGCCAGGGCGGCGACGCAATGTTCGAGTTCACGAGCTCGAGCGTCGGGCGCAACATGGCCGTCGTCTACCGCGAGGAGATTCCCCGTACCGTCACTCGCGATGGCGTCGAGGTCATCGAAACCGACACCAGCGAGAGGGTCATCAGCAATGCCCAGATCCAGGGGGTGTTCTCGAACAATTTCCAGGTGACGGGGCTGACCGCGATCGAGGCGCGCGATCTCGCGCTGCAGCTCCGCGCCGGCGCGCTTGCCGTGCCGATCGTCATGGTCGAGCAGCGCACGATCGGCCCAAGCCTCGGCGCCGACAATATCGCGAAGGGTCGGCTCGCGGTCGTCGTCGGATTCCTGCTCGTCGTCGCCTTCATGCTGCTTTACTACCGCGTCTTCGGCATGTTCGCGAATGCCGCCTTGCTAATGAACCTCATCCTGCTCGTTGCGCTGATGTCGTTGCTGCCGACGGCGCTGACTCTGCCCGGCATCGCCGGCATCGTGCTGACGCTCGGCATGGCCGTCGACGCCAACGTGCTCATCAACGAGCGCATCCGTGAGGAGCTGCGCAACGGCAATACGCCGCAGGCGAGCATCAACGCCGGCTACGAGAAGGCGTTTTCGTCGATCGCCGACGCCAACCTCACGACGCTGATTGCATCTGCCGTGCTGTTCGTCTACGGCACGGGTCCGATCCGGGGATTCGCGGTGACGCTGTCGCTCGGCATCATCACGTCGATGTTCACGGCCATTGTCGGCACGCGCGTGCTCGCCAATCTGGTCTACGGGCGGCAGAAAGTGCTCAAGCGCTTGTCTATAGGCGGGGGCAACTGACGTGGAGCTGCTCAAGCATTCGATGAATCTCGACTTCATGGGCCGCCGCCGGCTCATCATCGCCATGAGCATATCCGCGGTCTTCGTGCTCATCTCTCTCGCGTCGCTGATTTTCCGCGGGCTCGAGCTCGGCCTCGATTTCACGGGCGGCGTCGTGATGGAGGTCGGTTTCGACGAGCCGGCCGATCTCGAACAAATCCGGTCGACCCTGGCGGCTGCGGGCTACGAGGGCGCAACCGTGCAGAATTTCGGGGCAGCGACGGAAGTGCTGATCCGCCTGCAGCCTGAAGCTCTCGGAGTCGCCGAGGACGTCGGCGCCGCGGCACAGGTTGAGGCTGCCGGGACTCTCGCGACAACGATTATCGCGCGGCTTCAGGAGATGGATCCCAGCGCCGCTGAGCGACGGCCGGCCGACTATGTCGGCCCGCAGATCGGCGACGAGCTCGTCGAGCAGGGCGGTCAGGCCATGCTCTACGCGATCCTCGGCATTTTCGTCTATGTCGTCGTGCGTTTTCGCTGGAAGTTTGCCGTCGGTGCCATCGTCGCGCTGTTTCACGACCTCATCATCACCTTCGGCTTCTTCTCGGTGCTGCGGCTCGAGTTCGACCTGACCGTGCTCGCCGCGATGCTCGCAGTCATCGGCTACTCGCTCAACGACACCGTCGTCGTGTTCGACCGTATTCGCGAGAATTTCCGGCTCATGCGTCGCGGCACTGCGGAGGCAATCGTCAATGCCGCGATCAATCAGACGCTGACGCGCACCGTCGTCACGGGCGTGACGACACTGCTCGTGCTGTTTGCGCTCTATTTCCTCGGGGGCACGACGCTGGCCGGTTTCTCGATTGCGCTCATCGTCGGCATCATCGTCGGCACCTATTCGTCGATCTATGTCGCGAGCGCGGCCGCGCTGTTCCTCAATGTCTCGACCACCGACATGCTGCCGCCCAAGCGCGAAGCTGTTGACGACATGCCCTGAAAGAAGGGGTCAGAGCCCCTTGTTCCTTTGTTGGCGTCCGCGAATCCCGGCTGCGGCTGAAGGGGTGGGCGCTGGCTCAGACAGTCCTCGCGCGCCGGGTAGGCGCGCTGCGGAACTCGCCCTCGCCCACCCCTTCATCCACATCCGGGATGTCGGCGGCGTCGCGGGGAAAAAGGCGCTGTGACCCCTTTTTTTAGAGGCCTTTGACGTGCGGGGCGAGCAGTTTCGATAGGGCGGCGTAGACCTTTGGCGTGCCGCCGACGATGTTCCCGCTCTCGAGAAAGCCGTCGGTGCCCTGAAAGTCGCTGACTCGGCCGCCGGCTTCGCGGATGATGAGCGCGCCGGCCGCAACGTCCCATTTCTTGAGGCCGAGCTCCCAGAAGCCGTCGACGCGACCGGCTGCGAGGTAGCAGAGGTCGAGCGCCGCCGATCCCGGCCGGCGCACGCCGGCTGTCTCGATCATGACCTCGCGCAGCATGGCCAGGTAGCGGTCCATGTGCTCTTCCGTGGTGCGATAGGGGAAGCCCGTCGCGATCAGAGAACCCTTGAGCGTCGTGCGCTTGCTCACGCGGATCCGGCGGCCGTCGAGATGGGCGCCCTGGCCGCGGCTCGCGGAAAAGATCTCCTGGCGCAGCGGGTCGTAGACGACGCCATGCTGGAGCTCGCCGTCTTCCATGACGGCGATCGAGACCGAGAACACGGGAAAGCCGTGCAGGTAGTTCGTCGTGCCGTCGAGCGGGTCGATGATCCATTGCGTTTTGCTGTCGCCCGACTGCCCGCTCTCCTCGGCAATGATCGCGTGGTCGGGATGGTATTCGCGGATGACCTCGATGATCGCTTCCTCGGCCATCTGGTCGATCTTGGTGACGAAGTCGTTGCGGCCCTTCTCAGCGACCTCGAGCTCGTGCACGTGGTTCCACTGCCGCAGCATGATCTCGCCGGCACGGCGCGCGGCGCGGATCGCTATGTTGACCATCCCGTGCATGAGGGCGTGCAGCGTAGAATACTCGGCGGCCGCAGACAAATTTGACTTCCCTTGCAGATACCCGTCCGCATCGTCCTCGTCGAGACGTCGCATCCCGGCAACGTCGGCGCCGTCGCTCGCGCGATGAAGACGATGGGACTCCACGATCTCGCGCTCGTCGCGCCGAAGGCGTTTCCCCATGCCGATGCCACGGCCCGGGCTGCGGGCGCCGACGATCTGCTCGTAAGCGCGCGGATCTCCGAGGATCTCAACAGCGCTATTGCGGACTGCCAGTACGTCGTCGGCGCCTCGGCGCGCACGCGAGCGGGACGCTGGCCGATTCTGGATCCGCGAACCGCCGCCGAGACGATCGTCGCGCGCCTGCCCGCCGAGCAGTGCGCCATCGTCATGGGTCCGGAGCAATCGGGACTGACGAACGCGGACCTCGCGCGCTGTCATGCGCTCGTGAATATCCCGACGGCGCCCGAGTATCGCTCGCTCAACATCGCCATGGCGGTGCAAGTGCTCTGCTACGAGCTCCGCATGGCAGCGCTCGCACGCGCGTCGTCGGAGCCGCTTTCGCAGCCCGCGCATCACGAAGCGCCGCCCGCGACGGCCGAAGAGATCGAAGGATTCCAGGTGCAGCTCGAAAACGCGCTCGTTGAAAGCGGATTCCTGCACCCCAGCCATCCGACGGAGCTCAAGCGCAAGCTCCGGCGACTCTTCCTGCGCGCCGGGCTCGACAGGAAGGAGATCAATATTCTTCGAGGCGCGATCGCCTCGCTTGGAAAAAAGCCGTGACTAGCGCGCCGATCTACCTCGACTATGCTGCGACCTCGCCCGTGGATCCCCGCGTGGTGAAGGCGATGGCGGCCTGCATGACGCGCGACGGCGTCTTCGCCAATCCCGCCTCGCCGCATTCAGCAGGCAACCAGGCGCGCCGCGTCGTCGAGCATGCCCGCGCGCAGATCGGCGCTCTGGTCCATGCCGCTCCGGAGCGGCTCGTCTTCACGTCGGGCGCAACCGAAGCGAACAATCTCGCGCTCAGGGGCATGCTCTCCGGCGGCGGGCAGCTCGTCACGACGCGGATCGAGCATCGTTCGGTGCTCGATCCGGCGGAGGCGCTCGCGGCGCGCGGCGTCGAGCTCTGCCTGCTCGACTGCGATCGCGAGGGGATCGTCGCGCCGGAGAAAATTGCGGCGGCGATCAGCCCAAGGACGCGGCTCGTTTCCGTCATGCAGGTCAATAACGAGATCGGCAGCGTTCAGGACATTGCGGCGATTGCGCGGGTTTGCCGCGAAGCCGGAGTGCCTCTGCACGTCGACGCGGCGCAGGGCGCCGGTAAGGTGGCGCTCGACATCGAAGGCTGGGGCATCGACCTTTGCTCGTTGACGGCACACAAGCTCAACGGCCCAAAGGGGATCGGCGCGCTCTATGTTCGTCCGGGAATGGCGCTCGAGCCGCTGATCTCAGGCGGCGAGGCTCAGCTCGGCGTTCGCGCCGGGACGCTGCCGACACATCAGATTGCCGGCTTCGGCCAGGCATTCGAGCTCGCGGCCGGGCCGGGCGAAGCGCAGGCACTGCAGGCGCTGCGGGAGCGGCTCTGGGGGCGCCTCGGCCGGATTCCTGGAGCGCGGAGGAACGGCAGCCCGGAACGCAGTGCGCCACATATCCTCAATGTGAGTTTTCCGGGCGTCGAGGGCGAGAGCCTGCGCCTCGCGCTCGAGGATCTCGCCGTGTCCTCGGGCTCGGCCTGCACCTCGCGCTCGGCCGAGCCGTCGCACGTTCTGCGGAGCCTCGGCTTGAGCGACATCCTCGCCGAGAGCTCGCTGCGCTTCGGCGTCGGCAGGTTCACGACCGAGGGCGAGGTCGACTCGGCTGCCGACCGTGTTATGACCGAAGTGACGAGGTTGCGGCAGGTCTCGGAAGGGGCTCCCGCTTGGTGCTCGAGCTGAGGCTTTCCGTTAGACTTCCGGTCCAAGTGTATGGATTACAGCACCGAGGTGCGGCAGCGGTTCAGTGCCCCCACCCGGGCCGGCGAGATTTCCGCCGGCTCCGGCGAATTGGTTGAGGGGAGCGCCGCGGATACAAGCCTCGCGGTCTGGGTCCGGTTTCAGGTTCAGATCCAGTCGGGGACGATCAGGCAGGCGCGATTTCGGGCCTTCGGCTGCCCGCACACGCTTGCCGCCGCGGACCGGGTTGTCGCGCTGATGGAAGGCCGGCCTCTGGACGACCTGAGGACGATCGACTGGCAGCTGCTCGCACGGCAGCTCGAGCTGCCGCGCGAGAAGTTCGGCAAGCTGTTGCGGATCGAGGATGCATTGGCCGCCTGCCACGCGCAGGCGAAGCGACTACAGGTGAGTTGACGACCATGGCGATCTCTTTGACGAACAGTGCTGCCGAACGCGTGCGGAGCTATATCGCAAAGCGCGGTCACGGAGTGGGACTCCGCGTCGGCGTGCGCAAGACCGGCTGCTCGGGCTATGCCTATGTCATCGATTTTGCCGATGCCGTCGGCGCGGACGACTCCGTGTTCGACGAGGGCGGCGTGAAAGTCATCGTCGACGCGAAGAGCCTCGAGCTCATCGACGGTACCGAAGTCGACTTTGTGCGCGAAGGCATCAACGAGGCATTCAAGTTCCGCAATCCCAACGTCAAGGGCGAGTGCGGCTGCGGCGAAAGTTTTAACGTGTGACAGCGACAGGAAAGGACATGGCTTTGGAACGAACCTTATCGATCATCAAACCCGACGGCGTCGCGAAGAATCTCATCGGCGAGGTCATTCGTCGCTTCGAGAAAGGCGGCCTGAAAATCGTCGCCGCCCGGATGCTGCGCCTGACAAAGCAGCAGGCCGAGGGTTTCTACGCGGTACACAAAGAGCGGCCGTTCTATGCGGATCTCGTGCAATACATGACATCGGGACCCGTGGTCGTGCAGGTTCTCGAAGGCGCCGACGCCATCAAGAAGAATCGCGACATCATGGGTGCGACAAACCCCAAGAATGCGGCGCCGGGGACGATCCGCGCCGATTTCGCAGCTTCGATCGAGGAGAACGTCGTGCATGGATCCGACGGGCCCGATACGGCTGCCGTCGAGATCGCCTACTTCTTCAAAGAGGGAGAAATTTGTCCGCGAACGCGGTAAACGCGGGATCCGAGGCGCTGCCTGCGGCGGCGCCGCCGGTAGCGTTGGCGGCATCGCCCGGCGGTCCTGCGCGGCCTAACCTGCTCGGCCTTTCGCGCGACGAGCTCGACGCTTTCGTCGCGTCGATCGGCCAGAGGCCCTACCGCGCGCGCCAGCTCGTCCAGTGGATGCACCGGCGGCACGTCCTCGACTTCGATGCGATGACAGATCTGAGCATCGGGCTGCGCGAGGAGCTCAAGTCGGCGGCAGAGCTTTCGGCGCCCAGGATCATCCGCGAGGAGCGTTCCGACGACGGCACGATCAAGTGGCTGCTCGACGTCGGGCACGGTCAGGCGGTCGAGACTGTCATGATTCCGGAGCCGCGACGGACGACACTTTGCATCTCCTCGCAGGCCGGCTGCGCGCTCGACTGCGCTTTCTGCGCGACGGGTCAGCAGGGCTTCAACCGCAATCTGACGGCGGCCGAGATCCTGGGGCAGATCGCGCATGCAAGCGCCGCGATCGCGCCCGATACGATCAGCAATATCGTCTTCATGGGCATGGGCGAACCGCTTGCGAATTACCGCAACGTGATTACGGTGATCCGTTTGCTGCTCGACGACCAGGCCTACGGCCTGTCGCGGCGGCGCGTGACGGTGTCGACGGCGGGCATCGTGCCGCAGATCCGCAAGCTCGCGGAGGATTGCAACGTCGCGCTTGCCGTCTCGCTGCATGCGCCGACCGACGAGCTCCGGAACGAGCTCGTGCCGATCAACCGCCGCCACCCGATCGACGAGCTGCTCGCGGCATGCTGGGACTATGCCGAAGTGATCGCATCGCGACAGATCACCTTCGAATACGTGATGCTCGACGGCGTCAACGACAGTTTGGCCGAAGCGAAGGCGCTGATCCGGCTCTTGCGGGGCCGGCCTGCCAAGCTCAACCTCATTCCGTTCAACAGCTTTCCCGGCAGCTCGTTCCGCTGTTCGTCGCAGACGACGATGGACGCGTTCTGGCAAACGCTCAATGCGGCCGGCATCGTCACCACTTTCCGTCGCCCGCGGGGCGACGACATCGCCGCGGCCTGCGGACAGCTCGCCGGCCGCGTCGAGGATCGCAGGCGTGTTCGACTGGGTGACAAACTGGGAGTAAGGCGCACATGAAATCCTTGACGACTTTTCTGGTGCCCGTCTCGTTATCGTTCATGGCCGGCTGCGTCACCGAAGGCGTGCCGGTTGCCGAGCCCGCGTCGGACGAAGTGGCCGCCGAGGCCAACACCGATCTCGCCATCGGCTATATCGAACAGGGCCGTCCAGAGCTCGCGATTCCGAGCCTCGAGCGAGCGCTCGATCTCGAGCCGCGCTCGGTGGCTGCGCACAGCACGATTGCCGTCGCCTACGACATGACGGGAGACGTCGAGCTCGCCGAGGAGCACCACCAGCGCGCGACGGAGCTCGCGCCATCGGACGCAAACACGCTGAATCGTTACGCCGTCTTTCTCTGTCGCCAGAATCGCTGGCCGGATGCCGCACCGTATTTCCGGCGCGCGGTGACCAATATAGGCCGCGAGAGTCCTGTGAGCATTCTCAACAACGCCGGAACCTGCGCCCTCGCGGCAGGCGATCTGGCCGCGGCCGAAACTCAGTTCCGTGCCACGCTCGACCTCGAAGCCGCCAACGTCGACGCGCTACGGGGCATGGTCGACGTTTCCGTTCGCGGGGAGAATTACCTTAACGGACGCGCGTTCTGGCAGCGCCTCGAGCGCAGCACTCCGCTCCAGGCGCCGGACCTCCTCTCCTGCTATGTCATCGAGACCGGCCTCGGCGACGAAACCGCGGCCGGGGACTGCGGGGCGCGCTTGCAGCGCGAGTTCCCGGGCTCGGCGGCGCAGAGGCAACTCCGCAACCTCCAGCAGAATGCCGGCTAGCGAGACCGCGGTCGGCACGGAAAAGGCCGCGAACGCGTCGTCCGGACCCGGCGGCCGGTTGCGTCAGGCGCGCGAAGCGCAGGGCCTGCCGCTCGAATCGGTCGCCAATGAGCTCCGCGTGGGCGTGCCAGCTCTCGCTGCGCTCGAGGACAATCGCTTCGAGGCGCTCGGTGCCGCGGTCTTCGCCAGAGGCTACCTCAAGCAGTACGCTGCGCGGCTCGGGCTCGACTCGCGTGAGCTTTTGGCACTCTACGAGCGTGCGGCCAATCAGCCCGACGTCGCTCTTGCACCTACGAAAGGCGTGCGCCGGCGCGACGAGCGCCGAATCTCGCTCTGGGTCGTGGCTGCGTTCGCACTGGTCCTCGTCGCCGGGGGGCTCGGGTACTGGTGGTGGCAATCGCAAATCGACTCGACGCCGCCCTCGGCGGGTGACGACCGCGATGCGGAAACGACGTCCCCGGCCGTGGTCGAGGCTGACCGATTCGAGGCCGGCCCCGCGGCGCTGGCCGACGAGCCGGCACCTGAACTGGCAGTGGCGCCCGAGTCCGGGCTGGCGACGGACCTCGCCGTAGAATCGCCGGCCGCGGCCGACAGTCTGACGGTCGCCGAAGCCGACGATCCATCGCCGACGGTTGCGCCAACCGTCGTGGAGAACGGACCCGTCCTCGAAGTGATTTTCAACCAGGAGAGCTGGGCCGAGATCACCGACGAGGACGGCAACCGCCTCTACCGCGACCTCGGCGAAGCCGGCACGCGGACTCGAGTCCCCGCCGGCCGCAATCTCAGCATCTACTTCGGCAATGCAGCCGGCGTCGAGCTTCGAGTCGACGGCGAGGTCGTGCCGATGCCGCGTGCCGCGCCGAGCGGCATCGTACGCTTCGACCTCGACGACGTGATCGACTGAACCATGCCCGCGCCGATCCAGCCCGTCCGGGGCATGAATGACATTCTGCCCGCCGATGCGCCCTACTGGGACCGCGTCGAAGCCGCTGCGAGCCGGCTACTCGCGGAATACGGCTTCCGTCAGATCCGCCTGCCCGTGCTCGAGCGCACCGAGCTGTTCAGCCGGTCAATTGGCGAGGCGACCGACATCGTCGAGAAGGAGATGTACACCTTCGTCGACCGCAGCGGCGATCAGATGACGATGCGTCCCGAGGCGACGGCCGGCGTCGTGCGCGCGGGCTTGAGCAACGGCCTGCTGCACAACCAGCAGCAGAAACTCTGGTGCATGGGGCCGATGTTCCGCCACGAGCGGCCGCAGAAGGGCCGCTTCCGCCAGTTTCATCAGATCAGCGCCGAGGCCATCGGCTTCGCAGAGCCCGAGTTCGACGCCGAGCTCATCGTCCTGTCGGCGCGGCTCTGGCAGGCGCTCGGCATCAGGAGCGTGACGCTCGAGCTCAACTCGCTCGGCACGCTCGCGGCGCGCGCCGAGTACAAGCGAGCGCTCGTCGCCTATTTTTCAGCTCACGCGGGCGAGCTCGACGAGGATAGCATGCGGCGGTTGGAGCGGAACCCCTTGCGCATACTGGATAGCAAGAACCCGGCGATGCGCG
>Ga0315912_10001732_pt1 | contig 25558 bp, 19 predicted proteins | sample VfabasoilMG_FD_204469 | JGI IMG/M metagenome (GOLD analysis project Ga0315912, IMG submission 204469) | Garden soil microbial communities collected in Santa Monica, California, United States - V. faba soil | ecosystem: Environmental > Terrestrial > Soil > Garden | place: USA: California... | reverse complement strand
ATGGCGCATGGCGCAACTGTCGCACGACGGCCATCGCCACGGCGGTCGCCACGGCGGTCGCCACGGCGGTCGCCACGGCGGTCGACCCGGCGGTCGACCCGGCGGTCGACCCGGGCGGGCGTCGACATCGCCGACAGCACGGACGTCGGTCGGCCGCCGTCCCCGTGTGCGCACGCCGGCCGGACGTCCGACGCGGCGCCGCGCCGCATGCTCACCCGAGTCGAACCGGTCGCGCGCGCCGTCACCATCACCCGCGACCGGTCGCGCATGACGGGTGGTCGTCGACGCCGTCCCGGCAGGCGCGCGCAGCGGCCCGCGCGCGGTGTGCGACTCGTCCGTTTTCGTGCTTTGAGCACCCTGGTGGCCTTGCTCCAATGGCTCTTGTCCGCTCGTGCTCACGACGTGCGCTCCGGCCGCTCGGCCGTTGCTGCGCGTCGCGGAGGTGGCGCTCGCGAGTCGAGGCGTGCGGACGCGTGATCGAACTGGAACCCGTCCGATGTCCGCCGATGTCCGCTCCCCTGTCGAGCGACGGCGGCGTTCGGCACACAGAGAGACGACACACGTGACGAGCGTGGGGAGACCGTGATGAAGGCCTTCGAGTGGATGGTGGGCAAGTTCTCCACCGACATGGGCATCGACCTGGGCACTGCCAACACCCTGGTGTGCATCCCGAACGAGGGCATCGTGCTCAACGAGCCGTCGGTCGTGGCCGTGCGCAAGGGCACCAACGAGGTGCTGCTCGGCGGCGACGCCGTGGGCCTGCAGGCCAAGGAGATGCTCGGCAAGACGCCGGGCAACATCCAGGCCATCCGGCCGCTCAAGAACGGCGTCATCGCCGACTTCGAGATCACCGAGAAGATGCTGCGCTACTTCATCCGCAAGGTGCACAACCGCAACGTCATGGTGCGGCCGCGCATCGTCATCGCCATCCCGTCCGGCATCACGGCGGTCGAGCGGCGCGCGGTGATCAACTCGGCCGAGCGTGCCGGTGCGCGCAAGGTCTACCTGGTGAGCGAGCCGATGGCGGCCGGCATCGGCGCCGGCATGCCGATCGCTGACCCCACCGCCAGCATGGTCGTGGACATCGGCGGCGGCACCACCGAGGTGGCCGTGATGTCGCTCTTCGGCACCGTCTACGCCGAGTCGATCCGCGTGGCCGGCGACGAGATGGACGAGGCGATCGTCAACTACATGCGTCGCAACTACAACCTGCTCATCGGCGACCAGACGGCCGAGCGCATCAAGATCGCCATCGGTTCCGCGGCGCCGCTCGAGAAGGAACTCGAGATGGAGGTCGCCGGTCGCGACCTCATGATCGGCCTGCCGCGCCGCACCGTGGTGACGAGCACGGAGATCCGCGAGGCCCTGCTCGAGCCGGTGATGTCGATCATCCAGACCATCCGCAACTCGCTCGAGAGCACGCCGCCGGAACTCGCGGCCGACCTCGTGCAGCACGGCATCGTGCTGTGCGGCGGCGGTGCGCTGCTGCGCGACCTGGCGACGATCGTCGAGCAGGAGGTGCAGCTGCCGGTGCGCGTGGCCAACGACCCGCTCACCTGCGTGGCGCGCGGCACGGGCGAATTCCTGAACCAGCTCGACCTGTACAGCAGGGTCCTCGACAGCGGCGAGGACGCCGCCTGATGTGATGTCGTCCGCCCGCCCAGCGCTGCTGCTCGCCCTGCTGTGCTGCGGGTCCCTCTTCGGCTGGCCCGGGCTGCGCGACGCCGAGCAGGGCGCGGCACTCTTCCTGCTGCCGGCCGACCCGCTCGTGAAGGCCTGCCTGCCGGCACCGATGCCGGCGCAGGGGGCCGCCCGCGAGCGCGACCTGACGCGGGCGACCGAGGCCTGGGACGTCTGGTGCCGCGCGCTCATGGCGCAGGCGCGGCCGGTGGATGCGCGCTACGAGGCGCGCGTCGTGCCCGTGCTGGCCGCGCGACCGGAACAGCAGGAGCTGCTGGTGCGCGTGCCCGTGGGCGGCGTGCGAGCGGGCAGTCCGGTCACCTCGCAGGGTGTGCTGCTGGGCTTCCTGCGGCCCTGGGGCAGCCACGCCGAGGTCGTCGAGTCGGGCGGGCGCGCCCGCGTCGCCCTGCTCGGCCACCCGCTGGCGCGACCCGTGGCCGCGTCCTGGCAGCTCGCCGAGCGCGCGGTCGGGGAGCCGGTGCACTTCCTCATCACGAGCGGCCCGGCCGGACCCCGCGTGGCGCACAGCAGCAGCGACAGCCTGCCGCCCGCCGGGCAACTGGCGTGGACGCGCGACGTCTCCCGGCTGGGCGATGCCCTGCCGGCCGGCTTCCTGGTGGGGCGGCTGGAGGTCGAGGCCGCGGCCGACCTGCCGGGCGGCGGCCTGCCGGGTGCTGGCGCAGGCGGGCTGGCGCTGCGCCTGCAGCCCGTGCTCGATGCCTACGCCTTGAGCCACGTGGTCATCGAGAGCGCGGTCGGGCAGGAGTTCGCCTTGCAGGGCTGCCTCGGCCACGTGCTCGCCAGCGGCACTTCGGCGCAGCGCGTGCGGCTCGACGTGGGCCGGATCGACGGCGTGCAGGGCGGTGACCTCGTCGTGCAGGACGGACAGTGGCTCGGCACCATCGAGAGCGCGGGGCCGCTCACGAGCGTCGTGCGTCTCGGCCTGCCCGACGGCCAGTTGCTGGTGGTGTCGCCCGACGACGAGATCGTGGCCACGACCGCCGAGCCGGCGCGCTGGCCGGCCGACTGGACGCCGAGCCCCGGAGCGCTCGTGCTCGCCGGCCACGTGGACCTCGGCGGCCTGCTCGTCGGCACGGTGGTGTCGGCCGACGCCGGCGGCCTGAGCGTGCTGGCCGACCCGCCCGATCCGGCCCGGCCCGTGCGCGTGGTGCCGCCGTGAGGCCGGCCCTGCTGCTGCTCGCCCTCTTCGCCAGCCAGGCCCTGGTCGTCAGCCGCGCCTGGCTCGCCGCGTATGCGCCCGACCCGCTGCTGCCCGTCGCGGCCTTCGCGGCGCTCTACTGGCCGCGCCGCGGACTGCTGCTGCCGGTGCTCGTCGTGGGCTGGTTGCGGGCGCTCGTGCTGCTCGAGCCCGCCGGCGGACAGGTGCTGTGCGTGCTCGGCTCCACGCTCATCGTGGCCTCGCTGCGACCGGCCTTGCTCTCGTGGGGGCGAGCCGGCTACGTGCTCGCGGCGCTGGTGCAGGCCGGGTGCTGGTCGCTGTGCGCCGCGGCCGTCTCGGCGCTCTCCGGGCAGACGATCACCGGCGGGCGCGAGCTGGTGCTCGGCGCCCTGCTCGCCGTGCCGCTCGCGGGCCTGGCGTGCGCCGCAGGGCGCTCGGTGACGGTGCGCCCGTGAGGCAGCAGCGCATCACGCCCATCCTGGCCGCGCTGCTCATCGGCTTCCTGCTCGTCGGGCTGCGCCTGGTCGAGCTGCAGGGGATGGAGTCGGACATGTGGCTGCGCGAGTCGGAACGCAGCACGGTGCGGCTCGTCACGCTGCCCTTCGAGCGCGGCTGGGTGCTCGACCGGCACGGGCAGCCCCTCGCGCGCACCCAGGAGGTGCGCGACCTCGTGTTCCGCTTCCGCGAGTGGCGACGCACGACGGCGGCCGGCCAGGCCAGCCACGCCTGGGTGACGCTGGGCGCGCCGCGCCTGCCCGTGGCCGATGCCGTGGCGCGCGCCGGCGAGCTGGCCGCCGACCTCGGCGCCCTGCGCGTGGACGAGATCGCCGCGCTCGAGCCGCGCCAGCGCCGGCGCGACCTGGGCTACTACCTCGAGGAGCTCTTCGGTGCGCGTCTCTGGGACGCCGTCGTCGAGCACCTGCAGGCCGAGCCGGTCGAGCCCGTGCCGCTGGCCGGGCTGCCGGGCTTCGCCGAGGGCCTGCAGCGCTGCCGCGAACGGGCGGAGGCCGAGCGCCTCGCGCTCGCCGACCTCTCGGACGTGGCCGGCCTGGAGCGCGGCGAGCTGCTCGACGGCATGGAGCGCGCGGCGGCGCGCGCCGACCAGCGCGTGGCCGCGGGCCTGCTGCGGGAGCCGCAGGACGAGCGTGACCTGTACCGCCGCAGCCAGCAGCTGCGCGCCGAGTTCGACGCCGACCCCGCGCGCCTGCAGGCCGGCGTCTCGTACGACACGCGCACGCTGGTCGCCATCCGCGGCGCGGAACTCGGCGGCCTCGACATCCAGGTCGAGATGCGGCGCGTCTATCCCGACGAGAGCCGCGACGTCGCGCCCATGATCGTGGGCCGCGTCGGCGCGCCGCAGCCCGAGGACATGGAGCTGGCGGTCGAGCGCCGCCTGCGGCTGGCCGACCTCTCGAGCCTCACCAGCCTCGACCCGGTCGAGCTGGACGAGCTGGAGCGCCTGCGCATCCAGGTGCGCGAGATCGACTACACCGCGGGCGAGGAACGCGGCCTGCTGGGCGTCGAGTCGGCGCTGGAGCAGGTGCTGCGCGGCAAGCGCGGCTGGATCGCCACGAGCGAACTGGTGGACAGCGAGCGCGTCGAGCGCCAGGACCCGCGCCGCGGCCTGGACGTGCGCCTGTCCCTCGACCTCGTGCTGCAGCGCGCGGCCGAGGAGGTGCTGGCGGCCAACTTCGAGCACTCGCCGCCCGTGCTGGGCGAGGACGGGCTGCCCGTCCCCGACGTGCCGCCGCAGTGGAGCGGTGCGATCGTGCTGCTGGACGTGCCGACCGGGCAGGTGCTGGTGCTGGCCAGCGGACCGCAACCCACGCGCGAGCAGCTCGACGAGCAGTACGGCTGGCTGCTCACGTCCGACCCCTGGATGCGCCTGCGCCACCGCGGGCTCGACCCGGGGCGCAGCGGCAACCTGCCGCCGCCGGGCTCGACCTTCAAGCCCATCGCGGCGCTGGCCGGGCTGACGGCGGCGGGGCACCTCATCACCCCCGGCACGCGCTTCCTGTGCGAGGGTTCGCTGGCGGTCGGCGAGCGCACCATGGGTTGCCTCGGCACGCACGGCGAGATCGACCTGGCGGGCGCGCTCGCGCGCTCCTGCAACATCTACTTCTACCGCCTCGGGCGCACGATCGGGGTCGAGCCGCTGGCCGAGATGGCGCAGCGCTTCGGTCTCGGCACCGGGCAGCGCTCGGGCCTGCTCGGCGGCAACGAGGTGCTCGAGGCGCTCGGCGTGCCCGTCGCCTCGGGCGTGCACGAGAGCGCGCCGACGCTGGGCGCCGGCGACAGCGTCACCGACGCGATGCGCCTCGCCATCGGCCAGGCGCCGCTCGACGACGTCACGGCGCTGCAGGTGGCGAGCATGATGGCCGCGCTCGGCAGCGGCGTCTTCCGCCTGCCCACGCTCGTCACGGCCATCGAGGCCTACCCGCCCATCGCGGCCCGCGCGGCGCGCGACCTCGACCTGCCGGGCCCGGCGCTCGCCGCCGTGCGCGACGGGCTGGCCGGCGTCATCGACTCGGAGGCCGGCACCGGTCGCCACCTGCAGGCCTGGCTCGTGGAGCACCTGCCGGATCTGGTCGGACAGATCGCGGCCAAGACCGGCACGGCGCAGGTGGGGGGCGGCAAGGACCAGGCCTGGTTCGCGGGCTACCTGCCGCGCCGCGCCCCGCGCGTGGCCTTCGCCGTGCTCGTCGAGGACTGCGGGCTGCACGGCGCCGAGGCGGCCGTGCCCGTGTTCGAGCAGCTGCTCGCGCACCCCGAGGTCGCGGCCTTCCTGCGGGACGAGGCGCTCGGTCGCCCCCGCCCGACGGAGATCGTGCGATGAGCGGCCAGCCCCTGCGTCGCCTCGTCGTGGCCCTGATCGAGCTGCGACTGCAGTGGTCGGTGGTGCTCCCGGCGCTCCTGCTGCTGGGAGTCGGGCTGGTGTTCATCTGGAGCGCGACGCTCGAGTCGGAGCTCGGCGACCTGTTCTCGCGCCAGCTGCTCTTCGCCGGCATCGGCGTGCTGACGGTGGTCGCCGTCTGCCGCCTGGGCAGCCGCTTCTTCCTGCGCCATGCGCTGGGGATCTACTGGCTGCTGCTGGCCGTGCTGGCGCTGCTGCCGCTCGTGTCCGAGCCCTCGTCGGTGGGCAGCGATCGCTGGATCGAGCTGCCGTTCGGCTTCAAGCTGCAGCCGTCCGAGTTCATGAAGTGGGGGCTGGTGCTGGCGCTCGCGCACCACCTGCGCCACCAGGGGGTGACGAACACCTGGCGCAGCTACGTCGTGCCCTTCCTGCTCACGGCGGTGCCGTGGTTCTTCGTCATGCGGCAGCCCGACCTCGGTTCGTCGCTGGTCATGCTGCCGGTGTTCCTGGCCATGCTGTGGGTGTCGGGTGCGCGCTGGGCGCACGTGGCCCTGGTGTCCGGCGCCGTGGCGCTCATGCTGCCGCTGGCCTACTTCGCACCGGGCCTGCTCGAGCCCTACCAGAAGGACCGCCTCGACGCCTTCCTCACGCCCATCCCCTCGCGCGTGGCCGAGGCGCGCGCGCTGCGCGACCAGCACGAGCACGACGCCGCGCGCGCGCTGGAGCAGCAGATCTCCGAGCTGAAGCGCGGCACCGGCTACCAGCAGTTCTACTCGGTGGTGGCGGTGGGCAGCGGCGGCCTCACGGGCGCCGGCCTCGGGCGCGGCATCCAGAACCGCGGCAACCGCCTGCCCGTGCGCCACGCCGACTTCATCTTCGCGGTGGTCGGCGAGGAGGTCGGGCTGGTCGGCACGCTGGGCGTCGTGCTGCTCTACGTCTGGCTCACGATCGGCATCCTGGCCGTGGCCCATCGCACGCGCGAGCCCTTCGGCCGCCTGCTGTGCGTCGGCATCGCGGCGCTCGTCGGCGGTCAGGCGCTCATGAACCTGGGCATCGCCACCGGCCTGCTGCCGGTGACGGGCCTGCCGCTGCCGCTCGTCAGCTACGGCGGCTCGTCGGTGCTGGCCACGATGCTCGCCCTCGGCTGCGTGCTCGACGTGGGGCGGCGGCGGGTGGACGTGTTCTTCGAGGAGTGAGGCCGCGGCGCGCGCGCCCCGGCTGGCTCACCAGCGGTGGTAGGCCGGGTGCCCTTCCTTCACCGCGACGAAGTGCCCGCTGCAGGTCGCGCACACGAGGCCCTCGGCCTCGAGCGTGCACTCGACCGTCGCGCGGTCGGCACGGCTCTCGACGACGCGCGCGCGCAGCAGCAGCTCGCGGTCGCTCGGCGTGGGGCGGCGCAGCTTGACGTGGAAGTCGGCCGTCACGGTGCAGGGCGGGCTGGCGCTGCCCAGCTGGCGCATGAGGTGGTAGGCCGCCGTCCAGTTGCTGTGGCAGTCCATGAGCGTGCCGACGATGCCGCCGTTGAGCATGCCGGGGTAGGCCTCGTGCCAGGGCTGGCCACGCCAGCGTGCGACGACCTCGTCGCCCTCCGGGATGCTGGCCACGTGCAGGCCGTGCGGGTTGGCCGGCCCGCAGCCGAAGCAGCGCAGCTGCGGGGCGAAGCGTTCCTGCAGGCACTGCGGCATGGCGGCTCCGGAGACGGGTCGGCGCATCCTAACCGCGCCCGGGTCCACGGCGACGAGGGTTAGAATCCGCAGCCCTTTCCCTCGTCGCGTCGGCGTCGCGCCGCCGCCCGCGGGTGCTGCCGCCTCCCGGAGCCAGGACGCCATGACGCACGAAGACCTGAACCTGAACCACATCGTGCAGCGCCAGTTCGACAAGGCGGCCGCGCATCTCGACCTCGACAAGGGCCTGCTGGCGCAGATCAGGACCTGCAACAACCTCTACAGCTTCCGCTTCCCGGTCATGGTGGACGGCAAGGTGCGCATCTTCGAGGGCTGGCGCGCCGAGCACAGCCACCATCGCAAGCCGCTGAAGGGCGGCATCCGCTTCGCCGAGCACGTCGACGAGCAGGAGGTAATGGCCCTGGCGGCGCTCATGACCTACAAGTGCGCGCTGGTCAACGTGCCGTTCGGGGGCAGCAAGGGCGCCGTGCGCGTGGATCCGCGCACGACCAGCGTGGACGTGCTCGAACGCATCACGCGTCGCTACACCTTCGAGCTGGCGCACAAGAACTTCATCGGTCCCGGCGTCAACGTGCCCGCGCCCGACATGGGCACGGGCGAGCGCGAGATGGCCTGGATGGTGGACACCTACGCCGCCATCCACCACGGCGACCTCAACGCCTTCGCGTGCGTGACCGGCAAGCCCGTCAGCCAGGGCGGCATCCACGGGCGCACCGAGGCCACCGGTCGCGGCGTGTACTACGGCATCGTCGAGGCCTGCTCGCGCCAGGAGGACATGAGCCGGCTCGGGCTCGAGCTGGGGGTGGCGGGCAAGACGGTCGTGGTGCAGGGCTTCGGGAACGTGGGCTTCCATGCCGCCAAGATCCTGCAGGAGGAGGGCGACGCGAAGATCGTCGCCATCGGCGAGTGGAACGGCTGCCTCGTCAACGAGGAGGGCATCGACGTCGCGGCCCTCGACGACCACCGGCGGAAGACCGGCCGCATCCAGGGCTTCGGGCGCGGTTGCCGCGAACTGCCGGGCGCCGGGTCCTGCCTCGAGATCCCCTGCGACATCCTCGTGCCGGCGGCCATGGAGAACCAGATCACGCTCGAGAACGCCGGGCGCATCCAGGCGCGCATCATCGCGGAGGCCGCCAACGGCCCCACGACGCCGGGCGCCGAGGACCTGCTGCTGGCCAAGGGCGTGCTCATCCTGCCCGACATCTACCTCAACGCGGGCGGCGTCACGGTGAGCTACTTCGAGTGGACCAAGAACATCAGCCACATGCGTTTCGGACGCATGGCCAAGCGCTTCGAGGCCGGCCGCGACCACCGCATGCTCGACCTCATCGAGTCGGTCACGGGCGAGCACATCGAACCCGAGCAGCGCAGCAGCATGGTCGTCGGACCGGACGAGATCGACCTCGTGCGCTCGGGCCTGTGGAACACCATGGCCGACGCCTACGGCGAGATGAAGGCCACGCTCGAGCGCCACCCGCAGGTCGGGCAGGACCTGCGCACGGCGGCCTACCTCGTGTCGATCGGCAAGGTGGCCACCTCGTACACCCAGCTGGGCATCTTTCCCTGAGCGGCGCCGCGGGCCGGCCGCGGGGGCGCCGGCCCTCGGGCGTCCCCGCCGTGTTCGCCCGAGGGTCGGATGCGCTGACGTCGCCCGTCCGTCGCGGGAACCGCCGGTGTGCGACGCCGGGCGGCGCGTGCGCTGCGCGAGCCGTGCGCTGGGCTCCGGCGGCGCGCCCACGCGTCGGCCAGCGCGCCCTCGTCGTGGATCGATCGGGAGCCGGTCGCACGCTCATCTTCGGATGCCGGGCGGCTGGTAGTACGCCGCGAGCCGACTGCTATGATCCGGCCCGCATGATCCTGGCCGACGCCGACCTCCGCTCCATCCAGGAAGCCCGTGATCTCGTGCGTCGCAGCCGGGCCGCCTGGGAGCGCTTCCGGCGCGCCGACCAGGCCACCGTGGACCGCATCTGCGAGGCCATGGCCCGCGCCGGCTCGGAGGCCAGCGAGCGCCTGGCGCGCCTGGCGGTCGAGGAGAGCGGCTTCGGCAACGCGGTCGGCAAGTACCAGAAGAACCGCTTCTGCACGGACATGCTCTGGGAGAGCCTGCGCGAGCTGAAGACGGTCGGCGTGGTGCAGCGCGACGACGCACGCCGCTACTACCAGGTGGCCGAGCCCTACGGCGTGGTGCTGGCCATCGTGCCGATCACCAACCCGACCAGCACGGCGCTGTTCAAGACGCTCATCAGCGTCAAGGCCCGCAACAGCATCGTGGTCAGCCCGCATCCGCGCGGCGTGCGCTGCATCGGCGCGGCGGTGTCGGTCATGGCCGAGGCCGCGCGCCGCGCCGGGGCGCCCGAGGACCTCATCCTGTGCATGAGCCAGCCCACGCTCGAGGGCACGCACGAGGCCATGCGGGCGCGGGAGACGGCGCTCATCCTGGCCACCGGCGGGCCGGACCTGGTGCGCGCGGCCTACAGCGCCGGCAAGCCGGCCTACGGCGTGGGGCCCGGCAACGCGCCGGCCTTCATCGAGCGCAGCGCCGACATCGTGCACGCCGTGCGCGCCATCGTCGGCAGCCAGATGTTCGACAACGCGACCATCTGCGCCAGCGAGCAGTCGGTCGTGGTCGACGCGCCCATCGCGGCCGAGGTGCGCGCCGAGTTCACCCGCCAGGGCGGGCACTGGTGCTCTCCCGAGGAGAAGGCGCTGCTCGCCTCCATCGTGGTGCGCGGCCGCCGCGTGAACCCCGCCATCGTCGGCCTCTACCCGCACCAGATCGCGACCATGGCCGGCTTCTCGGTGCCCGAGAAGACCACCGTGCTGCTGGTCGACGAGGACGGCGTCGGCTGGGACCACCCGCTCTCGGTCGAGAAGCTCTCGCCGATCCTCACGGTGTACGTGGAGGACGGCTGGGAGAAGGGCTGCGACCGCTGCATCGAGATCCTCGACTTCGGCGGACGCGGCCACACGCTCGCGATCCACTCGCGCAACGAGCAGGTCATCTGGGCCTTCGTGGCCGAGAAGCCGACGCACCGCATCCTGGTCAATGCGCCCACGGCGCAGGGCGCGGTCGGCTACGGCACCGGCCTCGTGCCGTCCATGACGCTCGGTTGCGGCGCCTTCGGCGGCAACATCACCTCGGACAACATCTCGGCCCACAACCTGCTGCTCACCAAGCACGTCGGCTACTGCTACGACGGCTTCGTCGAGTCCTTCCCCGACTTCAGCCTGGGCCCGCCGCAGCGCATGGAGTTCACCAGCCTGCCCGCCGCACCCGCCCCCGGTACGCGCGGAGCGGCCTCGGGCGCGGTCGGCACGACGCCCGCCGTGCCGGCGCCGCGCGGCCTCGGTTCCGCTGCGGCCGGCCGTCTCGCGCACCTCGGCAACCCGCCGCACCCGCTCTCCCCGACGGCCCAGCGCGCGGCGAGCGCGGCGGGCGCGGCGAGCGGTTCCGGCGCCGCCCCGGCCGGCCTCGGCGACGGCCAGTCCGGCCGGCGCCCCGCAGCTGCCCGCGACGGCGATCGTGCGCCGCGCGGCAAGCCACCCTACGAAGGGGGCGAGATCCCCCCGTTTCCGACTACCCGTCCACACTCGTGATTCGCCTCGGCGCCCAGCCTGACCGGGCCCCGACGCAGGAGACACCACCGGCATGAGCCAGATCGCACTGGGAATGATCGAGACCAAGGGCCTCGTGGGCTCCATCGAAGCGGCCGACGCCATGGTCAAGGCCGCCAAGGTGGTGCTCATCGGCAAGGAGCGCATCGGCGGCGGCTACGTCACCGTCATGGTGCGCGGCGAGGTGGGCGCGGTGAAGGCCGCGACCGACGCCGGTGCGGCGGCCGCGCGCCGCGTGGGTGAACTCGTCTCGGTGCACGTCATCCCGCGCCCGCACAGCGAGGTCGAGAGCATCCTGCCGCAGCCCAACCACGAGTCCGAGGCCTGAGCCCGGCCCGCCCGGCCGGCGCTCCCGCCGCTGCGGGCGGGCGCACGGCCGGGCGCCGACGCCCGCGGCCCGCGCCCGCGCCAGGGTCCGCCGGCGCCAGGGTCCGACGGCGCGCGCTTCCCGCGCCTCCTGACTCCTCGCCCCCCTCCTGTCGAGCCCGCACGATCCGATGGTCCAACTCAGAGCCTTCGCCTTCCTCGACAGCATGCAGCCGCAGTTCGCCAGCTTCGTGGCGAGCACGGCCAGGGGCTACCTGCCGGTGCGCGGCCAGGCGGCGCTGTACGTCGAGATCGCGCCCGGCATCGCCATCAACCGCGTGACGGACATCGCGCTGAAGCGCACCAGCGTGCGGCCGGCCGTGCAGGTCGTCGAGCGCGCCTTCGGGCTGCTCGAGGTGCATGACGAGAGCCAGGCCGAGGTGCAGGAGGCCGGCCGGCAGATCCTCGACTTCCTCGGCGTGGGCGAGCTCGATCGCCTGGCGCCGAAGATCCTCACGAGCGAGGTCATCACCGGCATCGACGACTACCAGTCGATGCTCATCAACAGGAACCGCCAGGGCATGATGCTGCTCGGCGGCGAGACGCTCTACATCCTCGAGGTGCACCCGGCGGCCTGGGCCGTCGTGGCCGCCAACGAGGCCGAGAAGGCGGCGCGCATCAAGCTCATCCACATGCAGCCCTACGGAGCCTTCGGCCGGCTGCAGCTGGGCGGCCAGGAGGCCGACATCCACGAGGCCGTGGCCGCGATCGAGAAGACGCTCGGCGACATCCGCGGTCAGCCGAACGAGGGGCGCGGCTAGACGTGGCGGCGGGCGCGGGCGGCGTGGCGAGGACAGGTGAGCAGGCGGCGCGCGCGCCGGGAGTGGGCGGCAGCGGGGCCTGCGTCGGCCTGCTCGAACTGGCCAGCATCGCAGCCGGCATCGAGACCCTGGACGCGCTCTGCAAGCAGGCGCGCATCGAGCTGCTCCAGGCGCGCGCCGTGAGCCCCGGCAAGTTCGTGATCCTCTTCCGCGGTCCGGTGGAGGAGGTCTCCTCGGCCTACACGCGCGGCCAGGAGGTGGGTGGCCGCTTCCTCGTGGACCGGCTCTTCATCCCCAACCTCGAGCCCACCCTCGCGGCGCTCGTGGCGGCCGCGGCCGACGGCCAGTCGGCTCACGCGCCCCTGCCGCAGCCGCTGCCGGCCGTCGGGCTGATCGAGACGCTGAGCATCGCGAGCACGATCCGCGCCGCCGACCTGGCCAGCAAGACCTCCAGCCTGGTGCTGCTCGCCCTGCAGCTGGCGAGCGGCATCGGCGGCAAGTCGTGGGTGGCCATGGCCGGCGAGGTCGGCGACGTCGAGGCCGCGGTGGCGCGCGGCAGCGCGGACGCCCAGGCCGCCGGCCTGCTGGTGGCGCGTGTCGTCATCCCGCAGCCGCACGACGCGCTCGCGCGGGTGCTCGGCCCGTGATCCGGCGCCTCATCACCGACGAGGACGTGCGCCTCGGGCGCGTCGCCTCGCCGCTGGTGCTCGACGAGGGCACGCTGCTCACGCCGGCCGCGCGCGACCGCGCGCTGCTGCTCGGCTACGTCATCGTCGAACGCGGCGCGCTGCCGCCCGACCCGCGCTCGGCCGCGGCCACGCCGCCGTCCGGGGCGGCCGCCGAGGCGTCGGCCGGCCCGGCCCACCCGGCCGCCGGCGGGCCCTGCGGCGCCAGCGGATCGGCCGGCGCGGCGACCGCGGGCTGGCCCAGCGCGCTCCCGGCCGACGGGCTCTACCTGCTGCGCGTGGAGGGCGGTCGCGTTGCGTCGGTGCTGCCCGCGGCGGGTCCGGGGCTGTCGATTCCCGCCGCCACGCCGCCGGCCCGCCCGGCCCCTCCGGCCTGAGGCAGAGCGCAGCCCGGGTGCCGGCAGCCCGGGGAGTCCGTGCTCGTCCCCCCGCAAGGCCCGGACGGGGATAGACTCAAGCGCCGCGAGCCGGGGAGCTCGCGGGGAGACGCAGGTGACGAGGGCTTCAGGGCAGCTCAGCAGCCGGACGCGGAAGCTTGCCATCGACGGTGGCGAGCCGCTGCGCTCCAGCTTCCTGCCGTTCGGGCAGCCGACGCTCGACGAGAGCGAGATCGCGCGCGTGGCCGACGTGCTGCGCTCGGGCTGGCTCGGCATGGGCCAGCGCACGCTCGACTTCGAGCAGGCCTTCGCGCACTACGTCGGCGCGCGACACGCGGTGGCGGTGTCCTCCTGCACGGCCGGCCTGCGCATGGCGCTCGAGACGGCGGGCGTGCGGCCCGGCGACGAGGTGATCACCACGCCCATGACCTTCGCCGCGACGGTCAACGTCATCCTCGCGGTGGGCGGCCGTCCCGTCCTTGCCGACATCGACCCTGACACCTTCAACCTGCGCCCCGAGGCCGTGGCGGCCGCCATCGGACCGCGCACGCGCGTCCTGATGCCCGTGCACTTCGGCGGGCTGCCCTGCGACCTCGCGGAGCTCTGGGCGCTGGCCGGGCGCCACGACCTGCGCATCGTCGAGGACGCCGCCCACGCGGTGGGCGCCGAGTACGCCGGGCGACGCATCGGCGGGCACGGCCACCTCGCCGCCTTCAGCTTCTACCCCAACAAGAACATGACCACGATCGAGGGCGGCATGGTCACCACGGACGATGCCGCCGCCGCCGACGACCTGCGGCTGCAGCGCATGCACGGGCTGTCGAACGACGCCTGGCGCCGCTACACCTGCCAGGAGCTGATCGTGTCGCAGGTGGTGCGTTCGGGCTTCAAGTACAACATGACCGACGTGCAGGCCGAGCTGGGGCTCTCGCAGCTCGGGCGCCTGGACGGCTTCCTCGCCGTGCGGCGCGCGCAGGCCGAACGCTACGACCGCGAGCTCGCCGGGCTGCCGCTGCAGCCGCAGCGCCGCCCTCCGGCCGCCAGCGGACACCTGCATGCGCTGCACCTGTACGTCGTGCTGGTCGAGCTGGAGCGGCTGCGCGTGGACCGGGACACCGTCGTGCGGGCGCTGCGCGCCGAGAACATCGGCGTCGGCGTGCACTACCAGGCCATCCACCAGCACCCGTACTTCGCGCGCGAGCTGGCGTATCGCCCGGGCGACCTGCCCGGTGCCGAGCGCGCCGCCGCGCGCACGCTGACGCTGCCGCTCGGGCCGTCGATGACCGACGCCGACCAGGACCTGGTGCTGGCCGCGCTGCGCGACGTGCTCGGTCACTACGCGGCCTGACGGGCGGCCGCCGCCGCGCGCCAGCACTGCTGCGCGCGGAGCGCGCGCCTCAGCGCCGGGCCGACTTCGCCGGCATGTACTTCCAGTGGCGGGGCTTGCCCTCGGCCAGCCACTCGAGCGTCGTGGCGAGGCGTCGCGCGCGCGTCTCGTCGCGCCGGGCCTCGGCGATCCAGTCGGCGTAGTCGCGCTGCTGGCTCGGCGCCAGGGCCGCGAAGGTCTTGCGCGCCGCGGCATGCGCGCGTTGCGCCAGGGCGCGCGCGAGCTCGGGCGGCACCACGACGGGCCGCGCCGCGCGGCGGCGACGGGCGGCACCGCCGTCGGCGGCCTTGCCGCTGCGGCGGCGTTCGCGCGCGGCCTCCGCCCGGGCCAGGTCGAGCGCCAGGGCCTCCTTCATCCAGGCGTTGATGGCGCGCTGCGGCGGCAGGTCGGCGATGCTGGTGACCCGCGCTCCGCCCATGCCCTCGTTGCCTTCGGGTCGCAGCAGTCCCTGGGGGTCGGTGAGTTGCCTGTGGAGCCAGAAGCCCCACGAGACGTGCGCCTTGAAGGCCGCGAAGCCGCACACGATGCCGTGCCGGCAGTACGAGGGATGGCCCCACTTGAGCTGCTCGACGAGGCCGTCGCTCGCGCGCTCGAAGCTCTCGCGCAGGTGCACCAGGATCGGCTGCGCGAAGGGCGCGGCGCGCGCGATGTAGGCGTCGACGCGCGGATCGCGGCGGCCTGCCGCCTGCCGCGCACCGCTGCGAGCCTTGCCGCTGTCCGCCTGCCGCGCGCCGCTGCGAGCCCTGCCGCTGTCCTCGCGCCGCGCGCCGCTGCGACCGCGCGCCTTTGCCCTGGACCCCGCTGCACTGCCCTGGCTGCGTGACGCCCTGCCTTGCGCTGGCATCTGGCTCCCGCGCCGCGGCGCGGCCCTCAGTAGTCGAAGAGATCGCCGAGGACGTAGCGGCTGCCCGCCGCCGCGTTCAGGGCGCGCAACAGCTTGCCGCGCACGGGCGGCGTGAGCCAGCGCCCGCGTGCCCCGCGGTTCACCATCTTGTGGGTGATCTGCTCGCCCGAGGCGGCCACGAGATCGGACGGACGCAGGCCATGCTGCCTCAGCAGGCCGGCCAGCGGCTGTTCGCCGAGGTCGCGCTCGCCGCTGCCGGGGCGCCCGGCCGGAACCGGGGGGCCGTCGGCCGTCACGGCACGGGCTCGGGCGAGGGCGCGAGGTCGAGGGCCCACAGGATGGCCTGGTCGGAGAGCGGGCCGTGGCGGTCGGCGAGCAGCTCGGTGAGCGAGCGCGTGGTGAGCAGCAGGCGCGCGCCGCGCCGCAGCTCGGACCAGACCGCGGGGTGGCCGTCGGGGTTCACGCCGGCCTCGAGCTGCCGCAGTTCGCTGCCGCTCTCGCGCGGCCAGGCGAGCAGCTCCGACTGCAGGGTGGCCAGGCGCTCGACCACCTCGGCCTCGGGCTCCTCGCAGCCGGCCAGCGCCTTGGGCGTCATGCGGCACAAGAAGGGCCGACCCGAGGTGAGCGCGTCGAGCAGCAGCTCCAGCCGCGCGGCGGGCAGCACGGCGCCGTGCAGGTCCAAGACGATCAGGTCGGCATCGCGCAGCGCCGCGCGCCACGCCAGGTCGCTCGCGCCCTGCGCATCGACGCTGAGGCAGGACACGCCGTGCTGGTTGCGCAGCCGGAAGGCCAGCTCCGAGAAGGACGTCTCGGCGGCATGGGTGTCCTCGGCCACCACGCGCAGCACGCGCGGCGGCAGGCTGCCGCCCGGCCGCTTCTGCAGCGTGTACCAGGCAGCGGGGTGCAGCAGTGACCGCCCGTCCACGTCGCGCAGGCCCTCCAGCAGCAGCTCGTGGACGTAGCCCTCCTTCAGGCCGTCCACGACGACGTCCAGCACCTTGCCCTCGCCCGAGAGCGCCAGGCCCTCGATGTCCAGCGGCCAGTCGTCCAGCTCGTCGCTGCCGTAGTCGCTGTGCAGCTCGTAGGTGAAGCGGCGCAACGCCAAGCGGCCCGGGTCGGTGGCGATGAGCGGGTCGAGGCTGGCCGTGAACTCGAGGTGGAAGCCGTCGTGGCGAGCCTCGACGCGCTGCAGCTCGAAAGGCGTCTCGCCGCTCCAGCGCACGCGTTGCAGGCCCCACGAGCGCCGGCCGAGCGAGGCCCAGCCGCGGTCGGTGAGCCCGGCCCAGAGCGCGCCGCGCTCGTCCTGCGCCACGCGCACCACGCCCGAGTCGAGGCCGTGCCGGAAGGGGATGACGGCGCCCTGCCAGACGCCGGCCACCTGCTCGAGGCAGACGCGCATCAGGCTCGCGCCGTACTGGTCGCCGACGAAGACCTGCCCGGCGAAGGGACCGAAGGCGCCGTCGCTGCCGTCCCAGACGAAGCCCGACGGCGAGCGGCCCGTGACGTCGTACGGGAACCACACCGCCGGCAGCACCAGGCCCGGCACGCGCCGCGCGGCGACGGGCATGAGCACGCCGTCGGGCACCTCGCCCGGGTCGGCCACGCGCGACTCGGGTCGCCGCGCCGAGGCGGCGCCCCAGGGGTGGCCGTGGAAGTCGCCCTCGCGCAGGGCGGCGAACTTGCTGGCCCCGCACCACTCGCCCTGGTTGTCGGTGTAGAAGATCTCGCCCCACGGGCTGCTGCCGATGCCGCACGGCGAGCGCAGTCCGCCGACCACCGGCTGCATCGGGCCGCCGGGCGGGATGCGCAGCGCCCAGCCGCGCCAGTCGACGCGCCCGAAGGGCTCGCCGTCGAAGGGGATATTGAGCGTCACCCACAGGTTGCCGTCGCCGTCCTCGGCCGGGCCGAAGGCGTATTCGTGGTAGCTGCCCGAGAGCTGCCAGTCGTCGCACACGGTCTCGTAGCGGTCGGCGCGTCCGTCGCGGTCGGCGTCCGCCATGCGCAGCAGCTCGCCGCGCTGCACGCAGTAGATCCAGCCGTCGCGCGCGAGCAGGCCGAGCGGCTCCTGCAGGCCATCGGCCCACAGCGTCCAGAGCGGTGCCTCGCCGCTGGCGCCTGACACGCGCCAGATCTCGCCGCGGCGCGTGGCCAGCAGCAGCTCGTCGTCGGGCAGCGCGAGCAGGCCGCCCACCTCCAGCACCACGCCCTCCGGCGGGAGCAGCGTGTCGAGCGGATAGAAGGCCGCCTCGCGTCCCGCCAGGTCGGCGGTGCGCGCGGCCTCCTCGGCGTCCACCAGTCCGTTGCCGGCGAACTCGCCGGGGGGCGCGGCGTCGGCGGCGTCCTGTTCCGAGGCCTCGCCCGCGGCCGGCTCGGACGCCTCCTGCTCCTCCTTCGGCTGGATCGGCTGGATCGGCTGGATGTCGGTGTCGGCCTGCTGCGGCGGTCCCGGCTCCGTGGGCTCCTGCGCGACCGCGCCGCGCGCGACAAGCAGCGCGAGCAGCAGGGCCATCCGTGGGGCGCGGTGCAGGCTCACCAGTGCAACTCCACGCTGAAGCGGCTCTCGCCACGCGCGTCGGGAGCGGCGGGCACGACGAGCAGCTCCTGGCGGCCGTCGGGCGCGGTGCGCACCTCTGCCGTCGCGCCGGCCACGCTCAGGGTGAGGCCGTCGTCCGTCTCGAAGCTGCCGGGCGCGTCGGCCCGCGCGCCGATGTGCGCCGCCACGGCGGCCCGGTGCCAGGGCAGCGCGTCGTCGGGGCCGAGGTGCAGCACGAAGTCGCGCCGCAGATGGGCGCCGTCGCCGCTGAGCCTGGCCGTCGGCGACTCCTCCACGAGCGGCAGCCGCCCGTCGCCGTGGGCGTAGGCGAAGGTGGGCAGGCCTGCGGCATCGCGCGTGTGTCCGCGCATGCGCCAGCCGCTGTCGCGCCCGACCGTCTCCGGCCAGGGGGCGTCCGGTCCGGCCAGCCAGGCCCAGGCATCGCCCGGCGGCAGCTCGCGCACGGCCTCGCCGGGCGGCTGCTCGAGGCGGCCCGCGCGCCCGCGCCAGGTGCCCTCGGCGTCGAAGAAGCGCCCCTTCCAGAGCCGCGCCAGCCGCACGTGCTCCTCGTCGAAGGCCAGGTGCACCTTCTCGGGGAAGCCCACCGCCAGCACGCGCGCCGAGAGGCCCTGCATGAAGCAGCCGATGTAGAGCGGCCGGTCCACGGGCACCAGCTCGTAGGCCGCCGGGTCGACCTCGACGCCCGGCGGCAGCGGCATCGCCGCGCCCAGCGCGAGATAGTCCCAGAGCGCGTCGATCTGCGCCTCGGCCGAACCCCCGAACGCGTCGCTGCCGAGGGAGCGGCCCTCCTCGAAGAAGGTCGGCATGCGCGTGCCGGGGCGCATGGCGATCGGGTCGGACATCCAGCGCTCGAACCAGGCCGGTTGCAGGCGCGCATGCATCAGCGTGAGGTCGAGGCCCGGCAGGCCGAGCGAGGCCTGTCCCGCCGCCGTGTGGCAGCTGATGCACGAGAGCCCGTCCTTGCCGGCGAGCTGCCGGCCGGCCTCGACGCGCACGGCGTCGAACTCGCGGACGACGCTGGTGCTGGGCGGCGTCGCGCCGTCGGCTGCGGCCAGGGCCTCCGGCAGGCCGTCGAGGGCGGCCGGGCCGAAGGCCGGCATGCGCGTGTGCATGTAGGGCCGCACGCGTTCGCCCTGCAGCAGCACGCCGCGCAGGGCCGCGAGCCGCAGCTTGTCGCCGACGCCGGTGAGGGTGGGTGGCAGGCGCCCCTCGTCGCCCAGGTCGGCCGCACCCGTGAAGGCCGCGCGCCTCCGCCCGACCGGACCGCCGCGCGCGTCGCGCTCGTGGCAGGCCAGGCAGTCGAGCTGCTCGAGGCGGCGCGCCACGCTGCGTTCGGCCGGCAGCGGCATCGCGAGCGCCGGGGAGCCGGCCAGCGCCTCGCGCAGGTGCTGCTTCTGCACGGGGTCGAGGTGGTAGTCCGGCAGGCCCGACGGCACCTCGTCGGCCAGGCAGCCGCGCTCCAGGTAGTGCAGCGCGGTGAGCGGCGGGGCGGCCGGCGCCGGCGCACTGCCGGCGCCCGCGTGACAGGCCGCGCAGCCCAGCTCGAGGTAGCGCTCGCGGCCGCGCGCCACGGCCTGCGGATCGGGTGTCAGCTCCTCCCAGCCCTGCGGCGGGACGAGCCGCAGGCTGGTGCGCAGCTCCTGCTCCTCGAAGGGCTGCTCCTCGTCGTCCACCACGAAGCCGGCCTCCAGCTCCGCGTCGCCCTCGTTCTCGAAGAACGTGATCTCGAGCGCGTGCCAGCCGGCGTCGAGCGTCACGCTGGCCTGCTTGCGCCCGGAACCGTGCAGTCCGTCGTTGTCCACCACGAGCGCGCCGTCCACGAACAGGCGCGAGCCGTCGTCCGACGAGGTGTAGAGCACGTGCTCACCGCTCGTGGCGATGAACAGCTCGCCGGCCTGGCGCACGGCGTAGTACTCGCTCACGAGGCCGGCGTCCGCGGCCGGCTCGACGCCCTCGGGCTGCGCCTGCGGGTCGATGCCGAGCAGCCCCACGCGCGGCACGATCTGCGTGCGCGTCGGCGTGCGCCCCGCCAGCGGCGGCACGACGCTCAACTGGCCGTCGAAGACGTACAGGTCCGAGCGCAGGCCGGGCGAGTCGATCTGCCGCGTCGGGCCGGCGGCGATGTGATCGCGCAGCAGGTAGCAGGCGAGCGCGTCGGCCTCCTGGGCGTCGAGCTGCAGGTCGGGCATGCGCCCCGAGGGCCAGGCGGCCAGCGGGTCGGCCAGGAAGGCGGCCAGCGCGCGGCGGTCGGCGCGGCGCGCGAGCGCCCGGCCGTCCAGGTCGTTGCCATGGCAGGCCAGGCAGCCGAGGCGTTCGAACAGCTCGGCGCCGCGCTCCACCGGCCACGGGTCGGGCGGCTCGGGCAGGAGCGGCATCGGGCCGCCCAGCGAGACGAGGTAGTGCAGCAGCTCGCGCTGGGCCTGCTGGCGTTCGGCCTCCGGCAGGCTGCCGAGCAGGTCGGGCATGCGCGTGCCCGGACGGACGGCCTGCGGCGAGCTGAGCAGGTCGGCGAGGGCGGCCGGCGCCAGGCGCGCGCCGACGTGGCTCAGGTCGGGCGCCGGCAGCGGATGCAGGCGGGCGTTCGTCGCGTCGTCGGCGGCATGGCAGGACGTGCAGGCGAGCGCGGCCAGTAGCGTCTCGCCGCTCGGATGCTCGAAGCCCTGCTGCGCAAGCGGCGGCAGGTGCTCGGTGTAGGGCCCGCGCCACAGGCTGCAGGCGGCCACGACGGCCAGCAGGGCCAGCGCCGTGCGCGTCAGGCGCCCGCTCGTCGGGGCTCGGCCGGGAGGGCGTCTCACGGCAGCGGATCATGGTCGCTGCCGCGGTAGGAGGCAAGCCGCCACCCCCGGCGGAACGGTCGGCGGTGAGCCGTCAGCGGTCAGCGGTGAGCCGTCAGCGGTCGGCGGCTGGGCTGGCTGCGGACCAGCGGCGAAGGGCGGCAGCCGGCGCGCGGCGAGCGCTCGCGGACGGTGGCGCACCCTGGCCGGGCGCCGCAGCGGGACGGCGACCGCTGCGCCCCGCGGCACGAGGCGCGACGAAGGAGGTCTGGGAGCGGGCCGCCGGCCGCTGTAGGGTCAAGCCGTCCGCCTCGCAGGTCGGCCCACGTGCCCGACGCCGTCTTCAGTCCGCGCCTCGGTGTGTGCAGCTGGTCGCTCCAGCCGCGCAGCGAGCAGGACCTCGCCCGCCTGGCACGGCAGACGGGCGTCGCCTGCGTGCAGCTCGGACTGAAGCCGCTGCTGGCTGGCCAGTGGTCCGTGCCGGCGCTGCAGCAGGCGCTGGCCGACGCGGGCCAGGCGCTCGTCTCGGGCATGCTCTCCATGGCGCGCGAGGACTACTCGAGCCTCGCCAGCATCGCGCTGACCGGCGGCCTGCGGCCGGACGCCACCTGGAAGGAGAACCGGCGCACGGCGGCCGAGGCGGCGGTGCTGGCGCGGCGTCTCGGGCTGAGCCTCGTCAGCTTCCACGCCGGCTTCCTGCCGCACGAGCCGGGGCGCGAGCGCGACAAGCTGCTCGAGCGCCTGCGCCAGGTGGCCGACCTCTTCGCCGAGCAAGGCGTGGCCGTCGCGCTCGAGACCGGCCAGGAGACGGCCGAGACGCTCGAGCAGGTGCTCGTCGCGCTCGACCGGCCGCACGTGGGCGTGAACTTCGACCCGGCCAACATGCTGCTCTACGGCATGGGCGAGCCGCTCGACGCGCTGCAGCGGCTGCTGCCGTCCGTGCGCCAGGTGCACATCAAGGATGCCTGCCGCACGAGCGTGCCCGGCACCTGGGGGCGCGAGGTGCCGGTGGGCAGCGGCGAGGTCGACTGGCGCGGTTTCCTCGAGCTGCTCTCGCGCTGCCGGCCCGTGCCCGACCTGCTCATCGAGCGCGAGGACGGCGCCCGGCGCGTGGCCGACGTGACGCGCGCGCGCGAGCACATCGAGCACTGCCTCGCGGCCCGCCGCGCCGCCACGGTCGTGGGGCCCGGTGCGCCCGCGGACGCTCCGCGCGCGGCGCGGCCGCCGGTCGCCGCGAGCGTGGGCGTCGGCGTGCTCGGACTCGGCTTCATGGGCGGCCGGCACATCGACGCCTATCGCGTGGCGCAGGCCGCCGGACTGGCGAACCACCTCGTGGCCGTGAGCGATGCCGACGCCGACCGCCGCCGGGGCGCGCGCAGCGCCGCCGGCCACGAGGCGCTGGCCGCCGCCGGCTCGCTGCCGCCGCTCTTCGACCCGCGGGAGGTGGTCGCGCACGCCGACCCCGCGGCCGTGCTGTCCGACCCGGCCGTGGAGCTGGTGAGCATCTGCACCTGGACCGAGAGCCACGTGCCGCTGGCGTTGGCCGCGCTCGCCGCCGGCAAGCACGTGCTGGTCGAGAAGCCGCTCGCGCTGCACGCGGCCGAGGTCGCGCGCCTCGCCGCCGAGGTGCAGCGCCACCCCGACCTGCTGTGCATGCCCGCCATGTGCATGCGCTTCTGGCCGGGCTGGAGCTGGTTGGCGGAGATCATCGCCGAAGGCCGCTTCGGCCCGTTGCGCACGCTCGAGCTGCGGCGCCTGGCGCCGGCGCCGAACTGGTCGGCCGGCTTCTACGCGGACGAGGCGCGTTCCGGCGGGATGCTCGTCGACCTGCACGTGCACGACGCCGACTTCATCCGCTGGTGCCTCGGCCCGCCGGTCGAGGTGAGCGTCACGGGCCACGCCGGGCACGTGCACGTGGACTACCGCTACGCGGACCCGGCCTGCGAGGTGCGGGCCGAGGCGGCCTGGCTGCCCGGGCGCGAGGCGCGCTTCAGCATGTCGTTCCGTGCGGTGTTCGAGGGCTGCATCGTGGACTACGCCTCGGGGCGCGATCCGCTGTTGCGCGTGGAGCGCCGGCATGCCCTCGTGGAACCCGTCGCGCTCGAGGAGCACACCGGCTACGAGCACGAGATCCAGGCCCTGCTCGCTGCCATCCACGCGCTGCGCCGCGGCGAGCGGCCGCCGCCCTTGCGCGCCCAGGTGCACGAGGCGGTCGGCCTGATGCGCCTGCTGGCGGCCGAGCGCGAGAGCCTGCTGAGCGGGCGCCCCGTCGCCGTCGCGGGCTGAGGTCGGCGCGCGGCGCGCCTCAGACGAAGCGCGTGCGCCCCGGGACCGGCACGGGCGCCAGCGGGAGATCGCCCCAGGAACAAGTGGCCGGACCGAGCGACTCCTCGCTGGCCAGCGCCTGCTCCCAGGTGATGGTCTGCCCGGTGTAGGCCACCATGCGCCCCAGGATCGCGAGCATCGTGCTGCTGGTCATCCAGTCGCCGTCGAAGCGCGGGCGGCCGGCGCGGATCGAGGCGAAGAGTTCGTCGTGCTCGATCTGGTACATGTCGCCGCCCTCGCCTTCGTAGGTCCACGGGCGGCGGCCCTCGATGCGGAACTCGTCGCTCCAGCCGCGCACGGTGGCCAGCCCCTCGGTGCCGTAGATCCAGTCGCTGTTGTCGCCCGAGCAGTTGGCGATCTGCCGGCACATGTGGAAGCCGCGCGCGCCGCCCGGGTAGTCGTAGGTCACGCCGAAGTGGTCGAAGATGTTGCCGCGCTCCTCGCCGAAGCGCGCCGCGCGCCCGCCGATGCCGGTGGCCGAGAGCGGCGGCACGTCGCCGAAGGCCCAGGCCATCTTGTCCAGGCTGTGGCAGGCCTGCTCGACGATGTGGTCGCCCGAGAGCCAGGCCATGTGCTGCCAGTTGCGCAGCTGGAACTCCATCTCGCTCCAGCCGGGCTGCCGCGGCTGCGTGCCGAGCGGCGTGGCGTTGTAGGTGGAGTAGACGGCCTGCACCTGGCCGACGCCGCCGCCGAGCACCTGTCCGTAGAGCGCGCGGTGGGGCGGGTTGCTGCGCCAGCAGAAACCCGAGACGAGCGCCAGGCCGGCGGCCCTGGCCGCGGCGGCCGAGGCCATCACCGAGCGCAGGCCGGGCGCATCGACCGCCATGGGCTTCTCGCAGAATACGTGCTTCCCGGCGGCCACGGCGGCCGAGAGGTGCGCCGGGCGGAAGTGCGGCGGCGAGGTGAGCAGCACGACGTCCACGCCGCTGTCGATCACGCGCTGATAGGCGTCGAAGCCGACGAAGCGCCGCTCGGGCGGCACGTCGAGGAGCGCCGCGGCCTGCTCGCCCAGCTCCGAGACGAGCGCGCCGTGGCTGCTCTCGAGGTGGTCGGCGAAGACGTCGCCCATGGCCGTGAGCTTCACCGTGCCGGGCTCGGCTCTCACGGCCTGGACGGCGGCGCCGGTGCCGCGACCCCCGCAGCCGATGAGCCCGACGCGCAGCACGTCCGGGTCGTCCGTGCGCGGCAGGTGGGCCAGCAGCGGGCGCGGCGCGCCGAGCACGAGCGGCGCGGCCAGCGCGGCCGAGCCTTCCAGGAAGCGACGACGGGAGGGGCGCGGGGTCGGACGGCTCACGGGCAGCGGCCTCGAGGGGAGGCGCGCGAGTGTAGCCCGGCGGCTCGGGCCGTGGTCCGGCCGCTGGTATCCTCTCGCCCGTCCGCCCGGCGCTCGTGGAGGTCGCCCGGCACGGCCGCGAGGGAACTGCATGCCGTCGTCTCCGGGAGTCCACCTGCGACGTGCGCCGGCCGCGGCGCGCAGCGGCCTCCGCCCGGCGCACCGGGTCCTGCGGCGGGCGGGCTGCCTGCTGGTGCTCGGCGGGTGCCTGTCGGCCTGCGAGGGTGCGTCGACGCCGGAAGCGGGCGGCACGGCCTCGGCCGACGCGCTCAGCAACCCGCTCGAGACGGCGGCCGCCGAGGCGCCCCTGGACCCGGACGGGCCGGCGACCGCCGGCGCGCTGCCGAGCCCGGGCGGGACGCGGACCGAGCCCCGGACGCCGCAGGGCCTGGCGGCGATCGGGATGTCCGCGGACGCGTCGCCGCCCACGCTCTCGTTCACCGGCTGCGACATCTCGAAGCTGGCCTACATGCAGGACGCTGCCGAGGCGTATCGCGCCGCGACGGGCATCCGGATCGAGGTCACGGGAGGTGGCGCGACGCGCGGCATCCGCGCCACCGTCGGCGGCTACAGCGACTTCGGCGGAACCTGCCGCCACGCGCTCGACGAGGAGTTCCCGGAGGATGAGGCCGGCGCCGTGCTGACGCACGTGGCCTGGGACGCGCTGGTCTTCTTCACGCATCCGTCGAACCCGGTGGACGACCTGAGCACGGAGCAGGTGAAAGGCATCCTGCTCGGACGGATCGTGGATTGGAGCGAGGTGGGGGGCGAGCCGTCGCGCATCGTGCCGGCCTTCCGGCGAGCGTCGGCCGAGGGCGCCCTCTCGGGCGTGGCCTACATGACCAACCTGCTGCTCTTCGGCGAGACAGAGGTGCCCTACACGGGCCAGGCCGTGCAGTTCGGTTCGAGCGGGCCGGTCGAGGAGTTCGTCGAGCAGACGCCGGACAGCTTCGCCGTCACCGGCGTCTCCAGCGCGCGCCGGCGCGCCGTGAAGATCCTGCGCCTCGACGGCATCGAGCCCAGCCGCGAGAACATCGCGAGCGGCACCTATCCTTTCTTCCGGCCGCTCTACATCGTCTCGGACGGGGAACCCCAGGGTGCGCGGCGCGACTTCCTCGACTGGCTCGTCGGGCCCGA
>Ga0315912_10001731_pt1 | contig 25568 bp, 31 predicted proteins | sample VfabasoilMG_FD_204469 | JGI IMG/M metagenome (GOLD analysis project Ga0315912, IMG submission 204469) | Garden soil microbial communities collected in Santa Monica, California, United States - V. faba soil | ecosystem: Environmental > Terrestrial > Soil > Garden | place: USA: California... | reverse complement strand
CTGCCTGGCTGCAATTCGGATCGATGGATTGTAATTGAATGCAATCCCGCATTGCTGTAACCATTGATAAGCGTTTTTACTTCCCTCCCCGTATTATCGAATAACCTGATAGCGACATAATCAGGATTCTTAAGGAAAAAGCGTATCGTTGTAAAATCACTAAAGGGATTCGGATAATTTTGCTCCAGCAGGTTATTTTCTTCTTTCGACTCAGCCAGTCGCAGTGACGGCAAAGTTCCGACATAATATGGACGCATCATTTCGTGGTCTTCGTGCGATAAGATGTGACAATGCCAGACATACTCCCCCGCACGATCAAATTTTGCAATGACCCGGGTTACTTGTCCGGGATACATGATCCCTGTGTCTTTCCATCCTTTTTCACGGGGTTGCGGCAAATTGGGCTGCCCCAGCAGTTTTATGTTGGAAATAGCTGCTGTTGTAGCATCCACGCTGGCTTTGAATCGCTGCCGGTTAATTATCTGGAACGCGACGAGATGCAAGTGTATGGGATGGGCATCCGCTGTCAGATTGTAGACTTCCCACAGCTCGACGTCATTCAGCCCGGGATTTTCCGTGATGGCATCGTCCCACATCATCACTCCTTCATCGGCTGTACCCAACATAGGCATCAGGCGGTCATACTCATCTTCGCCTTCAAATAGGATCAGTTTTCTTGTGGCTCCGGTTTGAATGAGCGGTTGGATCGGCGTGCGAAGCGATGCCGGCAAGGTCGTCACCGGGTAAGCTGAATTCAACGGCTGAATTACCCGGAAGGCCATAATCTGACCTGTTGTTTTGATATTCGGCATCTGCCCATTTGGATAGGGAGCGCGTGCATTATTTTTTAGGATGATGGTTCGACCCCACAAGGCCGGATCAGAAAAATCAACCACCACATCTGCGCGCTCACCGGGAGCTATCAGCAATTGACTGATGGAGACAGGGGCTTCAAGCAACCCTAAATCTGTGCCGACCTGGTTAAACATCACTCCATTTCCGAAATAAAGGTTGTAGAAACGTGAATCAGAACCATTCAGGAGCCGCAAACGATATGGGCGCGGTTCCACATCGAGCACCGGCCAGATCTGTCCATTGACGAGTATAAAATCCCCAAAGAATTCAGGCATGACACTCGGATCGGGTTGTTCATATTCTTCATCCGTTTCCTCAGGAGTTGAAGGATAATAAAGCTGTCCGTCTGCAGTGAACATTCTATCCTGGATAGCCATCCCCAATTCATAGGGACCGGATGGCAAATGGTTTGCTGTAGTAAGCGCGTCTTCGTTGTTGTCGCGGATCAAGTAGAACCCGGCAAGCCCCGCATAAACATTGAGGCGCGTAATTCCGAGCGCATGATCGTGGTACCAGACCGTGGCGGCTTCCTGGCTATTGTCGTAATGGAAGGGCACAGTTTCGCCTTTTTCAAACTTAGGTCCCTTGAGTGCAAAGCCGGGAGTATACCATTGATCCGGCAGGCCGTCGCTTGCCGACTCCGTATGTCCTCCATGAATATGGGTGATGACAGGCACTCCGGAAGTTTCCCAGTCAGGACGGCCGCTCAGTGCCCAATGAACGGAAGTATCAATGGGCAAAAAGTGCGCCAGCGGGTCGCCAGTGCTGTTAATAAGATTGTTGAGCCAGTAAAAATCTACAGGCACGTCTCTCCTGGCAACAATGGTAGGTCCGGGGTAGCTGCCATTGTAACCCCAAACCTTGGTCATGAGTACGCTTCCCTGAACAGGATCCCGCAAACCAAGGTCCTGATAAAATTCATCGATGGACACCGTGTATGTTCCGCCACCGGTAGCATTGATTACCGAAGGTATTGGCATCTGTTGCACAAATTGCTGCTGCATTTCAGGATCCAGCAATGCTTGCTGAGCTGAGGCATACGGAATCCGTAAACCCAGGAGCAATAGAATAGTGAACATCCTTGAGAAGGATATTACGGCGGAGATGAAGTAATTTCTACTCATGTTTTTATGATTTAGATTAGAAAATTAACACGGACAACAATTATTTTCCCATGACCTAAGTCAAAAGGGGGGCATGACGATGCTCAGTTTGTGTTGAAATGGTCGGAGTCCTTTTCAAGGCTGCGTTCCGGCAACTTATTCTAAAAAACTACCAATGTAAAAGCATCATTCCAAGTATACCTTGTTTCAGTGTTTTTGACAAGATTTTCTACTTGTGGAAACACATGACGCCACCCCTTTAAAGTTCCTTTCAGGATTTTGCCGCCGAGTAGAATATCGATTAATTCAAAATATAATCATCACCAATACCCGCCATGCCGAAGCTTTGCGAAACATGCTGAAGTCCCTGAAGGACGTGCGTGAGGGTATTTCTTCCGGATTGTCAGGAGACCTGCTCTCTCCATTTACGCAGTGCCATGCATTACCTGGGAAGCATTACCGGCGAGATTGCCACGGATGATCTGCTGAAGAATGTTTTTTCCAGCTTTTTTATCGGAAAATAAATCACAAATAAAAAAGCGGCATCTCTGCCGCCTTTTGTTAAACACATATTGTGTACTATTTCCTTCCTGTTATTCCTTTACGAAGCTGGCAGTATAAAATGCCGCATCGTTCATAAGAATGAACTTATAAATTCCATAGCTAAGGCCGGAAATCTCCAGCGAGTAAAGTTCACCGCTAAAAGTTACATCTTTGACGATCACTTTCTGGCCGAGTGTGTTAACAATTTGGAGTTTTACCTTGCCATCCATTCCTTCGGTATGAAATGAAATGGTACCGGAGGAAGGATTGGGAAACAGGTTGATAGCAAAAGCATGTTCTCCGCCCTGGAAAGCCAGTCGTGCAGAGCATGAGCCAACATAATCTCCATGACCCAGGTGGCCTGGAACGGCACTGGCATCAACGCATATTTTATTTCCATTATGGCAGACAGCCACCTTTTGATTGTTGCCTGAAAAGCATCTTACATCTTCTGCAAACAGGGTGGCACAGTCGGTGAATGTGCAATTGGAAGCATCCGTAACGGTGACACATAGTTCCGCCGTATCCATCACGCAGACGGTGACGTTTGCCGTGGCGCTGCCCGTCATAGTTTCTCCTGAAAGCAATGCCCGGTTCAATGTCCAGCTGTAAGTAAACGGAGATGTGCCCCCGGTTACTGCGGCTGTTTTTGTTCTGCATTGTTCGGGGCCATATCCAAAATATAAATGCTCATCCGTTCCCGCATCCACCGTCCCCGTGCAGCATCCTCCTGCATCCGGGTTAATGGAGGGGTCAAAGTCGTTACAGTCGAGGTTGTTGAGAGAAAAATTATCATATACCGATCCATCATCGCAATAGTTGAAGGTGCTGCTGCCGCCAAACCCATCACCGTCCTGATCGAAAAATCCATAGACTGCAGGATACAAATTTCCGATGTTCACCGGATTGCCCGACCAACTGCCGCTGCATGCAATGCTTCCGTCGTCACGGACAACGATGTTATAGCTTACCGGGCTGCACAGGTTTGCAAATGTATTGCTGCTTTGAAAGGATGCCCCGTTGTCGATGGAATATTCGAGGGAGCCCGTACAATTGGAGCATGTTGCGGTGATCGTTATGGAACCGCCATAGCCATCTGCACAATAGGTTGGACAATAGGCCGGTGTGGTTGCAACATCGGTGATCGTAATTGTGCCGCAAGAAGGAACAGCATTTGTTGAAATCGCCGCGATAACGAATACCGCCAGTAGAATTTTTGTTTTCATGTTGTTGTGGTTTATGATTGTGCGTATTTAAAAACTCATTTTTGAGTTCTGATTTGCTTACGTAACTTTATTTTGTTAGTACCCTCCTTTGCTGTCGTCAAAATATTCAGCAATGAATTCATCCTGGCCTGCGGAGCCAATACGGGCGAATCGAAAAAAAATAGCAGCAGAAAACTGTGTGTGAAGTGTTTCATGCTCGTGCTTTTCGGTAGCTAAAAGTACAAGTAAAATCCTGAATTGCAAGGCCGTAGTGATAAAACCCCGACCTGAAGGCAAATTCATTGAAATTCCCTGTGCTTCTGTGCCTCTGTGGTTAATTCTGTTTTTCACCACAGAGGCACAGAAGCACAGAGATTTTATTGCTGCTTAAATGTAAATTTCAAACGGTCATTCGTATATGAGACTGTAGAATATCGAAAAGTCCAATCGAGAAAGGTCTCTGTAAATGAAAACTCAATTTCACATCCTGGCTTGAGCTTACTCACGTTTTCCTTCATCTCATTGGTCAGCTTCCCTCCTTTTTCACTTCTGTAAATCCGGGTGATCCCATCACATCGTGTAATCAGGTTGAAGCCTCTTACACCGAGAGATGTATCCACATTTGTGCCAATAAAAGCCACAGAATCCGTCAGGAGACTGCTTAATTCAATCGCTCCACCTTGCCTACTACCAAATGAAAATTCACCTTTCAACGATTTCTGGCTTTGGCAATAGCATGTCAGGGCAATACAAAAATGCAAGATTATGAATGCGGCTGCTTTCATGAATTGCTGAAAGATAAGCAATGCTCTTTGAATCCTGAATTGGTTGGGCAAAAGTCCATTCATTTCCCGCTTTCTGATTTTACTTTTATCTTGCAGCGAGCACATACGTCGATTTATTCAATCAACTAGTCTTTATAAAAAGAAATATGATGAAAATACTTACGGTGTTGTGGTTTGCATTTTTCCCACTCCTTGCTATCTCACAAGATCAAGATCCATTTGAAGAGCATAGCCTGCTAAACGGAGGCGCATTGAATGTCAATGTTATTGACTATGCTACCGGTAATTCCATTCCGAATGCGAATGTTAAGGTTTATTTAAAAAAGGCGCTTGTTAAGGAAGAGGCATGCGATTCAACGGGTTCGTCAGCATTCAATTTAGATCAGGGAACTTATAGCATTGTGTGCAGAGCGGGAGATGCTTACCAGGCTACAACAGCGGTCGATGTTAAAATAATAGATAGTAAAGTGACGATAATCACCCTTAAATTGAAAAAAAAGTAATTTTTCCGGGCTTTGGCCCAACTGGTTGCTCATTGTTATCACTGAAACTCTCAAGCTATGAAGCCATCTCACAAAGGTGTGGTCCTTTACCCTCTATGCCACGCTTGACCCAACTATTGCTTCGATTGATGGCGGGATGCTGCACATGGATCGTGAAAAGTTGAAACAAAAAGGAAATTGGGGTGATAACTAATTTTGAAAGTGAATGAAAAATAGGAATACCAACACTGAAGCACTATAAGATGAATTACTTAAGACCCCTTCTGAAACAACAACTACTCATTTTAGGCATTTCTACTGTTTTGATTATGGGATGCTCTTCACCAAAAGGTAATAAGATAACGGTAGTTGAAAAACGAAAAATCTACAATTAATCCAGCTACTATGGCAATTAAAGTAATAATTGAACTTCAGGCTCATCCGGGAAAACGTAACGAGCTAAAAGCATTCATTGAAAACCTGGTGGCCACTCATGGTTCAGGTCCCGGATTCATAAGAAGTACACGCTATGAAGTATTGGACAACCCTGACAGACTAATTGAAATTGCAGAATGGGAATCCGCTGAAGCAAGAGATGCTCATATGAAAGCTGCAGCTGCTTCCGGAATATATGCGCCACTAAAGGATTTGCTTGCGAAGCCCTTTAGCGTAACCATCCTAAAACAATTGGATTAGGGATGTACTTTGCAGGCAGGGCCCACTCTCTGGCCTGGCGAATCACACTTTGCGGGCTAACGCCTTGTGTAACCTGACAGAGCAAAGGGCGACCCCTGCTTGCAAAACTTTATGTGCCATTTTGGGCGACTGTGCAAACACATACGGGCAGACAAGAAATTAACTATAAACTGAAATGAAGGCAATCTCAGTTTTTATACTTCTCATACCTTTGCTCTTCATAGCCGCTTGTCAGAATCCTGAAACGAAGGCATCCATGCAGACAGAAAAATTCAAGGAAGGTTTCGTTGAATCGGACCAAGTCAAACTTCAGTATCTTGATTGGGGCGGAACGGGGCAGGTTCTTATTCTCCTCTGCGGCTTAGGCGATACCCCATTCCTTTTTCAGGAACTTGCGAAAGAACTGTCGCTGAGTTTTCGTGTTATTGGATACTCCAGGAGAAATCACGGCAAGTCAATAGCAAAGGAAGAAAAGTATGATAATGCAACGCTTGTATCCGATTTGAAACTTCTCATGGATTCACTCAAAATTGAGAGAGCCCATTTTCTCGGCTGGTCAATGGGCGGTAATGAAATCACTGAATTGGCTGCGCTCTACCCGGAAAGAACCGGTAAGCTTATTTACTTTGAGTCCGGTTATGATTTATCGGATCCGGGTTTTGCTGAACTGGTTACCCATACTCCAAAATCTTTTCTGCCCGACAGTTCCGTGATGAATTCCCTGGATAATTACAGGGAATGGTATCATCGTTTTTGGTTTGGAGATGTGGAATGGAATAATTCACTTGAAGACAATCTCAATGCTTCTGCTCATGTTAGTAGCAATGGCCGTGTTGTAACCATTCCTGGTAATGATGTTTTCAAATCAATCCTGACAGAAGCCATGAACTACCAAAGAATCTACAAGAGGGTTCATGCACCTTGCTTGGTAATTTACGCCGAACCATTTTTTTTTCCTTTTGACAACAGCCCTGCCACCCTGGAACTTTATGACAGCATTGAAACCAAGATTGTGTCCCCGTGGCGTGCAACAAATAAAAGGCGAATTGAACAGGAAACAAGAAATGTAACTATTGTTGAAGCTCCAAAGGGTTCTCATACCTCTTTCTTATTTCTGAGCCATGATTTCCTGGTTAAATCAATTAAATCATTCTTAAACGCAGAGCAGTAATACGGCACATCCCAGCCGCTTGACGCTATTTCTTTTTGTTGGCTATACGGGTCAAGGTCAAAGATCACAAGTAATGCTGTTCCCGTAAGATAAAAAATGGCAACCTCTCCCTACGGAAAGCAAGCCCGCCTTCGCGCATGAAGCGCTTCGGTGGGCCCTGTCAAAACATAATGCTCCCTTTTATTTCTGCCGGGCCGGGAATACCTATCAGCGACGCCAGATAAGTCTTTGCACGATGGCATTAAAAGCGAAAACCTCTAAATCCCAATTACTTGCATTTTTTTTGTTTACATTTGATCAATAAGATCTCCTTAAACTGCCATCTGTCTTCGCTTTACGTATTATAGTATCCGTGCAAAAATCCCTATACCATGAAAACGAAGTGCTATTTCATACACTTGCTACTATACTTTGTACTCTGTAGCACTATACATGCACAAAGCTTGACCTGGGTAAAGGCCCTCAGCGGATCAACCGGCTATGAAGGCTGTTACACCATTGCATTGGATTCAGCCGGAAACATTTATGCTTCCGGAAGTTATGACAATCCAACGGATTTTGATCCTGGTCCGGGAAGTTATGTTCTAAATTGCCTGGGTTTTGATGCCAGCTTTGTTTGCAAGCTCGATGCATCGGGAAATTTGATCTGGGCCAGACAAATGGCTGAAGGTGCTGTGGAAAGCCGCGGTTGGGCAAGTACAGTGGATGCGGCAGGAAACACCTATGCTACAGGTGATTTTATAGGCACCGCTGATTTAAACCCGGGCCCCGGAACAAATTCTCATACTACCGGAAACAGCAGTCATGACGTCTACGTTACGAAATTGGATCCAAATGGAAATTACGTTTGGGCAAAAGTTATCGGAGGAACAAGTCATAATGCAGGGATAACCATTGCGGTGGATGGAAATGGCAACGTACTAACTGCAGGATACTTACAGGGGACTGCTGATTTTGATCCCGGGACAGGAGTTTTTAGCCTGAGTTCCAATGGTAGCTATGACATTTTTATATGCAAATTGGATGCGTCAGGAAACTTTATGTGGGCAAAAGCAATTGGCGGTACAGGCATGGACTGGAACAATGGACTCTTTGTTGACGTGCATGACAATGTTTTTTTATCAGGGAGTTTTAATGCCACTGTTGATTTTGACCCGGGACCCGGAGCAGACATTCATACTTCTGCCGGTGGTACAGATATATTTTTGTTAAAGCTGGATGGTTCCGGAAATTATATTTGGGCAAAACAAATGGGAGGAACTGCTTCAGATGGGGCCGGGGCTCTGAAGATCCAGTCGAATGGAGATATTTATGTTCCGGGAGCTTTTCAGAATACCGTTGATTTTGATCCCGGAACCGGAACCTATAACCTGACTTCATCCGGTTCCGACGATGCTTTTGTTTGCAAGCTGGATTCGACCGGTAATTTCATATGGGCCAAAAATTTTGGAGGTGGTAATACCAATGGCGCGATGGAAATTGCTTTGGATTCGTCTACAATTTACGTCGCCGGTCATTTCGAAAATACCGCTGACTTTGATCCCGGCGCAGGCATTTACAACCTGACCGCTGCAGGAAGTAATGATATTTTTGTTTCCACGCTTGACACTTCCGGTAATTATGTTTCTGCGATCCGGCTGGGTGGTGCCGGAATGGATAACGCAGGCGGACTCGGCATTTCACAGGATGGCTCGCTTTATTTATCCGGGTATTTTTATGCCACCGCAGATTTTGATCCCGGCCCCGGCATATATAACCTTACGCCCTCCGCAGGCAGTGATGTATTTGTGAGTAAGTTCTCCGCAACTCCATCCGGCATACAGATGATAAGCGGTTCGGTGAATCAAATTTATCTGTATCCAAATCCTGCTACGAAAGAAATCAGGTTTCAGGGTTTTGAACGGATCATTGAGCGCATTGAAATCTACAATGCCCTAGGAGAAACCGTTTACACAAGTACAGAATCATCGGCCAATACCCGTACTTTGGATATCAGCAAATTGAAACCTGGAATTTATTTTGTCCGGGTAAAAGCAAATAATGAATACAGCCTGAGCAAGTTTGTGAAGGATTAAAGTGGTTCCGGAACGTTAGGCAAAATGTAAATGACAGACCCCATGCAACTTTTCGACAGACAACCCAGTCATGGCTTTAACACCATCGGGCAAACAAAAGAATAAAAAACAATGAAAAAACATTTACTCTCTTTTTGTTTTATGGGATTGCTTTTTTCCGCACAAGCGCAAGTCAACAGTTACTTGCTGAATAATCCTGTATGGGAACTAAGCAGTTCCTGCGCAGTTCCTGCTCCATGCATTCAAGACGAAGATTACAACTATTACACCCATGGCGATACGGTAATAAATACGCTGACCTATAAACTAATTTTCAGACAGGGACAAGGCAGCTATTCATGGATGGCTCCCCCTCCCCCTATGCCCGGATGCGGAGGAACTTATTGGTACATAGATACCTTTCCCCGGTTTTTCCTTCGGTCGGCAGGGAAACAAATGTATCTGCGGTTTCCGTCAGACACGAATGAGTATTTTCTTTATGATTTCAACCTTACCATAGGAGATAGCTTGCCAATAAGCTATACGAACTTCGATAATGGGGTTACCGTTACTGCTATTGACAGTTTTTATACTCCGCATGGTTACCGGAAACGGTTCACACTTTCAGGGAACACATGGTCGCAATATCTGCTCGAAGGTGTTGGTCATTCCCGGGGTTTAATTGAACCGATGCAAGTTCCGTTAGAATGCGGTTACGCCCTGGAATGTTATAGCATGAATGATACATCCTATTATCCTGCCCTGGGCCCGACTTGCAATTTGATGGTGGGGCAAGCGGAGATACTAAGTGCGTTTTCCTTAGAAATTTATCCCAATCCTTTTTCGGGACATACAACTTTATGGACAAGGGAGCACCTATTGAATGCAACTCTTACGGTGAACAACTGTTTCGGTCATACAGTTATGCAACTAAAAAATATCAACGGACAAACAGTTGTTCTCAACCGCGACAATCTTGCAACCGGACTGTATTTCGTCCGGCTCACACAAGACAACAGAATAATTGCGACAAATAAATTAATCATTACCGACTGACACGCACTACATAAATGCACTTTGGTTAACAGTCAGTTTGCGCGATGCGGTCTGACGTTTGAGTTTGAAATATCGTATCTTCGGTTTTGGTGTGTGATAGCAGACAATTTCGTATTCCTAAATCCGGCACATCGCAAACTTTCGGAGGTTATCAGATTTGATTCTTCCGCTAACGTATTTCTTTAGATAAGCCAGCCTGCGTCACGCAAAACCTGATTCATTCAATTGACCACCATTCCCATTTGCTGTTCAGCATAGCGGGTGCCTGCCATGGCATTTTCAGGAAATGTTTCGTTTAGCAATTTCAACTCATTTTCGGAGAGTTGAATATCAATTGACTGAATGTTTTCCGAAAGACGGGCCCTATTTGCAGTTCCAATGAGTGGCAAAATATCATCTCCCTGCTGCATGACCCATGCAATACACAGTTGCGATGCAGTACAGTTTTTCTGCTGTGCCATTTGCTGCAACACGGCAACTTTCTTCTTATTGGCTTCAAAGTTCTCCCCTGTGAAACGCGGGGCATGTGACCTGAAATCGGCAGGATCAAATTTACCTGTCAGGGTCCCTGTAAGCAAGCCACGACTAAGCACACCATAAGCAATAACCCCAATACCAAGTTCGCGGCAGGTTGACAGCAGCTCCTTTTCAATCACGCGGGTGGCAAGAGAATATTCCACTTCAACGGCAGTGACAGGATGCACGGCATGCGCCTTCCGGATGGTTTCAGGCTTTGCTTCCGATAAACCAAGAAATTTCACTTTTCCCTCCTTAATTAAATCTGCAATAGCTCCCACTGTGTCTTCGATTGGAATGGCAGGATGGATTCGCCCTGGCTGGTAAATGTCAATGGCTTCCACATCCAGGCGGTTCAGCGAGTAAGCTGCAAATGTCTTCACCGCTTCCGGACGGGTGTCAAAGCCCAGCCATGCACCATTTGGTGCCCGGAGTGCGCCAAACTTTACGCAGATCAAAGGTTTTTCCTTTCGCCCTTTGATCGCCTCACGGATGAGCAATTCATTATGCCCCATTCCATAGTAATCGCCAGTGTCCAGGAAGTTTATTCCCGCATCCAATGCGGCATGCAGGGTTCGAATACTCTCCGCATCATTGCGTGTGGCCTTTGTGCCATAGAGATCACTCATGCCCATGCAGCCCAGGCCAAGCGCCGAAACGAATGGGCCGTTTTTTCCTAACTGTTTCTTTTTCATTTTTAGTATTTGTTATGCTGAAACTTTCATTTGTTTTATCCACGAGAGCCCGACCGGAATTGCCGTAACGATAAACAATACGGCAAAAAGTAATAGCTAATCTTTGAAAATTCATGAAAGTAAGCTCCCACCATCATGTATGCAGAACCCACACAGATTTTTAGCAGATCGAGTTGAATAGTAGACCAGCTTGATTTCCCTTTTGAAAAGTTCATGGTTGTTTTACATTTATACAAAGATACATTAAGTAAGTATGCTCAGGAATGAGAGAGTCGTCAGGTCATCAGATTACATAAGACCAAAAACCTGGTGGGCAATGCTATGTTTACGTTTGCCTTTGGGGTTTATAAAAGAATTGAATTACAATGGACAATACCCCCGCAATCAGAAGACCAAAGTCCTCCTTCACCGATAAATTCAAGGCTGCAGAAAAACCTACTATGGACCAAAGGAACGGGACCACAATAAAATTCCAGGGAATTCTATTTACCGTGTAGAGTAAGATGCCTAAAGTAAAGATTGTGGTAGGACAGGGAACACCAAAAGTAGGAATCCGCGGGTAAATATGACCCATAGCATAACCTAGGATTGGATAAAGAATCAAGGAATATACGAGGAGCCCTAATGCAATGAACCCAGGTAGTTTAAGGTTAAACTCCAATTGGATCCTCTTTCTCACTACTCCAAAATGCAGAAAGACAAAACTTTGAACCAGAAAGACTACACCGAAAACATATGCTGCAGAATTAATCGCAGAAAAATAAATAATATGATATACGAGCCCCATCCAGGCCCATAAAATAGCCAGAATAGCCATAACGATTTGACTTGCATTTCTGCTCCCTTTAAAGATTAAGGCAATAGCAATGAGTGCAAGGAAATACAAAACGGCTTGGCTTGGCCATAACGACAGGTTGTAATTTTCAAAAACATTAAAGAATTCTTCAACTGAAAATGGTATTTTCATAGGTATAAACAAAATTGCCCTGGTGATATAACAAATACAATGACATTTATCATAGCCGCACTGATCAAAACAAAATGTCATGGTCAGGGTCAGCGCGCGTCAGCATTTCAGTTCCCGGAAGATCATAAAGTGGCAATTCCAACCACTACGGGTGGCAGTCCATGTCTTCGCGCTATATCGCTACGGCAGGCAAACCCGCCCTCGCGCATGAAGCGCTTCGGTGGGCAAAGGAGAAATAAGGAAATGAATCAGCTTTCCGGATCGCTATCGGGATGGTTGCCGTTTTTTTTAATACCTTCCCCACTCTTCCCCGATGGCTATCGGGGGTACCAAAAGTAAACAGCGCTTCGCCTTGAGCATGTTAACAATAAACAATGACCAATAAATTAAATGCTGCTAATGCATGGATATTTCCTCTGCTAAGCTGGGGAATCACTGTAGTTCCAAGATTGCTCAACCTGACTCCCGGCGGGGTAGTTACAAACCTCTTGCTTGCACTCGCTCAATTGGTTTTGCTTATCGCTGGTATTTATGTAGGAATAATCGTGCTCTCAAAAAAAAGACAGGATTACACACGACAGGAGAAAATTCACGGTACCGTCGGTCTAATACTTGCCGGAACTGCTTTTTCCATAGCTATTTTTGGTTTCATAGTGATGGCATTGAATGCTTAATGGTGGGGAAAGTACCGTGGCGGGGCTCGCATTACAAAAACTTGGCGCAATGGCGGAAAATAGAAGTCTGAACCTTGATTAAGCGGATACTACTAAATACTTTTAAATGAATACGATTTACAAAAATTGCCAATCCTGCGGCATGCCATTAAACCGTGATGAAAAAGGCGGTGGCTCAAATGCGGACGGAACAGTCAGTACCATGTATTGTTCCTATTGTTATGAAAAAGGTGAATTCATCTACAAAGGAAATAATGTGGCTGAGTTCCGGGAATACTGCAAACAAAAAATGATGGAGGGTGGACATTCAAGATTTTTTTCCTGGCTATTTACAAGAGGCATGAGCAGGTTAAGCAGATGGAAGAACAACGCGTAGTGCTCCGCTTCGTCCAAAATAACATCGAGCTAATTAGACAAAGTGAGTCACATTAAATTTTACATTGACTTCGCTTAACCGCGGAACATCTGACGCTTCATCTAACGAAAAACAGGCCCGGTAAAGACCGGGAAAACAGATCCAAAACAGTAAACAGAAACTATGGAAGTACACCATCATTCGTCTCATCATGAAAAGAAAAACTGGAAATCCTATTTCCGGGAATTTTTAATGTTGTTTCTCGCTGTTACGCTTGGCTTCTTTGTAGAGAACCAGCGGGAACATTACATCGAAAATCTCCGGGTTAAAGAGTTTTCAAAATCATTAATTCAGGATTTGCAAAATGACCTGGTAGCCATTCAAAAGCATACCAAAACCGGATCCATGTATATGGCCCTTGCGGACAGCCTGATCAACCTGAGCCAGGCCGGGCTGGAAGGCCGTGCCGCTGCTCAATTTTCCTACTACACCCGCTTTATGTATTGGACCGGTGCGATCATATGGAACAGGGCTACCTTTGAGCAAATTAAGAATTCGGGAAGTCTCCGTTATTTTAAAAATCAAGCGTTGCTTGAAAACCTGATGAAATATGATGGAGCAATTAATTTAATAGAGATGGAAGCCTACAACCACCAGGTACGCGGCAACTTGCTGGTCAATCATATAAATAAAATACTAGACCCCGTATATCATCAGCAAATGTCAAGATATTTTTTAGATTCTTATGACACCATTTCCGGCGAGACGAAGGAAAACCTGTACGCTGCCAACCTGGAGTCGCTTGAACCTAAACGGAATGAAATTAAAGAGCTGCTGAATATGGTTGTTGTTCAGCAAAGAAACCTGCGGAGAGACATTGAGAGCGATTGGCCGGAGGCTGAAAAAATGGCGAATGAGCTGATAAGCGCATTAAAAAAAGAATATCATTTTGAGTAGGCATACCTCCAAAGACACACAAAAAGTATGGGAAGGTGAACGGATTAAAAAGCCAGGAAGCTAAATTCATCAACTATGGAAAGGACCCTATTTTCAATATTGATTTTCTTCGGACTAGCGATGGATTTATTGGCGTATCCAATATCTCCCCGCCCGTTAAGAAAATTAGTCATGGAGAGTGAATACATCATTGTAGGCTATGTATCCAAAACATATGACAAGAATGATTCAGATCATTGGGGGCCGAGAATTGCCCAAATCGCAGTTTTGGAAAAGCTGCAAGGCACTATGCAGGAAGATACCATTGAAATTTCTTTTCATCCCACGATGATTTGCCCTTCACCAGACCGCTATTTTGACAGCACCTATGTTATTTCTTTCCTGAACAAAAAGGGCGGAGAATATTATACGTATGCCTTATCGTATGGAGCCAAAACGTTAAAGAAAGATGAAATTGAAATCTATAAGAAACGAATTTTGGAAATTCAGAATTTATTAAAAATTACGGACGAAGAAAGGCAATACCCTGAAATCGTAAAGTGGCTTGTAAAGTGTGCTGAATACCCGGCGACGAGATGGGAAGGCGTTTTTGAATTAAGTCCCGAAAGCGACTTCATGTCCTACTATTCAAGAGGTAAAAAAGAAGACTTTAAGAATATACTGACCCCATCCCAAAAAGAACGGCTCAAAGCAGCCTTACTAAGCACAGATACTATTTCCTATAAAGACTTTGGACTTGTGGATTTGGTATATAATGGAAATGAAAAGCAGGTAGACGATTTTTTGACAAACAGGTTAAAATTCCTACGCGAAGAAGATTATTGGTTTGCAGACGATTTTATGGACCGGCTGAAGCATAGAAATGATTCAAGGGAAATGAACGAATTACTTGCAGAATTTGATAGATTGCAATTCAACTATGGCAAGAAAAGCGAGCAGAAAAAGCTTATTGACAAATTTATCGCATTAATAGAAAAATAACATGTTAGGTGCCATGCTGAAAGATTGATACAATCTGCGCATCACGAACTCATTTATGAGTACCACACTCGACAACCTGCAGTAGGATCGTTGCGTTTTTTTAATTATCTTCCCAGCTCAGATTCCAACAAAAAGAAAGTTCGGGCAACTCTGAAGCTTAGTTGCACCTTGAAAGAGATCAAATGAAAAAGCTTTTTATTCAGATACTCGTTATCCTTTCATTTAGTCATTTGTTTGCCGACATCGCCCCGAGTCCGATAATTGTCAATAGCATCTATACAGTTAATGACTGCCAGATTCAAATGACGAATGAGCATGTATTTGCAGACCTATACAAAGACTCAGCAAAAGTAGAATGCACTTTCAACCTGGAATGTTTTGGTGACCCGGTTACTATTCAAATCGGATTTCCTGAAATGAATTTTCATTATTGGTCTATGAGTGAATACACCCCAACCGACAAAGGAAATTTCAAAATTTTTGTTGATGGAAAGCTGCTCAATGAAAACGACATTCAGGTGCCGCCCGAAATGGACAACATCTATCAGAAATATATGTCTGTTTACTTCTATGACAATGAATATCAACGCAAACGAGATAGTATTAATAATGCCAATGGTGTTCACGTCAAAAAAAATAAAAAGATCTATCCACCCGGATCTTATGATAAGACCAGAATTGCTTTGGATGAATTGTACCAATGGAGGGATTCTAAACCGCGAATCGGTTCGGAACTTTGGGGCGAGTTAAATGACCAGAAGCAAAAAGGCAATTTTCCATGGTACGTCTGGTATGTCAGGTTTGAGAAACAGGAAAAGAAACAAATTAAAGTCGTATACTCACTTCCTTCCGGATTAGGCTACGGGTCTGACTACAGATATTTTAAATATATTTTAGCGACAGGAGCTGGTTGGTACAAGACGATTGAAAAGGCTGAAGTTCAACTTCAACTTCATGATATTGACATAAAAACCATTGAAGAAATTTCACCGAAAAATCATAGTCTCGACACAACACAGAAAACAATTTCATGGACATTTATTGACCTGGAACCTACGAGTAAGGATGACATTTACGTCCGATATTTCGACACAGAAGAGAGAAAACAAAGGGAAAAGTATAAACGGAAAATAGAAAGAGCCAACGAAGCAAGGTAAAGCCCCGGGAGCGTTCGTTGTAACAAAGCAGACATTCCAATTGAAAAATGACACTCTTTAAAAAAAAATCAGACTTTATCGCCCGACTGAAATACCGCACTACAGAAGAAGGTGGACGTCGGACTCCGGCAGTTTCCGGGTATAGGCCTGCAGTTAAATTCCCCTTTAGCGACCTCCTGACGTCAGGACAGCAAATATTCCTTGACAAAGAAAAGGTTTACCCAGGCGACACAGTGACGGCCGAAATCTCCATTATATCAATAGATCATTTTAAATACAAACTCTCCGTCGGACAGCGATTTGACTTTCGTGAGGGTCCTAACATTATTGGCACCGGAGAAATAATTGAAATAACAAACGAGGATTTAAAAGCGGACGCATGAAAATGAAAGTTGTTTTATTCTTGTTTAGTATCTATTTCTTTGTACAGTCATTTTGCAATGCGCAACCCTTCGAATCAATATTGGGAGATTCTTCGTCTGCATGGACGATAGCAAGAGAAGTCCCTGATGGAGTTTATACGGATTCGATATATACCACCCTAGACAGCTCCTTTGGCGGGCATGATTACAAATCCATAAATACCAGCTCCTTTAACCATGGTTTTATCAGGGAAGATACATCAACAGGGAAAGCCTGGTTTTATTCAAATATGGATGCTACCGAGTATCTAATCTTTGATTTAGGATTATCTGTTGGAGACAGTTTCCTTTTAAATTTAGCGCCGTGGCTACCCGACAGTTTTGCAATCGTTGATTCAGTTTATTATGTCGGCGCGAAAAAATATGTACGACTTGACTATATGCTACAGGTTTACAATGGCCTGGAAAAAATGACGTTTATTGAAGGATTGGGTTCCAATGCTGGAATTTTATACCAAAGTGAAATTGGAGGCGACTGGAATTTGGTATTTAATAATTATCTTTTGTGTTCCTATAAAGATGATACGGTTTACTATGGAAACACCTTATTTAATGGCGATTGTTCCATTTTTCTGACTGGATTAGAAAAAATTAAAAAGGACATCCCATGGACACTGTATCCCAACCCATTTGATCACTCTGCCCTGCTTTCATTCAGCAACCTAAAGAACGAAAACTGCATCCTGAAGCTTTTTGACTCCTACGGAAGACTACTGCGAACTATTCGGAATATCAGGACAGGACAAGTACTGCTAAGCAAACAACAATTGCCTGCGGGACTTTACTTTTTCCAACTTCTGGCGAAAGGAAATGTACTTGCTACTGGCAAGATGGCGATAGAATAATTTGAAAACGTTTTGAGTCAATTTCCATATACAACTTGACATACCACCTTATCGCTTACAGCCTGTCACAGCGTTTCACGCCATTCCTTTTTATCGGCCGGAAGGAAGAATTTATTAATAAACCTGGCTTCTAACTGCTTCATGGACAGGAAAACATAAATATGAGAAAAGTAATTGCAGCCATAAACATGACCCTTGACGGATATTGCGATCATACAGCCGGTATTATTGCGGATGAGGAGCTGCATAATCATTACGCTGACCTTCTGAATAGTGCAGGAGTATTAGTATACGGACGAATCACCTACCAGCTTATGCAGTATTGGCAAACGTTATTGAAAAACCCTTCTGATGAAAAAGCAATGAATGATTTTGCGCTCTCCCTGGACAAAATTAAAAAACTTGTTTTCTCCAAAACGCTGAAAGACACAGGCTGGGACACTGCACAACTTGCAGATAAATCACCTGAAGAAGCAATTTTAGAGTTAAAGCAACAGCAGGGAAAGGACATTTTTGTCGGAAGCAGGAGCCTGATTATTCAGCTATTAAACCGTAAACTTATTGACGAATTCCAGCTTTGTATCCATCCTGTCGTGGAAGGAAAAGGGCTGCCCTTGTTTGACCAAATAAAGGACAGGACTAGTTTCAATCTCATCAGGACAAAAATCCTGAAATCCGGTGCAACCGTATTTTATTATGAGCCGGTACGGGATTAAAAACTGAACCGCTGAGAAGGGCATGGCACCCTGTGGCCTGACATCTATTTCAATGCATAAATAACAACTGGAAACTAATTGCAATTTTTGACAGAAGCCAGTCGTATGACCTGGTCATAGGCCATACAGGCTCCGGTGTTCCCCGGAATTAAACCGCCAATCATTGGAGTTTCACGTCCTTTGTTACTAGTATGTACTTCGGCAGGCAATAGCTTAATTGGAGGTAGCCGCTAGATCTATCGGGCCTGTTAGGTTTGCCTGCCATTTTTTTAATTAACTTTCCCACTCCCTTCCTACAGACAAAAATCATGAGAAATCTATACCTGTTGCTTTTTCTACTTAGTACAACTAATGTAACCGGACAAACAAGCTACTACGTCACAAGCGCAGACCATACCAAACTTTATGTGCAGGAGTATGGAACGGGAAAGCCGGTCGTAATCCTTGCCGGAGGTCCGGGCTTAAATGCTGTATATCTTGAGCCGGTATGGAAAACGCTTTCTGCCAGGTACCGGTGCATTGTGCCGGATCAGCGCGGTACGGGAAAATCAACGCTGTCATCTGTTGATTCTGTTTCGGTAACTATGAACAATTACGTAGGTGACCTGGAAGCGTTGCGTAAACACCTTAAGCTTGACCGCTTAACACTCATCGGCCATTCCTGGGGCGGCATGCTGGCTATGCACTACGCAGCTATGCATCCTGACCACATTGAAAAACTAGTCCTCTTAGGCTCCGGGGGACCTACCGGTAACTTCTTTACTTATTTTGGCGACAATCTTAACATGCGCTTAATCGAAGAAGATAAACAAGAAATCCGCCTGATCGATAGCCTGAAACTGCGCAGTCTCAGGGGGATCTGGCCCGGTTATTTCTATGACCGAAAAAGAGCTTTAGCTACCAGGCCCGCCAATGATGCTGACTTATTCGGCCAGAAGGGAGTGCATAAATACGCAATAAACGATTTCATTACTACACAGGAAGAAAGACTGAAGTCGTTAAAAGGTTATAAAGGCAGTGTTTACCTGGTACAAGGGAGACAAGATCCTGTTGGTGAGTCTACAGTCTATGAAATAAGAGATAACATTCCTCAGTTACAAATTCATTTCATTGAAAAATGCGGACATTTTCCCTGGCAGGAAAATGAGAAACAAATAAAGGAGTTTTATGATATACTGTATGAAATCATATCATAGCTAGGTTACCATTTAAATCCGGCAGACCCTCATAAATTCATTGCTGTTACCATGGACCTGTAAAGCCCTGAGAAGTTAGCTGCAATCGTTAGGAAACAATTTACATTTTTATTCATTTTTCTTGTTGCCCATGCTGCTTCTATGTGGAACCATTTGCAAGACGAAAAGACATAGATTTGGCAAACCTGCTTGCCAAACGCATTGTCGCCGCTAACAGGTATTATTTATGCCGTTTGATGAACGGATTCTTTGTTTGCCCTTTTTTAATTAACTTCCTCCCCCAGATTCTGTCAGGTCACGCGAAGAAACGATGTGTCAGCGAGTGGGTCAATGAGAGTTGAAAGTATCCGTATTGCTTTATTAATTGTTTTTGTTTTATTAAACATTGGCATAAATGCTCAGCTGTGCGATACTTTGAATAAACACTTTCCGGGTGCTGTTATCCTGCGGGCGGAAAAGAAAGACGTTGCTTCAGGTTCCATACTCCATGGATGCATTGAAGTGATGGGCTGGCAGGAAATGTATTTAGCACCTAAACTGGTTGACAGCACCGGAAAGACAGACAGGTTTTTTGGAAGGGAAGCGCTGGCCTATTGGTTTATCCATAACGCGGATACTATCTATTACCTGAACAGCGGCCGCAACCTCCGTCAGTACCGGTGGATTTACCTGGAACGGGCTATTAACGGCCCCATGGAACTCTATTTCTTCAAACTTCAGGGTACTTCTATTTCCACGTTGACCAGGAGCGAGTATAGATACTATTATCTCCGCAAGGACGGCTATTGGCTGAATAAAAAAGCGATTGTATGGAATGAAGGCGGCAAACGGAAGCAGCTTCAGAAGATTTTCAGCGGTTGCAATCCCGCATTAGAATTGATTTCTAAAACAGCCGGTCTGCAGCTGGATGAAATACTCCGGCAACTCGTCACGCTTTATAATACTTCATGCTGCAACTTGAAGTAAATCACAGCTCCGAAAATGTTTGTAATCCTGTCGGAAATACTGCTGAATGCGGGCGTTTTTTTGCCAGGCCCTATTTCATTTGGCTGCTTTTTTAAATTACTACGCTACTTCAATTCCAGTTGACAAAACGACAGCGCAAAGTAATGCCGCCAAACGTAACAACCCCTTTGCTCCAGAAGTAAAATTGTTTATGAAAATCGTCGGAATAAATGAGAGCCGATCTATATTGGCATGATTCTAATCATGCATATGAACGCAAATTCAATGCACTTTTGTACAACTTAATTTCAACAAATAAAGAGAACCTTAAGGATTCTTTTTGGCGTATATGATAATCCGGAAGCAAGTAAAATTCCTCCGGTTGTTTGAGTTTGCCTGTTTCATTGTCTTAACTGCCGCAATCAGCAGAACTGGTTTTAACTTCAGGTTGAACAGAAAGCATGCCTGGCTGAACGCATTGAATCCCCCTTCAATTACACGTACCCCAAATCCCATCATTGAAGCATGAATTTTACCGACCAATTTAAGCACATCTTTGAACCCGGTTTATTAAAATCATTGGAAGCGAATGTCAAACAAATTTCGGTCAAAGAAGGCGAAACGATCCTTGAAATCGGGCAAACTGTTCGTGTGATCCCCATTGTACTTACCGGCACGCTTAAGATTTCAAGAACGGATGAAAACGGTAAAGAGCTGCTCCTTTATTATGTAAGTCCGAATCAAAGCTGTGCCATGACCTTCACTTGTTGTATGCAGCAATTTCCAAGTGAGGTAAGAGCCAGCGCGGAAGAAGATGTAGAATTTTTAGCCGTTCCAATTGCGCTAATGGACGAATGGATGATGAAGTATCCAACATGGAAAAGCTTTGTGATGAAGACCATTCGTGCCCGTTTTAACGAGCTGCTCAGGGCTATTGACCAACTTGCTTTTCAGAAATTAGACGAACGCTTAATACAATACCTCAAAGACAAATCCAAAGCAACAGGCTCCTCACTTATCAATCTTTCCCACGAACAAATTGCAAATGAAATGGCTTCTTCCAGGGAAGTGATTTCCAGGTTGCTAAAACGCCTGGAAACTGAAAAGAAGCTGCTCCTCTACCGGAATCAAATTAAGCTGCTCAGGGAATTGTGACCAAAGTCACTGTCCGGGACACATTTATAGCGGAAATTTGCGGTATAATTTTATAACGCTCTTAAACGATTATACCATGAAAAACAATATCCATTCGATTGACCGCTTTATCCGGCTGCTCTTTGCTTCGGTTGTTGCCATCCTTTATTTCACCGGCTCGATCAGCGGAACGACAGCAGGCGTGTTGGGCATTGCAGCCTTGATTCTTGCCGCAACAGCTGTAATCAATTTTTGCCCTATCTATTATGCATTAGGAATTTCCACACGTAATAAAACAGCGGCATGAAACACGAAATAGCGTCCATGTGGATGGGCAAAATGCAATTCAATGCAATAGTTAACGGGCACACCATCATTATGGATGCGCCCGAACGGGTTGGAGGTGAGGACAACGGGCCCATTCCAAAACCCTTTATACTTTCCGCGCTTTCGGGCTGTACCGGGATGGATGTGGTGGCTTTGCTTCGAAAACAGGGAAAACAGCTCAGCGAATTTGATTTAAAAGTGACGGGCGAAATAAGTAAGCAGCCGCCAATAGAATATGTTGCGGCGCACATCATTTATGATATGAAAGGCCACGACGAAGACGAACAGGCGGCATTTGATGCGGTTATGCAAAGCCAGGATAAGATTTGCGGGATCAGCCACATGCTGAAAAAAATCATGCCCGTTACCTGGCAGATATCTTACAACAAGAAGGAAATCTTCAATAACAGCCAACAACCTGTGTCACAGCTCAATTCATGAAATTCTTCAAGAAATATAAGTTCACGTTGACCGGTATTTTAGCCGGCGCCCTTTGCGGCTATGCCTATTACCACTTCATCGGCTGTTCAAGCGGAACATGCCCTATCACTTCCAGTCCCTTGACCAGCACTGTGTACGGCGCTCTGATGGGCGGATTAGTATTCACAAGCACTAGAAAACCAAATTCAAAACCCTGAAAATGAAGAATCATAAGACAATTATTGACGTTCGAACTCCCGGTGAATATATGGGAGGCCATGTTGCCGGAAGCATTAACATTCCGCTCCATGAAATCCAAAAACGCGTAAATGAAATAAAAACGATGCAGCAACCCATCATTCTCTGCTGCGCAAGCGGGAACCGAAGCGGACAAGCCACAGCTTATCTGCAAAGCAACGGAATAAACTGTGAAAATGGCGGAAGTTGGTTTGACGTGAATTACAGTTACCCATCGAATTAAACAACACGAACTCATGATCCAACTGCTTAAAAATCTTTTTGGTCTTGCACCAAAGACAAATTACAGGGAATTGCTTCGCAATGGCGCACAAATAATTGACGTGCGTACCAAAGACGAATTTCAAACCGGGCACATCAAAGGTTCCGTAAATATTCCCTTACAAAACCTTCAGCGTAATTTTTCCAAAATTAAAAAGGACAAACCGGTCATCACCTGTTGTGCATCCGGAATGCGAAGTGCTTCCGCAAAAAGCATTTTGAAATCAAACGGCTTTACCGATGTGTACAACGGCGGAGGCTGGGCGAGCTTGCGAAATAAAATAAGCTAATTTTGCATACGAAGAAACAGGCAAAACCATTCGTAATAATCGCGATGAATATCAATTGGAAAGAACGCATTTTTACTAACTGGACAGTAGTACGGGCATTCTACCTCATCCTGGGTATCGCCATAATCTTTCAGTCCGTAACGAGCCAACAATGGTTTGGGGTTGCAATGGGCGCTTATGTTTTCTCCATGGGATTGCTTGCATTTGGCTGCGCGGCAGGGACTTGTTTGGGTACGGGTCATAACACGGAACAGAAGAAGGTAAGCCCGGAACCAATCAGGGAAATACCCTTCGAAGAAGTGAAAACAAAATAACATGGCGACATTTTCAGAGCTCATACATTCAGACAAGCCTGTACTGGTCGACTTTTTTACCGAGTGGTGCGGACCCTGTAAGCTGATGAAACCCATTTTAGAGGAACTAAAGCATAAAGTCGGAGACTCCGCAATTATTATTAAAGTAGATGTTGACAAAAGCCCTCATGCGGCCGGACTATATCAAATCCAGGGCGTGCCAACGCTCATCCTGTTTAAAAACGGAAACATAAAATGGCGGCAATCCGGAGTTGTTGCAGCTTATCAACTGGAACAATTAATCAAACAGCATCAGTAAAAATGAAAAACTATTTTTTTGCATTGCTTGCCATAACCTTTTTTACTTACCACGGCTGCAGCAGCGGACAAACACCAAGTCCATACAATCTAACCGCTACCGAGTTTGCCGGGAAAATAAAGACATTACCCAACGCACCCGTACTTGATGTGCGGACTCCCGGGGAATTTTCGAACGGACATTTGGTGAATGCCCTCAATGCCGATTGGAACGGCAATGACTTTCAGAAACAAATTTCAACACTTGACAAATCAAAGCCTGTTTTTGTTTATTGCCAGAGCGGACGAAGAAGCGCGGCGGCTGCCAGCCACATGCGTTCAGACGGTTTTAAGGAAGTGTATGAATTAAACGGTGGTATTATGAAATGGAGAGCGGAAAATCTTCCAGAAACCACAAGCAGCGCAACCAAAACAGGCATGTCCAGACAACAATTTGATGCACTGACTTCCGGCAAATCTGTACTCATCGATTTTTATGCCGACTGGTGCGCTCCATGCAAACTGATGAAACCTTATATAGACGAAATTGCAAAAAACAAGACCGCTCAAGTGGTTGTCATTCGCATCAACGCCGACGACAACCAGGCACTATGCAAAGAATTAAAAATAGATGCCCTGCCGGTTTTGCAACTCTATAAAAATAAATCGCTTACCTGGTCCCATACGGGTTTCATCAGCAAGGAAGACCTGTTGAAACAATTGGCGAGCCACTAACATGGGCATGTATAGCATAAGGATTTCCCGGTGAAGGTAACCAGGGCGTCGTCACAGCAACTTCGACGATAGTGGGACCTTACTTTTTCTTTTTCGCAGCAGGCTTAGTAGTTTTCGTTGCGCCGGCTGCAGGAATTTTGGAAGCCATGTTCCCGGACTGTGCCAGCGAGGCTGCTTTACCAATTGAATACTGAGCATTCACATATTTCGAAGGCTGTCCACCATACATGGGCGATTCTTCCACGGCAGGCATGTAGAAGGATATTTCTTCCCGGGTTATCACCGGCTTTCCGGGCTTATCCATGGACTTCAGTAAATAGACGGAGACTTTCTGTCCCGTCGACCGGGCAAAATCGACAGCCCGCGGTCCGCTCAGGTAGGTATCCTCTTCCGTCTCCCCTGTCCGCCGTGCAGTATTGACGGGTGTTTCCCTGATAAGGTCATTGTTCCTGCGGGAAGGTTCCGGGCTTTGCTGAAAATCCTTCTTCAGCAGGTTAGCTTTCTGCACGAATACCCACCAGTCTGCAGGAACATAATAAGATGACGGCGACATGGCCGTGGTGATCCGCGTGTTGGGCGTGATGGGAGTCCATCCTGCATAATCCCCGCTGGTTCGCCACACCACCCAGGCTGCAGCCCACTTGTTTCCGGGCACCCATATCCAATGGTACATGGCATCATTGACCCAACGGCCATAGTGGAATGGCGCCCAGCCCCACGGATAATTGGACACCCAGGTGCACCCTGCTTCCGTCATAGCCCAATACCCGTTGGTGTAATACGGCCGGAACATGGCGCCTTCCGACGGCGTCCATACGAAGCCGTACGACTTGTCGTATAGCCATTTTCCATAGGGAGCGAGTGCGTCGTAAAACACCTGAAAAGTAACGGCGTCTCTTGACTGTGCATTCGACACAACAGTGACGTTCACGAAACTCGCGAATAAAATACCGGCAAGCAGCGGAAAGCGTATCCGTTTATTCATAGCCTATTTTGATTTTGGGGAATTTCCAACATCCTGTCTTAGACCTGATTTTCCCTAATAATATAAGCCCTGGTATTCCCAGAAGTTGACATATTTCCCGATATGCTTACAATGTAATATCCGCTAACCATCCCTCAACGCTTGCAGAAAAGCAACTTGCTGCTCAAAAGGCTAAAAATCTGATGATCAAAA
>Ga0315912_10001730_pt1 | contig 25570 bp, 22 predicted proteins | sample VfabasoilMG_FD_204469 | JGI IMG/M metagenome (GOLD analysis project Ga0315912, IMG submission 204469) | Garden soil microbial communities collected in Santa Monica, California, United States - V. faba soil | ecosystem: Environmental > Terrestrial > Soil > Garden | place: USA: California... | reverse complement strand
CCTTTGCTCCACGCTTCCTTCAGACTCCACCTCGCGGCGACGCCCTTGCGCTTCGCTATCACTTCACCTCCATCAGGTTGTGAAAAGGACTTTCACCTTCAAGCTCTCGATCATGCTCGGCACACATGCTAACGCCCCGGCGGTTAGGCCGGGGCGTTGGCATTTGGCTCGTTTGTTAGGGTTCTTAGAACTGGTTCCAAAGGAACTGGTTATAAACCTCGTGGTGGAACTGCACTTCGGGCGCCTTGACTACCGTGCCCAACAGACGGGCGCAGCGGTCAGCCGAATTCTTCTTCAATTCGGCGTAGCGGCCCTTGACGTCATCGCCGAGCAGCTTGCCGGTCCATTCCGCCTTATTGAAGTTGTCAAGGGCGTCATAGATGTTGTCGGGCAGGTATCGGTCGGCCTGGCGCAGGTTCTTGATCTTCCCGATCTCGCCTTCCAGACCCGTGCGGAAGACCGAATAGAGCACGAGATAGGGGTTGGCATCGGGACCGACCGAGCGGACCTCAACTCGCGCGCTCTTCTCATTGCCAATCGGGATGCGCACCATGGAACCGCGATCGACGGCCGACGCCTTGATCTGGTTCGGAGCTTCAAAGTGCGGATCCAAGCGGCGATAGGCATTGACGCTCGCATTCAGCAGCAGGCAGATATCGTTGCCGTGGGTGAGAATGCGATCCACGAACTGCCAGGCGAACTTGGAAACCTTTTCCTCGCCCTTGGGATCCCAGAAGAGGTTTTTGCCCTTCTTGGAGATCGAAACGTTCGTGTGCATGCCGCTGCCGTTGACGCCCACCACCGGTTTCGGCAGGAAGCTGACGCTGAGGCCCATTTTGGTCGCAACCTGGCGGCAGATCAACTTGTAAAGCTGAATCTGGTCGGCGGCAGTGACTACGTCACCATACGTATAGTTAATTTCAAACTGCGACGGCGCTACTTCCGGGTGGTCCTTTTCGTTTTCGAAGCCCATGGCGCGCTGCACTTCCGCGACGGTGTCGATGAAGCTGCGCAGCGGGTCGCCGGGGAGCGAGTGGTAGTACCCGCCGGTGTTCACGTATTCGAACTTGCCAGTTTCGTGGTAGCGGCGCTCCGCGTCAACACCCTGGAACAGGAAGCCTTCGATTTCGTTGGCGGCGTTCAGCGTGTAGCCTTCGGTGTCGTACATCTTCTGCGCGAAGCCCTTCAGGACGCCGCGCAAGTCGCCGGAATAAAACGTTCCGTCCTTGTCGATGACTTCGCAGAAGACCAGAACTTTGCCAGAACCGAAGATGTCCGCCGGAGCGTGATAGAAGGCGCCCCAGTCCAGCCCCAGGCGCAGATCGCTTTCCTTCTGGGCAGTGAAGCCACGGATCGAAGAACCATCGAACGTCAAGTTGTCCCAGCTCTTGAGCAAAAACTTCTTGTCGTAATCGAGCATGTGGAGGCGGCCTTCGAGGTCGCTGAACAGAACGGTAACGGCCTTGATCCGTGTTTCTTCGGCGAGGTATTTCAGGCGCTCTTCGCGGATCTGTTCGATCGGAACACGGTCCTTCCGCTGTTGCTTGATTGCAAGGTTTTTCTCTTCCAGCTCTGCGTACGAGAGCTCCAAAAAGTCGCGCAGGTTGCTCAATTCAATCTCCTCAGAAAACGGGGTGGGAGACGGCGCAAGCCGCCGCCATTGTTCGATTATAGGCGTGAGCGTCCGCAACGAGGCCAGCCGGAGGGTAGATTTTCGAATGTATTTATTTATCGACCCTATTTCCCGGTTTGATGGAATCGGCCGAGACTGCGTGCAGAGCGCCCTCCGCAACTCGAATGTCCAGTTGCGTTCCCGGCGGTGCGTCGTCCGGACGGCGAAGGGCGCTGCCGTCCGGGAGCGAAACGAAGGCGAAACCGCGCTCCAGTATTTGCAGGGGATTCAGAGCCTGGAGCCGGGCTTTCAGCATGGAAGACTGCGCGGTTGCCTGGGTCAGCCGGCGGACGATGGCGGCATCCAATCGTGATTGCGCCTGCTGGGTGCGGTGCCGGGCGGTCTGGAGGCGAAGCCGGAGGTCCATGCGGCGAAGGCGGCGATCGAGGGCCGTCCAGGCCGCAATCGCCGAAGCGAGCTTGGCGTGGATTGCGGTTATGCCGGTCTGTTCAGCGTCGTCCAGGCGTTGCCCGGCCCGGAAAAGGCGGCGTTCGATCGTCATCTGGGCTCGCTGCGTGCTCAACTCGCCCAGGCGGCGGGCGGCGCGGGACAGGAGCAACTGAATCGCCTGCGATAGGCGGGCCTGGCCGGCAAGTACCTGGTTGTAGATGGTCTCCCGGGATTCGGTAACGATCTCGGCCGCGGCCGAGGGCGTCGGGGCACGTCGATCGGCAACGAAATCGACGATCGTGAAATCGGTTTCATGGCCAATCGCCGAGATGACCGGAATGGTGCACCGGGCAACAGCGCGGGCGACGGACTCCTCGTTGAACGTCCAGAGGTCCTCGAGCGACCCGCCGCCGCGGGCGAGGATTACGATATCCGCCCAAGGATTCTCGCTGAAGAAATCGAGACCCGCGATCACCTGCTGCGCCGCGCCTGGCCCCTGAACAAGCGCCGGGAAAAGGCGGATATGCAGACCGGGAAACCGGCGTTCGATGACATGGAGAATATCGCGGATCACAGCGCCGGTGGGGCTTGTCACGATGCCAATTCGGCGGGGCAGCCTTGGCAGCGGACGTTTTCGATCCGCCTCAAAGAGTCCTTCGGCGGCAAGTTTATTCTTGAGTTTTTCGAAGGCTGCCTGCAGGGCGCCGGCGCCAACCGGTTCGATTGCCTCGACGATCAACTGATATTCGCCCCGTGGTTCGTAGACTTCAATGCGCCCGCGGACCAGCACCTCTTCCCCGTCCTTGGGCTTGCACTTCAAAAACCGGTACGAGCCTTTCCAGCAAGCGGCGCGAAGAGTTGCGCGATCGTCCTTGAGCGTGAAGTAGGCGTGACCGGAAGCGGCCAGTTTGAGACCCGAGACTTCGCCGCGAACCCAAATGCCGGAGTAGGCATCGGACAGGAGTTCACCGATTTCGGCGGTCAGTTCGCCGACGGAGTATTCGCGGCGGGGGATGGCAAGGTCGATTTGCTGGTCCATTGGAGGCGCTATTTGCTAGTCTGGACGAGTCATCATACCTTATGATTCTTCCACGTTGGAGGTTCCTATGAGTCCGAAGGATGTCCTGGCGTTTGCCCAGGCGGAAGGCGCGCGCCAGGTCGATATCCGGTTCACAGATATCCCCGGACTGCAGCACCACATCAGTTATCCGATCTCGCAGTTGACGGAGGACTCCTTCGAGGAAGGATTCGGCATCGACGGCTCGTCGATTCGGGGATGGGCAGCGATCAACGAGAGCGACATGCTGTTGATTCCGGACCCGACAACCGCCCTGATGGACCCGTTTTTCGAAGTACCTACGCTGATCATGTTAGGTACGGTCCAGGATCCGATTACCAAGCAAAGATACGACCGCGATCCGCGTAACATCGCCCGGAAGGCGGAAGCCTATCTTAATAACTCCGGGCTGGCCGATACCTGCTATATCGGGGCGGAAGCGGAGTTTTTCATTTTTGACAATGTCAGCTTCGAGTCCAAGCGGCATACGGCTTTTTTTGAAATAGGCGCTGAAGAAGGGCAGTGGAATAGCGGCCGCCGCGAGAACAATCAGGGCTACCGGCCGCGATACCGGGAAGGGTATTTCCCGGTACCGCCGACGGACCATTATCAGGATTTGCGGTCGGAAATGGTGGAAGTGATGCAGCGCGCGGGCCTGGCCATCGAGTGCCATCATCACGAGGTGGCAACCGGCGGGCAGTGCGAAATCGACCAGAAGTTCGACACGCTGGTGCGCTCGGCGGATAACATGATGACTTACAAGTACATCGTGAGAAATGTCGCCTACCAATACGGGAAGACCGTTACGTTCATGCCCAAGCCGCTGTACGGCGACGCCGGAAGCGGCATGCATTGCCACCAATCCTTGTGGAAAGACGGGGCGCCGCTGTTTGCCGGTGACGGCTATGCCGGATTGAGTCAGATGGCGCTATGGTACATCGGCGGGTTGTTGCGGCACGCCCGTGCTTTATCGGCTATCATTGCTCCGACGACGAACAGCTATAAACGGCTGGTGCCTGGGTATGAGGCGCCGGTGAATTTGGCCTATAGCCGCCGCAACCGGTCCGCGGCGTGCCGGATCCCCATGTATTCGGCGAGCCCGAAAGCGAAGAGAGTCGAGTTCCGTCCGCCGGATCCGAGTTGCAACCCGTACCTTGCCTTCGCGGCGATGCTGATGGCCGGATTGGACGGCGTGGCGAACAAGATCGATCCGGGCGAGCCGCTGGACAAGGACTTCTACGATCTGTCGCCGGAAGAGCTGAAGCGAGTGCCGTCCATGCCGGCGTCGTTGGAAGAGGCACTTTTCTGCCTGGAAGAAGACCACCACTTCCTGCTAAAGGGCGACGTGTTTACGGAAGAGCTGATCGAAACTTATATCGCTTACAAGAGCAAGCACGAAGCCGAAGCCGTACGCCTGCGCCCGCATCCTTTTGAGTTCTCGCTTTATTACGATATTTGAGCTTCAGAGCTGGAGGATCTCGAACGCATCGGCGCCGGGATTGTATTCCAGCACTTTTCCGTGTTCGATGTCATAGACCCAGCCGGCGATCTCCAGCTTTTTCGCGGCCAGGGCCGCATGCACAACGGGGTAGGTTTTCAAGTGTCCGAGCTGAGCTACGACGTTGCGCTGCGTGAGAACCGCGAGGCGTTGTTTTTCGGACACCTTCCGGGAAGTGACTTCGCGAAGGGCCTGCGCGCCGTTGACCATCCATTTCGCGCAGGCGGGAAGATGCTTGATCGATTCCGGCTTCAAAACGGCTTTCATAGCCCCGCAGTCGGTGTGGCCGCAGACGATGATGTTGGGGATTTTCAAGACTTCGATCGCATATTCAAGCCCGGCGGCCTCGCTGGCGTTCTCGCCATGAAAAGGAGGAATGAAGTTACCGGCGTTGCGGTCAACGAATAACTCTCCCGGGCTGGAGTGAGTGATCAAAGTGGGATCGACGCGCGAGTCGGCACAGGTGATGAAATACGCGCTCGGCGTCTGCAATTTCGCCAAACGCTTAAACAACGATTTGTGCTGCGGGAATACGTACCGCTGGAAGGTTACGACGCCTTTGCGAATCGAGTGCATAAAGATACTCTAACCGAGTCAACTAGTGAAAATTTCGTCTTCCAGGCACGAGATAATCAGAAGTTCGCACCCGCTGTCGGAGGTAAGGAACTCGTGTTCGGTACCCGGCAGGGCTTTTTCATAGTCGCCCGCGAAAATCTGCAGTTTACTGCCGAGGCGTACATCGCCGGAGATGACCAGGCACTGTTCCAACATGGAGTGGCTGTGGGGCGGATACTTGGCGCCGGGCTCCAGGCGAAGCAGCGTTGTCGCTATGCGGGTCTCTTTCTCAATGTGAAGAATCTTCGTCGTAACACCGGGAAACCCGGTCTCGCGCCATCTCCCATTGCCGGCGCGAAGTACATGCACGCCAGGCTCCGGCTCCTCGAAGCCGGCCAGTTTCGAATTGAGTACGCCGGCCATCAGCCGGTCCTTCGTATTCGGGCGAATGGCGGGCGACGGGGCGGCGACGACCAGCTCTTCCATCGTTAATTGGAAGGCTTCGACGGCGGCAACGGCCTCCGGATCTCCAGCCGCCAGCAGCCGCTCAAATGCATCGCGCTCTTCGCCGGTCAGCGAACCCATGGCGTAAAGCGCGGCCTGTTCGCTAATTTCCGGCATGTTCCATGGCCTCTTTCAGTTTAATGAGCCCCAGCCGAATGCGCGTTTTGACCGTTCCCAAGGGTAGGCCGGTCCGGGATGCCACCTCGGAGTGGGACAGACCTTCCCAGAATGCCATCGCGATTAGCCGGCGCTGTTCTTCGGGTAAATCGGCCATGGCACGGCGAAGCTGGGATTGCTGTTCGGTGGCGACCGCCAAAGTGTCAGGGCCGGCATCGGGCGCGACGAACTCAACGCCTTCCGGCTGGTCCGGCGCGAGGAACCGGCGGCGGGTTTGGAGAGTGCGCCAGCGATCCAGCGCCCGGCTGCGCGTCATCATCCCAAGCCAGGAGGGAACCGCGCATCGATCCGGATCATAGCTTGCGGCTATCCGCCAGACCTGCTGGAAGACATCGAGGGTGATCTCCTCGGCTTCCTCCGGATCGCGGAGTATTCGCAAAGCGATGGCATTCACGTAGCGGCTGGCCTCATCGTAGAACTCGGAAAGCGCACCGGAATCCCCCGCGGCGATCTGCACGACGAGCAATGACCACCGGTTAGGCCCGCGTGCGGCTCCCCTATTCGACTGTACGTTCGCGCCAGCGCCCGTGGATTCACTCATTCCAAAAAGTTTTCGTGGCTAATCTTTGAGAGTCTCCATGTACGCTAACATATTGGCCATTTCAACAGGGCTGAACTTATAGGGCGGCATCATCGTCCCGGGCGAAAACTTCTGCGGATCGGCGAAGTGTCCTTCCATCCAGGCACGATCCCGGCGCTTGGCGACAGCATTGAGCGGCGGGCCCGACTTGCCGCCGGCGCCGTTGAGAGCATGGCAAATGCCGCAGTTGGTTTTCATGTAGAGCTGCGCGCCGCCGACAATGTTCTCCGGCGCGGAAGCGATTGCGGCGACGCTTTCATCGTCCAGCTTGCGCATGAAATTGCCGAGCTGCCGAAGCTGCAAGTCCTTCAGCCCGGAGTTGCCGGCATGCTGCTTGAAGTGAGCGACCAGAACGTCACGCTCCTCGTGAACGGCGATATCGGCGAGATTCGGACCCGCCTTCGAATCGCCCGGTGTAACGCCGTGGCACTGCCAGCATTGGCCCTGGCGGAAGCTGCCTACAGCGGCCAGATCTTCGGGGATAAAGTTCTGCCACGGATCCTTGTGGGGGGTTGTTCGCATGGCGGCATACGTCAAACTGCCCCAGCCGATGGCGGCAAATAGGACGACACCAATCGCGAACGTCCGTTGGCGGAGCTTGACCGCGGCGCCGCGGTCAAGGAACGGAGTGGCGAACAACAGGGCCACGGCGATTCCGGGCAGGACCATGCTGCCCACGATTTCCATGGGACCTTCGAAGAACTTAAGGATCTGGAAAAGGAACAGAAAATACCATTCGGGCCGGGGGATGTAGGTGGTGTCGGTGGGGTCGGCGATCTTGCCCAGCGGGACCCGGACGATTGCCGCCAGGGCAAAGAGGATCGCAAACATGATGAAGATTGCAACAGTATCTTTGAACACTTGCCCAGGGAAGAACTTCTTCTGTGGTGCGGTTTCGACCGGCGCCGGCGCAACACCGTGCCGGCGGACCAGGAACACGTGAAGGCCGATGAGCATGATCATCAGCGGCGGCAGCAGCAGAACGTGCGCGCCGTAGAAACGGGCGAATGTCTGAACGCCGATCTGGCCGTCCTCGCTGCCCATCAGCCGCAGGATATACGGACCTGCGATTGGGGCTTTCGCGGTGATCTGCGTGGTAACGACGGTGCCCCAGTAGGCGCGGTTATCCCACGGCAACAGATAGCCGGTGAGCCCGAACCCGAGCGTCAATAGCAGCAGAATTACGCCAAGCATCCACGTTGCTTCACGGGGCTTCTTATAACTTCCCCAGAGGAAAACCTGCAGCATATGGAGCACGACGACGACAATCATCATGCTCGCGCCCCAATGGTGGAGCCCGCGCATGAGCCGGCCGGCCGTCAATTCAGTGAGGATAAAGCGCAGACTGGCATGCGCGTCCGGCGGCGTGGGAGCGTAATTTAGCGCCAGTAATAGACCCGTGACGAACTGCACGAGGAAGCAGAACATCGCCACGCTGCCCAACACCTGATGCCAGCCGCTGGAGCCGGGAATGTCTTCGTGGAGAAAGTGGTGGACGCCGGACACTGCGCCGGTTCGATCCTCCACCCAGTCGAGGACGCTCTTCAACATCGCCTATCCCTCCGCCGACTGCTTCACTTCGCCGAGCATCACTTTGATCCCGTCTACGCGAACGTCAAAGCGGTCCAGGGATCGCGGCGCCGGACCGGCCATCACCTTGCCTTCCGGGCTAAAGGAGGATGTGTGGCAGGGGCAGACGAACGATTTGTTACCGGAATCCCAACTCACCGCGCAGCCCAAGTGAGTGCAAACGGGAGAGAATGCCACCACCTGCTGCTCGCCGGTCTTCACAACCCATGCGGCGGCTTTTTCGGAAACAACTTTCCACCCGTCGCGACGGACGCGTTGAAATAGAACTTGTTCCGGTTGATTCACCATCAATTTGGAGAGGTCCGCAGCTTCAATCCAGTTCTGCTTCTTCTTGGCGTGCGGCGGCACCAATAGATAGCCCAGGGAAGGAATTCCGAGGGCCGCGGTGATGGCTCCCATCATTGCGGTGATGGAGCCGACGAGGAACCCTCGACGTTTTTCAATCATTTCTTCAGCCATTCGTTTTGTATTGTAGGGGCGATTCGGTTGGACTAAACGTTACGGAGTGTTAATTCAGATGCTTACGGAGGCGGGCGGCAAGATCTTTCTCACTTGTTACCAGATTGTGGTTTTCCAGGGGATCTACGAGGAGATCGTACAGGGCCGTTTCCTGATTGTAACCTTCCACCAGTTTGTAACGGCCATCCCACACCAGGCGCCACTCTTCCAGCGCGGAGTGCACCACTTCGCGGTGCTTTTTCGCCTTTCCGGCGAGGACCGGACGAAGGGAACGCGCGTCCATTTGGGGAAGCGCTTCCAGACCGGCGTAATCGAGGAATGTGGCGGCGACATCAATCAACGACGCTAAAGCATCGCTGGTTCGATTCTTTCGCGTATCGAGCCCGGCGACGATTAAGGGAATTCCGGCCGAGGCCTGATACGGAACATGCTTGCCCCAACGGTCATGGTCGCCCAGCATTTCGCCGTGGTCGGAGGAGAAGACGATCAGCGTGTTGTCCAACTCCCCTCGTTGCTTCACCGCGTCGATAATCTCGCCGATTCGGGTGTCGATGTTCTCGCACATCACCGTATAGTTCTGGCGGATGGCGGTGTGCGTTGCGGCGTCAAACTCCGTGTTCTTGTTCGGCTGGGGGAATTGCCGTTTGCGGGCCGTCTTCTCCATGGAAGCCGTAATGTCCATGGGATTGTGAGGACCCGTAAAATTCACCACCAAATGCCAGGGCTTGTTCTTCGGGGCCTTTTCCAATAGCGCCTTGGCGTTCCCGGCGATCCAGTTGTCGCAGTAGGCATCATCCGGCAGCGGAGTTGTGTGCGTCGCGTTGTACTTCCGGCGTTTCCGGAAATCGTCGACATGGGCGGCGGCCAATTTCCTGTTATGGAGCATGGCCATATAGGGATCTTTCGGCGTTAGGGCTCCGCTGTTAACGGCGTCGCCCTTCCCGGCGTTGTCGATCGCGTGGGAGAAACCCCACTCCTTGGTTAGCCGGCTCCCGTCGAGCCCCCAGTTCTGCGTCTTTTTGTGAAGATCGATTTTGCCGCAAGCCATGGTGTGGTAGCCGGCGGCCTGCAGGCTCTGATAGTAGGTCTTCTGATCCAGCGGAAAATCGTGCCGATTGTTCTCAACGCCGGCACTTTTGTACTCGCGTCCGGTGGCCAGGCACGCTCGGGACGGGGCACAAAGCGGCGAGGCGCAAAGAACCTTGTTAAACCGCATGCCGCGAGCGGCAAGAATTTGAATGTTGGGGAGATTAACCGGAATTTGGGGATTTCCCGGCATCCAGTCCGGCCGCCATTGATCCGGCAAAAGGAACAGGAAGTTAGGCCGCTTCGGTTGCGCGGCGAGAGAAAATGCCGTGGCGGCGGTGAGAAAGCTCCGGCGAGAAGGCATCTTGATAGATTACTAATTTTTAGTCTAGCGTCGCTGGTATAATTCGCATACGTTCACGCCGACGCGGGCCCCCTGTCCGGGCATGTTTTCCAATTTTCCTGAGGATTTTCGCAATGCCCATAGCCCATCCGCTGGAGCCGCTTTCCGCCAGTGAGGTCGCGGAAGCGGTTCGATTGCTTCGAACTGCCTCCGTATATACGGCCACCACCCGTGTGATCAGCATCATGCTGAAGGAGCCGGCAAAAGAGCTGGTTCATGCGTGGCCTTCCGCGCCAACTCCGGACCGGGAAGCGGCGGCCGTGCTTTTCGATAACGCTTTGAACACTGCGTATAGCGCGATCGTGAATCTGACAGCGGGGATTCTCGCCGGAGTGCAAACCGCCCCGCCGGGATCGCAGCCGACGATGTCGATCGATGAGCAGATCGAATGCGAGCAGGCCGTGCTGGCCAGCCCCGAGTTCAAAGCGGCTTTGAAGAAGCACTACGGGATTGAAGACACGTCGCTTGTTATGGCCGACATCTGGAGCGCCGGCAACTACGGGACCGAGGAGGACCGGTCCAGAAGGCTGGCCCGGCCGTTGTGCTTTCTACGCAGCGATGCGACTGACAACGGCTATGCACGGCCGATCGAGGGAATCCGGCCGGTGGTGGATCTGAACCTCATGGAGGTAATCCGCGTCGAGGAGTATGGCCAATGGGCGTTGCCGCCGGAGCCGGGGAACTACGCCGCTACCCGCGTGGAATCGTTCCGGGATGGCATAAAGCCCCTGGCAATTACGCAGGCGGACGGACCGAGTTTCGTTCTCGATGGCCACCAAATGCGCTGGCAGAACTGGAAGTTCGTCATCGGATTTAACGCGCGCGAAGGGCTGACGCTGCACCACATCCGGTACATCGACCAGGGGCAGGACCGATCTATCCTCTACCGGGCCTCGTTAACGGAGATGGTGGTGCCGTACGGCGATCCGGCGCTCACGCAGGTCCGCAAGAACGCGTTTGACGTAGGCGAGTATGGCATGGGAATGTGCGCCAATAGTCTGCGATTGGGCTGTGATTGCCTCGGCTATATTCAGTACCTCGATGCGCATCTTTGCGACAGCCGCGGCGGGGCTTTAACTATTCCGCAGGCGATTTGTATCCACGAGGAGGACTTCGGCATTCTGTGGAAGCACACGGACCGGCGCCTGCCCGATGCGCCGGAGGTGCGCCGTTCGCGGCGGCTGGTGGTGTCGTCCATCTCCACGGTGGAGAACTACGAGTATGGCTTTTTCTGGTACTTCTACCAGGACGGCAACATTCAGTTCGAAGTGAAATTGACCGGGATTCTTTCGCTTGGCGCTGTCCATCCCGGAGAAAAGCCCAAGTACGGAACGCTGATCGCTCCGCAGCTCTATGGGCCGAATCATCAGCACTTCTTCAATGTCCGCCTGGACTTCGATCTCGACGGCGTGGCGAACTCGGTACAACAGGTGGACGCGGTGGCCGAGCCCGTCGACGAAAACAACTCCTTCGAAAACGCCTTTTACGCGAAGGCAACAGTGATGGAGACCGAAAAGCAGGCGCGCGCGCATTTGAAACTGGAGACCGCGCGGACTTGGAAAATCATCAACCCAGCCGTGACCAATGCCGTGGGCGATCCGGTAGGGTACAAGTTCATGCCAGGCGACAACTCCTTCCCATTGGCCTCACCGAATGCCTGGTGGCGCAAGCGCGCGGGATTTGTAAACCATCATGTCTGGGTGACACCGTATCGTGAAGAGGAGAAGTACGCCGCCGGCGACTTTCCCAACCAGAGCGGCGGCGGGGCGGGCCTATCCTCATGGACGGAGGCCGATCGCGCCGTGGCCAACACCGACGTCGTTTTCTGGTATACGTTCGGCCACACACATATCCCGCGGCCCGAAGACTACCCGGTGATGCCCACCGCCTACATCGGCTTCCTGCTAAAGCCCAACGGATTCTTCAATTGGAATCCCGCCAATGACGTGCCGCCATCGGAGATGAAGAAGTCATCGTGCTGCGGCAAGTAGTTTGGCGGCGTTGCGGTACTTGATTTTCTGACGGTCGGCCGAAGTCAGGTCCGCCCAGATGTCGTCGAACGCTTTCTGCTGCTTTTCATAGGCCGGTGCGTTCATACCGAGCCCGCCCCAGATGATCTTGTCCGCGCCATACGATTGATGGATGCGTTTGCAGAGCGCCTTAAGATCCGCCGAAGCGCTGTAGCTGAGGCCCGAGAACTTCATATAGGCCCCCTTATTGGCGCCGAACTTCAGAACTTCTTCGTACTCGGCCGGCGTGCCTTGGCTGTAGCGGCATAGGTGGTCGATGATCACTCGGACGCCGTGGGTCTTGTTCGTCAATGCCGCGACGGCGGGCATCCACTTGGGGATCATATGCATCTGGATGGCGAGGCCGAGTTTGGCGGCGGCGGCCCATGTTTGCGCCATCCGAGGATCGGCGAGATCGCGATCGCGAATGGGCCCATCGGCGCGCGGCTGTTTTTCGGTGGCGTGAACGCGAAGCGCTATGATGCGCTTCGGCCACTTCTTCACCAGTTCAGCCATGCGATCCGGCGTTTTCGGATCGAGCGCATCGAACAGGCATGTGCCTTTGAAGAACCCTTTGCGAGGTTCGTTTTGAAAGCAGTATTCCAGGTAGCTATGGTCGTCCTGATAGGGCTCCGGATGAACGATCACGGAGTGACTGAGGACGTTCACCGCAAACGGGCCGTACTTGTCGAGCGTTTCCTCGCCGGGCCGATAAGCGGCGTTGGGATGGTAGGGAAATCGTTTCGGATCGAAAAGGTGAATGTGGGTATCGATCGGGTGGGGCTCAGCGGCGGTGGCGGCGGCGGAGAACAGGAGGGCGCGGCGGGAGATTTCCATGTCCTGGAAAGTGTATCCAATGTGAAGATGTTGGTGCGGCGGGGACCTACTCGCGCCTACGCCGTCGTGCAATGCCTAACATCGCCGCCAAGCCGATACAAAGAGTCGCCCATGTCGCCGGCTCCGGCGCCGCCCCCTGGAACACGGGGCTCCCGTCCACATCGTATCGGGCCCGGCCGGTGATCGAGATCGTCAACGTTTCCACAGCCGTTGCCGCCGTTGCCTGCTCCACCCAGGACGGTATCGCAAGAATATCTTCCGTCGGAACACCTGTCCAATTGAACGTCCGGGTAATCACTTGCGCCGGCCCTCCAAGCACGCCCGAAAGTGTAATCACGAGCTGAGATCCGGGCCCCTGCAGCTTCACCGAGCCGTCCAGTTCCAGGTAGGTCCACGCGGTAGGAACATCCCAAGTCGGGTTCGTAGTCATCGTCCAGGTGGCCGTTCCCACAAACGCGTCCGTGTCGCCATAAAAATGAATAGGCGAAAGGTGATTCTCAAAAGAGTTCAACTGGGCAACTCCGGTGCCGCCGCCAATTGTATTGACCGCGGCCGTGCCAATGGAACAGCTAATCACCGCGCTCGCGCCGCCAACGAAGTTCTCCGTTCCACCGCAAGCGTCGACAAAGATCCCGGCGCCGCGCGCCGCCGGAACAGCCGTCAGTGTGAGGATAGAGGAGGCGAAAAGGACGCGTCCTCGGTCTGCAAGTAATCCCATAGCGGTCCTCCTTACGGACATCACGCTAACACAATCGCGAAGCAATTGTGGGATATGGGGATGGCGCGGTTTCGCCGGCTCCGTTATCGGAGAAGCAGGTTAATATGGGCGGGGAGATTTTCACGGAGGTGTCCTATGATCTGGGATCGTGTCGAAGCTTACAATCGCGGACGTGACCTGGAACGCGTGGCGCTGAAGTACAAGAAAATGGCGTCCGATGAATTAGCCTTCTTTCGAGGTACCGCGCACCTGTTCTACGAGGACTGGCCGGGGAACTCGGAGCTTCGAAAAGCCCCATGGGTGTGGGTTTGCGGCGATCTGCATCTAGAGAATTTTGGCACCTACCGCGCCGACAACCGTCTCGTCTATTTCGATTGCAACGACTTTGATGAAGGCTGCCTGGGACCGGCAACCTGGGATATCGCGCGCCTGCTCGTAAGCTTCGCCATCGAATGCGAAGAACGGGAATACAGAGGCAGCGCCGCGCGCGCCCTGATGACCCAAGTGGCCGAAACGTACGCCGCCCAACTCCGCCTGGGCAATCCGCGATGGACCGAGCCGGAGACCTCCACCGGCATCATTCGCGAACTTTTTGATGGCCTGCAGTTCCGCACAGCCCAGAAGTTTCTGAACTCCCGAACCGTGATGGACAAACGTCGCCGGCGCCTGAATCTGGAGAACGGGAAGGCTCTCCCCGCTACCGATAAGGACAAAGAAGCAGTGAAGGGATTCTTTGCCAAGGAGACCGAATTTCTGTGTCTGGATGTTGCGCGGCGCGTGGCCGGTAACGGCAGCCTCGGCGTCCCGCGATTCGTGGCGCTAGTGGAGGACCCCGAAAAGAACCCATTCCTGCTGGATTTGAAACACGCCCAGCCGGCCGCTCCGCTGCTCTACCATGAGCCCCCGGCCCAGCCGAAGTTTCGGAACGACGCCGAGCGGATCGTGGTGGCACAGGGCTTGTTTCTCGCCATGCCGCCGGCGTTCCTGCAGGCGGTGAAGTTTGCCGGCGACGGGTGGGTGCTCCGTGAACTGGTTCCGAGCGAGGACCGCGTGGATGTCGCCAAAGCCCCCGATCCGGCATTTACCGGCTATGCATTAGCGCTGGGAGCCGTAACCGCGTGGGGCCACTTGCGGGCAAGCGGCCGCAAGGGCTCCGCCAATGGCGATGCATTGGTCGAGTGGGATGTTCCCACCGAACGTCTCGTCGAATTTGCCCGCGACTACGCCCGCCAGGTAGAAAAAGACTGGAAAGAATTCAAGTCGGCGCGCGATTAGCTGGGAATCGCCGCCGCTTGCTTGGCCGCGGCCTCTTCGGCGGCCTTGCGAGCGGCCAGTACCTGCTTCCACTCCGTGGCAATCGCAAACGGATCGGCCGCGTTGTAGCGCTCAATCCCGGCTTTGTATGCCTCTTGGAACTTCTCCAGCGTCGACGGTCCAGCAACCTTTAACTTCACAACATCCCTGCAGATCGCCTTCAATTGGGGAAGGTCGGCGAGGCTGTCGGTTTCCACGTAGTCCGTGTCAGTCCGTTTCGCCATTTTGCAGATGATGTTCTTCAGGTCCTCGGCGAGATACGCGCTTTCGTACACAATCTTCAGGATCGCGTCTGACTGATGGCAGCTTTCGCTCATCTGCAGGATTTCGGTCTCGACATGCTGAAACTGCCGCGAAAGCATGCGGCCGTAGTTGACCACCAGATTCACTTCTTTTGCACCGCGGCGAAGCAGATCGCGGCCCTCATAGAGCTTTGTCCCTGTGGTGGAGGAACCGTGCGGGAACCCGGCAACGCTGGCCAAAGCAACGGACGTGCCGTTGAGAATCCGCGCAGCCATGTCGACGTCGCCCGGACGGACAACTACGGCTCCAAGACCAAAAGCGACGGCTTTCCGGCAAGCTGCGTCAACAGCCTCTTCATGGAGATCTGGACGCGTCAGGGCCAGTTCCAGCCGTCCGGCGACATCCTCATACGTGACTAACGGACTGCGTTCTTCGGGTTGAAAGCTGCTGTTCTGATCCACAATGTTCCCCATTCTTTCAGGCGCGTGCGGCCTTTGGGCGTGCCGGCGAACCAGTCTTCGTGATGGAAGTTGGCGAAGTTTCCCTGGCCGCGTTCCATTTCGTCAATGTCGCCAAGCGCGATGTTCAAACCAATGGCGCGGTCACCCATTTTCGTATCGTAGAATACGCCGGGGCTCACTTCCAGGCAGGGATCGAAGTTAATCGCCCACTCGATGATGTAGCCCTTGCCGCCGGGCTTCGGCTTGGCGGCGCAGTCCATGGCGTGCGTGGTGATCCACTTCTGATAGGTGTTCCAGGCGGAGAGTTCCCGCCGCGGCTCGCCTTCCAAAAGGCCGCCATTACCTACACCGCCCAGCCGCGACTTCGTCAGATTGCACACCATCTGCCAGCTCTGCCCGTTACCGGCGGCGTTCTCCTCCGGCGTCGTGTACTTGTTGGTTGCGTTGATGAGGATCTCCATCTCATCGCCGAACCACGGGAAGCCTTCGCGCGTTAGTTCGTGCGTTTTCGGATTCTCGTTCGGAATCCAGCGCGGTATATCAATGCCGTAGAGCACGTCGTCCGTAATATCGAAGGCGAAGAACAGGCGTTTACCGTCATGTTTGACGTAGCCTTTCAGCGCCAAATCCTTGGTATCGGTGACGGGGGAAAACGTGGATATCCAGTGATCCTTGACGCCCACAAAAGCCGTGGCGTCGGCGTACTCGCCTATTGCGATTACGCCGTCCAACTTCGGAGTCTTACCGCGGAAAGCTTCGAGCGAACGCGGAAAATCGCCGGCAATCAGCGTACTCGCGAAGAGAACGGCGGCCCACCGCATCACTTCTTCTTGGTTGTCGTGCGGGGGGCGGCGTTCAGGGCAGCGACTTCTGTCCTCGCCTTGGCGGCATTATCGTGCATCGGGAACTTCTTAATAAGCGAAGTAAACTCCTGCCGTGCCTCTGCTTTGAAGCCGGCCTTTACCAGTGCGCGGCCCTTCTGCAGCATGGCGTCGGACGTCTTCGGGTTGTCGGGATACTTCTCGAGCAGCGTGTCAAATGCCATCAGCGCGCCGTCAAGATCGCCTCGCAAGTACTTGATTTCGCCAATGTAGTATTGGGCGTTCGGGGCGAGATCCATATTGCCGAACCACTTCAGATAGTTTTGGAATCCTTCGATCGCAAGGTCCGAGTTGCCAGCCGACTTGTCGCGCATGGCGCCGTTATAAAGGGTCTCGGCGGAAACACCGGCCGGGGGACCGCCCGCGGCGGCGGGATTTGCCGAGGGAGGAGGCGCCGGAGGCGTAGCAAGAACTTTGATCGCGCTATTGATATCGGCAATCTGGTTCTGAAGCTTGCCCATGCGCGCGGAGAGATCCGCAACCGCCTCGCGGACGCCAGCAAAGTCCGTGGACATCGTATCGACCTTCGTCCCGACAGTGGCAACCGGGCCAACGAGCATTTTCTCCTGTTCTTTCATCCGCTCGCGCATCGCCGAGTCCAGCACCGCGACGGCAGTATTGGCCTTGTTGGCGGAGTCGAGAATTTGCTGCACTAGCACCTGCATGGCGGCCAACTTTTCGTCCTGCGATCGTTGCAAGGAACGAAGTTGGTCCTGCATGAGGAGAAGATCGCGCTGAATTTCGGCAATCTTCTCTTTCTGGGAAAACGCCGGAACTGTTGAGAACAATAGAAAGGAAAGGATTGGGGAAAGGTGCTTCATAGAATCAACGCTTAACAGAACGGGGACGAAGCGAACTTCGTCCCCGTGGCTGGTTACTGGTTAACGAAACCTTACTGCCCGGAGAAGTGGGCGCGCCGGTTTTTCTGCCAGCAGGATTCGTTGTTGTCGGTACACTGCGGCCGCTCCTTGCCATAGCTGAGGGTGCGTAGACGATCGGCCGGCACACCAAGCTGGACCAGGAAATCCTTGGCTGCGATGGCGCGGCGGTCGCCGAGACCGAGGTTGTATTCGGCGGAACCGCGTTCGTCGGCATGGCCTTCGATCGTCACGGTGCCGTTGGGGTAGTCGCGGAAGACGGCCTTCAGCTTGTCGGAGTTCTGCGTGAGAACGTTGCGGGCGTCTTCACGGATGTCCGACTTGTCGAAGTCGAAGTACGCATCCTGGAGTTCACGAGCGATCACTTCGCCGAAGCTTGCTTTTGTTGGTTGCGGCGTAGGCGGCGGCTTGGTTCCGGGCGCGGTTACATTCACCGTTACGGACTCAGTGACCGTCCCGCCGGCACTGGTCGCCGAGAGCGTGTACGTCGTGGTGCTGCTGGGGAACACGGAGCGGTTGCCGGAGATGACGGCGGTGGAGGCTCCGGTGCCAACGACACCGAGACCCTGGTTGATGCTGACCGATTCCGCGCAGGTCAACTCCCACTTCAGGGAGGACGCCTGGCCGCGTTCAATCGTCGTGGGCTCCGCGGTGAAGAATCTCACGCTGGGCCGGCACGGGGGTGCTTTTACTTCGGCCGTGGGAGTGGCCTTCGGCGCTACGGGCGGCGGTGGCGGCTGCACCTTCTTCTTACAACCGGCCGCGAAAAAGCTCAGACAGAGAGCCAACGCTAGTGCACTGGCTTTGTTGGTATTCATCCTTGTTTCTGCCTCCTAGGAGATGCTGCTGCTATTAAAGTTAACAGTGGCGCTGTTGCGCCGAAAATTCATTTTATTTCGACCAGGCCGGTTTTTCGTTAATACCGGCTGAAGTCAGTTGGCGGAGTTGGGAGCCATCGGCGAGCATCGTCCAGATCTGGCTACGCCCTCCGCGATCGGATGAGAACACGATATGCTTTCCGTCCGGAGCCCAGGTAGGGTTCTCGTTCCGGCCCGCGCCGCTGGTAAGCTGCACAAATTCGCGTGTATTCACATCCATCACAAAAATATTGAAATTACCGGGATCATATCCTCTCGTCCATGCAAAGGCAACATGCGTTCCCTGCGGGTTCCAGGACGGATTCGTTGCTTGCCCTTCCCCAGTCGACAGGCGCTGTACATCCGCACCGTCACTATTCATTCTATACACTTGCGGGGACCCGCCGCCTCTCCCGGATACAAAAACAATCTCATTCCCGGTCTTCGGATTCACCTTTGGCTCCACTTCAACGGCCCGGGTATTCGTGAGGCGGCGAATCCCGGAACCATCGGCGTTGGCCATGTAAATTTGCGAATAACCGCTTGCGGATGAGGAAAATGCAATTTGTTTGCCGTCGGCGGTATAGGAAGCATTTTGGTTCGTTCCGGCCCTCGGATTCAGAAATGGAATGCGGCGGAGCGTCTCCAGAGAATGAACTAAAATTTGTGGCTGACCCATCGCCCAGCTCGTAAAAGCGATCCGGGAACCATCCGGAGACACCGACGGCATCGTCGAAATCGACTTGTAGCTGGTGATCTGCTTCTGATTCGCGCCGTCGTAATCCATCGACCAGATCTCTTTTGACCCGCTCCGGTTGGACACGAAGTAGATTTTCGACCCCGCCAGCGATTCCACTCCGAAATACTTCAGGATATCGCTGGCGAATTCATGGGCTACTTTCCGGGCGCCGGCTTCGTCCAAGGTCCCGAAATAAATTTTCCCCAGTACCTGGGCCGAGGCAATCTCCGGCTGGCGCACGTTGAAAAGCCATCCAAAGAGCACAATCTGGTTGTCCTGCTCGGCCGCGTACCCGAATGCCAGATAATCGGCGTTCACCGGCGGGTCGGACCAGTCCTGCAGCCACGGCGCGGCCGTGCGGTTGTTCGGATCGTACTGCAGCGGCTTGCGGAAATCCTGCGGCTGTTGCGGGGTTCGCAAGGGATACATGCTCTTGGGGGCCATCTTGAAAACGGCGGCATCGTCCAAGTCGCGGAATAGCGTTCCGTTCACGAACTCCATCAAATTCGCGGCACGGCCCGCGCCCCGCATGTCCGGCACGGCGATGACCGCTTTCTGCGTGCCCATGATCGAGATCATGAAATCGGGGCGGGGTTGAGAAATAGCGGCTAGGGTCAGGAGGAGGGAAAGGGTTATTTTTTTCATCGCTGTAATTGGAAGGTGAATTCAACGTTTGCCGAATCGCGTTCGAACTCCCGCGGCAGTTCGGGCAGGGGGGACGCTTCTAATACGGCGCGGCGGGCCGAAATATCGAGCGTCAATACGCCGCTGGACTGGACGATTTTGACGTTCCGGACCTGGCCGTTGCGCAGGATGTCGAAACTGACGGTTGCGGGTTTGGCGTTTCGCGCCATTGCATCCACATCGTGCGTGCGCCACTTCTCGGAAACGGCGCGCCGCAGCAAATCGGTATAGGCACCGAAGCGATTCCCGAATGCCGTGCCCGCTCCCACTCCAATACCGCCGGCGCCCACCGTGCTGTACATCGGATTCGACATCGCCTGCCCAACGGTCGTACGAATCTGATTCTTGCGAAGTTCCTCGGAAGAACGGTACTGATACCGGCTCGTCGGCCGTTCATTCGGTTTCCGAATCTCTTTCGTATTCAAAGCGATTGCATCGCGATCGTCTTTCACCACTTTGTCGCGGTCGCGGTCTTTCTGCTCCACTTTTTCGACCTGGGATTCCGAATCGTCCGCCTTGGGATTCGGGCGCGCGTTCCGGGACGGCAGCGGGATACGATCCACAGGCGTGACGGCAAAACCCGCGCCCGGCATCGCATTGGGATCTCCCCAGCTATCCCGCGGAGCGAAGTTGATGTAGCCCCAGAACAGGCCCAGCCCCACGATAACCGCATGCAACACGAAGGAAGCGGCGGCGCCCGCTTTCAAATTCTCTTCGCGATGGATGGTCGTGCTCATTATTTTCGCCGGGTGCTTTCGTCAACAGGTTGAGTCACCATCCGCACCTCGAGTTTCGCCTGCCCCAACTCACTGACAACCTGTGCAATCGGATCCCAGGGCGTGGCCTTATCGGCGCGAACATAAACAGCCTTTTGCTTGGGGAAACGCTTCTTGATCTGATTACTCACTTCGTTGAAATTGACGTCGCGCTCGTTAAGCTTCATCTCGCCGTCCTTGGATATCGATACGACGGGCAGTTCTTCCGACGAGTTGCGTACTTGACGGACCTTTGGCACATCGACCTCAAGCCCGAACTCCATTACGTGCGCGGTCAACATGAAAATGATCAGAAGCACCAGGACGACGTCCACCAGGGGGATGATGTTGATTTCGGCCAGCGACTCGAAATCGCCTCGCCGCCCGCGTCCGCCCCGCTTCATGGAGAATGCCATCGTTAACCCTCGTAAACGCGCTCAATGAGGTTCATGAATTCCAGGCCGAAATCTTCCATCCTCCCGCTGATGTCGCGGATCAGGAAGCCGAAATAGTTATAAAAGATAGCGGCCGGGATAGCGGCAAACAGCCCCATCGCGGTAGCCAATAGCGCTTCGGCAATGCCGGGACCAACCGCGCGAAGGCTCGCCGCGCCGGCGCCCGTCAGCGCCTGGAAAGCATTGATGATGCCCCAAACCGTTCCAAACAAGCCGATAAATGGGGTGATAGCCGCCGTGGTCGCCAGCCAGCTCATATTCTTTTCCAGCCGGGCGATCTCCTCGCCCGCCCCAATCTGCAGGCTGCGCTCGATCGCCGTGCGATTACTGAGCTTCTGCCGCGCACGAACCTGCCGGTCCACCTCCGCGTAGCCGAAGTCATAAACAGTCACCAGCGGCGCCGCCGGGAACTGTTCGCACGACGCTGTGATGGCGTCAAACCCATTCGCCTTGCGGAAGGCGCGAAGGAACTTGCCGTTCTCGTCCCGAGCCTTCCGAAGACGGCTCCATTTGCTGAAAATGATCGCCCACGAAAAGCAACTGACAGCGGCCAAGAACGCCAGAATGCTATTGGATAGCGGGCTCGAATTGCTGACAAGAGACCAGAGACTGGGCGGTTCGGCGGCCGCGGCGGCAGGAAGGAAGAAATTAATCAACAAGCTCTCCAGATTCCCATTTTATGACGGGAACGGGGCCCGGAAAGTCGGAGATATGACAATTTTGAGAGGAAATGTTTTAACGGGTGGTTTTGGAATAGATGACGCTTCCGTCAAAAACGGTCAGTTCGACCACCGTTTTGTGAATGTCCATGCTCGGGATCTTGAAAAGGTCCTGGCTTAGCACCACGATGTCGGCAAGCTGCCCCGGCCGGATCGCGCCCTTCCGGTGTTCTTCATGCTCCGCAAAGGCGCTGTTGACCGTGTACGCCTGCAACGCCGTCTCGATGCTTACCCGCTCCTGCGGAATCCAGCCCTGCGGCGGGAGCCCCGACGTCGTCCGGCGGTTCACCGCACTATGAATACCGCGTATCGGGTCCACCGATATGGACGCGGGCCAGTCACTGGAAAAAACCAGCCGCCCACCCGCCTTCTCGATGCTGCGCCAGGCGAAGCCCCGCTGCGTTCGTTCCGGGCCAATACAGGCGCTCCAAATCTCAATGCCCGAAGGATCGGCATGGATGGGCTGCATGGACGGCAGCACGCCAATCGCGGCAAACCGGGGCATATCGTTGGGATGGATGGTTTCGATGTGTTCGACGCGGTGGCGCCTATCGCGAGTCCCGTTCGCCTGCTGCGCCGCCTGATACCCGTCCAGCGCCATCCGGACGGCGCGGTCACCAATCGCGTGGGTGTAAACTTGCAGCCCCAGCTTATCGGCAATCGTCACCGTCCGCGCAAACTGTTCCGGCGTCCACGCCGATTTACCGCTCGTCGATGGATTGTTGGTATACGGGGCCAGCATCGCGGCCGTGTAGGACTCGATAACGCCATCCATCATCAGCTTGATGGCTCCGACCCTCAACAGCGGCCCGGAATACTTCTGCCGCATTCCCGCGTACTCAGCCAGCGTGGCCTCGCTGTCCATTGGACCAACCCGCATCGCCAGCCTCGTACGTAGTGTCAGCTTCTCTCGTCTACGAAGATCTTCGTAAAGCTCCAGTTCGTCCATCGAGCCATTTGCATTCTGCGCCGATGTAATGCCGAAACCGGCCGCCAGGCGCAGGCCCGCTTCGAGACTTGCCAGTTTCTTCGCCTTGTCCGGAACCGGTATCAGCCTGCGAACCAGGCCCTTCGCGCCCTCTTTCAAAGCCCCTGTCGGCTCGCCCGACTTCGGATCTCGCACAATCTCCCCAAAACCGGAGAACTTGGTGGCTTTGTTGATGCCGGCCAGCGCAAGCGCCTTAGAGTTTACCCACGCGGTATGGCCATCGTAGGCGGCCAGATAAACAGGACGATCCCTGACAACCTTGTCGAGGTCCTCCCGTGTCGGCAGACGGCCTCCGGGAAAGCAGAGATACTCCCACCCGCGGCCCTCGAGCCACTGAGCGTCCGGATGCCTGGCGGCAAATTCGCCAATCGCCTTTTGTATTGACTCCAGCGTGCAGATTCCGTTCAGATCGATCTGCGACAGCCCCAGCGAACCACCCAGAAAATGAAGATGCGCGTCGTTGAAGCCGGGCGTAACCAGCCGGCCCTTTAGCTCGATTTCCCGCGCCCCTTTCGCCTGCTTTGCAACATCCCGGTCCGCGCCAACGGCTGCAATCGTGTTCCCACGGATCAACACCGATTCCGCCCACGGCTGCGCAGGATTGGCGGTCCAGACGCGGCCATGGCGAAGCCAAAGATCGTCCGCATACACGGTGGCGGCTAGCAGCAGGAACAGACGCATTAGAACGAGAATCGCACACCAAGTTGGATGCGGCGCGGATCGGCGGCCGCCGTAAATCCGAGCGGCTCACTCGGCCCCCGATCATTACGGCCGCGAAGATTGAACGGACCGGCGATATTCCCCACCACATTGTTGACCGAGGTGTAGTTCAGATTGTTGAACAAATTGAATGCTTCCGCCATTACCTCCAGCCGAAGCGTCTCGCTAAGTCCGAACCGCCTGGACAGCCTCATGTCGAACGCCGAGTAGGATGGCCCAATGCCGGTGTTGCGCCCGGCAAAGAACGGGCGGTCTGTCGTGTTGTGCCGGTCGTTGTTCAACTCCGTTCCCGCCAGAAGGTTGAACGGCCGCGAACTGGAGTAGCGGTAGATCGGTGCAAAGACCCAATTGGCGCAAAAGGGATTCGTCTTCTCCGGTGTCTGCAGCACGGCATAGAATACCGCCTTGTGGCGCTGATCGAAGCTTGACAACGCCCGCTCGGCGCGGCGGTTCGTCTGATCGTTGGGTTGAAAGTCGGAGTTGAAGTCCGTGGTCTCGTCGATGGCTTTCGCGAAGGTGTAGTTGAACTGCAGCGTCGCACGGCGGCTCAGCCGGTGCGTCGCCTCCACCAGCAGCCCATGGTAATCGCTGTTGGCATTCGCCTCGTACAGATTCTCCTGGAAGGTAAGCGGGTTCACAAAGTAGGCGAGGCCGGTGGGGTTGCTCGCGGTAGCGCCCCAATCCCGAATACCCTTCGCGGGATTCACGGGCGCCGGCAGCAGATTGATATCGCGGGAAGTCGTGAGATGAATTCCGCGCACGCCGACGTAGTTAGCCGAAAAAGCCAGATTCTTCACAATCTCGTGTTCAATGCCGAAACTGATCTGTTGGGCATAGCCGTTCACATAGTCCGCGGCGGGACGGAAGAGCACCGTAAGCGGGGGACGCGGACCCGTCTGGCTGATGTTGATGCCGAACTGCCGCAGATCCTCGGCGCGAATAGACCGCTGCGGCGTCGGAATCCCAATGACGCCCTGCGCCCGGAGCGTCGAAAAGATATTGATGGGCCCACTGGGAAGCGTCGGCGTAGCCGCGTTCAGAACGCTTAGCACTTGCGCGATCGGCCGGTATCCATTGATCTCGTTCAACGCCTGCACCACATAGTCGATTTGGAAATCGATGGGAGCGAAGAACAGTCCGTACCCGCCGCGAACCGTAGTCTTTCCGCTCTTTCCGGGCGCCCAGGAGAAGCCGAACCGCGGGGCAAAGTTGTTCGTGTCCGTCGGCAGTGGTTCCCGCCGTTTGTCCCTTTCATAGCGCATGCCGTAATTGATGGTGAGTCCCTGTCGCGGTTTCCAATCATCCTGGACGTAGATGGAATACAGCGGCAGTGTGCCGCGCACGATCGGATCGCCGAAGCCCTGCTGATAGCTTTGCGCGAGGCCAAGATTGAAAGCCTGCAGTGAGGTGATGGAGGTCGAGGCAAGCGCCGGGCTGACAATCGCCCCCGGCAGCGTGCCGAACGTAAACCGCCCGCTCATGAACGTCGCCGAATCCTGTGTGATATTCCGGATGAGCACGTTGCCGCCGAATTTCCACGAGTGCTTGCCGCGGAACAGGCTGACGTTATCGGCAATTTCATTTCTGCGCGAAAGCGTGGTCGACGGAAGAAAGCGATCCCGGTTGAAGAACCCAAACCCGGCGATGTCGAGTGAGGGGCCGTAAGGATCCGTGCTGGCGGTCTTTAAGACGTAGTAGTTGTACTGCGCGCGAAACTCGTTCACCGTGCGCGGCGAGAAACTATGAAGCCAGTTCAGCAGCACCGTATGGTCGAGAAACTCCTGCAGGAATCCGCGAGATTGGCCAATCAGCGCACCGATGCCCTCATTCGTATCGAAAATGCTCGTAGCGTTATAGCGGAAGGCCGCGGTGTTGGCTTCGCTGAACCGGTGGTCCAGGCGCATAAGACCCTTATGGTCGTCGGTCTGAAAGGGAAAAATCCCGCTATTCCGGCGGAACATCTCCTGGACCGCCGGCGGCGTGGAAAGCGCCGCGCGAAGCTGGGCGGCGGCTGGCGGCGGAAGCGTCTGCAGAATGGCCTCCTGCGCCGGTGTCGGATTGAAAATCGATGTGTCCGTCAGAACGGGGACCGTCCGATTCTCGCGCCTACGAAGACGCTCGTAGGCAAGGAAGAAAAACGCCTTGTCCTTCACGATCGGTCCGCCGATCGTGCCGCCATACTGCTGGCGGTTGGAGTCCGGCTTCACGCGCCGCGCCGTATTGCCTTCCAGCGTTATGGCGAACGGATCGGTCGCGTCGAGTGACTGATGCCGGTAGAAGGAAAACGCGGACCCATGAAACCGATTGGAGCCGGAACGGGTAATTATGTTGATCACCGCGCCGCGCGCCGCGCCATGCTCGGCGGAGTAGTTGGAACGGTTGACCTGAAACTCCTGCACCC
>Ga0315912_10001729_pt1 | contig 25577 bp, 24 predicted proteins | sample VfabasoilMG_FD_204469 | JGI IMG/M metagenome (GOLD analysis project Ga0315912, IMG submission 204469) | Garden soil microbial communities collected in Santa Monica, California, United States - V. faba soil | ecosystem: Environmental > Terrestrial > Soil > Garden | place: USA: California... | reverse complement strand
GGTGTCCGAACCCTTCACCTGGATCGTCGTCTGTTCAGGGGCCGACTCCTTCTTATCACCCCCGCATCCGACCAGCAGGCACGCCATTCCGACGGCCAGGCCGGCGGTACCCACAGTCGCGGTGAGCCGACCGAACGCGCTCGCGGATCCACGTCCGAACGCCGAGCGCCCGCCCACGACGGGCGAGCCTTCGCTATCGAGACGCATGTTCGTCCTCATTCCTGCCTCCCGGTGTCGTGGATGGCTGCGATGAGTTCTCGAATGTGACCTTCCAGGTAGGCATAGGCTGCTTCGTAGGCCGCACGCACTTCGGCCTCGGTGCCGGTCACGAGGCTGGGATCCTCGACCGGCCACTCGATGAGGACCGCCTTGCGCGGTCGGCGTGGGAAGGCGCGCTTGGCCTCGGCCGCGAGCAGCGCGATCACGTCCTGGTCCTCGAGGTCGTCCAGGGAGGTGAGCGCCCGCGGCACCGATCGGGCCACGTCGAACCCTTTCGAGGCCATGAAGGCGGCGGTCGTGGCGGTGACCGGCAAGGGATCCAGGCCCGCGCTCGAGAACTCGAATCCAGGCTCTCCCAGCGACTTGCCGATGTGCTCGGCCATCAGGCTCCTGCACGAACTGCGCTCGTCCACGAACAGGATCTGCAGTGTAGCGGATCGGGGGTGCTTCATGATCTCGCCGGTACACAGGTAGAGCGCTTCCATGCTGATGTTGCGGGCCTGATCGGAGACGCGTTCGAGCCGCCGGATCACCATGATCAACGGGAAGAGTGCCTCGAAGGGCAGCTTGCCGTCGCGGAACTCCCGCGTGACGTCCTTGATCAGCGTGTCCCGAAGCAGATCCACGGCCTCATCCGTTTCGATCGTCCTGCTGGCGAGGCCGGCGTCCTGCTCGACGAACGACCGGATCGCATCGTGGAGCATGGGCTCGGCGAGATCGGAGATCTGCTGCAGGCGGTCGAGCGGCAGCGCCACGTCGATCTTGCTCAGGCGGAGAGCCTCACGGGCGATGGCTTCGGCGTAGTCACCGACTCGCTCGAGTTCGAGGTTGATCCGGATGCTGGCGTAGGCGAAGCGGAGCGTGGCCCCCGCGGGCTGGTGACGGACGAGGAAGCGCAAGCAGAGCCGGTCGAGTTCGTTCTCGGTCTTGTCGATGTACCGATCGCGCAAGATGACCCCATAGGCGCCCTGCCGGTCCTTACCGAGCACGGCCCGAATGCTTCCGCGGACCGCCGCCTCGGCCAGCCCACCCATGTGGATGACCTTGTTGCGGATCTCCTCGAGATCCTCTTGGAGTGTCGCCTCGAGGTGACTCTTCATCGTGTGATCGCGCCTCCCGTGCGCGCACGGCGAACGACTGATGAACTCGGCCTGCGGCCAAGCGCCACGCCGAATTGCGCGCTCGACTGCGAGGCGTTCGTCGACGTTGTCACCGTAGAAGAGAACCCGCCCGCGCAGGGCTCGTCAAGTGAATGCACGAAGCGAGGCATGCAGCCGGCTCACGTGTCGAACGGCATGGCTGCGGGTGTTCACGCTCACGTGAGCGGGTCGAACAGGTGTCAGTCCACGAGCTGGAATACGTAGAGCCGGTGCTGCGAGTCGCTCACCAGGTAGGCGCGCTTCGTCACCTCGTCCACGGCGATGCCTTCGGGTTTGGGGAAGGGCAAGGGGTAGCCCTGCAGCACACCCGCCGTCCGATTGCACCGGTAGAGCGTCTGCGCCTGATCGCTGAGGATCCAGAAGCCATCCTTCTTACGGTCATACGAGATCGCGGAGTAGTCTCCAGCGAATGTGATCGTGCGCCTGACCGCGATGGCGTGTTTCGCATCCAGCTCCAGGAACAGTCCCGGATCCTTCTCGTTCAGCGCGAACATGCGGCCCTTCGAGTCCAGGCACAGGCCCTCGATCCCGCTGTTCTTCTTTCCCTTGATGCCGAGCGGGTGCCTCGACAGCTCGTTCCCTTCCAGATCGAGGTGCACGACCTCGCGGAGATTCTCCTCTGCGACCCACAGCGAATGATCCGAAGCGTCATAGGCGATGGCTTCGAGGTCGTCACCCACGAACTTGAGCGTCTTGAGCAGGGTGCCGTCGAGCGCGAGCTGGTGCACCTTTCCGGGTCGGTCGGTGACCGTCCAGAGGGACTTCCCGGACGCATCGAGCGCCAGATCGGAGGGCTCCGAGACGCTCAGTTCATGCGAGGAGAGCAGCGTCAGTTCGGAAGCGATGATGTTGGCAGGCGGCTTCGCCTGCGCGCGTTCGGCCGATGGCGCGGCGGCGAGCAGGCCCAGCAGTGCGGCGCCGAGCCCGCCGGCCCATGCCCGGAAGGGGCTCGTCGCCCGCTCGAGTCGGGGTCGCGAGGGCGGGCTAGGGTGTGTACTGGTAGACATACAGGCGCTTCTCCGAGTCGCTGACGACATAGACCCGGTTCGTCGCGGGGTCGAAGGCGACGCCTTCGGCCTTGAGGAACGGCAGGTCATATTCCTTGGAGACGCCACCCGCCTTGCTCCACAGGTAGAGCCGGTGCGACTGGTCGCTGACGATCCAGAACTGGGCGGAGGCGGGAACGTAGGTGATGCCCGAGTAGTCACCCGCGAACGTGAGCGTGTCCTTGGAGGCGATGGTCACGCTGGGGTCCAGCTGGATGAACATCCCGGGTGACTTCTCGTTCAGGACCACGAGGTTTCCCGCACCGTCGAAACACACGCCCTCCAGCCCGCTGTTCAGCTCACCGGTGAGCGCGAGGTCATGCTTCTGGATGACGTTCCCGTCCAGGTCCATGTGCACGAGCGAGCGCTGGTTCTCCTCGGCGACCCAGAGCGTGGAAGTTGCGGGATCGTAGGCGACCCCCTCGAGATCCTGGCCGTCGTACTTGAGCGTCTTCACGCGGTTTCCGGCCGTGTCGAGCTGGTAGACGCTGTCGGGACCGTTGCTCACCGTCCAAAGCTTGGTGCCGGTCTCATCGATCGCGAGGTCGGAAGGCTCGTTCACGTCGAGTGCGATGGAGGCGATGAGCGGCAGTGACGGGAGCGGTGGGGCCGCAGACTCGGAGCCACCGCAGCCGGGGGCGGTGGCGGCCACGAGGAGTCCCGCGATGACCGCGGCGGCGGCCGAAGCCGTCTGCATCCGGTGGCGGAACTCTCGGTGTGCGGGTACCACAGCGCGGGGCTCGCCGCCGCGAGGACCGGAGGTCGCTCGCGGGTGCTCGCTCATGTCTAGAACTCCTCTTCGTCGAAGTACAAGCTGACGCGGCTGACTCCTGCCGCCTGACGAAGCGCGTGCACGAACTCACTGTCCTTGTTCTTGTCGCGCAGTTTCACGTAGTACGACAGCTCCAGTCCCTCGCCGTTGCTGCCCATCGTCCGGGTGTTCACGACGTGATGGGCGCGGCAATAGCGCTGCATGACCGGGAGGTAGGCCGGTGTGCCGTCGCCATTGGGGCCGTACGACAGCTGCAGGAGGTACTCCTCCTTCTTGGAGGCGAACGAACCCACTCGCGACAGCAGGTAGATCATGACCCCGACGGAAACCGACCCGATGATCGCGACCTTGTGATAGCCGCCGCCGGCCGCCATCCCGATGGCGAGGACGAAGAAGATGTAGACGATGTCCTGCGTGTCCTTGACCGCAGTGCGGAACCGGATGATGGACATCGCCCCGACCAGGCCGAAGGCGGAGGCCAGATTGCTGCCGATGGCCAGGATCATCACCGAGGTGATCATCGTCAGGAACACGAGCGAGTTCACGAAGGCGATGGAGTAGCCGGGCCCTCGATACGAGATGCGGTAGATCCAGGCGACGAACAGGCCGCACAACAGCGCGACGAAGATGTTCGCCACGATCTGCATGCCGGTGATGCCGAATAGCTGCGCGTTCTCGAGATTGGTAGGCATCGTGAGGGGGTCCTACGCGGTCTGCGAGCCGACGGCGAACAGCCGCTCGCGCCACGGGGAACGAGTCGCGACCGTCGGATGGGAATCCAGGCAGATCGCGTACTTGGACAGCGCCATCCGCGGCAATTCATACCGCCGGATGATCGAGCGGACGAATGCGGGAAGAGCGCAGCGGAAGAATTTCACCTCGAAGATCCACGTACTGGCCATCGCGGGCTCCAGGCACTGCTCGTCATAGAGGATCGAGGCGGAGGGCGAGGCGGCTCGCCGCAAGTTCTTGTCGAAGGTGATGCGAATGCTGGAGTCGAAGCGACCCTGGAAGGCCTCACGGTCGTAGACCACGAGCACCGCAGGGATCAGCCGGCGGCGGTGGTAGTGGTAGAGGAAGCGCTCCGCGTCGCCTCGAAGGCGCTCCGAACCGTTGGCGAGGATGTACTTGTCCACGTCGGGCTGGGCCAGGAACGCTTCCAGGTCCCTGCTCCACAGGGGTGCCCGGTGCTTGTCGATGAAATTCGCGAGCTTCCGCTTGATCTCGAGGAACACGAGACTGTCGTGTTCGGGCTGGTCGTAGCCACGGATGCGGAACTTGTTGCGCACCTTGAGCCCGTCGAGCTTGGTGTCGTAGCACTCCATGTTCGGCGTGTCGTAGTAGATGCTTCGCACGGTGTACTCACCGTCGCGCTTCTTGCCACCCAGCGCGTCCGCGATCACGTAAGGCTGGAGGTCCTTCCGGATGGCGTCGAGCAGGTCGTTCGGGACCAGGTACTTGAACTCCACGCGCCCGTTCATCAGATGCCGCCCAGGAACGCTCGCGAGACCGAGGCGGTCTGGCGAAGCTGGTTCATCAAGTCGAGCACGCTCACCGGGGCGCATTCGATACGACATTGCACCAGCATGCCCGGCATGACGTCGGAGGTGGGAGCATTCAGTCGCCCGATCGCGATCAGCGCCTCGCGGCCGCCGATCACCTTGAACTCGTGGTTCATCCCGATGAGCGTGCCCTCGACGTTGTGGGAGAGCCCACGGAGGGTCAGCCGCGCCTGCGTCGTCGAGGCCACGCGCGGGTAGTCCGAACGCTGCACCGGGATCAGCGCCAGGTACTCGGTCGCCGTGATGGTCACCAGCGTGTCTGCCGAGTAGGTCGGGGTGATCATTCCGGCGATGGGAGCGGTCAGCACGAGTGTGTTCGCGCGGCGCTTGACGGCCTCGATCTCGCTCTGGAGCGCGGCGATATTCGCGTTCGAGAGGTCGAGCTGCTCGGGCTTGGCGCCGGTCAGCGCCACCTCGAGATTCGCTTCGGCGAGGGCGATATCGTCCTCGAGCGCGTTCGCCTCGCTCACGACCTGGTCGTATTCGCCCTGCGAGATGAAGTGCTGCTCGTACAGGAGCACCGTGCGCCGCTCGACCTTCCGGTGCTCGTTCCTCCGCCGCTTCGCGAACTCGAGGCGCTTCTCGGCCTCCGTGACGACGGCGGTCTTCGAGCCGGTCGAGTTCACGGCCAGGGCCCCACGCGCGGCGGCGAGCTGGCCGTTGAGCGCGATCAGGCGCTCGGCGACGTCGGTGGAGTAGATGCTCGCGATCGTGTCACCGACCGAGACCACGTGTCCGGGGGCGAGGTTCGAGTGGAGCGTGAAGTACACCGAGCTGCCCTGATTGAACGAGGACACCCGGTACCCGTCGCTCATCCCCGACCGGAAGTTGAACGTGCTCGAGATGAGCTGCCCGTCGGTGGACTTGACCAGGACCCAACGATTCGTCGGCGTGATCGTCGCGTACGTGTTCACGCCGGAGGGGAACCGAACGGGCAGGAAGATCACCACCCCCGCCACCACCACCAGGACCGCGCAGATCGCGGCGACCAGGACACGACGGCGCGGCCACGCCGAGCGACGGGCAGTGCTGCGGCGGGGCGCGGGTTCCGTGACGGGCGGTTCCTGGAGAATCGTGGGATGGGACGGCTGAATCATAGGCCACTTCCAAACTGGGTTGGGGCCAGATATTGCGAAGGACTTACTGTAGCGCGAATCTGGCCCGAATTGAATAGAGATGTTGCCGTTTTTCGCTACTAAATAACAGCTTAGCGTCGTTCAGTTTCGGAGCTGACCCTGCCGAAGGCCCCGATTTCCTGAGCTTTCGGGGAGCTTCGAACAGTTCCTCGCCGCGAGGGGCGAGTGCGCGTGGACGTCGGTGACTGGGCGCTGAAGACCACCAAGCCCCGGGTCATGAAGTGAGATTGCGCCGTTGATGACCGTCGGAGTCCGAGCGTAAGCTCGTGGACGGCGTATGCGCATCACGCGACCGCATTGGCTGCTGTTCCTCAGCTTGGCGTTCTTCAGGATGGGGGATGTCACGGCTTCGCCATGGGTCGGTGGAAACGGGGTTGCGATTCCGATCCCCGGCGGTGAAATCAACTTGAGTGGTGCAAGCTGGAACTCTGCGACGAGCACACTGTGGCTGGTCCGGCAGAACCGCAGAGTATGGGAGGTCGGCTTCGACGCCGGCCCCGACACCTTCAAGGTGCTTCGCACGCTCGTGCTCCCGTCGGCGACCGGCTCCGACCTCGAGTCCTGCACTCAAGTGGACTTCTCGGCAGACGAGATCTACACACTGTCCGAGTCCCAGGGACGCCTCGCGCGCATCACCAACCTGTCGGACTCCGCGATCGTCGAGCACGTGTGGAACCTGGAAGTGCCCAACAACGGATACGCGATGCCGCCGGAGACGAGTGCGGGAGATGGCGCCGAAGGTCTGACCTTCGTCCCGGACGCATCCTTGTACGTCTCGGGGTTCCGGTACCCGGATGGAAGTTCGTTCCTGGGAAGCACACGTGGAATGCACGGCCTCATCTTCGTCGCGCACCAAGTGGGGGGCCGGGTCTTCGTCTTCGACGTGAACCCCGACTCTTCGGAGGACTTCCTCAATCTCGGCTCGTTCCAGACATCGGCGAACGAGTCCTGTGGCCTCGCCTTCGACCGGAGCATCGGGTTGCTCTACATCTGGCACAACCCGAGTAACTCGAAGAACTCGCTCGAAGTCTCCCGGCTGACGTCGAACCAAGCGGTGGGCGTGCTCGACCGATACGAAGTCCAGGACAGCCACATGCCGGTCGGGAACCTCGAGGACATCGCGATCGTGCCCTGGGATTTCTGCGGAGCGTTCGGCGCGGGACCCCAGCAACGCACGTTGTTCCTCGTGCATGATGGGCCGTCTCCCAACCTGCTCGCTTACCCGGGGTTCCTGTGCGCCGGGTACACGCTGGATGTCGAGGAGCCGCCGCTCACCGGATCCGACCCTTCCGGCCTCGTCGTGGTCCCGAACCCCTCGTTCGGGAGGCCCACGGTCTCCGTGCAGCTGCCGCGCGCGGGCTGGCTGCGGGTGGGCGTGTATGACCTGGTCGGCCGGCGACTGCGGACGCTGGCTGACGAACAATGGGCTTCCGCCGGTCCACATCGATTCGAACTCGGGCGTGATGACGACCGAGCACTTGCTGCCGGCCTCTACTTCGTCCGGGTCGAGACGCCCTGGGGGCGAGCGACCGGGAGCTTCGTGGTGCTCGAGTGAGGCGGCCCGAGGCGCCGCGGCGGTGACGGCGGCGCGCCTCGAGCGGCTGGAATCGTCCGCTTGAGCCGCTCAGCGCGCCTCAGCGACTCACGGACGGGTGGAACACCGCCGGGTCGGCGCCCTCGAGCGGGATGAACTTGAGCGGCGGATAGGTGATCTTCCGGTCGCGCACGTCGCGGCCCGCGAGGAAGTCGGTGAGCACGGGGATCGCGGTGTCGTTCTGGAACAGCGTCTGCTCGTGCCCGGCGTGGCGCACGATCAAGTGCGTGGCATCCGTCATGCCCCAGCGCAACTGCTCGGCCTGATAGGGCGGCGTGTTGCAGTCCAACTCGGCGCTCACGAACAAGGTCCGCACCGAGGAGATGAGGGGTGCGCGGAACGAGTCGCCCAGGTCGGGCACTCCCCAAGTGGCCGTGGCCTGCGGCTGCGGGAAGTTCATGACGTCGGCGAACCGGCTGGTCTTCGACTGCTCCGTGATCTGCGCCATCCTCGACGGGGAGACGCCCGACGCGACGTCCATCGCCTCGTTCATGCCGTGCACGCTGATCGCACCGCCGGCGCGCTTGCGCACGAACCACGCCAGCACGGACGGGTCTCCCCGGTCGATGCTCCACAGCAGTCGCGGGAACACCACCAGGTCCGAGGCATCCCCGATGTCGGCGCGCAGGATGTAGCGCAGGCCGAACGGTCCGATGGGCAGCTGGAGCGAGTCCTTGCCGGAGGGCAGCGGTACCGCGACGCGCATCGGCTCGCGGGCCAACCGCTCGATGACGCGATCGTAGAGCGCGAGGAGATCCGGCACCTGACCGGCGATGCGCGGGTCATCCGCAGCGGTGAGCGCCAGTTTCTGGAACGCGATGTCCATCGTCCACGGCAACTTGTACGTCTCGGCAGGCCCTTCGGTCCCGACCAGGATGGCGCTCTCGATGCGCTGCGGATAGCGGCGCATGTAGCTGGTCGCGAGATGGGTGCCGTAGGAGAAGCCGAGCAGCGAGATGCGTTCCATGCCGAGCGCGATGCGCAACGCTTCCAGGTCGTCGGCGTTCTCGACCGTGGTGTAGCCACCCAGGTCCACGCCGCGCTCGCGGAAGATGGCGAGCGCGCGGCGGTTCATCCGCTCGATGTGCCGGAGCGCGGAGTCGGCGTGCATGAAGTAGTTCACGGGCGGTGCGCCGTCCCAGTCCCAGACCAGGCTCGAGTCGTTGGTGCCGCGCTGGTCGATCAGCACGACGTCGGACACTTTCAGGAACGGCACCCAGAAATCGAGCGCACCCGGTCGCTCGGATACCGCGCGGCCGCCGGGCCCTCCGGCGAGGTAGAAGAGTGGCGCGCGTGGCTTCGCCGCGAGTGACTTGAGCCTCAGGAAGCCCACCGAGATGGTGCGGGAACGTGCCGCCGACCGGTTCTCGGGCACGGCGAGCTTCCCCGACTCCGCCTCGATCTTCACCCCCTTGGCCGACCGTAGTGATTTGCGGGTGAGTTCGAGCGGAGTCGGTGACGCAGCGGCCGCCCGCGTCGAGGGAATGGTGTTCAGGAGCGCGGCGAGGCCAAGCGCGAGCAGGAGCGGCCGGCAGCAAGTGCGGACGGGCATCACGGGACCTCGGCGGTGAGATAGGAGTGGAGCGCGCGGATCAGCTCCTGGCGAAGGGCCTCTCGCGTCAAGGGCGTGACGCGCGAGTGCGGCGCGTCGCCGAACAGGATCTTCTCGCGCGCGACGGACGAGACGAGGAACAGGCCGAATCGCGCGGCGGCCTCGGGGTCGGCGTGGGGGATGCGCTCGCGGTGACGCAGCAAGATGCGGACGAGCGGCTCATAGATCCTGCGACGGTGGGCGACGACGTCGGCCGGGAGCGCGTCGGGCCGCGTGCGCGCGAACAGCGCCAGCACGCGGAGGAGCCCGCGGCGCTCGTCGTAGGTGCTCACGATGAAATCCACCAGTGCCGCGACCGTCTCGGGAAGGTCGAGGCTGGCCCACTCCAGCCGGTTCAGGCGTGGTTGTAGCGAAGCTTCGAGCCGGTCGTGGTAGCGCTGGTAGAGATGCGGCAGGAGCGCGTCCTTGCCCCCGAACCGGGCGTAGAACGACCCCACCGAGCGGCCCGAACGCCGGACGATGTCCTGGACCGAGATCTCCTCGAACGTGCGCGTGCGCAACAGCACTTCGACCGCCTCCACCAGGCGATCCACGGTCTCGCGGCTGCGTTCCTGCGCGGGCGGGGCGGAGCGGAAGCGCGCCGGGAGGGTGGAGCCGCGGCGGTGGGCGCGAGGGCGACTGGTGACGGCACGAGAAGTGGCCATGGATTAGAATCTAGTTCTAATTCTGGCCCGGGAGCAATCCTCGCGACACGAACGAGGCCAAGCGCGTCCCGGACGCGTGCGTCTCCCCGAGGCGCGGTCGCCTGGCGGGCCCCGGCAGCGGAGCGTGGAACGGGGTGCGGGCGCGATCTCCCGGCCGCGCCCTGTGGCCTGCCGACATGGGTGCCGAAGCCGCTGCAATCAGGTAGTATGCGGCCGTTTCAGCACCCCTGACCCGCATCCATCCGGCCGCGACGCCGGCGATCCCGTTCGCCAGCGCCCCGCGGCCCTATCCACGCAGAACGAGGCAGCCATGTCCTCCACTCCCGACGTGTTCATCGTGGGTGCGGCCCGCACCCCCATCGGCAAGTTCCTCGGTGGCCTCTCGACGCTCAAGGCGTCGGACCTCGGCGCGATCGCCATCCGCGAGGCGCTCGTTCGCGCCAACGTCGCCGGCACGCAGGTGGACGAGGTCATCATGGGCCATGTCGTCCAGGGCGGGCAGGGCCAGGCGCCCGCGCGCCAGGCGCAGATCAAGGCCGGCGTGGACCCGCGTGCCGGCGCGCTCACCGTGAACAAGGTCTGCGGCTCGGGCCTGAAGGCCGTGATGCTCGCCGCCCAGGCCATCAAGGCCGGCGACGCCGACTGCATCGTGGCGGGCGGGCAGGAGAGCATGAGCACCGCGCCGCACTACCTGTTCAGCGGGCGGCTCGGCCAGCGCCTCGGCGACACGTCGCTGCGCGACGGTGTGGTGATGGACGGCCTGTGGTGCTCGTTCAACGACTGCCACATGATCGAACTGGCGCAGTACACCGCCGAGAAGGCCAAGCTGACGCGCGCGCGCATCGACGAGTTCTCGGTCCTGAGCCAGAAGAAGGCCGCGGCCGCGCAGGCCGAATGCCGCTTCTCCAAGGAGATCGTGAACGTCTCGATCCCGCAGCGGAAGGGGGACGCGATCGTCATCTCCAAGGACGAGTCCGTGCGCGCCGACACCACGCTCGAGACCCTCGCCAAGCTGGGTCCCGTCACCAAGGACAAGAACGGTGTGATCACCGCCGGCAACGCCCCGGGCCTGAACGACGGCGGCGCCGCACTGGTGGTGATGAGCGGCGCGCGTGTGAAGGAGTCCGGAGCCAAGCCGATCGCTCGCGTCGTGGCCTACGCCACCGGCGGCGGTGAGCCCAAGGACCTGTTCTTCGCGCCCATCGACGCGGTGCAGCGCCTGATGAAGAAGATGAACGTGGGCATCGGCCACTTCGACCTGATCGAGGCGAACGAAGCGTTCGCCGCGCAGGCGCTCGCCGACGGCGACGCGCTCGGATGGGACTGGGATCGCGTCAACGTCAACGGCGGTGCAGTCGCACTCGGACACCCGATCGGTGCTTCGGGCGCGCGCGTGCTGGTGACGCTGCTGCACGCGATGGAAGCCCGCGGCAAGCAGACCGGGCTCGCCACGCTGTGCCTGGGCGGCGGCAACGCCGTCGCCCTCGCCGTGGAGCGTGTGGGATGACCGCACCGGCCGCGGAGACGAAGGTGGCCCTGAGCGGGCACGTCCAGAAGGTCGCCGTCGTGGGCGGCGGCACCATGGGCAACGGCATCGCTCAGGTGTTTGCGACCAGCGGATTCGATGTGCAGCTGGTGGACGCCAAGTCGGAGTTCGTCGAGCGCGCGATCGCGACCATCGGCAAGAACGTGGACCGCGTGGCGAAGAAGTTGGCGTGGGACGAGGCGAAGGCGAAAGGGGTGCTCGGCCGCATCTTCGGCGGCACTTCGCTGGACGCGGCCAAGGACTGCCAGCTGGTGATCGAGGCGGTGACCGAGAGCTACGAGCTCAAGAAGCAGATCTTCACCACGCTCGATGCCGTGGCGCCCGACGACGCGATCCTCGCCAGCAACACGTCGAGCATCTCGATCACCGAGATCGCGGCGGTCACGAAGCGGCCGGGCCAGGTGATCGGCATGCACTTCATGAACCCGGTGCCGGTCATGGCGCTGGTCGAGATCATCCGCGGGCTGGCCACCACGGACGCCACCTACGCGGTCACCGAGGAGCTGTCGAAGCGGCTCGGCAAGACGCCGGTCGAGGTGAACGACTACCCGGGGTTCGTCTCCAACCGCATCCTGATGCCGATGATCAACGAGGCGTGCTTCACGCTGATGGAGGGCGTGGCCACGAAGGAAGCCATCGACACGGTCATGAAGCTGGGCATGAACCACCCGATGGGGCCGCTGCAGCTCGCCGACCTGATCGGGCTCGACACCTGCCTGAGCATCATGAACGTGCTGCACGAAGGGCTCGGCGACTCCAAGTACCGCCCGTGTCCGTTGCTCCGCAAGATGGTCGCCGCCGGCTGGCTGGGGCGGAAGACCGGTCGCGGCTTCTACGACTATCCGCAGTCCTGATCCCGGAGAGCTCCCGATGCCCACGCTGACCGCCACCGCCGGCCTCTCGTTCGAGCTGCCGGAAGACGTGCAGAGCGTGCGCGAGATGGTGCGTGACTTCGCCGAGAGCGAGATCCGGCCCATCGCCGCCAAGCTCGACGAGACGCACGACTTCCCCGACGAGAACACGAAGAAGATGGGCGAGCTGGGCCTCCTGGGCATGATCGTGCCCGAGCAGTGGGGCGGCGCGGGGATGTCGTACCTGGCGTACGTGGTGGCGATCGAGGAGCTGTCGCGCGTGTGCGCGAGTCATGGCGTGATCGCGTCGGTGAACAACTCGCTGGTCTGCTTCCCGCTCATGACGTACGGCAACGACGAGCAGAAGCAGCGTTTCCTCACCCCGCTCGCCAAGGGCGAGTTGCTGGGGGCGTACTGCCTGACCGAACCCGCGGCCGGCAGCAACGCCGCCAACCAGCAGACCACGGCGGTGAAGGACGGCGACCACTGGGTGCTGAACGGCACCAAGATCTTCATCACCAACGCCGGGCCGGCCGATGTGTTCATCACCTACGCCAGTACCGAGAAGGCGCTGGGCTCCAAAGGCATCAGCGCGTTCATCGTGCCGGCCGACACGCCAGGCGTGCGCAAGGGCAAGCGCGAGCACAAGCTCGGGATCCATGCCAGCGACACGCGCGAGATCTACTACGAGAACGCGCGCATGCCGGCTGCGAACCTGTTGGGCGAGTACAACAAGGGCTACACGGTCGCACTCGCCACGCTGGGCGGCGGCCGCATCGGCATCGCCGCGCAGGCACTGGGCGTGGCGCAGGCCTCGGTCGAGGCGTCGGTCAAGTACGCCAACGAACGCGAGCAGTTCGACAAGAAGATCGGCGAGTTCGATGCCATCCGCGCCATGCTCGCCGACAGCGCGGTGGAGCTGGAGACCGCACGGCTGCTGGTCTACCAGGCCGCATGGCTGCGCGACCACGACCGGCCGCACGTCAAGGAAGCCTCGCTCGCCAAGTGGCACGCGTCGCAGGCCGCGACGCGCTGCGCCGACCTCGCGATCCAGGTGCACGGCGGTTACGGCTACATGAGCGAGTACCACGTCGAGCGCTACTGGCGCGACGCGCGCATCTGCGAGATCTACGAAGGCACCACCGAAGTGCAGAAGATGGTCGTCGCCGGCCAGGTGTTGAGGGAGCACGCGCTGCGCGCGTGAGTTCGAGTGGCGGCGCACGACGCGCCGCTTCAACCCGGAGGAATCACCCGATGAAGCGTCCCGTCCGCCCCGTGGCACTGGTCATCCTCACGGCCTGCGCGCTGTACCCGGGCCTCACCTCCGTGTTCCAGGGCCTCTACCCGTGGGTCACGGGCCAGGAGTTCGCGCTCATGGGCCATCAGGGCGCGTTCGTGGACTTGGCGGTGAAGCTCGGACTGCCCATCTGGGCGCCGAACCTGGTCAAGGCCGGCATCGGCGGCGCGTGGCTGGCGGGAGTCCCCGGCCTGTGGGCGGGTGACCTGCGCGCCTGGCCGCTCGTCGCACTGGCGGCGGCCGGATCGCTGTTGCTGGGCCCCGGCCCGGGCGTGATGGGCATCATCGGACTCATCTGCCTGACCGTGTTCCGTGAGACGTCGGCGCACCAGCCGGCCTGAACCCACCCCGAGAGCCTGATGAACCTCGACCTCACCGAAGACCAGGTCCTGATCCGCGACGCCGTGCGCGAACTCTGCCGCGGTGAGTTCGCGGCGCAGGCCGCCCAGTGGGACCGCGACGACGCGATCCCGCCCGCAGCCATCGCCAAGCTCGCCGAGATGGGCCTGCTGGGCATGAACATCCCCGAGGAGTGGGGCGGGCTGGGCTACGACTCGCGTACGGTGGCGGTGGTGATCGAGGAGATCGCACGCGTCTCGGCCGCCCTCGCGATCATGGTCGCGGTGCACAACTCGGTGGGTGCCTACCCGATCTACGCGTTCGGCTCGGAGGAGCAGAAGAAGCGTTACCTGCCGAAGCTCACGGCCGGTGCGGTCGGCGCCTTCTCGCTCTCGGAGCCCGGCTCGGGCTCGGACGCCGCGGCGCTCTCCACCGTGGCGAAGCGAGACGGCGACCACTACGTGCTCTCGGGCGAGAAGAACTGGGTCACGAACGGCAAGCACGTGTGGACGTTCCTGGTCCTCGCGCGCACCGGCGGGCCCGGGGCCAAGGGCATCAGCGCGTTCATCATCGAGAAGGACCAGCCGGGACTCACCATCGGCAAGTCCGAGGACAAGATGGGGATCCGGGGCTCGGACACGGTCACGCTCGCGTTCGACGGGGCCCGCGTGCCTGCCGCGCAGCGGCTCGGCCCCGAAGGCGAGGGCTTCAAGATCGCGCTCACCAGCCTCGACGCCGGGCGCATCGGCGTGGCGTCGCAAGCACTGGGCGTGATGGTGGCCGCGTACCACGAGGCCGTGCGCTATGCGCAGCAACGCAAGGCCTGGGGCGAGCCGCTGTCCAAGATCCAGTCCATCCAGTTCAAGCTGGCCGAGATGGAACGCCGCGTGCAGTGCTCGCGGCTGCTCATCCAGAAGGCCGCGTGGCTCAAGGACACCGGCCAGGACTTCATCCGTGCGGCGAGCATGGCGAAGCTCTATTCGACGGAGGCCGCCACGTGGGTGACGCACCAGGCCATCCAGGTGCACGGCGGCTACGGCTACGTGAAGGAGTACGCGGTCGAGCGCTACTACCGCGACGCGCGGGTGATGGAGATCTACGAGGGCACGTCGGAGATCCAGCGCCTCGTCATCGCGCGCAGCCTGTTGCGAGACGGCGTCCGGCTCTGATCGCCGCTCAACGCCCCGCGAGCACGACGAGTGTCGCCACCGCCATCGCCGCGATGAGAATCACCCACACGCGCTTGTCCACGCGCGAGTCCTTCGATGCTTCGGGCGGCGCGGTCTGGCTGGGTGTGCTGCTCGCCGGCGGTTGCACCTTCGTGGTGTCCGGAAGTCCCGCCTGCGCGACCGCGGCCGGCGTGAGGGAGTCGGCGGCGGCCTGAGCCTGTGCGCTGACCGAAGCGCGGGGCTCGTCGAGCTGCGGGCCCGCATCGTGACCCACCGCGGCGCGACTCGTGGCGCACCACAGTGCGAGCACCATCAACAGCGGGAGTGACCGTTCGAATCGAGTCATGCGGACCTCGGCCTTTCCCAGAGGGGATTCGCAGGATAACCCACGCGCGGTTCCGGCCGATATGGAATCCAGCGGCCCCGGATTGGTCCGCCACGCAGCCGCGCATTACAATCCGCCGCCGTTCCCACGCCAGCGCCATTCTTTCCCGCCGGAGGTCCACCCCATGAAGCTCGTGTTCCGCCACGCGATCGTCGTGGGGGCCAGTTCGGGTGTGGGCGCCGAGATCGCCCGCCAGCTGGCCGCGAGCGGTTGCGCGGTGGCCGTGCTCGGGCGGCGCGAGACCGAACTGAAGGCCGTCGCGGCAGGGATCTCCGCCACCGGCGGTGGCCGGGCGCTCGCCCGCGTGCACGACGTGCGCGACCACGCGAGCGTGCCGGCGCTGCTCGAGGAACTCGTCACCGAGCTCGGCGGACTCGACCTGTTGGTCTACGCCGCGGGCATCATGAACCTGCCGCACGAGGGTGAGTATGACGCCGTGCGCGATCGCACCGAGCTGGAGGTGAACCTGCTCGGCGCGATGGCGTGGACCGCCCCGGTGGCGGCGCGGTTCGAAGCGAAGCGCGCCGGCACGATCGTCGCCATCTCGAGCATCGCCGGTGAGCGTGGGCGTCGCACGTTCCCCGCGTATTCCACGTCCAAGGCGGGCCTCAGTACCTGGATGGAAGCCCTGCGTAATCGCGTCGCGCGTTACGGCGTGAACATCGTGACGGTGAAGCCCGGCTTCATGGACACACGCGTGCTCGCCCAGGTGGAGAAGAAGCCCAAGGGCGCGCTGCTCACGTCGCCCGAGCGGGCGGCGGAGCTGATCCTCGCCGCCGCGAGCCGCGGTGGGAGCCCGAGCGTGTTCGTGCCGTGGATGTGGTGGCCCATCGCGATGATCGTGCGCCACCTGCCGTCGTTCGTGTTCCGGCGGCTCAACATCTAGCGCGCATGCCCCTTCGCACGACGGCGGCGTGGCGCGTCCTGGACGGCTTCGGCGGCTCGGTGCGCTCGCTCGCACGCTCCGTGAGCCCGGCGAGCGTGGACGAACTGGCGGCCGCGTTCGCCACCGCGCGTGCCGAGGGCTGGACGGTCTCGTTCCGCGGCGCGGGCCGCAGCTACGGCGATGCCTCGCTCAACACCGGCCAGCTCGCGGTGGACGGCCGCGCGATGCGGCGCATCCTGTCGTTCGATCCCGAGACTGGCGTGCTCGAGGCCGAGGGTGGCGTGAGCATCGCCGAGATCTGGCGCCACACGCTGCCGCACGGCTGGTGGCCGGCGGTCGTTCCCGGGACCATGTACCCGACGATGGCCGGCTGTGTGGGCATGAACATCCACGGCAAGAACTGTTTCAAGGTGGGCCCGTTCGGCGATCACGTGCTGGAGCTGGACCTGCTCACCGCGAACGGCGAACGGAAGACGCTGTCGCGCGCCGTCGAACCCGAGCTCTTCCGCGCCGTGATCGCCGGACTGGGGCTGTTCGGGGCCGTGACGCGCGTGAAACTCCAACTGAAGCACGTCGAGAGCGGCCGCATGCGCGTGAGCCCGATCGTCACGGAGACGCTGCCGCTGATGTTCGACGCGTTCGAAGCGCACATGCCGCGCGCGGACTACGCCGTGGGCTGGGTGGACTGCTTCGCGACCGGCCGCGCGCTCGGCCGCGGACTGGTGCACGTCGCCAACCACCTGCACGAACACGACGACCCCGAAGCGAGGCGTTCGCTCTCGGTGGAAGCACAGGAGCTGCCCGGCAGCATCATGGGCCTGCCCAAGTCGCTGTTGTGGGTGTTCATGAAACCATTCACGAACGACCTCGGCGTGCGGCTCGTGAACCAGGCCAAGTTCGTGCTGCCCGAGCCCGTCGAGGACGACGGTGCTTACCGGCAGTCGCACGCGGGGTTCGCGTTCCTGCTGGACTACGTGCCCGACTGGCGTCTTGCCTACGGCGAGGCCGGCTTCATCCAGGTGCAGCTGTTCGTGCCCGATCCACAGGCGCGCGAGGTGTTCGCCGAAGCGCTGCGATTGTGCCAGCGGCGCGGCGTGGTGAGCTACCTGGGCGTATTCAAGCGCCATCGCCCGGACGACTACCTGCTCTCGCATGGCTTGGACGGTTGGTCTCTGGCACTCGATTTCAAGGTCCCGCGCGAGGCGCAGCGGCTGTGGGACACGGCCGCAGACCTCACGCGCCTGGTCCGCGACGCGGGCGGTACGTACTACCCGGCCAAGGACCAGGTCGTGGACGCCGGTTCGTTCGCACGCGCGTTCGGCGACCGGCTCACGCGCTTCCGCGACCTCAAGCGCCGGATGGATCCGAGCGGGCTGTTCGCGAACGACCAGGCCAAGCGGCTGGGGATCGTGTAGGGCGCTACATGATGGGTCGCACTCCGTGTGATTTGTACTGTCGCTGCCTCTCAGCGGAGTGCTAGCCTGATCCAGGTCGGGGCACGGGTGACCCGGCGGACCGGTAGGAGCTTGGCCGATGCCCCGTTCGCTCACAATCGCGGCCGCCATCGTCGCACTGCTCGCGATGGCGCCGCCCGCCCGCGCCAACTGGTCGAGCGACCCCACGGTGAACCTTGCGGTTGCTGTGCTCACCGGCAATCAGTACCAGCCTGCCATCCTGGCGGATGGCTTCGGTGGGGCTTGGGTCGCCTGGAGCGATGAACGCCTTTCGGTCACTCAGAGCGACATCTACGTGCATCACGTGCTCACGGCAGGCGTACTGGACCCGCAGTTCCCGCCCGACGGGCTCCTGGTGTGCGCCTTCGCTTCCCATCAACGGAATCCCGTGCTCGCGTCGGATGGAGGCAGCGGCGTATTCGTCGCATGGTTCGATCAACACACCGCCGCGAACAACCCCGACATCTACATGCAGCACGTCCTGGCGAGTGGAACGGTGGATCCCACGTGGCCGACCAACGGCGCAGGTGTGGTCACCACCCTGGACTTCCAGAACCTGCCCAGGATGATCAGCGACGGCTCCGGCGGCGCGCTGGTCTGCTGGAGCGCGAACACGTTCGGGAGTTGGAATATCTACGCTCAGCACATGCTGGCAGCCGGCGTACGAGATCCGCTGTGGCCGGGGGAGGACGGCTTCCCGGTGTGCTTCACCGGCGGAGATCAGATGGCTCCGCAGCTCGTCTCCGACGGTTCGGGCGGGATGATCGTGGCATGGGAAGACAAGCGTTCCGGTCCTTCGGACATCTACGCCCTGCACGTGCTGGGAAACGGCACGCGCGACCCGGCCTTCCCGGCGGCAGGCCTGCCCATCTGCACGCAGGCCGGTATCCAGGAGCATATGGAAATGGTCTCGGATGGAATCGGCGGAGCGATCATCGTGTGGAGGGACCAGCGTACATCGTCCCTTGGAGACCTCTTCGCGCAGCATCTCAGATCAGACGGCGCGCTGGACCCCGCCTGGCCGGCGACCGGAACCCCGATCTGCGTGGGGGAGAATGAACAGTCGGCGCCGCTGATCGTCACCGATGCTGCGCACGGAGCGATCGTCGGTTGGATGGACAAACGAGCCAACAACTACGACATCTACGCGCAGCACGTGCTCGCCGACGGGACCATGGATGCGGCGTGGCCCGTGAATGGAAGGGCCCTCTGCACGAGCCCGGGCGACCAGTCACTTTCGAACAAGGGAATGGTGCCGGACGGCAACGGTGGCGCACTGGTGGCGTGGCGAGATGCCCGCTCCGGCGCAGCCACGCAGCATGTCTACGCGACGCATGTGCTGGGTCCAGGTGTGGTCGATCCGGGTTGGCCGACCAACGGGCGAGCGGTGTGCCTGGCGGACAGCACGCAAGGGGTGCCCTCTGCGTGTTCGGACGGAACCGGCGGCCTCCTGCTCGTCTGGCCGGATATTCGTGACGACTCGTGGGACGTGTACGCACAACGAGTCGCGGCAGACGGGTCACTGCCGGTGGTCGGTGTCGGCGACGCACCCTCCGCGCTGCTGCGGCTGGATCCGCCTCTACCGAATCCGGTCTCGGAGGGCGCCCTGCTGCGGTTCACGCTCCCGGCCTCGGAACACGTCCGCTTGGAGATCTTCGACGTGAACGGTCGTGCCATCCGCCGGATCGCCGATGGCGTGTTCGCGCCAGGACCTCACGAGTTCCGCTGGGACCTCTTGGACGAGGACGGACGTGCGGTTCCCGAAGGCGTCTACCTCGAGCGGCTGCTCGCAACCGGGCGCAGTGAGTCCAGACGCCTCGTCGTGCTCCGTCGGAACCGGCCCTAGCGCGTCAGCTGTTTCGCCAGCGTGCCGTCGGCCCGCATGATCCACAGCTCGAATGCGCCCGACTGGTTGCTCTGGAAGACGATCTGCTTCTCGTCCAGCCAGCACGGCGCCTCGTCGAGCATGGCGCGGTCGTGCGCACGCAGCCGCGTGATCTTGCGGGACTTCACGTCCACCTTGTGGATGTAGACGTCCCGCTGCGTGGGCTCCCCGCCCGCGGAGCCGGCGGCTTGGAACAGGATCGTCTTGCCGTTCTGCGACCAAGCCGGCCACTGCGGTCGGCCGTAACCGTTCGGCAAGCGGACCAGTTCGTTCTTCCGGCCGCTCTCGGCGCTGAACAGCACCAACGTCATCGTACCGGCCGAGTCGTTCCGGGCGGTCGCGATCGCGGCATCGTTCGGGGACCAGGCGAGGTTGTACCAGGCGCTCGAACTGTCGGTGAACGCGCGGAACATGGTCCCGTCGCGCCGGGCCACGCCGAACCGGCTGCGTGCCCAGCTGCCGCGCGTGACGGCCAGCTTCTGGCCGTCGTGCGAGAGCTCGATCGAACGCACGCCCTGGAACTGCACGATCGTCGTCGCCATGCCTCCCGCGGCCGGCACGCTCAGCAGCGCCGTGGTGTCGCCGCGCGCCACCGTGAACACGATGCTCCGGCCGTCGTCAGCCCAGGCCGGCGGGCCCTCGGCCTCGGGCGTGTTCGTCACTCGCCGGCTGATCCCGGTGGCGACGTCCACCACGAAGATGTCGGTCACGCCGTCTCGCTCCGAGCAATACGCCACCTTCTTGCCATCGGGTGAAGCGGCGGGGAGGGTGGCATTGCGTGCGGGCGCGCTTGGCGTGCTCGCCGCGGCGGGTTCGGGCGCCACGGCCGTGGAGTCGGCGGCCGAATGGGCTGCACCCGGTAAGAGCGCGGCGAGGCACAGCGCAGCGAGAAGGGGAGGGAAGAAGCTGCGGCGGCCGGTCGCGGGTCGCACTGGGCTGATCATCGGGTTCCTCCCGTGGAGGGCGGCGTTGCCGCCGGGTCCGTCACTTGCGAACAGGTGATTGACAGAGCTCCAACAGCACGCCGCCGAGACTCTTGGGATGCAGGAACGCCACCTGCGTGCCGTGTGCACCGGCACGCGGGGTCTCGTCGATCAGTCGCACACCGGCCGCCTTCACGCGCGCGAGCTGCGCGACGATGTCGGCCACCTCGAGGCTCACGTGGTGAAGTCCCGGGCCGCGCGTGTCGAGGAACTTCGCCACGGTGTGGTCGGCTCGCCGGGGTTCCAGCAGTTCCAAGGTGACCGGCCCCAGGTGGACGAACACCACGCGCAGGCCGCCGTCATCCAGCAGTTCCTCGGCGCCGCGCGTCGCACCCAGACCGTTCACGAGCGTCTCCACGAGCGGTTCGGCCTCGCGCACGGCGATGGCGATGTGGGAGAGCGCGTTGACCGGTGCGCGTCCGGCGCCGTACTCGGGCGTGCGTTCGCTCACAGCTTCTCTCCCGGGCGATGCACGCCGAAGACGGCGCGCAGTGTGTCGCAGACCTCGCCCAGCGTGGCGCGGGCGTTCAGTGCATCGAGGATGTGCGGGACCAGGTTCGACTCGCCGCGTGCAGCGGTGTCCAGTCGCAGCAGCGTCGCGGTGCAAGCCTTGGGATCGCGGCTCGCGCGCCAATCGGCGAGGAAGCGCGCCCGCTCATCCTCGACCGCGGGATCGAGCGCGAACGGGGGCGGGGGTACGGGGTCGTCGTCGCCGAATCTGTTCACGCCCACGACCACACGCTCACCGCTCTCGACGTCGCGCTGCCAGCGGTAGGCGGCCTCGTGGATCTGGCCCTGCACCCAGCCGTCGCTGATGGCCTGCAGCATGCCGCCGCGGGCATCCACATCGGCCAGCAGCGCACGCGCACGCGCCTCGAGATCGGCGGTCATCGCCTCGACCCAGTAGCTGCCCGCCAGCGGATCCACGGCGTCGGTCGCACCGCTCTCGTGGGCGAGCACCTGCTGGGTGCGCAGCGCCAACCGTGCGGATTCCTGCGACGGCAGGCCGAGCGCTTCGTCGAAGCTGTTCGTGTGCAGCGACTGCGTGCCGCCCAGCACCGCCGAGAGCCCCTGCAGCGTCACGCGCACCACGTTGTTGAGCGGCTGCTGCGCGGTGAGCATCGAGCCTGCGGTCTGGGTGTGGAACCGGAGCTTGCGTGCCTCGGCGTCGCGGATGCCGAAGCGCTCGGGTAGCAGCTCTGCCCACAGCTTGCGCGCGGCGCGGAACTTCGCCGCCTCCTCGAACAGGTGGTTGTGCGCGTTGAAGAAGAACGACATGCGCCGCGCGATGGTGACCAGGTCGAGCCCGCGCTCACGCGCCGCCTCCAGGTAGACCAGTCCGTCGGCGAGCGTGAACGCCAGCTCCTGCACCGCCGTACAGCCCGCCTCGCGCATGTGGTAGCCCGAGACCGAGATGCTGTTCCACTGCGGCACGTGCGCCGAAGTGAACTCGAACACGTCGGTGATGAGCCGCAGCGACGCCCGGGGCGGATAGATGTACGTGCCGCGCGCGATGTACTCCTTCAAGACGTCGTTCTGCACCGTGCCGCCCAGCTTCTCGCGCGGAGTGCCGCGCGCATCCGCCACCGCCACATAGAACGCCAGCAACAGAGGCGCGGTGGCGTTGATGGTCATGGATGTGGTCACGCGGTCCAGCGGCAGCTCGGCGAGCAACTCCTCCATGTCCGCCAGGCACGAGATCGCCACGCCCGCACGCCCCACCTCACCGCGCGCCAGCGCATGGTCGCTGTCGTAGCCCATCTGCGTGGGCAGGTCGAACGCCACCGACAGCCCCGTCTGCCCCTGGTCGAGCAGGAACCGGAAGCGTTCGTTCGTCTGTCTCGCCGACCCGAACCCCGCATACTGCCGCATGGTCCACAGCCGCGACCGGTACATCGTCGGATGGATCCCGCGCGTATAAGGCGCCTCCCCCGCCGCCGGTGTGCGCCGCGCAAGGTCACGCGGCAGGTCCGCCGGGAAGTACGAAGTCGCGACGGGGATCCCCGACGGAGTCGAGCGAGCCGCCACCGCCGGCACCGCCGCCACCGACCGCAACGGCGGCCGCGCATCGGCCGAACCTGCGGAGCGCGTCGCGGAAGCCGGCACGCCGCGCGAACCCGAGGACGCACCCGAACGCGTGGAAGCGGGGCGGGCAGGGCGCGACGCAGGGGGGCGAGAGCGAAGCGACGGGTCCCGCCGAGGATAGCGCCCTGCCCGCCCCGCGGCAGCGGCAGGTGTGCGAGCCCGCGAAGTCGTGCGAACAGGGCTCCGCTCACCCGCAGCGGCAGGTGTGCGAGCCCGCGAAGTCGTGCGAACAGGGCTCCGCTCACCCGCAGCGGCAGGTGTGCGAGCCCGCGATGAAGCCCCCGGAGACTTCCGCGCCTTCGAACTCATGACGAAGCCTCCGCAGAAGACGAAGGAGGAGTCAGTCGAACGAGAGCCTGCCCCGCCGACACCGCAGCGCGCTCCGCGACCAGCACCGCCGACACCACCCCATCGTGCACCACCGCCAGCTCGTTCTGCATCTTCATCGCCTCGACCACCACCACCGCCTGTCCCGCGTGCACGACATCGCCCGGCTTCACGCGCACCGCGACCACGACCCCCGGCATCGGCGCCGACACCGTCTCGCCCCGCGACGCCCCGCGTGCCGCACCCGAAGCCTGCAGCATCTTCTCGAGCGGGTGCTTCACCTCGACCGGGATCACCATCCCACGCAACTCGACCTCGAGCCCGACGTCGGTAGTCGCCACGCGCACCACGTGCGAGCGCCCGTCGATCAGCAGCGAGTACACCTCACCATCCGGCAGGCGCTCGAAATCCGCTTCGATGTGCCGCCCATCCGTTTCCAACACGAGCCTGCCACCCGTGGTGTGCAGCGTCACCTCGGCCTCGCGGCCCTCGAGAGTGACCCACACCTTCACCGGCCACCCCGCTCACGGCTCATCCACTTCCAGGACGAAGCACTGCGCGCCTCTTCGCGCCGGTCCACCCGCACGCGTTCGCGCTCGGCGTGTTCGTGCAGCGCGGCCGCGAGCAGCGCGGCATTCGCCGCTTCGGGCCCGGGCTTCAGCGCGGCCGGGCGCCAGTGCTCCTCGATGAAGCGCGTCGAGAGCCTGCCGGCCTCGAACTCGGGATGGAGCGCCAGCCAGGCGTGAAACGCGATGTTGTGGTGCGGCCCTTCGAGCACGAACTCATCGAGCGCGCGCACCAGCCGGCGGCGCGCCTGCTCGCGGTCCGAGCCCCACACGATCAGCTTGGACAGCAAGGAATCATAGAACACCGGAACTTCGTAGCCGCGGTAGATGCCGGAATCGTTGCGAACACCGGGTCCCTGCGGGAACCGCACGCGCTCGATGCGTCCCACGCTGGGCATGAAGTTGCGCGCCGGGTCCTCAGCGATGATGCGGGCCTCCATGGACCAGCCGCGCGGCTCGGGCACGGCGTCGCCGAACGACAGTTCGTCGCCCTCGGCCACGCGCAACTGCTCGGCCACCAGGTCCAGCCCGGTCACCATCTCGGTCACCGGGTGTTCCACCTGGAGCCGGGTGTTCACCTCGAGGAAGTAGAACCGGTTCTGTTCATCGAGGATGAACTCCACCGTGCCGGCCGAGACGTAACCCACCTGCTTCGCGACGCGGCAGGCGGCTTCGCTGAACTCGGCGCGGGTCTTCGCGTCGAACGCGGGGCTCGGGGTCTCCTCGAGCAGCTTCTGGTGCCGGCGCTGGACACTGCACTCGCGCTCACCCAGGAACGCCACGCGCCCGGTGTGGTCGGCGAGGATCTGGGCTTCGACATGCCGCGGCCGCTCGATATAGCGCTCCACGAACACGCGCTCGTCGCCGAATGCAGCCCTGGCCTCGCCGCGCGTCAGGTCCCAGGCCGCGTCCAGCTCGGCGTCGCTGCGCACCACGCGCATGCCCTTGCCGCCACCGCCCGCGGCCGCCTTGAGCATGAGCGGGTAGCCGATCTTCTTGGCGTGCTTCTTCACCTCGTCGCGCGAGGCCACCGGCCCCGGCGAGCCCGGCACCACGGGAACACCCGCAGCCAGCGCGGCCTTGCGCGCCATGAGCTTGTCGCCGAGTGCGGCGATGGTCTCGGGGGAGGGCCCGATGAACACGATGCCCGCTGCCGCGCACGCGCGCGCGAAGGCTTCGTTCTCGGCGAAGAACCCGTAGCCGGGGTGGATGGCGTCGGCGCGAACGCGCTTCGCGGTCTCGAGCACGCGATCGAGGTTCAGGTAGCTCTCGCTCGACGGCCCCGGCCCCACCGGGTACGCCTCGTCCGCCATCAACACGTGCAGGGCGGTGCGATCGGGCTCGCTGAAGATGGCGATGCTCGTGCGCTCCGTCTCGCGCAGCGTGCGGATGATGCGCACCGCGATCTCGCCTCGATTGGCGATGAGCACACGCTGCAGGCGAGGCATCAGTCTTCCAGGACCACGCACGCGACGCCGAGCCCACCGTCGTGCGAGATCGTCAGGTGCGACTTGCGCGCCCCCATGGCGTGGAATCGCTCGAGTGCGACGCCCGAGAGCCGCAGCGTGGGCACACGCCCGCCCGGCTGCACGACCTCGATCTGTGTCCACGCCACGCCGCCCGCGATGCCCGTGCCGAGCGCCTTGCTGGCCGCCTCCTTGGCCGCGAACCGAGCCGCCAGGTGCGGCAGCGGATCCTTGAATGAGCGGCAATAGGCCAACTCGTCCGGCGTGAACAACCGGCGCTCCATCCGCTCCCCGAACCGCTTCAGCGACTCGGAGATGCGTTCGACCTTGCAGACGTCGATACCGATGCCACGAATGGGCACGACCAGCCTCCGAGGCCGTAAGGAGTATGCGGAAGAGACCGAATCTAGGGTCCGGCTGCGTCGCGCGCAAGGGATGGGCCGCATGCAAGGAGCGGGACGGGCGGGTGGTGTTCCCACGAACCACTCAGCAAGGAAGCGGCAGGGGCAGCGGTGTTCCCGCGAACCACTCACAAGGAACCCGCACGGACTGGGGGGTTCGCGCGAACCACGCAGCAAGGAAGCGGGACGGGC